>Ga0114129_10016897_pt1 | contig 10389 bp, 10 predicted proteins | sample RhiMetdeltSRZDD1_FD_80071 | JGI IMG/M metagenome (GOLD analysis project Ga0114129, IMG submission 80071) | Populus rhizosphere microbial communities from Tennessee, USA - Rhizosphere MetaG P. deltoides SRZDD1 (version 2) (version 2) | ecosystem: Host-associated > Plants > Roots > Rhizosphere >... | reverse complement strand
GCGGTGAATATCAAGGGGCCGTTTCTGTGCGCCAAGGCGGTGTTTCCGCAGATGAAAGAACAGAAGAGCGGCAAGATCATCAATATCTCGTCGTCGACCGCGTATTGGGGCACGCCGAATTTTCTCCATTATGTCGTGTCCAAAGCCGCGCTGATCGGCATGACCCGCGCGCTTGCGCGTGAAGTCGGCGACTACGGGATCTGCGTCAACGCGATTGCGCCGGGATTGGTCGAGCATGAAGGGCAGAACGCACCTAAGGCGCTGAGCGAGCTGCAGCTCAAGGCGCGCTCGATCAAGCGGCTGCAGACGCCGGACGATTTGATGGGTACGCTAGTTTTTCTTGCTTCGTCTGACAGCGACTTTATGACGGGGCAGGCGATCGTCGTCGATGGCGGCAGCGTGTTTCATTGATAAATAATGCTGGGGTTTAAACCGTTCCAAACGTTCAAGCGGGTTGGAAACGTTGGACTGCCATCCAGAACGACAGACTGCACCGTTCATGGTTCGACCCGGCTCACTGCAGACGGCGTGGTTTCGCTTCAAATCAATTAGCCATCGCTCACCTGAGCCGAATCGAAGGGCTCGGATAGTGTTTTCACACGATCTGACGTGGAGAGGGATCTTTCGGGAAAGAGTTCTCGGTTGCGCCTCGAAATGATAGTCTGCGGATGTAGCTCATACTCAGATTATCAAGAACTGTATGCCAAAGAGCCTTCGTACTTTTCTCGACGACATGCGCCGGGCTTACCCGAGCGAGGTGGTGACGGTTAGTAAAACCGTCAATCCAATGAACTACGACGTGACCGCGATCGTCAAGCATCTCGGCACATTGAAAAAGTTTCCGGTGTTGATCTTTGAGCAGCCGCTCAATGCTCGCTGCCGGACAAGCGATATACAATTGGTTATCAGCGCGGAGAACTCGCAGAAAAAAATTCAGGTCGCGCTCGGCGTGCCCGCAAATATGGAGCGCGCCGAGATGGCTCGGGAGTGCTTGCGGAGGGAAGCGACTAGGATCGGCCCGGTGATCGTCAGCAAAGACGCGGCGCCCGTGAAAGAGATTATTCAAACCGGCGATCAGGTCGATCTCTACGCGCTACCGCTATTGCGCCATCATGAAATGGACGGCGGACCGTACATCGATATGTCGAGCGTTGCCAGGGACCGAAACAGCGGCGTGTACAATTGTTCTTACCATCGGATGGAAGTCAAAGACCGCAACAACACCGGCTTTCTGATGACGCTGCAGCATACATGGCGGATTTTTCGCGGCTACGAAGAAGCGAACGAAGAGTGCCCAGTGGCCACGGTGATCGGCCATCATCCCGGATACCAAATGGGCGCGTGTTACGGCGGACCCTTCGAGGTGAGCGAGTACGAAATTATCGGCGGCTATTTAGGCGAACCGCTGCGCCTCGCGCCGTCGGAAACCTGGGGCGAGCGTTTGCTCGTGCCCGCCGACGCCGAGATCGTCATCGAAGGCGCATTGCTGCCGGGAAAACGGATGGTCGAAGGACCGTTCGGTGAAGTGAACGGCTATTTGGGTGTACAAGGATTTCAACAATCGGCGCATTACGAAGTCCGCGCGATCACGCGGCGGCGCGGCGCGATGCATACGTCCATCCTTACGCCGGAAGGCGATAAGCCATGGATGGATCTGGCGCGCGAAGGCGCGTACCTGCGCCGCTGCCGCGAGGCGGTGCCCGGCGTGCAAGTTGTATGCGCGAGCGGACGCCATGCGCTGCTCAATGTTTTCATCTCGATAAAAAAAATGTCCGAGGGCGATCCCGGACGCGCAGCGGCAGCGGCGTTGACGTGGGATTGGGCCAAGAATGTGTTCGTGTTCGACGAGGATATCGACGTTTACAATCCGACGGAAATTCTCTGGGCGCTGGCGACGCGCGTGCAACCGCACCGCCAGATCTCGATCATCCCGGAAATCATGCGCGGCAGTTTGATCGATCCGTCCATGGAAGACCCGCGTAAAACCTCCGTGATGATCGTCGACGCCACCAAACCGCTCGATCGGCCGTTCTCGCCGGTATCGAAATGTCCTGACGAAGCGCTGGCGAGGATCGAGTTGGAAGAATTTGTCCCGGGCGAGATTTTGCAGCACATACCCGTGGATCGAACGACGTACTGGGCGTGATCGGAGGCAGTATCATGAGAGTGTTGCTTAACTCGTCAATGCTCCTGTTGATTTGCGTCTTCACTATGTCACCGCTTAGCGGAGCGCGCGCGGCGTCTCGGGAGCCGGAAGAGATTTGGCAGGAATTATTGAAGCTGCCCGCCGAGGAGAGACAGAAACGGCTGGTCGCCGGCGCCAAGGCGGAGGGCAAAGCGATTGTCTACGGCAACATCAGCGCGGATCACTTGGAACACCTGCGCATCGATTTCGATAAACGTTACGGCGTAAAACTTGACGGCTATCGCGCTTCGGGAGAGCGAGTCGCCAATAGGCTGTTGACCGAAGCGAGAAGCGGCAAACTCGATGCCGACGTGATGGCGCCCAGCAACGAGCATATCCCGGCGTTGATCAAGGCAGGGATTGCCGGCCGATACAATTCGCCCGAGCGCGCGGCGTTTCCAGAATCCCACAAAGACCGCCAAGGCTACTGGACAGCTTACGATTACAACGTTGCGGTGATCGCCTATAACACGCGCTTGGTGCCTGCCGCCGAGGCGCCGAAGAAATACGAGGATTTTTTAGATCCCAAATGGAAAGGCAATTTCGCGCTCGACATGGACCCGGACAAATCCATCATGGGCTGGTTCAAGACCTGGGGGCCGGAGCGCACGAAAAAATATATGCAGGCGATTAGCAAGAACGAAGTGGTGGTGCGCAAGGGCCACACACTCATGGCGCAACTGCTCTGTGCCGGCGAATTCAAAGCTGCCATCGATCTCTATGCTTACCGTCTGGCGGATCTCAAACACACGCGCGGCTGTCCAATAGAGATCTCTTATCCCGACCCGACGCCGGCGACGCCGAGTCCGGTAGGCGTGATCAAGAAAACACCGCGACCCTATGCGGCGGCGTTGCTCCTCGACTATCTTCTCTCCGAGCCGGCGCAGAAGATCTTTGCCGACTTCGGCCGGATTTCGGCGCGGCGCGGCGTGCGGCCGCGCTATCCCGATATCGATATCGAGGCAAAGGGAATTAAGATACTGCTGCTGACGCCGGATGATGCGGTTCAGTTCGATAAACCTTATCAGCAATTGCGCGAAGAGTTCTTATTGAATCGTTAAGAAACTAAAGGAGCGAGATCAAAGATGGCAAAGATCCGAGCGGTCGTTGTCGAAGTAGACCGAGAACGGGGCTACAAAAGAATCCAAGTGCTTTTTGGCACCAATTCTTTTATCGAGATAACCGAGAACGACGGTAAAGTCATGTGTCTCCTTGGAGCGCGTGACGGCGGTATCCAGGCGGACGCTTCCGCGGCAAATGGCCAGTTTGCCCAATTCGTTCATGAGCTCATGGAACGGCATCCGGAAAGTGTCTGGAAGGAAGAGTGACGAAGATTATGAAAAATTGGCTGCGCAAGTGGTTGGTGGCTTTTGTCGTCTGGTGTTGTTGCACGCCAGCGGCTGCGCAGGAGATCGCGATCTCCTATCCCGGCTTGAGCGGCGAGTCGTCGAGCTTGTGGATAGCGCGAGAAGGCGGCTTTTTCAAAGAGAACGGCGTCGACGCAAAGCTCATTTATATGGAAGGCGGACGGCTCTCGATCCAGAGCCTGCTGTCTGGGCATACCCAATTTATGGCAGGAGACGCTGTGTCGGCGCTTTCGGCGGTGGGCGCCGGTGCAGATATCGTCTTGCTGGCCTCTGCGAAGAATATTTTGTCTTATGTTTTCGCCGTCGGCAAACAAGTCAAACGCATTCAAGATCTGAAGAGCAAGATCGTCGGCATCTCTCAGATCGGCGGACGGGCCGGCGAGATCGCGCGCATGGTGATCAAGAACAACGGCTTGGATCCTGACAAGGATGTGATCTATCTCGCCGTGGGCGGCACGGTGTCTCGCCTGGCGGCGCTCTCGGGCGGAAGAGTTCAGGCGGCGCCGATCTCCAAAGGGTTGGTGCCGGCAGCCGAAGCAAAAGGTCTCAATATTATCGAAGTCGAGCCGATCCCGCTGATCATCGATGCGCTTTGGACGACGCGAACATACGCCGAGGAAAATCCGGCCCTGATTTATCGAGTCGCGCGCGCATACGTCGCCGCCGTTGCGGCGATTGTGAATGACCGTGACAAAACGCTTGTGGCGCTGCGCAAATATATGAGGACGGCAGACTCAAAGACGATCGAGAGCGCGTATGAGGGTTACGCCAACGGCCTCGACCGCGTGCCGATTCCCAACGAAAAGGCGATACAGAACACTCTTGAGATTACCTATCGTATCGCGCCGAAGCTCGCCGGTCTGGACATTAAAAAGCATCTTTATTTCGGTTCAGTTCAACGTTTGAAGGATGAAGGATTCATCGATCGGTTGTATAAATAAGACGTGAAAGGAGATTTTGTTCATGGCACGTATTCGCCACTTGGCTATAGTTTCGGAAAATCGCGAGCGTCTGGTGAAGTTTTATACTGAGGCTTTTGGCATGAAGGTGATCGAGGGGGTCGGTCCGGCGATCTACTTAACCGACGGCTATCTCAATCTCGCGATCATCCAAAAACGGCCGCACTATAAAGAAGGGCTCTATCATTTCGGCATGGAAGTCGACGACGTCGAAAAATTGAAGTCTGTGTGCAAAGAATTCGGCGCCGCCTCCGAGATCCAAAAGCGGCCGGCGAATCGAGAGGCCGAATACCGTGTGGCCGACCCGGACGGCAACTTGATCGACCTATCGCAACATGGTTGGCCGGTGTGAAAACTAACATAAGTCGATCTACGAGTCGGCTGCTCTGAAGCGTGTCCCCCGCCTTGCTCACTGCGCTGAAAAGGGGCCGCACAGTTCGTGCCCTTTGTCGAACCATGAACCGTCGTTTCAACTAATCGCTATGGCTCTCTAGAACAACACGTTGCGTCATGTTAGTTCGATGATGGAAGTTTTAACAAACGGGGAACATAAAGTGCGTTTGCTACGTCTTACAATGAGGTTGTCATGCGGACTATTGGAGTGGGGGATAATTTTTCTTCTCGCTGCGTCGCCGATCGCCCGTGCTCAAGCGGATGCGACGGAATCCTTGCCAATGTTCGGGCAACCGAAAATCACTCGGCCGGACGATCTCAAGAAAAACGATGAGGCCTTCATCCGGGACTCGACGCTGCGTTTCGGCAGCCGGCAAGCGGGCAGCAACACGCTGGCGACTCAAGGGTGGGCCGCGGTCCGATCGCGTCAGGCCGATCTCGCGATGCAGCGCTTCAATCAAGCTTGGCTTTTAAACCCTAAAAACTACAGCGTCTTTTGGGGATTCGGCGCGGTGCTGAGCGAAAAGGGGAAACTGGCTGAGGCGTTGGAACATCTGGAAACAGCCCGTGAGCTGATCCAGGATCCGATCCAGCGGGTGGCGCTCCTCTGCGATCTAGGCACGGTGCATTCGGCGTACGCGGCGCACCTGCCCGCGGATCGGCAACTCGAACGAGCGCAGCATTTTGTTTTAGCCAATTCGCGGTTTACCGAAAGCCTGGAGAATGATGCCAAATTCGCACCAAGTTGGCGCGAGTGGGCGATGTCCTTATACGACCAGGAACGCTACTCCGAAGCCTGGCTCAGAGTGAAAAAAGCTCGCGAGCTCCAGGCCGAGCCCTTTCCAGCGGAATTTATCAAAAAGCTTTCGGCCAAAATGCCCGAGCCGAAATAACTACAGAATAAAAATCACCGGTGGATCAAGATCGCCGGAGCGTGCACGAGGTTGCGCCGGTATTGCGCTTGGTGGAAAGTCGTTGAAACGACGGCACACAATGCGATATTTGACGACGGAACCGAGAATCGCGGGACTTCGGGTCTGCGCACGAACGGGAATGCGGTCGTTGATGCTAGCGGTTATCTTGCCGGCGCTCGCGGGTGCACAGGCGAATAACGCAGCGTCACATTTACTCACCACCTGGATGGGCATGTTGCCGATAATTATTGCGGCGCCGCACGGCGGCCGACAAGAAATCCCCGGAGTCCCGGTCAGGAGCGGCACCGGTGTGTCGCAGTTCATAACTGAACGGGATAGCAATACGGCGGAGCTTGCCGAAACACTCGCTTCAAAGGTCGGCGATCGACTCGGCGCCCGGCCATTCCTTGTACTCGCCCACTTTGAGAGAAAATATGTGGACGCCAATCGGCCTGCAGCGGCGGCCTACGATTCCGCCGCGGCAAAACCTTACTATGATGCTTACCACCGGGCGCTCGCCGAAGCCTCAGAGCGGATTCGCCTGCAGTGGGGTAGCGGACTGCTGCTCGACATTCACGGACAGGGCGCGGTGGCGGACACGATCTTTCGCGGTACCAACAATGGAAAAAGCGTCGCGGCACTACGGCAGCGGTTCGGCGCTGAAGCCGTCAGTGGACCTAAAAGTATCCTGGCGCAGATGTCGTTGAAGGGCTACAAGGTGGCGCCCACCGGCGTCGGCGACGGCCGCGAGCGACGCTACACTGGAGGCTACACCACGCAGACCTATGGCAGCCATCGCGGCACCCGCATCGACGCGATTCAGCTGGAGTTCGGCACCGATCTCCGCGCGCGGGCGAATCTGGACCGAACGGCGAGCGACTTGGCGCAAGCGATCGAGATCTTCGCTAAAGAATATCTACCGCTCACCAAGCTGATCGGAACCGATGCGCCGGCAGCGCACCCGTAGAGTTGATGCGGTCCGGCCGCCCGCAACCCCACCGTGCCGATTATCCCAGTGTATCTACACGGGCTGGGCAAGGCCCTGCCCAAAGGCGACGCATTGTTGGTGCCGTTTTTCTGCGATGTTTTTATCGGCGAAGCGCTATCTTGGACCGGCAAATAGACGGAGTTACATGCGCCAGATCGACGAACGCATGAGGCAACTCGCCGCGGAAGGAAATTTCCCACCTTGGACCTAACCTTTAAGTGTTTAGATTGATGGAGTAACGGAGTCATGAGCAGCCCAATGATGCGTCCCGCCGATTATTCCCCGGCTTTGCCGCACGAGCGGATAGAAGAGATTTTCCCTGATATTTTTCTTGTCCACGGCAGCGCGCGCGTCGGCCCCGCCACGCGCTTGAATCGAAACATGGCGATCGTGCGCAGTAACGACGAGCTTAGTCTGATTAACCCGGTGCGGCTCTCGGCGCCGGCGGAATCGCAGTTGGAAAAAATCGGCAAGGTGAAGCGCGTCCTTCGAATCGGTTACTATCATGGTGTGGATGACCGCTATTATGTCGATCGCTACGGCGCGGAATTCTGGTGTCAACCCGGATCGGATCGTTACCGTGAACCGCGCCCGACACACGTACTTCGCGATGAGACGCCATTGCCGATTCCTGCCGCCGAGTTATTTCTATTCAAGGCAACGAAGTTTCCGGAGAGCGCCATTTTGCTTGAGAACCATGGCGGGGTTTTAATCACCTGCGACAGCCTGCAGTATTGGACGGACTGGAGTTATTGCACGCCTGCCGCCAAAATGGTGTTAGAGTCAATGGCTTTTCACTGCGCATGCTGATCGGAACTTTCTGGCTCAAGGCGATGACCCCAAGGGCCAATCCTTGCGGGCCGACTTTGAGCGCTTGTTGAAACTGGAGTTCAAACACTTGCTCGGCGCGCACGGACGCGTGTGCCGAAATCACGCGCACGAACAGGTCGTAGCAGAAGTCGACCGCGTATTCGGAAGCTAATCAAATTGGAGGTTGTTAAATGACAGCCACGTTTGACTCCGCCAAAGCCAGCGCTTTCGCCGAGCGACTGTTAACCACACTGAATGACGGCGCGTTATGCTTGATGATATCGGTCGGTCACCGCACCGGCTTGCTCGATGCTATGCGCGACTTGGAGCCGTCAACCTCTGCCGAGATCGCGACGAAAGCGGGCTTGAATGAACGTTACGTGCGCGAGTGGCTGGGCGCCATGGTTACCGGCCGAATTGTTGACGTCAATGCGTCGACGAAGCGGTTTTCATTGCCGCCGGAGCATGCGGCTTTTCTTTCGAGACCCGCTGGCGCGGATAACCTCGCTGTGTTTGCCCAATACATTCCGTTGCTGGGAAGCGTGGAAGACAATATTGTTGAATGTTTCAAAAAAGGCGGCGGCGTTCCTTATTCGAAGTTTCCACGCTTTCACGCCGTGATGGCGGAGGATAGCGGGCAGTCGGTATTGTCGTCGCTGGAATTGCATATTGTGCCGTTGGTTCCGCAGTTGGCGCAACGACTCAGCGCTGGAATTCAAATGCTCGACGTCGGCTGTGGCCGGGGTCGGATTATCAATCGGTTGGCCGATCTCTATCCGAAGAGCCGGTTCACCGGGATCGACCTGTCGAGCGAAGCAATTCTGTCGGCGTGGGAAGAAGCGGCCGACAAGAAGCTTAGAAATATCGAATTTATCGTTGCCGATCTCAGCCAATTCGATAAAACAGCGGAGGCCGAAGCGTTCGACCTGGTAACGACTTTCGACGCGATCCACGATCAGGCCAAGCCGTTAAACGTGCTCCGCGGAATCTACCGCACGCTTCGGCCCGACGGCTTTTACCTGATGCAGGACATCAAAGGATCGAGCCATATCCATAACAATCTGGATCATCCCCTCGGCCCTTTGCTCTACACGATATCTTGCATGCATTGCATGACGGTGTCCTTGGCGCAAAACGGCGAAGGGCTTGGCGCGATGTGGGGGGAAGAAAAGACCCGCGAATATCTCACAAAGGCAGGCTTTCGCGCCGTGGAGAAACATGAACTATCACATGACATTCAAAACAACTGGTACGTGGTGCGTAAATAGTTCCGGGTTCCAAGTTCAAGGTTCAAGGTCCTCGCACCCGGAACGTTGAACCTGGAACTTGGAACTGTTTTTCTACGCGTCGATCGTTTGCCCGCCGTCGACCACCAGCGCATGCCCGGTGACGAACGAAGCTTCCTCGGAAACTAAGAACAAGACCCCATAGGCGATCTCTTCGGGCCGGCCCATGCGCAGCAGCGCTTTGTTGCTAGCGCCCATGGTTTTGCGCTGTTCATCCGTCATGCCTTCACCGAGAGTTGGCCTAGGCGGAAAGCCGCGGAAGCGGGGCGTCTCGATGGCGCCCGGGCAAACGCAATTGATGCGGATTCCGAGCGGACCGTAGTCGAGCGCCATCTCGCGTGTGAGATTGATAATTGCGGCTTTGGTCGCGCAGTAGCCGGGATATTCCGGCGACGCCAAGAGTCCGAACGTCGAAGCCGTGGTGACGATGTTGCCACTTTTTTTCTTGATGAAATGCGGCAGGACGGCGCGCGCGCCGCGGAACATGGCGTTGAGATTGGTATTGATGACGAAGTTCCATTCCTCGTCGGTGTGCTCATGCAGTTTTTTGCGAATCCCCGCGCCGGCATTATTGTAGAGAATATCGACGTCGCCGAAGCTATCCAGCGCGGTCTTGATCATGCGGTCGCAGTCCTCCTGTTTGGTCACGTCGATGGTCGCGAACACGGCCTCGCCGCCTTCCTTTTCTTTGATCAATTGGTCGATGCGCGGCGAGATGGTTTCTTGGATATCGCAACAAACGACTTTTGCGCCCTCGCGCCCGAACAGTCTCGCCGTTGCCCGACCGATACCGCTATTGGCCCCGGTAATGATCGCCACTTTGCCTTTGAGCCGGCCGAGTCCCGGCCGTAACATCGCATGTTCGTCTGACAGTATTTCCGCCATGGTGAATGCCTCCTATTTTTATTGCGAATGAAGTTAGCGCAGCGGTGGAAAAATGCCAAGCCGAGGATGGAAGATTGAGGATGGAGGATCGATAAACGCAAAAGAGGCTAACTACCGACTTGCTGAGCGGCAGAAGTCATCGGCGCGCTGGATCATCCGATTGAGCATCGCGCCGATTTTCTGCCAGGCTTCATCCATGGCGCGATGTTGACTGCGGTCCATGTACCCGCAATCCACCGTAGGGTCTAACCACGCTTGAGTTTCCATTGCTTCGCCTAGCGCCTCGTCAATTTTATTGATGAATGCAGCTGGATACCTACGTCGAGCCCACGCTTCTGCAATCATGGCATTTACTGCCCGAGAGGAGCGGCGTATTTGATCCGTCAGTGAGTATCTTTCTTCTTTGGGAAAACTTTTCGAAAGGGCGAATATTTTTTGCGCCTGCTCGCGAGCCTGCGCATAAACATCCGGATCACGAAAACCTCTGATGACCGCCATTCGATCCTCCATCCTCGATCTTCAATCCTCGACCGTCATCTTTCACTTGCGGTAGAGCTGTTTGATAAATCCTGATTTTTCCAGCTCGGCAACGAGGCTCATAT
>Ga0114129_10016894_pt1 | contig 10391 bp, 9 predicted proteins | sample RhiMetdeltSRZDD1_FD_80071 | JGI IMG/M metagenome (GOLD analysis project Ga0114129, IMG submission 80071) | Populus rhizosphere microbial communities from Tennessee, USA - Rhizosphere MetaG P. deltoides SRZDD1 (version 2) (version 2) | ecosystem: Host-associated > Plants > Roots > Rhizosphere >... | reverse complement strand
TCAGGCAGCGGCCGCATCGCCGATCACGCTGTCGATCACGCTGTCGAAGAACGCCGGCAGCTTGCCGGACGACCGGGCCCAGGCGATCAAGACGACGGCAACCGCCGCGGCAGCCAGGATCACGAGGGCGTATTCGGCCGTCGTTTGACCTTCCTCCCTCCGGAGGCGAAGGGTATCGACTGTGCGCAGGAACAAGGCGTACAGGAAGAGCATCGGTTCACCTCCTCTCAGCGGATGGATTCCACGGTGGTCAGGAGGACCGGCACCACCGTGAGGAGGAGGAACGCGGGGAGGACGAGGAACACCAACGGGAAGAGCATCTTCACAGGCGCGGCACGCGCTCGTTCCGCCACCGCGGCGCGCCGCGACCCGCGGACGTCGGCCGCGAGCTCTCGCGTCGCTTCCGTGAGCGAGGTGCCGAGCGTCTCGGTGCGTGCGAGCACGGCGAAGGCGCGGCGCAGGTCGGGGAGGGCGAGGCGCTCCGTCACGCCCGCGAGTTCCTCGCGCCAGCGAGCACCGAGGTCCACCGCATCCAGGGATCGACGCAGCTCTGCACCGAGAGGACCTCGCAGGGCCGACACCGAGCGCTGCAGACCGACGACGGCCGACAGGCCGGCGGCCGAGGCGGCGGCGAGTAGATCGAGCAGCTGTGGGACCTCGGCATCCATGGCGCGGCGGCGGCGGACGGCGGCGCGAGCCGCTCGGAGCGTCCGGACCCGAACCGCGAGCAGCAAGGCGAGGGACAGCGTCAGCACCTTCGGCCCGGGCACCACGGCACCGATCAGGGCGAAGACGGCCGTCCACGAAAACCGCGGCCAAACCCGCCGAATCCACGGTCGACGATCCGGACGCCGGGGAACGGCCAGGGCCACACCGAGGGCGCCACATCCGGCGGCGACCGCGGCGAGGGACCCGGCGACGATCGGCTCCGTCACCGCACCTCCAGGAGATGCCGGATCCACAGGAACGCCAGCAGCTCCAGCGCGAGCCCGATGCCGAGGGCCGTTCCCCCGAGCGGGGTGGCGATCGCATCGAGCATCTCTCGGCGCGAGGTCAGAAGGAGGAAGCCGAAGAATCCGATCGGCAGCATGCCGAGGATGACGCCCGACAGACGCGCTTGGGCCGTGAGCGCGCGCAGGTCACGGAAGGCCGCGCGTCGCTCGCGCAGCGTTCCCGCGAGGCCATCGAGCACCGTCGGGAGGTCGCCGCCGCTCCGGCGATGCACGTCCAGGACGCCGACGATCAACAGGGCGTCCTCGGATCCCTGCGCCTCCGCCCAGTCGGAGAGGGCTTCTCCCACCGGCGTCCCCATCTCGATCCTGTCGACCAATCTCGTGAGGTCTCCCTTGAGCGGCTCGTCGGCCTCGTCTCGTGCGTACGCGAACGACTGGGGCAACGAGAGGCCCGCCCGGAGTCCGGCGGACATCGCGCCGACCGCGTCGGCGATCTGCTCCGCAGCCCGATGACGCTGGCTCGTCCGTCGGCGTCGGCGGACGACTCGATGGATCAGCACCGCGCCGGCGGCGCCGGCGATCGTCAGTGCCGGCCCGATGGTCGAGAGGCCGATGACGAGCACCGGGAGCGACAACCATTTCCAGGAGAGCGAACGAGAAGGTGGGTCGTGTCGCTCGATCCCCAGTCGGGCATCCACCCCGTCCGCCCGCGCGATCGCGACCGCGCGCCCCGCGAACAGGCCGGCGATCGCAAGCAAACCGGAGGCGAGCCCGATCATGCGTCCGGACCCTCTTCGAACAGCCAATCGCCGACGTCTTCCCCGCGATCGGCGAGAACGTCGGCGACGCGCGGAACGGATCCCGTCGCCTCGAATCCGCCCTCGTCTCCGTCACGGCCGCGGAAGCGGTACAAGGGAGAGACCACCGGCTCGCCCCGATGCGTTCCTTCGACGGCCGCGATCTCCCAGACGACCCTCCGCCCGTCGCGGAGGCGCGCGAGCTGGACGACGACGTCGATCGCCGACGCCACCTGGTTCCGGATGTGCGCGGCCGGCAGCTCGACGTCGGACATCATCGCCATCGTCTCCAGGCGCCAGAGCAGGTGCCGGCACGAGTTGGCGTGGGCCGTGGAGAGGGAGCCGTCGTGGCCGGTGTTCATCGCCTGGAGCATGTCGAGGGCTTCGCCGCCGCGAACCTCTCCCACGATGATCCGATCCGGGCGCATCCGGAGCGCGTTGCGGACGAGGTCACGAACGGTGACCTGTCCCCTGCCCTCGACGTTGGGCGGCCGAGCCTCGAGCGCCACGACGTGCGATCGGTGCAAGCGAAGCTCGGCCGCATCCTCGATCGTGATCAGCCGCTCGTCATCGGGGATGAACGCCGACAGGATCCCGAGGAGGGTCGTCTTGCCGCTCCCGGCCCCGCCGCTCACCACCACGTTGGCCCGCCCGCGCACGCACGCGGACAGGAACCTCATGCCGCGCGGCCCGATGCTCCCCTGGCGGACGATGTCCTCGCCCGAGAGCGGGATCGGCGCGAACGTCCTGATCGTGAGCACCGGGCCGCGGAGCGAAAGGGGCGGAACGATCGCGTGCACCCTGCTGCCACCCGGAAGTCGCGCGTCCACCCAAGGTGACGCCTGGTCGACCCGAAGGCCCAGGGGACCCACGATGCGCTCGATCAGGTGCAGAACCGACTCCTCCCCCTCAAACAGCCGGTCCTCCACCCTTTCGATCCGCCCCTCCCGCTCCACGTACACGTCGTCAGGTCCATTGACCATCACTTCGGTCACGTCGGGATCCTTCAAGAGGAACTCGATCGGTCCGAACCCGACGACCTCGTCGGAAACCTCGTTGACCACGCGCGCCAGATCGCGCTGAGGGAGCAATGCCCCGCTCTCTCGCATGAGGGTGAGCGCCTCTTCACGAACACGCAGCCGGCGTTCCGTGCGCGGCGCCGTCGCGAGCCCACGCGCGTCCACGCGTTCGCGCAGCTGGGCACGCAACTCGCGTCGCACCTTGGCGAGAGGATCCGTGCTCATGCGGCAGCCGCTACGAGCGAAGCTCGCCCTGCGTGATCCATCCGTTCCCTCCGAACATCCGCGGGGAAGCGCGCACCATCACGAGGGAGGTTGGGGGGTGTCGACCGGCGGAGGAGGCTCGCCGCTCGAACGACGCTCACCCTAACGCGGAGCTCCGACACGGAGCCATCCCCAGGCCGGGGGGTTCCGTGTCAACGCCGGGGGATTCGTCGCAGGAGCGGCGCTTCTACGGGGCGCGACGGATCAGCGCCAGCCCCGGCGGCAACCCGCGGACGGCGACTGCGTCACCATCGACCTCGATGGTGACGCGGGTGCCGGCGATCGGCAGGTTGGCGACGCTGAGCTTCGTCGCTCCCTCCGGCATGATCGGGTCGAGCTCGATCCGTCCGTCCGGGACGTCGGGCTCGAGCCCGAGCAGCGCACGCACGATGAGCAACGGCGCGGCCGACGCCCACGCTTGCGGCGAGCACGACGTCGGATAGCGCACCGGCACGGGGATCTCGTCGGTCGTGAGGCCGGCGAAGAGCTCGGGCAGCCGTCCGTCGAGGGCCTCGGCCGCGGGGAGGAGGCCGCTCGCGATCCGATACGCCTCCTCGATGAACCCGTAGCGGCGGAGTCCCGCCACGGAGATCGCCGTGTCGTGCGGCCACACCGAGCCGTTGTGGTAGCTGAGCGGGCTGAAGCGAGCCATCGAGGTCGCGAGCGTGCGAACCCCCCAACCGGTGAACAGCTCCGGCGACACGAGCCACCGGGCGACGGCCGCGGCCTTGTCGCGGTCGGCGACGATCCCGGCCCACAGGCAATGCCCCATGTTCGAGGCGATCGCGTCGACGGGGCGCTTGTCCCCGTCGAGCGCGATCGCGAACGCCTCCCGGTCCGGGAGCCAGAAGTCCTGTTCGAAGCGCGCCTGGAGGCCGTCCGCTCGTGCGTGGCGGGCCGCCGCCGCTTCCTCGTCACCGTCGGCGGCCGACAACGCGGCGGCGGCCCGCCACGCCGCGTACGTGTACGCCTGCACCTCCGCCATCGCGATCGGCGGCTCCGCCAGTCGCCCGTCGGCGAAGCTCACGCCGTCGTGGGAGTCCTTCCAGCCCTGGTTCCCGAGCGATCCGAGCCCCGCGGGCCCGTACTCGACGTAGCCGTCGCCGTCCGGATCCCCGGGACCTTCGATCCAGGCGAGCGCCGCCTCGACGGCGGGACGGAGCGCCCGGATCTGCTCGATCGGAGCGCCCCATCGCCAGAGCTCGTGGACGAGCATCACGAACAGCGGCGTGGCGTCCGTCGATCCGTAGTAGATGTCGCCGTCCGCGAGCGCGAGCGACGGCCCTCGCGAGAATCGGATCTCGTGCAGGACCCGGCCCGGCTGCTCGTCGGTCTCCGGCACGTCGCGCACGCCTTGCATCCGCGCGAGGCTCCGTGCCGTCCCCAACCCGAGGTTCGGATCGAGCAGCAGCGCCATCCACGAGGTGAGGATCGAGTCCCGGCCGAACAGCGTCATGTACCACGGAGCTCCGGCGGCGACGAGCACGTCCTCCGGATGCTCCGGATCGACCAGCCGCAGGGCGTCGAGATCGTCCCCCGTCCGGACGAACGCGTGCGCGAGACCCGGAACGTCGGAGGTGAGATCCGGGAACTCACGTCGCCATCCGACCCGGCTGCTCGCGGCCGGCGCCGGCTCGTACGGCCGACCACAGGGGTGGGTCGGGATCACCTCTTCGCCTCCACGCAACGCACGGAGCTCGATGCATGCCTCCCATGTCTCTCTGGGCGCCAGCTCCACCTGCCACGTCAGCGCACCGGCCGCCTCCGCCCGCGCGTCGGTCGCGCGGACGATGAACCCCCGGTGCCTGCCGTCACCCGGGAACCGGAGGGTGCTCCCTTCGGCCTCACACGGCGTCTGCACCGCCAACGCGACACCCTTCTTGACCGCGAACAGCTCCGCGAGGTCGGCTTCGAAGGCGATCCGGATCGTCGTGGGCCGCTGCTCACGGGCGAGGTTGCGGATGCGCAGGTCGACCCGCATCCCCTGCCCCACCCGGAGATCGCGGAACACGAGCAGCTTCCGGTCGAACGTGCGGCCGACGAACGACGCGGAGGAGGGTGACCGCGTGGCGAGGGTGAGCGGTTCGACACCGCCTCCGTCGATCGAGAGGAGCATGCGCGAGCAGATCCGTGTGTCTCCGACGAAGAGACCTGCGACCCCGCCACCGTCGATCCCGCCGTCGGGACCGCAGATCGTGAAGCTCGCTCCTTCGACGAGCGTCACGGTGCTCGCGGGTACGGGCTGGCTCTCGTCGAATCCGTCGGGGTCGACGTCGCCGGCGAGCCCGGCCCAGGGAAGGCGTGGGCGGTCGGAAAGAGGCCTCACGAAACCTCAGGCAGCGCGGCGGGAACCGTGGTCGTCGATGACGCGACCGTACAACCGGAGATGCCGGGCGACCATCCGCTCCGCGGAGAAACGCTCGGCGGCGACCTCCCGGACCCGGAGCCGATCCAGCGACGCCGCCTTCGCGACGGCTCCGACCAATCCGTCGAACGAGCTCCGCACGAAACCGGTGACGCCCTCGTCGATCAGCTCGGGCGACGAGCCGCGTGGTGTCGCCACCACGGGGGTCCCGCAGGCGATCGCCTCGATCATCACCATCCCGAATGGCTCGTCCCAATCGATCGGGTTCAGCAGGCAGGTGGCATCGCGCAGCAGCTCGATCTTGTCCGGGCCGGCGACCTCGCCCAGGTACTCGATCCGGTCACCCAGGAGCGGCTCGACCTCCTCGCGGAAATACGCACGCTCGGCCGGCTCCCGCATCTTGGCCGCGATCCGCAGCCGCATCCCGGCCTCGCGGGCCACAAGGGCCGCGGTGTGCACTCCTTTGTCGGGGCTCATCCGGCCGAGGAAGAGCGCGTAGCCTCCGGCGCCCTCGCCGGGCGGATGCGTGTCGATATCGATGCCGTGGTGGATCACCGCCGCGATGGGGGTGTCCTTCGCGGAGTCGGCGTGGTGTTGTGAGATGGCGATGAGCGGAACGGTCCGCGCGATCACCCGGTACAGCGGACCCAGCTCCCCGTTGAACGGACCGTGATTGGTGGTCACCACCGGCGTCTCGAACCGCTCGGCGTACACCGGTCCGATCAGCGTGTGATCGTGGATCAGGTCGGCTCCCCATGCTCGCGCGCGTTGATACGCCTCGACGACATGGCAGAGCTCCGATGCGGAGCCCGTCGCGACGGTCCCCAGCGCCTCTTCGAAGGTGAACGCCGTCGGCACGTCGCACGTGCTGTCGCCCGTCGCGTAGAGGAGGATCTCGTGACCCGCGTCCTGCAGGCCTCGAGCGAGTGTGTCGAGCACCGCCTCGGTGCCGCCGTATGCGGGCGGAGGTACGGGCACCCATGGCGGCGCGATGATGGCGATCTTCATCTCGATCGGCTTCCCGTCTGTTCCACGTCGGTTCTTCCGGTCCAGACAGGGATACCCATCCAGATGGAGCGGTTACACGTCAGGGCGTCAATAGCACCGGAATCTCCACAATATGGAGCGGCGAGCCGTCCTTCGCGCTTACCTCGTAGACGCGGATCGTTCCCGGCTGCCGAGTGGGGACATCGTACCTGACATCGGTGGTGTACGTTCCGCGGCAGCCCGTTCCACACGTCGCCATCGTGAACGAGGACGCGACCACGTTGCGGTGCTCATCCAGGATCGCGATCGAGACGACGGCTTCGAACACATCCGCGGTTCCGCTGATCGTGACCGGACTCGAGACGCGTTGTCCGATACGGGGACTCGCCACGAGGATCGCCGGCAGCTGGTCCGCGAAGTTCGCCCGCCGTTGGGCGCCGCCCAGCTCGTATCCGCCGAAGTTCGTGAGCGGAGTGCCGTCGACCTCGAAGCGCACGCCGTCGATCGAGTCGAACTGGGTGAGCGTGTAGACGATCTGGGAGAGGCTGCCCACCGCGATCGCCGGTGTCTCTTGCGCGGTGAACCCCGCGTCCAGGTTCACCGTGGCGACGCCCTCGCGGATGTGGAGGTCGAGGAGTCTCGTGCCCGGGTTGATCGCCGAACCGACCCCGGCGGCGGCTTCGATCTCGCTGGGACCGTTCAGCAGCGCCTCGAGCGTCCTCGTGCCCACGGCCGGTACGAACGGCTCCGTGCGGTGCGTGACGAACAGATATCCGTCGAGATCGAACCAGAGCTCGTAGGTCATGATCCGCGTCGGCGTGGGTGAGGGCGACGAGGAGGGCGGCGCCGGAGAGGCGCTGGGCGAGGGCGAAGCGGATGGGGATCCGGGGCCGTTGCCGGGGGCGGGGCCGATGGGCTGCGCGCCGCTTTCCGCGCACGCGGTGGTGAGCACGGCCACGGCCGCCGTCATGACGATCAGGCGCTTCATGGGTTGCCTCCTCCTGCCGGGGACGGGTCCCATGCTCGACCTCGCCTGAAACAGGAAGAACTCGCCCTCGTCACGGTTCGGCAACAGCGTCCGGCAGGCGGAGCGTGAAGCGCGAACCGACTCCGGGCTCGCTCCGGACCTCGACGTCACCGCCCAGCAGCTTCGCGTTCTCGCGGGCGATCGCGAGCCCGAGGCCGCTGCCGGGACCCGCGCGCGCGGCGTCCGCCCGGTAGAAGCGATCGAAGACGTGCGGCAGGTGCTCGGGGGAGATCCCCGCGCCCGAGTCGGCGACCTCGACGAACGGACCCGCTTCGTCACGGCCGGCCCGCACGGTCACCTCGTCGCCGCCGTGCTCGAGCGCGTTCGAGATGAGGTTGGCGACGATCCGATCGACACGCGATCGATCCGTCCTCACATCGACCGGCACGGATCGGACGGCGACCCGCCCTTCCCACCCGCGGCTGCGGACGGTCCCGTCGATCAGCGTCCCGAGGTCGGATGACTCGAGACGGGCCTCTTCACGACCCGCGTCCAGCGAAGCGAGGGCCGTCAGGTCCTCGATGAGCGCCCGGAGCCGGGCGACGTCTCCGACGAGGAGCTCCGCCGCCCGGCGCGCCTCGGGCGGCATCCCGTCGAGATGCTCTTCCAGGACCGCCGCTTCGGACACCAGTGCCGCGACGGGCGTCCGAAGCTCGTCCGACACGTCGGACGTGAAACGTCTCCCCCACGCCTCCGCCTCGGCGAGCGCCGCGATGCGGCTCGCCGCGACGCGCGCGAGCGCGAACGCGATCACGACGATCGCGGCCCACCCGACGACGAGCGTCACGCCGAGCTGACGGAGGTCGTCGTGGATCCGGCTCTCCGAGAAGGCGAGATACAGCTCGGCGGAGCGATCTGGTGTGGGACCGCCGACGAGCAACGTGGGGACGCCGCCGACGTCGAGGCGGTCGAATCCGATCTGCCCTCCTCCCGCGATCGCGCGGAGACCGGGCGGGATCACGATCGTGGATCCGGGGTCGGAGTCGATCGTCCGCTCTCCCTTCACGAGGATCGCGTGAACCCCGCGCTCTTCGCGGAAGGTGTCCACAGCACGCGAGAGATCCGTGGATCCCTCCAGCAGTGGGCCCGCGAGTCGGAGGTCGAACACGGTCTCGGCTCTCGCGCGCTCGAGGGAATCGCGCAGACGAGCATCTCGGACGAGCGCGAACACCGCTGTCGCGAGCGCCGCGCCGACCAGTCCTGCGATGAGCACGACGAGGACGACGAACCGCCGAGGAGTGCCTGCGGCGCCGACCATCCGCTCAGCCTCGCTCGAACCGGTAGCCGACCCCACGCACCGTCGAGATCGTCGCCGGATCCGCCGGGTCGTCCTCGATCTTCGCGCGCAGGCGTTGGACGGCGACGTCGACCAAACGCGAATCCCCGAGGTGCTCGTAGTCCCAGACACGCGCGAGGAGCACGTCGCGCGTGAGGACCTGACCCGGGCGACGCGCCAGCTCGACGAGGAGGCGGAACTCCGTCGCCGTGAGGGCGAGATCCCGTCCCCCTTTCCGTGCGAGGAACCCCCCGACGTCGATCTCGAGATCGCCCACGTGCAGGATGGGATCGGCAGGCTCGGCAGCCGCGCGGCGCAGCACCGACCGGCAGCGTGCGACGAGGACCGGCATGTCGAAGGGTTTCGTCACGTAGTCGTCGGCGCCGAGCTCCAGGCCGACGATGACGTCGGTGGCATCCGCTCGAGCCGTCAGCATCACGATCGGGAGCCGGTTGTCCTTCCGGATCTCGCGAGTGATCTCGAGCCCGTCGAGGGACGGCAGCATCACGTCGAGCACCGCGAGGTCGAAGGGGTCGCGCCGGAGGCGCTCGAGCCCCTCGCGTCCGTCCGCGCACGAGCTCACCCGGAACCCGGCGTTCCCGAGTCCGAGCGCCACCATCTCGCGGATCGAGGGATCGTCTTCGACCACGAGCACCCGTTCGTCCACGAGCGAAGCGTAGCCGCGTCAAGACGCCAACTCCTCCACATCGCTTCCGATCAACGCGACGGCGAGACGGTCGAAGCGCCGCGCCATGCGCCCGCGCTCCGGCAGCAGGCGGCCGCGCTCCTGCGCGGATCGTGCGGCGCGCTCCTGCGGGAGCACGACGAGCGCCGGTTCGCCGAAGACGCGGCGAACGTCGCCCGGCGTCACCTCGCTCCTGGCGGCCCGGTTCACGACGAACGCCACCCGGCCCTCGAGGTGGAGCGGCGAGAACGCCTCTATCGCCCGCGACGTGGCGCGGAACGAGACGACGTCGAGCGTCAAGACCTCGAGCAGCCGGCCGGCGTGCTCGGCGCCCGCGATCGTCATCGCGCTCAGCGCACGCGGGAGGTGGAGCACCACGACGTCGGCGCTCTGGGCCGCGACGTCGATCACGATCCGCAGCTCATCGGGTCCGAGACCCGCCGCCTCCTCGGGCGATGGAGGCAGGAGCACGTCGACCTCGCTGGCGTGCCGCCACAACGCCCCCTTGAGCTGCTCGGGACCGAGATCCTCGCCGAGCGACGCAGCGTCGGCGAACGTGTGGACGGGCTCGGCGTCGTCGCTCGCAGGCGCGCCCAGCGCCTGCGCGACGTCGCCGAACACCGGGTCGGCGTCGATCAGGATGGCGGAGCCGCGACGGGCGAACGCCGCGGCGAGGTGCGTGGCGACGAACGTGACCCCGACGCCGCCGCGGCCGCCGTGGACGGCCACCACCAGCCCGCGGGTCGCCGTCTCCCTGGCCCGCCGCACTGCGGCCGCGGCGGCCCCCAGGAGGTCCTCGCGCTCTTTCGGCCATAGGAAGTAGCCGGCCGCCCCGGCGCGGATCGCGGTCCGGAGAGACATCACCGATTCGCGGGTGTCGAGCGCGAGCACGACATCCGCGCCGGTGCGACCGCCGAGCATCGCCGGAGCGGCCACGACCGCGTCCGGCTCGAGCTGGCGGATCGCCTCAGCCAACTGCCGGTCATCGTCCGCGGTCGCCACCACGCGAGCGCGTCCG
>Ga0114129_10016890_pt1 | contig 10392 bp, 11 predicted proteins | sample RhiMetdeltSRZDD1_FD_80071 | JGI IMG/M metagenome (GOLD analysis project Ga0114129, IMG submission 80071) | Populus rhizosphere microbial communities from Tennessee, USA - Rhizosphere MetaG P. deltoides SRZDD1 (version 2) (version 2) | ecosystem: Host-associated > Plants > Roots > Rhizosphere >... | reverse complement strand
CTCGTCGAGCTCGCCGAACCAAACCGCCACGTCGCCGCCGACGACGACCGGACGCCCGCCCGTCTCGACGAGGACGCTCTGGTGGCCGTCCGTGTGCCCGGGCGTTGGCAGCAGTCGGATTCCAGGTAGCAGCTCCGCCTCGCCCTCGTGCTCGACATACGTCGCGCCGTCGAAGTCGACCCATTCGTGGATTGTGTAGTTGTCGAGCGAACGCGCGTCGGCGAGCTCGCGTGCCTGGACGTGGATCGGCACGCCCGGGAAGAGGCGGTTGCCGCCGCAGTGGTCGTAGTGCAGGTGGGTGTTGATGACGCAGGCGACGTCGCGGGGGATGTTCTCGGGGTGCGGCGTCGGGCTCATATCGTCGATCTCGGGCCTCGTGTCGATCATGCCGGTGTCGACCAGCACACGGCCCGCCGGATGGTCGATGGTCCAGACGTATACGGGCATCTGTTCGCCGTCTGCGATGAGATCCGCCGCGAGGTGGGCGCTGATCGCGGGCATCACTGCCTCGCTCCCAATCGATTCGCTCATAGACACGCTCCTTGTTCGTTGAGTCACTCTCGTCTGCAGGAGCGCACTGAAGTCCCGCCCCTATACATCACCAGACTCGGTTCAGTTCGCAAACTCATCGGTCTTCGTGGGGGAAGAGGGCGCAGGCGACGAGCGTCGCCCTACCGCAGATCAGATGGATGCGCTCGCACAACGAGCCGTGCGACGGCTCTGGCCATCGAAAGCTCTTGCTGGCCACGTCGGGTGAGCCGATACAGCCCACGGCGTCTCGTCACGAGACCGCGATCTTCAAGCTGCCTCAGCGCTGCAAAGAGGGAGCCCTCACGCACTCTGCGTGCGAGAGCAGCAGGGTGAGGGTGACGCTTCACCAATCCGAGCAAGCGTGCTTCGAACATGCTTCACCGTAGCCGTCAGGTCAGTCCAGTTGCCTCCGTTAGACCGTCCCCCTGCGTGGGCGCTCAGGGGACATTCCTGGATACTCGCCACACAGCGTTGCCTCACCCCGCGGACGAGGGTTAGGAGCGGAAATAGTTCCGAGGGTGCGACGTACCGCCTGGTCGAGATCGATGTTGCTGACCTGGAGGACACGCGCAACCTCCCATTCGATTGGCACCCGACCGAAGCGCCTCACCAGCGCTTCCGACTCCGCCACTACGGCGGAACCCTCATTTGTCGCCCCCGAGCCGCCATTTGCGACCTCGTAGGCGCGTCCCCCCAAGGGACATCTCGAACGATGGCCACGTCAGTGACTGGTCACCCCGCCGGCGGCGCCCGTCGACTCAGATCAGTCGTATCGGGTGACGCGCACGTCTGCGCGTGTGTTCTCCGCCGAGAAGCTCGCGATTACGCCCAATGCGATGCGCCGCGCTTCTGTGGGATCCCGAGCAAATGGAACATCGAACGTCAACCCATGACCAGCGTAGGTGGCGCGGCATTGACATCCATTGGCTCGCGCGAATGCGACGAATCGCTCCACCTCGCTCGCGGGCCGAACTTCGAGTTCCATGCAAGCAGCATAGGGCCGTACCTCAGAGACGGCCGAACCCGTTCGGGGACAGTCGTGAACGCTGGCCCAGCCGGAGGATTCAGCGTCCTACTCGTCAGCCCACCAGTCGCGCTGGCCATCGACGTCTTCGCGCCGAGCCTCGCCGAGATTGGGCGCGCCGATGACGAGCATCTCGAGGCCCCTCGGCCCGGCCTCGTAGCCTCGCCACGTACCGGGTGGGACGCGCACCGCGTCCCATTCCTTGAGCTCGACGATCGCGTCGTCGAGCTTCATCCGCCCGCTCCCGCGCACGACCAGGTACACCTCCTCTTGCGTCTTGTGCGTGTGGCCGTACGGAAAGCGGTAGCCGGGCGGGACGCGCTGGTAGCTCAGGCCCGATTGCTCGAGCTCGAGCACATCGGTCGCCAGGCGGAACTCCAGGTCTGGCGCGCCGTCGAACCTCGAGCCGACGTCCTCCAGATCCTCTTTGATGTTCCGGAGCGTGAACGGCACGTCACGATCCTAGATCGGGAACCCAGGGATCAGGCGTCATTCGTGAACGCGGTCCGCCCGGCCTCTAATGTGTTCCCAGAGTGTTCGTACCCGCGGAGTTCACCGTCCCGCGCCGCCTCGAGACCCCCCTCTTCGTGCTCGAGCCGCTCGGGCCGCAGCACAACGACGAGGACTACGCCGCCTGGTCGACGTCCATCGAGCACATTCGCGGCACGCCGGGGTGGGAGGGGAGCTCGTGGCCGCGGCCGATGACGCCGGAGGAGAACCGGCGCGATCTCGAGAGGCACGCCCGCGACTTCGAGAGTAGGGGAGGCTTCACATACACGGTCATCGGCCGGGCCAAGGGTGAGGTCGTCGGATGCGTGTACATCTACCCGGCTCGCGACGAGGCGTCGGACGCCCGCGTGATGTCATGGGTTCGCGCGACGTCGGCGAACCTCGACGTCGAGCTGTGGCGTGCCGTCAGCGACTGGTTGGCCGATTCCTGGCCGTTCGAGCGACTCGAGTACGCCGCGCGGAACTAGAGCTCCGTCAGGCTGCGGGCTGCCGCAGGCTTGCCGGTTCTTACCCGCTACGACCGCTCTCGGCGAATCTCAGTGGTGGCGACGGAGCTTTCGATCGCGACCAATCCAGCTGTCATCGGGAAGCTGCCGAATCTCCTTCGGCGACATGGCACCGACGCGTTGATAGCTATTGATCGCACAACTGGCGCGCCCGCTGTTGCGCTTCGCGGGCGGGTCGTACCAAAACTTCCATGAGGGCTTCGCGTCGATCGAAGCAACGAAGAAGCAGAACGCCGCCAATCCAAGGGCGTCGACGAGATAGCCGGTGGCGCCGCCGAGCGCGACGATGGCCAGCAGAAAGCCGACAAACGAGATCGGCGGCTTGCGGAAGCGCAGCACCGCTCCGAGTATGCGGCGCCCATCCGCCGAGCACAAGCTCCGACCGGGGTACCGCGTCGCGACCCCGGCCTGCCGGAGAACTAGCTCAATCGCGTCATACGAGCGGCGCTCTGCGCGGCCGAAACTTTTCGGCGATGGACACGTACAACGTCGATGGTGCCGAAGCCCTCCTCATGGTGACGGTCTGCGCATGGTGCGGAAGGCGAGCGGCAGCCGGGCGGTGGAACCGACTCGAGGCCGACGCCGGAACCCCGCATATCGTCACGCATGGCATCTGTCCGGCCTGTTTTGTCGAGCACATCCCCGGCGCCGCCTACCCTCCGGCGTAGCGGCCGCTTACTGGCCCGGGGGCGGCACGAGGCGGCACCGGTACTGACTGACTCCGCCCGGGTTCGGCGAGATCGATGCCTCGAATTGAATGACCACGTCGGTCGGATCGCCTTGCCGCCAATTGTTCAGGGCAGCTGCGAGCACGTCATTGAGGTGCTGCGCGTGATGATGCTTTTCCGGGGGATGCACGTCCTTCGACCCGGCTGGGGGCATTGCTCCTCCTCCGCAGGTGGTGGTTGCGGCCGACACTAACGCGCCGTTGCGACGAAGCGCCCTCGTGCCGCTCCGAGCAGTAAACTCGGGCGCTCGATGGTGCGTCGAGCGGCGGGGCTAGCGGCACTCCTTCTCGTTCTCGCAACGCCGGCTCGGGCGGGCACGCTCGGGCTCGCAGAGGTGCGCGGCTCGGACGGGAGCCTGATCGGCAAGGCGGCCGGCGGGGCGTACGCGTACCCCGCAGACGGCTCCGTGCTTCGTATCGGCTCGTCCCGCGCCACCGCGGCGCGCGTCGAGCTCAGGAACGTCTCGATGTTCAACGGCCGTGTGACGGTCAAGCGCCTCGTCGTCCCGGCGCGCGGCCTGAAGGGGGCCAGCGTCGACGGCCTCGTGATCGACGGCACGGGCTATGTCGTCGGGCCGAACGCGCTGATCTCGCTCGGCGGCGGCAGCTACATCGTCGCGCTGCAGGAGGCCGTCTCGCCGGGGCGGACCGGTTCCGGGCTGGTCGCGCTGCGTGCGTACGTCTCCGACCCGTCGCTCGGGCTCGCGCCCGGCACGCAGCTACTCGTCGGCATGGCCCGCGCTGCACATCCTGCGACAGCGGGCAGTCAGGCCGCAGTCGTGCTCGGGCTACCGCAGCTGCCCGCGGCGGAGGCATCGCTCGCCGGGGTTCCGACGTTCGTGCCGCGCCTGCCGAGCCAACCGCCGCCCGACGTTCCGACGAACACCCTCGGTGGACAGGCCGTGGCGCTCGCGTACCAGTTCCTCGGCATTCCGTACGTGTGGGGCGGCGCGACGCCTGCCGGCTTCGACTGCTCGGGCCTGATGATGTACGTGTACGGCCAGCTCGGAATCAAGCTCGGTCACTACACCGGATTCCAGTACTACGAAGGACGGCGCGTGCCCCGCAACCAGCTGGAGCCCGGCGACCTCGTCTTCTTCCATGCCAACTCGATCGGCGTCCCGCAGCACGAAGGCATGTACGTCGGCAACGGCTCGTTCATCCAGGCGCCGCACACGGGCGACGTCGTCAGGATCTCGAGCCTCTTCGATACGCGCTACGCACTCTCATATGTCGGCGCGGTACGCCCTTACGTGGCCGGGGCCTCGTCGTCGCCGATGCCGCCGAGCTGGACTTCGGCGTCCGGGTAGAGCACGTTCCAGACACGTAGGTAGATCTCCAGCTCCGACCGCGGCGTGTCGACGTCGAGCTGCATCGGCCCGGCGTCGAGCACCGTCTGGCCAAGGCTCCGCAGGAAGTGCGCCAGACGATCCGTGTAGCTCGGGTCGGAGAGGCGAAGCTGCATCGGGCCGCCACTCGGAGTGTTCCACTGCTGCTCCGGTGTGCCGTCACCCGGACGAGGGACTTACGGAAGAGAGTCGAGCACCGCCGACGCGTGTCCGGCCGGCTTGATCCCGAGCATCGCACGGGCGATCTTGCCGTCGGCATCGATGACGAACGTCGACCGGTTGATGCCCATGTACGTCTTGCCGGCGAACTTACGCTCTCCCCATACACCGTACTTCTCCGCCACCTGGTGCTCGGGATCGGCGAGCAGTGTGAACGGCAGCTCGTACTTCGTCTTGAACTTCTCGTGCGATGTGACGTCGTCGGGACTGACGCCGAGCACCTCGGCGCCGCGCTCGCGGAAGACGTCGTACGCGTCGCGGAACTCGCAGGCCTCGGTCGTACAACCCGGCGTGTCGTCCTTGGGATAGAAGTAGAGGACGACCGGCTTTCCTCTGAAGTCGCTCAGCTTTACGCGCTCGCCCTTGTCGTTGGCGAGCTCGAAATCGGGGGCGGGGCTACCTTCTGAGAGCATGCGCACTCCTTGTCCGGGTGCGGTCAATCGTAGACTGGCCGACGGGGCTTGCGCCGCGCGCATTGGCCTCGACAAGATGTCGCCATGCCAAGTCGGCGGCAGCGCACGATCGCTGCGGTCGCCGTCGCCGCCGTCATTGTGGGCATCGGCAGCGCGATGGCGAGCGCACGAGTGCACGGCGGCACTGGACTGGTGAGGACTGACGGTGTTGTCGGAAGGCTGCGCCTCGACCACGCCACCGCAATCGACGTCCAGCGCTTCGCTGGGCCGGCGGACTACCTCGGCGTCGGCGCGTTCCGAAGCGGTGGCGTGGTGCCACGGTTCCTCGCTCTCGGTTACGAGTGCCGGCATGTCAAGAACGGCGGGATACCTACGTCGCTCGACGATGGGAAGGGCTCGCGCCATCCGCGCCTGAGCGGGGTCGACTGCGTCACCGTCTACTTCATCAACGAGCGAACGAACAGGCTCGCATTGTTCACGTCGCGCTCCTCGCGCTTCGCGACACCGCTTGGCACACGGCCAGGGATGCCGTGGGCGAGGGTGAGGGAGCGCGGCCGCCAAGAGGTCAACTGCGAGGGACTCTTCGTCGCGGGGAGCCATGCGCTACTTGTCGTTACGAACAGAGGCGGCCGCGAACCGGGGGGCGACCCGCCGGCGCCGATCACCGGCGGCCGCGTGCTCGACCTCGAGCTCGTGAGTACGCGGCATCCGTTGAGCATCGAGTGCCCCGAGTGGTAACGCCCATGAAGACGTGCCGAACTGAACGTTCACCCCCCGGCGGGGCGGAGGTAAGCGGCGCGACGGGGTTGAAGCTAGCCTTCCTTCGTGCGGAACTTCTTCGCCGACCGGCCGACGCTACGCGGCTTCCTGATCATCGTTGCCGTCGTCCTCGCGATCATGCTGCTGAATCTCTACACGGCGGCGGCCGCGATCGGGATGCTGCTGCGCATCGCGTTCTTCCTCGCCGTCGCCTTCTTCATCTTCCTGATGTGGCGGGAACGGCGGGACGAGATCTCCACGTGGTCTACCCGTGAGATCGTCGTCTTCTACGGCTCCGCAGTGCTGATCGTGGCCTCGATCGGGCTCTACTTCTGGCACGGCTGGCCGGGGTACGAGCAGCTCGGGTTCATCGGGGTCGTCGGCTGCGCCGGCTTCGCCATGTGGCGGGTGTGGCGTGACCGTCACCACTACGGGGTTTAACGAAAGCCCTTTCGGGCCGATCCGAGAGGCGTGAAGCTCAGGCGACTCCTCCGGCCGGCCCCGCATCTCGAACGGGACCCGGCCCAGCACGTGCTGCTCGTTCTGATCGGCGCAGCGCTCGCACTCGCTGCCGTGATCGGCATCGCCTGGGCGGCCGGCTTCGAGATCGTCTACCGCGAGCTGCGGGCGGTCGACCCGAACTGGCTCCCGATCGCCTTCGCGATGGAGGTCGCCGCGTACCTCGGCTACGTGGTCGCCTACCGGGAGCTCGCGCGCGCCCAGGGCGGGCCGCGGCTCGGGCTCGGACGCGCGGGCGCGATCGTCGCCGCCGGCTTCGGTGTCTTCGTCAGTCGAGGCGGCTTCGTCGTCGACCGTCACGCGCTCGAGGACGCGGGGCTCGGCCCGCGCGAGGCGCGGGTGCGCGTCCTCGGCCTGGGCGCGCTCGAGTACGCAGTGCTCGCACCGGTGGCCGCGCTTGCCGCGGTGATCATTCTCGCGCGCGGCTCCACGCATCCGAGCCTCGGGTTCACCTTGCCGTGGGCAATCGCCGTGCCGCTCGGATTCGTCGCCGCGTTTGCGGCGCTTGGACGGCGTCACCGTCTGCGCGACGAGGGTGGTTGGCGAGCCGCGCTCCGGCACGCGCTCGACGCTGTGAACATGCTGCGCCAGCTCGCCCGGCAAGGCGCCGACTTCGGCGGCGCGTTTGTCGGCACGACGCTCTACTGGGTGGGCGACATCGGGTGTCTCTGGGCCTGTCTCCGTGCGTTCCACGACTCGCCCGATCTCGCCGCTCTGGTGATCGGATACGCGACGGGCTACGCGCTGACGCGCCGAACGCTGCCGCTAGGGGGCGCGGGCTCAGTGGAGGCGCTCGTCTCGTTCTCGCTTGCGTGGGCGGGGATCCCGCTCGCGCAGGCGGTGCTCGCCGTCTGCGCGTATCGCGTCTTCAACCTGTGGCTGCCGCTGCTGCCCGCGGCGATCGGCCTGCGGCAGATGAAGCGGTGGCGCGAGTCGGCGGCCCGGCCCTAGAGCACGGCGCGCCCGACGTAGACCGCGGGCGGCGGCACCGGCTGCGCCTGCGAGTGCGACGAGGAGGAGGGTCGGCACGTCAGCTCCTTGGTCGTAGGAGCCATCAGCCGGGGCGGCGGTTCGGGGCGAGCTCCATCGCCCGGGCCGTCCGAGTGTAACTAGGCCTCGACGCGGGCGGATGCGCCGTCGAGCGCGTCGAGCGCCGCGCGGATCTCGACGTGCTGGCCGACGAAGATCGGCGTGTCGCGCTCGGTGTAGCGAGAAGCCTCGGTCTCGCGCAGTGTGAGCATCAGGTGCATGAAGTCGGCCGGCTCGTCGCACTCGAACGCCGTCATGAACTCCTGGTCGTCGATCCCGAAGGAGTACGTCGTGTGGTTGTGGATCGTGGCGAAGTCCGCGCCGATCCGCATGTGCTCGTCCATCGCCCGCTGCCGGTCCTCGGGAGGCAGCGAATACCACGGCCGTACCTTCACGAACGGGTAGACGACGAGGTACGGCGACCCCTTCGGGATAACACGGCGTGCGCGCCGCGCCTTCGTGTACTCCGACGCCTTCGTGGTGGCCAGATAGGAGTACGGCGTCTCGAGCCAGCCGGCGAGCGGCGTCGCATTCAGTGCCGTCCCTAGCTCGCCCAGGTCCTCGTAGCGTTGCGTGATCTTCCAGAGGAAGAAGTCGCTGTCCGGCCGGACACCGGCGACCGTGTAAGCGCGGAGGCTGTCCATCCGAGTCGACCACTCCTCGACGACCTCGGCGAACGCGTCCTTGCCGGCCGCACGTTCCTCGACCGGCAGGCGGCGCCACGACGGGTCGACGCGGAAGAACGTGTACGCGACGTACTGGCCGTCCACGCCGACGATGCTAGCTCTAGTGGGAGTGGGAGATGAGCACCCAGCCGAACGTCTCGTCGGTCACGGGCGGCTCGCCGCACTCGTATGCGCCGCTGCGGATTCCGGCAATCGAGGCCTTCACCGGCGCTCTGCTCGACTTCGGGGTCCCGTCGGCGTAGTACACGCCGGACTGCCAGCGGTTGTGGTCGGTCTCGTCGGTCACGTGGAAGATCAGGAAGCCGCGGACGGTCGGCTGGCAGGCCGCCATGTGCAACGCCTCGTCGTAGTACGCGGCCTGGACGCCTTCGGTGACGGGCTTTGTGGTCGCCGGCTCGACCCCGCCGTAGAAGCTCCGCTTCGCGAGCGGGATCTGCGAGTCGACGCCGTACTCGTCGTAGACGATCGGCAGCGTCGAGCCCTTCTGCGCGGTCCCGTTGAACGCCCTACCCAGCAAGGCCACGAGCTTCGGGTAGTCCGCGAGGCCCAGCGACGTGCCGCTCGCGTGAACGAGCGACGGCGGCGTGCTCGAGCTCTCGCCGTAAGGATGGAACGCGAAGCCGTCCATGATCGGCTTCTTGCGGTTCATGGCGCGATACGCGATGCCCATGTCGGTGATGAAGGCCGTCGGCGAGTGTGTGTCGCGGCCCGTGCCCGGCCGGTCGATCCCGCGCGGCGAGACCGAGCCGCCGTTGATGAACACGTTCGGGTCGACCGCCTTCATCGCGTCGTACGCGCGCGCGAGCAACTGCACATATGCCGGCGCGGCGACGTCGTCGCCGGCGGGCCCGAACTGCGGGAGCCAGTAGCGGTTGAGGTTGGGCTCGTTGCCGATGATGTACTCGCGGATCGTCGGCACCCGCCGAACGAGGTCGGCCGCGAAGCGCCCGAACTGGTTTCGAGCAGCCGCCGTCAGCGGCGTCACGCGGCTGCCGATCGGCATGATCGTCGCGACGATCCTGATGTCGAGGAAGACGCCGGCTGCGGCGATCGCCTGAAGCGCCTGCAGCTGGTCGGGCGGCACCGCGCTCTGGCCCGTCTGCCAGTTCGCGGTGATGCGAATCGTGTCGAATCCCGCCGCCTTGGCCAACTCCATCTTCGTCATCGCGACCTGCGGGTCGGCGTTCCGGCCCTCGTCCTCGGCCGCGCCCATGTACATGTTTGCGCTGCCCAGCGCCGCGGCCGGGGAAGCGACCGCCGCCAGGGCGCAGAGAAGCGCGATGACGTATCGAAGCTGAGGCAACAACAGCAGACCCTAAAGCGCCGGCCCGATGCCGGGACCGTGGAGTCTAGCCAGAAGAAGGTCGCCCAAGATCCCTCGAAAGGGGGAGGGCCTTCGACCGCGGCGACCGATAATTGACACAAGTCAGGGTCTTGTTGCCAAAGCTCTCGCCGCAGGGAGCACACCCGGGAAGCTCGCCACAGCCTCCACGCGATCCTGGCATTACCGCAGCGGCCCGGTCTCTCCACCCGGGCCGCTCGCCTTTTTCGGCCCGGGCTACGCTGACCTCGATGGCGTCTCGGCTCGAAGATCAGCTCAAAGCGCTGCCGGCGCGGCCGGGGGTCTACCTCTTCCGCGACCAGAGCGGCGACGTGCTCTACGTGGGCAAGGCGAAGTCCTTGCGGCCGCGGGTGCGCTCGTACTTCCAGCAGAGCGCCGATACCCGCACCGCGATCCGGCAGCTCCCGGAGCGGGTCGCCGACGTCGAGGTGATCGTCACCCAGAACGAGGTCGAGGCGCTCCATCTGGAGCAGAACCTCGTCAAGCGGCACCGGCCGCCGTTCAACGTCCGGCTGCGCGACGACAAGTCCTTCCCGTACATCGCCGTCACGGTCGAGGACGAGTACCCGCGCGTGATGTTCACGCGCGAGCGCCACCGCCGGGGAGTCGTCTACTTCGGGCCGTACGCGAACGCGAAGAAGGTGCGCGAGACACTCGACGTCCTCAACCGGGTCTTCCCGTACCGTCCGTGCGAGGGGCCGAAGCCGGGCCGCCACTCCGGGATCCCGTGTCTCGACTACCACATCGACCGCTGCCTGGCGCCGTGCGTGGGCTACGT
>Ga0114129_10016889_pt1 | contig 10392 bp, 12 predicted proteins | sample RhiMetdeltSRZDD1_FD_80071 | JGI IMG/M metagenome (GOLD analysis project Ga0114129, IMG submission 80071) | Populus rhizosphere microbial communities from Tennessee, USA - Rhizosphere MetaG P. deltoides SRZDD1 (version 2) (version 2) | ecosystem: Host-associated > Plants > Roots > Rhizosphere >... | reverse complement strand
GATGACGTGGTTGTTTGTCAGCACGTAACCGTCAGCCGACACGACGACCCCGGATCCGAGGCTCTGCTGCAGCCGTTCGCGATAGCCGAACGGGCTCTGGTTGCCGAAGAATTCCCGGAAGAATGGGTCGTTCATGAACGGCGAGTTGGGCGTTCGGACGACCTGCTGCGACGAAATGTTGGGGACGCTGGGAATCGCGGCTTCCGCTGCCTGCGTGAGGTCTGGGAGCCCGCCCAACGACGCAGCCGTGCGTGCGGGTGCCGGCTGAGTAGGCGCTGGACGGTTCTGCGACGTTTCGCCGACGCTCGCGCCCGCTTCTTCGGCGGTGCGCATCCGTCCGGTGAGTACCAGGCCGGCGACAAAGCCGGCGAGAACGAACACCACAACGAGCGTGATCCGTCTGATCGTGCTGAACATATGAAGCTACTTGACCTGGATGCGACGGGCAGGCGGCGGTGGCACTTTGGGTAGCGTGATCGTCAAGACGCCCTCGGCCAAATCGGCCGCGACTCGTTCGATGTCGATCTTCTGGCCGAATTCGAACGATCGCGCGAACGAACCGTGGCTGCGCTCGACCTGATGAAAGTGGAGAATCCCGCTGGTCGTGCGGTCCGTCCGCTGGCCGCGCAACGTCAGCCTCGACTCCTCGAGCGCAAGATCGATCTGCTCGCGGGTGACGCCGGGCACTTCGGCCGTGACCACGTAGGCAGTAGCCGTTTCGTAGACGTCGATCGCCGGCGCCCAGGAATCCGGGTGCGGGCTGGCTAGCCGCTCGAGCCGTTCCTGCCAGGCGCGCATGTCCCAAGACATATGAGCGATCGTAGCACTAGTGTGACAACTCCTCCACGCTTCTGCTACGATGCTGAGTTCCACACCATGAGCTCTATTCAAGCGACGCGACTCAAACGCGGCATGTTGATCAAGATGGGCGGCGACCTGTTCCGGGTGCTCGACCTTCAGCATTTCACGCCGGGCAACAAGCGGGGCTTTGTGCAGGCGAAGCTGCGCAACATCCGGACCGCCACCCTCTCCGACCACAAGTTCCGCTCGGAAGACGACGTCGAGCGGGCGATGCTCGACGAGCGGCAGATGCAGTATCTCTACAAGGACGGCGACTCGTTCCATTTCATGGACACGACCACCTTCGAGCAGTTGCACATCGCGTCCGAGGCGCTGGGCGATTCCGTCAACTACATCATTCCGGACGCCACCATCACTGTCGAATTCTACGGAGAGGAACCGGTCGGCATCGAGCTGCCACAGACGGTCGATCTGAGGGTCGAAGACACGGTCCCCGGGATCAAGGGCGCGACCGCCAGCGCGCAGGTCAAGCCGGCGCGTCTCGAGACCGGCCTGGTCGTGCAGGTCCCGCCGTTCGTGAATACGGGAGACACGATTCGCGTCAACACCGAAACGGGGGAGTATCTGTCTCGGGTGTGATTGGCGAGTGGCGATTGCTAATCAAAAATCAGCGCTCAGCAATCAGCAATCTGCAATCGTCAATCTGCAATCTGCAATCTGCAATCTGCAATCGGTAATGGACAACCACCAGTCGCCAATCGCCAATCGCCAATCGGAAATCGATAGCGCCGCTCGTGCCGGCACGGGATGGATCGAAGTCATCACCGGCAGCATGTTCAGCGGCAAGAGCGAGGAGCTCATCCGGCGATTGCGGCGCGCGCAGATCGCTCGGCAGAAGGTGCAGATCTTCAAGCCGCGCATCGACAACCGCTACGCCGACGATCACATCACCTCGCACAGCGAGATGCGGATTGCGTCCGAGAACAGCACGTCGTCGCGGGATCTCCTGCGCGATGTGCAGCCGGATACGGAAGTGGTGGGGATCGACGAGGGCCAGTTCTTCGATGCCGAGCTGCCGGCCGTCTGCAACACCCTCGCCGACCAGGGCAAGCGCGTTATCGTCGCCGGACTCGACCAGGACTATCTCGGCAACCCGTTCGAGCCCATGCCGCAGCTGCTGGCGATTGCCGAGTACATCACCAAGACGCTCGCGATCTGCATGGTCTGCGGCGCTCCTGCCAACCACACCCAACGACTCGTCGCAAGCAGCGAGCGCGTGCTCGTCGGCGCGCAAGGCACGTACGAAGCCCGCTGCCGCCGCTGCTTCGATCCCCGACTCGGACAATAATATTTTCAATGTCGGTTCCCGGGTTCACCGGTTCCCGGGTTCCCAGGTTCTTGGTTCTTTGGTTCTTTGGTTCAGGTCCTTCGAACCGAGGACCCGGGAACCCGGGAACCTGTGAACCCGTGAACGACAAGGTTCATAAGGGCGCTCCATGGACACCCCGTCCCGCCTGCTGATCCTGCTCGGCGTTGGCTTTCTCTTCGCCAACGTGCGCCTGTTCGCGCAGTTCGTTCAGTTCCTGAAGCTGCGCTCGTCGGCGTTACTGACGTGGCCAGGCCGGCGGCCGCCGTTTTACCGGCTGCTGCTCGTGCTTGGCGCAGTGCTCGCCGCGCTGATCATTTACAAGCTCGCGCTCGGGAGACACCCGATCCAGGTGTTCGGAGAGACCATGATGCTCGTCTACTACGCCTATGCGCTGCCGCTCAGCCTTCGCATCGGCCGCGGCTTCTACCAGGACGGCATCTGGACCGACGGTGGCTTCATTCCCTACTCACGCATCGGCGGCATGAGCTGGCGGGAAGGGGAGCAGATAACGCTCGTGATGATCTACCGAATGCGGGCCTTCGCCCGCCGTCTGGTCGTTCCCGAGAAGTACTACTCCGCTGCCCGGCGGCTGCTACGCGACAAGATAGCCGCGCACGACATCCACTTTACCGGGAAGGCGCTGGACTTGGGGGTGCATGACGAACGAGAGGATGTCTGACTGCAGATTGCAGATTGCAGATTGCAGATTGCAGATTGCAGATTGCAGATTGCAGATTGCGGATTGCGGATTGCGGATTGCGGATTGCGAGATTGTGGATTGCGGGATTGTCGATTCGGGATTGTAGATTTGTGGATTGCGAGTTGCGGACCGGCAATCCTCAACCTGCAATCGTCAATCGTCAATCGACAATCGTCAATCGTCAATCGTCAATCGACAATCCTCAATCTGCAATCTGCAATCTGCAATCTGCAATCGGTCTACGGCCTCAGTCGCTCCAACAACCAACCCACCGGTCCCGAGCCTGACGCCATTGGATCGTTCAGCCAGTCAGGGGGCGTGAGCCACACGAACGCGAGGATGGCGATCACCATCAGGTCGTACTGCCAGGTCGCGCGCTCGTAGGTCCAGAAGAACGCGTTCCACAACACACGAAGCGGAACCGGGGTGTCGGGCTTCATGCGATGGCTTGCTTAGGGGCGTCTCGCAGCTCGCGATACGTGTAGATGATTCGATCGGCGACGGTGAAGACCGACAGCACCAGGATGACCCACATCACTGCCGCCATCCGGTTGGTGAAGGCCCCGATCATGAACAGCACGATCCGTTCGGGCCGCTCCATGAAGCCGACCTTGCACTTCTTGATGAGCGACTCGGCACGGGCGCGCGTGTAGCTGGTCATGATCGCGAACATCATCGCCAGCGCGGTGACGATCACGTACTCGGTCCGGTGCAGCGACGAGTACAGGTAGATCAAACCGATGAACAGCGCCAGGTCGGAAAAGCGGTCGATCACCGAATCCCAGAACCCACCGAAGGCGCTGACCGCGTTCATCTCGTGCGCGACCTTGCCGTCGATATAGTCGAAGATGTTCGCGACGAGCATGATGACGCCGGCGAGCACGAATTTGCCCAACCCCAGCGCCCATGCCGCGAGGATGTTGATGAGCACCCCGACGAAGGTCAGAACGTTGGGGTGAATCCGCAACGCCACGCAAGTCTTGATGATGAGCTCGAGCGGGTAGAGGCAGATCCGCCCGACGAGTCCGGTAAACGTCATACCTACTAATGCGAAAAGTCGTCCGGCTTCGGACGCAACCGACGCGCTACAATGTAAGGTTACGGAAACCCGCCAAAAGGCGCAGTGTATCGCATGCCGATTCGTGATCTCAAGGCCCAGATCGCTCGTCTCCCGGTCCAGCCGGGAGTGTACGTGTTCGAGAACGCGGCCCGCGAGACTCTGTACGTCGGCAAAGCGCGCGCGCTCCGGGACCGTGTTCGCAGCTATCTAGGCGCTCACGGCACCAGCCCAAGAATTGACGCGCTGCTCGACGATGCGCAGCACCTGTCGTTTATTGTGACCGACTCGGTCATGGAGGCGCTGGCGCTCGAAAACCACCTGATCAAGCAGCGGATGCCGCGATACAACATCCTGCTGCGCGACGACAAGAACTATCCGTACCTGCAGCTGACGACAGGCGAAGCGTTCCCGCGGGTGCTGGTTGCGCGGCGCGTGCAGCGGGACGAGCACTACTACGCCGGCCCGTTCCTGCCCGCCAAGCTCGGACGCCGCACGATGGAGCTGACCCATCGCCTGTTTGGCATCCGGTCCTGCAACGAAGTCATCACCGGCGAGCGCGGGCGGCCATGTCTCGAGTACGACATCAAGCGCTGCATCGCGCCATGCGTCCGCGAACTGTGCTCGCCCGAAATGTATCGCGAGGCCGTCGAGCATACGAAGCTGTTTCTCGAGGGGCGAAACGAGGAGCTGACCGAGACGCTGCGGGCTCGCATGGCCGACGCCGCCGAAGCCGAACGCTTCGAGCAGGCGGCGCAGTTGCGCGACGCCCTGCGAACCATCGAGACCTTCGGCACCCGTCAGCAGAAGATGGCCAGCGTCGAGTTCGGCGATCGCGATGCGTTCGGCCTCAAGGCTGGTCCCGCCGGCGCATCAGTCCAAGTCTTCCAGGTCCGCCACGGCCGCGTCGTCGAGCGTATTGAGCTGGTGACCGACAGCGGCGAGCGGGCGGCGGACCCCGCGAGCGCTGAGAGAAGCTCACTTGAGTTGGACGTGCTGCAGGCGGCCGTCCAGCAGTTTTATGAGGATCGCGAGCCGCCACCCGAGATCCACCTGCCGCTGGCGCTGGCGGAGCCGGAAGCGGCGATGCTCGAGGAATGGCTCTCGTCGCGCGCCGGCCGCCGGGTCCGGCTGCTCGTGCCCAAACGCGGTGAGAAGCGAGGCCTGCTCGATCTGGCCGCACGGAACGCCGAGGTGGCGTATCAACAGCGGTTCAACGAGAACGTCGCCGCCCACTACGACGCGCTGGAAACGCTGCGTGTCGTGCTCAACCTGCCCGCGGTCCCACGCCGCATCGAATGCTTCGACATTTCCACGATCCAGGGCAGCGACACCGTCGCATCGATGGTCGTGTGTGAGGATGGCCGGATGCGGAGGGGGGAATATCGGAAGTTCAGGATTCGGGGGATCGGAGGTGCGGAAGTTCGGAAGCTCGGACGTTCGGGTACGACAAGGGACCCTCTGGCGGTGCCGGGCAGTAGCGGATTAAGGGATCATGCGGAATCGGCAGCGCCTGCGGCCGTCGCGAGCGGCGAGTCTTCGAGCCGCGCAGCGACAGCGATTGGGGGTGGGGCCCCAATCGCATTGAATAACGACTTTGCGGCGATGCACGAAGTCGTGCTGCGGCGCTATCGCCGAGTGCTCGAGGCTGGCGGTCCGTTTCCGGATCTGGTTCTGATCGATGGCGGCAAGGGACAGCTCACGGCGGCGTACTTGGCGCTCGAGGAGCTGGGGTTGGGACGATTGATCGCTGTCGGGATCGCCAAGAAAGAAGAGCTGATCTACGCGCGCGATCAGGACCAGCCGATTGCGTTGGCGACAGAGAGTCCTGCGCTGTTGTTGATCACGCGGATTCGCGACGAGGCGCATCGCTTTGCGATCACGTTCCATCGTCAGCGCCGCGCCAGGCGAGACCTTCGATCCGACCTGGACACGATTTCCAGCATTGGACCGCGGCGCCGCAAGGCCCTCCTGACGGCATTTGGGAGCCTTGCCGGCGTGCGGCGCGCGACGCGTGAAGAGCTCGCGCGGGTGGTCGGCGCGAAGACGGCTGACGCCGTTCTGGCACACTTCGCCGCCCAGCGGTGATGCCGCGGAGGGCGACAAGTCCTTGATAATCCTCGAGCTTTACCGTACGCTTTTACCCGTCTCCTGCACGTTCGCTCTTCGGTGAATCAGCTGTCACCCGACATACTCTCAATCGTCGTTCCGATCCTGATCGTGTTGCTGTCGTTGACAGTTCACGAGGCGGCACACGCGTGGACGGCCGACCGGTTGGGTGATCCGACGGCGCGAAACCTCGGTCGCGTCTCGCTCAACCCGCTCGTGCACATCGACCTCATCGGCACCGTGCTGCTGCCGTTGATCAGCGCGATCGGCAACCTTCCGATCATCGGGTGGGCGAAGCCGGTTCCGGTCGACATGCGCCGGCTGCGCGATCCGCGGCGCGATTTCATGGTGATCGCCGCGGCCGGGCCGGCCAGCAACATTGCCCAGGCCCTCGTTTTCGCCGGCGCGTTCCACCTGCTGCCGCGCGAGGACTTGACGCTCCTCAATCTCAATTGGCCGAACGTGATGCGGCGAGCCGCCAGCATCAACGTGTTGCTGGCCGTCTTCAACATGATCCCGGTGCCGCCGTTGGACGGCGGGAATGTTCTTGCCGGACTGCTGCCACCGGACGCGGCGCGCATTTTCGACCGGATGCGCGCGTTCGGCTTCATCATTCTCTATGCGCTGTTATTGTCGGGCGTGCTCAGCGCGTTAATCATCCCACCTGCCAATTTCCTCATGGAGTTGCTCGGACTGTGAAGCCGCGCGTTGTCTCGGGCATGCGCCCGACGGGAAAGCTGCACCTCGGTCACCTCGTGGGTGCGCTGGATAACTGGGCTGCGCTCCAGGACGAATACGACTGCTTCTATTTCGTGGCCGACTGGCACGCGCTGACGAGCGACTACGCGGATACGTCGGAGCTCGTGGCGAACACCTACGACATGGCTGCCGACTGGATTGCCGCCGGACTCGATCCCGAGCGGAGCACGCTCTTTGTGCAGTCGCTCGTGCCGGAACACGCCGAGCTCTTTCTGCTGCTCTCCATGACGGTGCCGATCCCCTGGCTGGAACGGGTGCCGACCTACAAAGAGCAGATCGATCAGCTCGCGCAGAAGGACCTGTCGACGCTGGGGTTTCTCGGCTACCCGCTGCTGCAGACGGCCGACATCATCATGTACAACGCACGCTATGTGCCGGTCGGCGAAGATCAAGTCGCGCACCTCGAGTTGAGTCGCGAGATCGTCCGCCGTTTTCACAATTTCTACGGCGAGCTGTTCGTCGAGCCGGAGCCGAAGCTCACGAGATTCAAGCGGTTGCCCGGGCTGGACAACCGGAAAATGTCCAAGAGCTACGGGAACACGATCAATCTCTCGGACGACCCGGAGACGGTCCGCAAGAAGGTGATGCAGATGTACACGGATCCGAAGAGGATTCGCGCCGACATTCCCGGAAACGTCGAAGACAACCCCGTCTTCATGTACCATGACGCATTCAATCCCGACACGGCCGAGGTGGACGACCTCAAGGCGCGCTACCGGGCGGGGAAGGTCGGCGACGTCGAGGTGAAGAACAAGCTCGCCAAAGCGCTGAACGCCCATCTCGATCCCATGCGCGCGCGCCGCGCCGAGGTGCTGACCAAGCCCTCCGCGCTTCGCGAGATTCTCGAGGAAGGTTCGCGCAAGGCGCGTGGCATTGCGCGCGAGACAATGGAGCGCGTCCGCAGCGCGGTGAAGCTGCGGTACTCGTAACAGGCTGACAGCTGAGAGCTGATAGCGTATGGAACAGGAATTCGAATCCATCCTCGAGGCATATCCGGTCCGGCTCGCGAACTTCGAAGGGCCACTCGATCTGCTGCTCCACCTGATCAAGCAGCACCAGCTCGATATCTACGACATTCCGATCGCGCTCGTGACGCGCCAGTACCTCGATTACATCGACTTGATGCAGGAGCTGAACCTGGACGTGGCCGGCGAGTTTCTGGTCATGGCCGCGACGCTCATTCACATCAAGTCGCGCACGCTCTTACCGCGGCCCGATCCCACCCAGGAAGATCCCGACGAGGATCCGCGCGAGGCGCTGGTCAGGCGGCTGCTGGAGCATCAGAAGTTCAAAGCGGCAGCTGAACTCCTGCACGAGCGCGAGACGCTGCGAAGCGCCCAATGGACGCGTCCGGACGGTCCCATCACGGAGATTGCCGGCGAAGCTCCCGAACCGGAAATCGAAGTCGATCTCTTCAGCCTCATCTCCGCCTTCCGCACCGTCGTCGAGCGCTCGAAGCAGCGGCCGAAGGTTTATCTTCCGGCTGAGCAGATTCCGATCGAAGATCGGATCGAGCAGTTGCTGGCCCGGTTGTCGGAGACGGAAGCATGCGGGTTCGAGGACCTGTTCTCCGACGTCCAGACGCGAGCGGGCCTGATCGTCACGTTTCTCGCGTTGCTCGAGATGATCAGGTTGAAGCTCGTGCGCGTGTTCCAGAGCGGGGCGATGAACCCGATCAGGGTCTACAAGCGCGCTCGGCCGGCAGATGCGCCCAAGCCGATCCTCGATCCGGAGCGGCATGCGACAGAAGCCGAGGCGGCCGTCGCGAAGAAAGAAGACTAGAATCGAGAGGATTCCCGTGTCCGACCATCTGAAACCCATCATCGAGGCCATGATCTTTGCGTCGCCCGAGCCGCTGACGCGGAAGGCGATGTACAAGCTGCTCGACGGAGAGCCGAAAGAGGATGTCGACGCGGCGTTGGAATCGATTCTGGCGGACTACGGGCGGCCTGGCGGCCTGCAGATGGTCGAAGTCGCCGGCGGTTATCAGATCGTCACGCGGCCGGAACTCCACGAGTGGGTGCGGAAGCTGTTCCACGAGCGCACCACGCAGAAGCTGTCGGTGCAGTCGCTCGAAACGCTCGCGGTCATCGCCTACAAGCAGCCGATCACGGCGCCAGAAATCGCCGAGATCCGCGGCGTGTCGAGCAGCGGCGGCGTGCTCTCCACGCTCATTGAGCGCAAATTGGTCAAGACCGTCGGCCGCAAGCAGGTGATCGGACGGCCCTTCATGTACGCGACGACGCGTGAGTTCCTCGAGCGCTTCGGGCTGAACGACCTGTCCGACTTGCCGAAAGTGGAGGAGATGTCCGACGCGCTTGGCTTCGAGTTGCCAGGCGGACTCGCCGAGCCCACCTCCGCCCCGACGGCACTGCCATTCGAAGAGGCGGAAACAGCCGATGGGACGATTCACTGACATTCAGTTGACTGCAGATTTCTGAGCGCAGCTTGCAGATTGCGACCTGTCCATTGCTGAGCGTTGATTGACGATTGGAAAAGAGAACAATCTGCAATCCGCAATCTGCAATCCGCAATCTGCAATCCGCAATCTGCAATGAAGATCCGTTTGCAGAAAATCCTCTCCGCGGCAGGCGTGGCATCGCGTCGGACGGCTGAAACCCTCATCCAGCAAGGCCGCGTCAGCGTCAACGGCGCGACGGTCACCGAACTCGGTACCAAGGCGGATCCCGCGGTTGACGACATCCGCGTCGACTCGCGACGGATCAAGGCGCCGCGCCGGACTCACTACATCCTGCTCAACAAACCTCGCGGCTACATCACGACGCGCTCGGACCCGCAGCACCGGCCAACCGTGATTGATTTGCTCGCGAGGGGCGGGATCACCGACTACATCTATCCAGTTGGACGCCTCGACTACGATTCCGAGGGCCTGCTGCTCCTGACGAGCGACGGCGATCTCGCCGCGCGGCTCACGCATCCGCGCCACGGTGTCGCGCGAGAGTACGAGGTCCGCTTGCGCGGCGTGCCGGAGCGCCGTGAACTCGATCGCTTGGCCAAGGGCGTCACGATTGACGGGCGCAAGACGGCGCCGGCCGAAGTCCGGCTGAAGAAAACCATCGATGCCGCCTCTGGCCCGCAATCGATGGTGTCGATTGCGATCCACGAAGGACGAAACCGGCAGGTGCGCAAAATGTTCGACGCGATCGGCCATCCCGTCGTGAGTTTGCGGCGCGTCCGCATCGGACCGATCATCGATACGCGCTTGAGGCCAGGCGACTTCAGGGAACTTACCGAAGCGGAAGTCAGAGCGCTGAAAAAGGCTCAGGGCTCAGGGGGCGTTACGATCCCAAAACTCCGCCCCAAAACGTAAAGAGGCGCACGATGTCGACGACGCTCGAGATGCGATCGACTTCAGCGTGCGTGATGAGCGGCGTCGCGAGCACGTGCGCGGTTGCGCCGCGCCGCGTCAGGTCGGCGGCCAGCGCAATCGATTCAGCCGCAGGGATGACGTTGTCGTCGGTGCCATGCAGCAGATAGACCGGCGCAGATGGCGGCGGTGAGCTCGCGGGCGCCAGGGAGGGATCCATCGAGATCGACGGAACGTGCGGCAACAGAATTGGGCCAAGCCTCTCGACG
>Ga0114129_10016888_pt1 | contig 10392 bp, 7 predicted proteins | sample RhiMetdeltSRZDD1_FD_80071 | JGI IMG/M metagenome (GOLD analysis project Ga0114129, IMG submission 80071) | Populus rhizosphere microbial communities from Tennessee, USA - Rhizosphere MetaG P. deltoides SRZDD1 (version 2) (version 2) | ecosystem: Host-associated > Plants > Roots > Rhizosphere >... | reverse complement strand
GCTCGGCAGCCTGCTCGCCAACGCGCTCCAGGCCTACCTGGCCGAGGTGTCGGTGCGGCAGAACACCGACATGCGCCGGATCTCGGCCTGGGCCGCGATCTGGGCCGTCCCGACCCTGCTCGCGGGCATCTATGGCATGAACTTCCGGCACATGCCCGAGCTGAGCTGGCGCTTCGGCTACCCGCTGGTGCTGGTGGTGATGGTGGCCATCTGCCTGGGGCTGTACCGCGCCTTCCGGCACTACGCCTGGCTGTAGCTGGCCTGCGCCGGCCAGCCGCTCAAGCACCCGGTGACCGGCAGGAGCACCCCGACTTGACGTGCCGCTGCCATGCGCCGCCGCCCGAGGATGCCGCTTGGTGGGCCGACTGACGACACAGGGTCGCCGGCCAGGAGCGAGATACTGGAGGCACCCAAACGCCATGAGGGGCGCGCGATTGCCGACGCGGCGGCCACGATGGGCGCCGACCTGATCGTCATGGGCGGCAGGGAAGGTCAAGGTTGGCTGGCATCGTGCTCGGCAGCGTCACGGCCAGTGTCATCACGTGCTTCCTGCCCCGTCCTTGTGGCCTGGTAGCACCGTGCCGCGGCCGAGCCTGGCAACCAACGCATCCTCCGGCCCCGAACCTCCAGCTGACGCGGCGATGGCGCCGCAAGCGCCCACTCCGACCCTGTCCGGCGCCAGGGAGGGGTCGCTTGCGCCCGCCGGCCTGGTGGCCGGCCCGGGACGAGCCTATGGGGTGCTTCACAGGCGGGTCGGGGCGTGCCAGACTGGGCCGCTGGCACCCGAGGTCTCGCCGTCATGTCTTCCTCGCTCGAGATCCGGCTTCTGGGCCCATTCGAGGTCTTGGTCGGTGGTCGACCCGCGGGGGTCACCGGCCCCAAGCGGCACGCGCTGCTGGCGCTGCTGGCCTTGCGCGGCGGTCGCATGGTCCCGGTCGAAGTGCTGGTCGACGCCTTGTGGGGTGAGCAGGTCCCGGCAGTGCCACGCAACGCCGTGCAGCACCACGTTTCGCGGCTCCGGGCCGCGCTTGGAGCCGAGTCGATCGTTGCCGCCCCGGACGGGTACGCGCTGGCGGGTGCCACCGTGGACGCCTTGCGGTTCGAGGAGCTGCTGGCCAGGACGCGCAGCGCCATGCGGGCGGGTGACGCCGGCGAGGCCGCCGAGCTGGTCGCCCGGGCGTTGGCGCTGTGGCGCGGGCGGCCGCTGCAGAGTCTGCCGGACAGCCCCTGGGTCGGCGCAGAGGCTACCCGCCTGGAGGGGCTGCGGACCGACGCGCTGGAGGAGCAGGTCGAGGCGGCGCTGGCGCTGGGAGAGCATACCCAGGTGGTCGGCCGGATCCGCCGGGTGCTGGAGGAGCATCCGTTCCGGGAGCGGCTGTCGGGGCAGCTGATGCTGGCCCTGTATCGCAGCGGCCGCCAGGCGGAGGCGCTGGAGGCCTTCGGGCAGGCTCGGCGGGTGCTGGCTGAGGAGCTGGGAATCGAGCCGGGGCCGGGGCTGCAGCGGCTGCAGGCGGCGATCCTGGCCCACGACCCCGTCCTGGCCAGCGTCCCCGCGGCTGTGGCGCCGCGGGGCCGTCTGCCGGCGCCGGTGACCTCGTTCGTGGGTCGCCGGCAGGCCCTGGCCGAGGCGGCCGAGCTGGTTGGGGGGCACCGGCTGGTGACCTTGATCGGTCCGCCGGGGGTCGGCAAGAGCCGGCTTGCCCTGGAGGCGGCGCGGGCGGTGGAGCACGACTTCGCTGGCGGGGTCTGGTTTGTCGAGCTTGCCCGCGCCGGGCGGCCGGCGGATGTGGCCCGGGTGGTGGCGCGCACGCTGGACGCCCGCGGCCCGACGCCAAGCCGCGACCCGCTGGCGCGGGTGGTCCAACGCCTTGGCCAGGCCAATGTCCTGCTGGTCCTGGATGGTTGCGAACCGGTGATCGACGAGACGGCGCGGGTGGCCGCGGGCGTGCTGGCCGAATGTCCTGGGGTGCGCGTGCTGGCGACCAGCCGGGAGGTGCTCCACCTACAGGGTGAGGTCCGGTTCGTGGTGGCGCCGCTCGCGGTCCCGGCCGCGGGCGCCGACGCGGCTGAGCTGGCGGCCTCGGAGTCGGTGCGGCTGTTCCTGGAGCGGGCGCGGGCCTCACGGCCAGGGCTGCCGCTCACCGAGGACCGAATCGCCCTGGCGGCGGAGATCTGCCGGCGGGCGGACGGGTTGCCGCTGGCGATCGAGCTCGCCGCCGCGCGTGTCAGCGTCCTGGGGCTGCGCGAGATCCTTTCGGCGCTCGAGAGTCGAAGGCCGCTGTTTGTCGAGGCCCGAGACCGCCAGGCTGTCCCCCAGCGCTACCTGCGCACGGTCGTGGCCTGGAGCTATGACCTGCTGCACGCCGACGAGAAGGCGCTGCTGCACCAGCTGGCGGTGTTCCGCGGTGGCGCGCCACTGTCAGCAGTGGTCGCCACCGCCGCTCGGGGCCAGCTGGATGCGGCCAGGGTGACCCAGGTGCTGGGTGCGCTGGTTGACAAGTCGATCCTCACGGCGTCGTTCCCAGATGGTGGAGGGCGCTATGACCTGCTCGACACTGTCCGCGAGTACGCCCTCGAGCGGCTGGCCAAGGCCGGCACCCTCACCCCCGCGCGCAAGGCGCACGCGGACTATTTCGCGACGCTGGCCGAGGCGGCGCGGACGGGGCTACGCCGGTCCGAGTGGCTGGCCTGGATGAAACGGCTCGAGCTGGAGCACGACAACCTCTGGGCTGCCCTCACCTATGCGCGCGACGCGCCAGATCCGCTCGTCGCGGCCCGCCTGGGCGTGGGGCTGGGGTGGTACTTCGGCACGGCCGGCCGCGTCTCGGAGGGGCGTGCGTTCATCGAAGCCGCGCTGGAGTCGGCGGACGCTGCACCACTCCCGCCGCGCGTTGAGCTGCTCGCGTACGTCTGCTACCTCGCGACCGAAGTGGACGATCTCGAGGCTGCGGTCGAGGCGGGGAAGCGCGGCCTCGCGCTCGCAGCGAAGAGCGATGCTCCGTGGGAAACCGCGATGCTCAAGCTGGCGCTCGCGTTCGCGTACGCTCGCGCCGGGCCGCTCGAGCGCGCAGTCGCCCTCGCCGACGAAGCGCGCCGCGCGTTCGACGAGTTAGGGGACACATGGGGAGCCGCGTCGGCGGCCGTCACCGGCGCGGTCGGCGCGCTCCGGCGAGGGGACCTTGCGACAACTTCGGCGCTCGTCGCCGAAGCCGTTCGCCTCCATGCCGACTACGAGGTCGGAGCTGTGCCGGCGGCGCTGCTCGAGGCCTTGTTGGCAGAGCGGCGCGGCGACGCGGAGGCGGCGGCCGCCGCGTACCGCCGGGCGCTCGAGCTTTCCGAACGCGCCGGCTTCGCCGATCACGCTTCGTTCGCGCTCTCGGGCCTCGGTTCGGTCGCCTTCGCGAACGCGAACTTCGACGAGGCCGAAGCGCAGTATCGCCGTGCGCTGGCGGTCGCCGACGCGGCGTCGGCGTCATGGCTGGTCGCACACGTGAAGGCGAGGCTCGCGCAGGTCGGCGCGGCAGTCGGCGACGCCGAGTCCGCCGCGACCCTCTATCGCAGTGTGGTTGCCTGGTCCAGAGAGCCGAGGCGACATGACGCGCGCGAAGCGCTCTTTATCGCGTTGGTCGGCAGCCCGGCCACGGCCGCACTCGTCGGCCTCGCCGAGCTTGCGGACGCGCGCGGCGACGGTGCGGCCGCCGACGAGCTGCGCGCCGAGGCCGGGCTCGCTCCCGCCTGAGCGCGAGTTAGCGCCGCGTCGCGTCACCGCTTCAGTGTGGATCCGCTCATCTCCTAGCGCATAGCGAGGATCACGCCCGACGGCGCCCTCTGTCGTCTATGCCAGCACCCGTCGTCCATCATGGGCAGCACTGCTGCGATGCCTGCTAGTCCTGCGCGCGCGAGGGGCAACGTATGGCAGCGGCTTGGCAGTGACGCCCGACAGGCTTCAGGGTGCGTCGACGACCGCGAGAGAGGTTCGCATGGCCGCCGGGGACGCGACAACGATGGTCACCTCGGTGAGAGCTTGAACCAAGGTGCGTGGAGACGGCGCTCGGAGGGCGCCGCTGCAACTGAAGGGTGAGCGCTGATCGTGGACGGCGTCGGGCTCGGGGCGTCAGGAGGAGGGTCCGATGAGCTTCCTCGAGCAGGACGTCGATAGTCCCGGGCGTGCGGCCAGGCCGGCGCCGCGGCTCTTCGTCGACTCGGAGGTCGGCCCGCTCCGACGGGTCCTGCTGCACCGGCCCCGATCTCGAGCTGAGGCGGCTCACACTGGCGAACAAGGACGAGCTGCTCTTCGACGATGTCCTCTGGGTGAGACAGGCGCACGAGGAGCACGACGCCTTCGCCGACACGCTCGCCGAAGCCGGCGTCGAAGTGCTCTACCTGCAGGCGCTTCTCGCGGAGGTGCTGGCGGACGCGGGCGTGCGCGCCGACCTCATCGCGCGCAGCTTCGAGGCGGGAATGGCTGTCCAAGGTTGCGCGGGCCGGCCCAGGAGTGGGTCGACGGCCTCACGGCCGGGGAGGTTGCCTCCTGGCTCATCGGCGGCATCGCCTGGCAGGACCTGCCCTTCCAGCTCCCGGGGCCTGCCGGGCAGGTGGCGATGCCCGGGCGAGTTCGCGCTCGACCCGCTGCCGAACCACATCCTCACCGGCGACACGTCGTCCTGGATCTGCAACGGCGTCTCGATCAATGCGATGGCCGCGCCGGCGCGCGCCGTGAGTCGCTGCACTTGGAGGCCGTCTACCGTCACCCCCCGCTGTTCGCGGCGGTCGAGCATGAGAGATCTGGAGCGATGGTCTGCCACTGTCCGCGGCGTTGGAAGGCGGCGACGTCCTGGTGATCGGCAACGGCGCCGTCCTGATCGGGATGGGCCGGCGTACCCGGCCCGCTGCCGTGGAGGCGCTCGCCGAGCGGTTGTTGGACGCCGGCGCGGTGCGGCAGGTGATCGCCGTGCCACTCCCGTCCCAGCGGTCGACGATGCACCTGGACAGCGTGCTCACGATGGTCGATCGCGACGCGTTCACCGTCTATCCGGAGCTGAAGAGGCGTCGACCGGCTACCTGCTCGAGCCAGGACCAACCGGCGTCACCGTCCAGCACGAGGACGAGCTGTTCGCGACGATCGCGCGGGTGCTCGACCTGCCAAAGGTGCAGCTGTTCGAGACCGGCGGCGACCGCTATGAGGCCGAGCGGGAGCAGTGGGAGGACGGCAACAACGTGCTCGCACTGGCGCCGGGCGTGGTCGTCGCCTACGAGCGCAAAGTCGAGACGAACACGCGGCTGCGGCACGACAGGATCCAGGTGATCACGATCGAGGGATCCGAGCTCGGCCGCAGCCGGGCCGGTCCGCGTCGCATGTCGTGCCCGATCGAGCGTACCGAGGTATGCGCGGCCACGGCGGCCTTGGTGTCGTCGCCGTAGACGTTCAGGAGCTGGGCGAGCGGGGACGCGCCGCGCCAGGGAGCTGGATGTCGCAGTCACTGACCTGGTGCGGCTGCTCGGCCGCCCGGCGACCGACCTGAGGACGGCCGGCAAGCGAGCCCTCACCTGAGCGCCAGGAGCGCGCCTTGACCACGGCAACCCAGCGCCGCGTGGTCTGTCAGTCTGAAGCTGGTGGGGAGGGCGACGCCGAGGTCGCCTGCGGAGCGGTGTCGGTGAGGGCGGCGAGGAGGCGCCGCTCGGCGTCGGCGGGCAGGGTGGTGCGCAGCACCCTGGGGGCGAGCGGGGCGAGCGCCTGGATCGCCTGCTCGGGGTCGGCGTCGCTGACGACGACGAACAATGCCGCACGGCCGGGCTCGAGGGTCTCGTCGAGCTGGCGGAGGAACCACTGATTGAGCCCGAGCGCAGACAGTCCCGCGCCGGCGGCTCCGGCGACAGCGCCGACGGCGGCGAACAGCACGGGCTCCAGCAGCAGCAGCCCCAACACCCCACCGGCCGCAGCCCCGCTGGCGGCGCCGACGGGCGCCAGCCGCATCGGCTGGACGAGTTCGACCCGGCCGTCGTCGCGGCGGTAGGCCAGCGCCGCCCCATCCAGCTGGAGCACGCCTTCCCGGTCGAGCTCGGTGCCGCGGGAGCGCGCCTCCTCGGCCAGCTCCCGGCTGGCGAACCCCAGGACCACCAGCTCCTTCATCGCCTGTCCCTACCTTTCTCCGTCCGGGTCGTCTTGGGCGCCTTTGTGGACCGGGGCGATCAGCACATCCAGCCATCGGCTGGCCGGGTCGGCATCGACCAGCAGCGCCTTGGTGAGCAGGCTCAAGGGGACCGCCAGTAGCGCCCCCAGCGGGCCGATGACATAGGTCCAGAACACCAGGGACAGGAACGTCAGGGTGATCGACAGCCCCACCGTATCCCCGACAACCTTCGGCTGGATCAGCGACTGGATGACCAGGTTGATCACCGAGTAGGCGACGATCACCAGCACCGCCTGCCGGACCCCGCCCTGCAGCAGGGCCAGCAGGGCCGGCGGGAGCAGGCCGAGCACGAACCCGATGTTGGGGATGTAGTTGGTGATGAACGACAGCAGCCCCCACAGCCAGGGCAGGGGGACGTCCAGCCAGTACAGCGCGGCCACGTCGACCAGCGCGACCAGCAGCCCAAAGACGGTGGAGACCACAATGTACTGGCGGGTGGCGCGGGCGAAGGAGGTCAGCGCCTCGACCAGCTGGGGCCGCTGGATGGCGGCAGCCCCCAGCCGTTGTGGGAAGGTGATGCTGTCGATGATGAGAAAGAACAGCAACACCAGGATGAAGCCAAGGTCGGAGACGACCCCGGCGACCCCGATCAGCACCTGCTGCAGGACACGGGCCAGGCTGTTGAGGTCGAACCGGCTGACCGCGGTGTTGAGCTGCTGCTGGGTGACGCCGAGCTCGCCGAGCCAGCCGGTGGTCTGGTCGAGGAGTCTGGTGAACCGCTGCTGGTAGCCGGGGAGCAGCGTGGCCAGCCGCGCCGCCGCCAGCACCAGCGCGGCGGCCATCGCCAGCAGGGCAGCGTAGGTGACCAGCATGGTCAGGGCCACCGCCAGCCAGCCCGGGACGCGGCGCCGCTGCAGCCAGGCCAGCAGGGGATGGATGGTGATCGCGATCGTCAGGGCCAGGAAGGCGGGCCCGACGATGCCGGCGGCGCTGCGCAGCCCGGCCGCCACCACCACCGCCCCGGCCCCACCCAGCAGGACCAGCACGGCCCGCGGCAGCGGCCATGCCCCGTCGGCCGCGAGCCGCCGCGACGTCCCTGTGGGCGCCTCGGCCGCCGGCACCGGCCGGTCGGAGGTGGGTGATGGCGACGACCCTGGCCTGGCGGGCGCCTTGCCGGTAGGGCTGGGCGGTTCGTGGCTGGCGGCGGGCATGGTCAGGCGTCCGGGGTGGGGCGCTGTTGCGTCACCCGGCGCTTTGGCAGCTGAAGCGCCAGCGACATCGCAATCGCCACCGAGGATCCCGCCAACATCGAGTGGGTCACCTCACACCGTAGCGACAACGGTACCTAGCCTAGTGGTAGCGGCGGCGGAATAGGAGGTAGGCGACGCCGCCGGCGGGAATGGGCAGCCGGGGGAACCAGTAGCCAGCCGCTCTGCTCACGGTGTGAAGACGATGCGTGCCGGGATGCGGCCGGCTTCGACGTCTGCGATCGACTCGTTGATGGTATCGAGCGGCCGCAGCTCGATGATCACCCTCGTCTTGCCGGCGGCGTGCAGCTCGAACACCTCGCGTAGGTCGACTCGAGTGCCCACGATCGAGCCGACGACGGTGATCCCCTGCAGCACCGTCTCGAAGATCGGCAGTTCGACGGTGTTGTCGGCAGGGAGAGCGACGAACACCAGCGTGCCGCCACGCCGCAGCGAGCCGAACGCCTGCTTGAACACCTTCGGTGAGACCGCCAGGGCGATCGCCTGGTCGGCGCCGCCCAGTTTCTGGATCGCCGCCACCGGATCCTCTCTGGCGGCGTTGACGGTGAACTCGGCGCCGAGCTCCTTCGCCAGCTCGAGCTTCTCGTCGTACAGGTCGACCGCGACCACGCGGCCGCCGGCGATCCGCGCGTACTGGAGCGCGAGATGGCCGAGCCCGCCGACGCCGAAGATCGCGGCCAGGTCGGACGGGCGCGTGCCGGCCACCTTGATCGCCTTGTAGGTGGTGACCCCGGCGCAGGTGAGCGGCGCCGCGTCGACCAGATTGACCCCGTCCGGCACCCTGACGACGTAGCGGCCGTACGCCTTCACGTACTCGGCGAAACTGCCGTCGATCGAGTAGCCGGTGTTCTTCTGCTCGAGGCAGAGCGTCTCCCAGCCAGAGACGCAGTAGTCGCAGCTGCCGCATGCGTAGCCCAACCAGGGCATCGCCACGCGGTCGCCGACCACGACCTCGGTCACACCCGAGCCGACCTCCTCGACGGTGCCGATCCCCTCGTGGCCGGGGATGAACGGCGGTGACGGCTTGACCGGCCAGTCGCCGTGGGCGGCGTGGATGTCGGTGTGGCACAGCCCCGAGGTCTCGACCCGGACGACGATCTCGCCCTGACCGGCGACCGGCTTGGCAACCTGCTTGACGACGAGCGGCCTTGCGAAGTCCTCGACGACCGCGGCCCGCATCGTCTCCGTCGCCGCCCTTGGACCCGGCCGCTTCTGCTCAATGCTGGCCATTGAAGTCTCCTCCGTCCTGTTTTTGCCAGCGTTCCGGAGGCCCGCCGCACAGACATCGGGTTGTCTACCGATTCGATGCGGTCGATTACGGACTCCGGCCCGGATGTCGGATACGAGCGACGTCACGGGCAGTGCTCTGAGCCGACCATGGTCAACCCGCTTGGCGCCTCCGATACCCTTACGCCTGACCTTGGCGGGACGACTGGCCAACTCAACCGCTGGGCCCTCAACCAGTGGTGGAAGGTTCGTATACTGGTGACCAGCAGCCGGGTGTCGCCTTCGTTGGCGTCACCGGCGACCAGGTCGGCGAGGGGCTTGCTGTAGCGGCGGATCGCTGCCCTCAAGCGGCCACGGGCTTGGGTCTCCCACTTGGGCGCACTGCGTGAAGTGGTCGCAGACGCCGCGGCCGCGCCAGGTGCTGAGTCGCTCTTCGTGGTGCTCGCCGGCAGCCCCGGGGCGGCGCTGCGGGGCCTGGCGCGGCTGGCGGCAGCGTGCGGGGACGACGACGCGGCCAACGATCTGCAGGCCCGCGCCGCTGCGATGGCAGCGCGCGACCGCGCCTCGCCCGACGCGCTACGAGAAGCGGCCGTGGCGACCGGAGCGATGCGCCCGGGGCGGGCGGCGCTGGTGGGGTGGGTGGCTGCGCGGGTCGAGTTCCGGGAGAAGCTTCCCGACCGGTCGTCAGGCGGGGTCAGCGGCTGCCGCGGCTTGGGCCGCGCCGTGGCCCGAGGGACCGCGACCCACGCCGACGGAGCGCCGAATCCGTGCGGGGTGGCCGCGGCCCAGCAACCCGGCGCATGCTGGGCGGGCCGTGGCAGTGCCAGCCCCGGCCACGGCAGCCGCGTGGCAGCCGCGTCCGTCAGCGTGGCGAGGAAGCGACGCCTTGCCGATCGAGCGGGAGGTGATCTCTGGTGACCGAGCAGCGCGACTGGCCGCCCGAGCAGTCGGCCAAAGGGACCCTGCGCCCCTGGCATTACACTGCCGCCGGGTATCTGGCGGTGCTGTTCGAGGATCCCGAGGAAGCCCAGCGGGCCCAGCGCAGTCTCCAGCAGCGGGGCGTGCCCGAGGGCGACCTTCGGCTGTATGACGGCGAGGAGACCCTGCGCATCGCGTCGCGCCTGCAGCAGGAACGCTCCATCCTGGCCAAGGCGATCAAGGAAATTGTGGTCGACCACCGGGCAGAAAAGCGCTGGCTGGGCAACGCCAGGGCAGGCGGTTCCCTCCTCTTTCTCTATGCCCCCACTAAGGAGCGCGCCAACCGGATGGTGGGGCTGCTCGCCGACTACCACTACGGGTCGCTGGACTACTTCGGCGAGCACGGTGTGGAAGTCATCGAACGAGATGTCAGCTCGGCCCCGACCGGGCAAGGGAATGATCGGCATGACCCGGACGATCACAGCGACCAGCATCCAGGCTTCTGATCTGCGGGTCCGGGTCGAGCTGATGCAGCCAATGCGGGTGTACCTGTCGGCGCCGTCAGCAGGGCCGCGGCCGGTGGGTGCTGGGACTACTGCTGGTTGAGCCGGTGCTGTTCGCTGCCGTCGGGGCCGCAGGAGCGGAACTGTCCACCTCGGGCTCATTCAGTGGTTCCTGCGCCGGCGCGGTCAGGCTCATGGGGCGGGAGTTCGCCATGAGTCCGGCGTTGGACCCGGCGGGGTTGGTCTCCGGCGGCCCGATGTCTCTCGGGACCGAGCAGGTCCTTTAGTACTCCAGCCGCACTTGGATTGGTGCGGTAGGGTTCCTGCCCGCTGGCTGGGGATGGG
>Ga0114129_10016887_pt1 | contig 10392 bp, 9 predicted proteins | sample RhiMetdeltSRZDD1_FD_80071 | JGI IMG/M metagenome (GOLD analysis project Ga0114129, IMG submission 80071) | Populus rhizosphere microbial communities from Tennessee, USA - Rhizosphere MetaG P. deltoides SRZDD1 (version 2) (version 2) | ecosystem: Host-associated > Plants > Roots > Rhizosphere >... | reverse complement strand
GGCCATGCCCGGCCTGTTCGGCGTGGAGGTCACGCGCCAGGTGCGCCCGCGCTCGCCGCAGACCGCCGTGGTCGTGCTGTCGCGCTACGTCAGCCAGTGGTACGTCACCGAGGCGCTGCGCAATGGCGCCTCGGGCTACGTCGCCCATCACGCCGATGCCCGCGAGCTCATCCGGGCCATCCGCAGCGTTGCCCAGGGCAAGCGCTATCTGAGCGCGCCCTTGTCGATGGAGGACGTGCAGGCGTGGTTGACGCAGGGGCCGCATCCCGGCGACGTGTACGAGACGCTGACGGGACGCGAGCGGGAAGTGCTGCAGCTGGTCGCGGAGGGCTACAGCAGCACGCGGGTGGCGCGCCGGCTGTCGATCAGCGTGCGGACCGCGGAGGCTCATCGCGCCAACGTCATGCGCAAGCTGCGCCTGAAGAACCACACGGCGCTGATCCGCTACGCCCTGGCGCGCGGCGTGCTGCCGCCGCTCGAGCCGCTGCCGCCCGGACTTCGCGCCGCGCGCCGCCGCCCCACCGCGCCGTAACGCCGCTACCGCCGGGACGGCACCGGCGAGTCCAGCCGCCGCATGTCGCCCTTGCCCTGGGGTGACAGGAACGTCGACCCCGCGTAGTCGTTGAAGAGCCCGCGCACGCCCGCCATCGCGGAGGCCAGCGGCGCCCAGGTGCCTTCTCGCACGGCTGCGATGGCGGCCGACAGCACCGCGCCCGTCACGTACCACGCGAAGGCCAGCCGCGCGGCCGGCGTCTTGCGCACGTGCTTGTCGTAGACGAACGCCCAGCTCATGATCTGCGCGGCCTCGGGCCGCGCGGCCGGCCGCGGCGCCTTGTTGTGGACGATGTGGGCGTCGGTGGCGATGGCGAGTCGGCCCCCGCGCGCCTCGAGGCTCCAGCAGAGGTCGATGTCCTCGCCCACGGAGGCGCCACGATAGCGGGCGTCGTAGCGCAGGCTGCCGAGGGCGGCGCGTCGGAAGGACATCATGGCCCCGGTGAACATGCGGACGGGCACCACGGCCCCCTCCAGCTCGCGCCAGTGCCAGTACACGGGCTGGCGCTCGTCCCGGAACGGTCCGACGCAGAACAGGGCGTGAAAGGCACGCTGGGCCCAGCCCGGCATCGGGTAGTTGATGATCACGGGCGCGATGGCGTGGAGCTCCGGCGACCGGCGATAGTGCGCGAGCAGACGCTCGAGGACGTCGGCCGCGGGCACCACGTCGTCGTCGATGAACACGACGATGTCCCTTCGCGCGAGGTCGAGGCCGGTGTTGCGCGCCGCCGCGGCGCCGTTGATGCTGGGATCCCACAGATAAACGAGGTCGGGATGGCGCTCACGCGGGGTGGCGGCCACGAGCTCGCGCACGAGCGAGCGCCCCTCGTCGGTGGCGCTCTGGTCGATGACGAGGATCTCGTCCGGGACTACCGTCTGCCCCAGCAGGGCGCGCACGGTCTCACCCAGCAACGTGGCCCGATTCTTCGTCGGCACGACCGCACTGACCTTCACGACTGCCTCCTCAGCGTCATCACGAGCAAGGCGAACGGAACGAGCATCGCCGCGTAGATCGCCTTACCCCACGCGACATGGTAGAAGCCTTCGGCCGCCTCGTGACCGTAGAGCTGCGCCATCATGCCGGTGCCCGCCACGCGCAGCCAGTTGCCGACGAGCGCGGCCGCTATCGCCGCCCCCACCACGAGCGCCCGGCGCCGCCAGCCCGTCTGGGTGGTGCCCGCGAAGGCGACGCCGATGACCACCATCGCCAGCAGGAACCGCAGTCCGTTACAGGCCTCCGTGATGTGCAGCCGTACGCTCGGCACGGTGACGTAGAGCCCGTCGCGCACGACGGGCACGCCGATCAGCCACAGCAGCCATTCGCCGGCGACGGCGGCGGCGTGCTGGAGCGGCAGCGAGAGGGCGGGGAGCACGCCGTCCGGCAGGGGCGCCATGAAGACCAGGAACGCCAGCGGAAAGGCCAGCACCCGGGTGCGCGCCGGTCCGTAGACGAGCACCAGCGCGCCCGCCAGCGAGAGCGGCAGCGACAGGGTCTGGAGCGTGAGGCTATCGGCGCGCAGGCCGACGAGGAGGAGGGCAAGGCCGGCCACGAGCAGCCCGATGCCGCTGCGCGACGGGGCCAGTGGCCGTCGGGCGAGCTCCTCGCGCGCGTCGTGGGCGAGGAAGGCGCTGAAGATCGGGACGAGGAAGCCGTAGCTGTAGTACGGCACGTCCGTCCACACGAGCACGAGCGCGCGCAGCACCGGCGTGTACAGCGCCAGCAGCGCCGCGCCGAGGAGGGCCGCCGCCAGCTCCACGCGCGGCCGGCCGGCGACGAGCTCCCTCACACGACCTCCGCCGTGCCGCCGGCGCGAGTGGCGAACCACTCCCACGTCCGCTGCAGTCCGTCGGCCACGCTCACGGTGGCCGTCCAGCCGAGGTGGTGCCGGGCGCGCGCGGGATCGACGACGCTCCAGCGCACGTCACCGGAGCGGGCGGGCTCGTGATACGCGCCGACGGACGGCCGCGCGACCTTCTCGATGGTGCGCCACACGGTGTTGACGGTGGTGCCCACGCCCGTCGAGATGTTGACCACGAAATTCTCGCCGGGCGTCAGCCTCGTCTGAAGCGCGGCGCGATTGGCGGCCACCACGTCGCCCACGTAGATGAAGTCGCGCACCTGCTCGCCGTCGCCGAAGATGGTCGGCGCCAGTCCCGCGAGCAGGCGATGGAGGAAGATGGCGATGACGCCCGCCTCCCCGTGCGGGTCCTGGCGTGGCCCGTACACGTTGGCGTATCGCAACGAGATGGCCTCGAAACCGAACGTCGCGCTGAAATAGTCCAGGTATTGCTCGACCGCGCACTTGGCCACCGCGTACGGCGTCCGCGGTCGGCACGGACGGGTCTCGTCCGCGGGAACGCCGGACTGCTCGTCGCGGTAGATGGCGCCGCCGGTGGAGGCGTAGATCAGGCGGCGCACGCCGTGACGGCGGGCGGCCTCGAACACGTTCAGCGAGCCGAGGATGTTGGCGCTCGCGTCGGCGCGCGGATCGCCGATCGAGCGCTGGACGCTGACCTGGGCGGCATGATGGCTGACCACCTCGGGCCGCTCGTCGGCGAAGATGGCGTCGAGCTCGGGATCGCGGACATCCAGGCGGTGGAGGCGCACGCGCGGATCGAGGTTCTCCGGGGAGCCGGCGCTGAGATCGTCGACGACGGCCACGTCGTGGCCGGCCGCGAGATAGGCGTCGGTGACGGCGGAGCCGATGAAGCCCGCACCGCCGGTGACCAGGATTCGCATGGCCGACTCCGTTTAGGCGCCGCCGCTGGCCCGGGCGGCCAGGAGTCGACGCGTCGAGGTCATGAGCAGGGGCCACTCGCGCGGTCCGATGATCCGCGCACCCACGATGACAGGGACGAAGACGGCAGCCCCGGCCAGCGACGCCAGGAGCAATCGCACGATATCGTGCGCGTTGCCGGCCACCGCGCGCGCCACGAAGAAGGCGAGCAGCGAGCCGCCCGCGATGGTGGCGATCTCGCCCACGGGGACGCGCGCCCGGTGGCGACGCGCCATGCCGACGAACGCCCACAGGGCGGCCAAGAGCTGCGCCGCCGTGTTGGCGACGACGGCGCCCGCCGTCGAGTAGTGCGGGATGAGAAGGGCGGCCAGGGTCACGTTCAGGCCGACCGCGAGGCCGGTGGCGGTCAGCGCGCAGTGGCGGTCGCCGACGGCCTGCAAGGCCGAGAAGGCAACCTTTCGCAGCGCGCCCAGGGCGGCCACGACGACGAGGACGCCGAGCAAGCGTGCGGCGGGCAGATAGGCCGCGCCGTAGAGCCAGTGGATGAGGCCGGGCGCCAGCGCGGACATGATGGCGGCGATGGGCAGGCCCGAGAGCGCCACGTAGCGCATGGCCATGCGGTACACGCGCTGGAACTCGTCGTGGTCGCCGCGGCCGTGCAGCGCCGCGAAGGCCGGCAGCAGGGCGCCCACGGCGATCTCGGGGATCACCATCACGCGCACGGCCAGCCCGAAGGCGAGGCTGTAGAACGCGATCTCTTCCGACGGCGCCCACAGCCGGAGGAAGAACAGCTCGGAGCGGTCGCGGACCAGCGCCTCCAGCACGGCCACCACCGACAGCGACATGACGTATGCGCGGATCTCCGGGTGTGTTCCCGGCGACGGCTCCACGGCCGTCTGGCCCAGGACCTCGCGCGCGCGCGCGCGCTGGATCAGGCAGGAGATCGACGAGCCGAGGGTGAGGCCGACGACGAGGCCGAGGATGTCGAAGCCGCCCGCGACGGCGATGATCGAGGCGGTGAGATGGAGCGCCATCTTCACCGTGCTCGTCTGCGTGGTGAGGTCGTAGCGCTGCGCGCCGTAGACGGCGTGGCTGTAGATGCCCTCGATGGTGGCGGGGAACAGGAGCAGCGCCAGGACGACGAGCGGCCAGCGGAGCCGGGGCTCGACGAACGTGAGCGCGACGACGACCACCAGGGCGGCCACCACCGCCGTCGTGGCAATCTGCCGGCGCATGAAGAACTGCACGAAGCCGCGCGCCTCTTCGCGCTCGCCGCGGGCGTAGGCCTGCGCGGTGTAGCGCACGGTGGCGAAGGTCCAGGCGAGCGTGGCCACCGCGGTGAGCACCCGCAGGGCCCAGAGCAGATACGAGTAGTCGCCCATTGCGGCCGGCCCGAGCCCGCGGGCGAGCACGACGGACATGGCCAGTCCGGCGGCCAGGCCGAACACGGTGACGAGGCCGTACCAGAACGTGTTGCGGACGAGCGCCTCGCGGACGCTGTTCGTCTCCGTGGTGCCGGTCTCGCTCACGCGGCGCGTCCCGTCATGGCCTGCCCGGCGGGCGCCCACACCGCCTGCGCGCCGCCGCGCAGGAAGCGCGCCAGCCCGCCGACGCCGGCCACGGCAACGGTGCAGAAGAAGTACGGCAATGCGAGCGTCCCGAGCCGGCGCCCGAGCCGCTCGGCGAGGAAGCCGCCGGCCGCGAGCGCGTAGAAGGCGAGCTGCCCGGCCAGCGCCACGCCGTAGAGCGCGCCGTGGTCGAGGAGCGCCACGCTGGCGGTCAGCGCGCCCAGCAGGAAGAACGCGGTGCCCCAGCGGAGGATCCGGTGCGAGATCAGCATCCAGACGGCGCGCCAGCGGCGCGCGCGGACGAGGGCGGGCAGCCAGCAGCGCAGCAGGTGCATGCCCTGCGCGATGATCCGGACGTGGCGGCGGAGCTCCTGGCCGCTGTCGCTCGAGGCCGGCTCGACCGTGTAGGCGCCGCCGTCGAAGCGGCAGCGGTAGCCGGCCAGCGTCGCCTGGATCGGGTGGAGGAGGTCGTTGACCTGCGAGGCGGCCAGCTCGCGATAGAGCGAGCGCCGGATGGCGTAGATGGCGCCGTCGGCGCTGGCGAGAAATCCCAGCGCCGCCTCGCCGTCCTTGATGGCCGCTTCGTATCGCACGTAGCCGCTGGCGGCCGCGCGCGCGTCGCCGCCTTCCGCCTCGTAGAGTCCCTGGCCGCTCACCAGGCCGACCTCCGGATCGGCGAACGGCGCCACCAGACGCGCGATGGCGTCGGGAGCGAACAGCGCGTTGGCGTCGGTGAAGACCAGGACCTCGCCCCGGGCCGCCGCCACTCCGCGGTTGAGCGCGGGCGACTTGCCGGAGCGCGGCTCCTGGCGGATCAGGCGTGCGCGGCGGTCCGGATAGGCGGCCACGAGCGTGTCGGTCGCGTCCGTCGAGCCGTCGGAGACGACGATCGCCTCCAGGCGCTCGGGCGGATAGCGCTGCGCGCGCAGCGTGCTGGCCAGCTTGGACTCGATGCAGCGCGCCTCGTTGTAGGCGGCGATGATCACCGACACGTCGGGAGCGCTCTCGCGCGGCACGCGGGCGGGATGCGGCCGCCGGCGCAGCAGGCGGAGCAGGGCCGGATAGCCGACCCAGGTGTAGGCGAGGGCCGCGGCCGACAGCCAGAAGAGGACGAGGGCGAGTGTCACGCGGCGCGCCTCGCCTGTGACCGCACGCCGGCCACGTCGCGATAGACGCGCGCGGTGTTGGCGACCTGGCGGTCGAGGTCGAAGCGATCGAGCACGAAATCGCGCCCGGCGCGTCCCATGCGCTGGGCGCCGAGCGGATCGCGCAGCACGCCGCGGATGGCCCGCGACAGCGCCGCCGGGTCGGCCGGTGGCACCAGCCGTCCCGTGCGCGCCTCGCGGATGACCTCTGGCGTGCCGTCCACCGCCGTCGCCACCACCGGCCGGCCCATGGCCGAGGCCTCGATGGCGGTGAGCGGCATGCCTTCGTAGAGGGACGGGAGCACCAGCACGTCGAGGGCGTCGAGGACGCGCGGGACGTCCGCGCGGAATCCCGCGAACATCACGCTGTCGGCCACCTCCAGCTCGCGCGCGCGCGCCTCCAGCCGAGACCGGAGCGAGCCGTCCCCGACCACGAGGAGCCGTGCGTCCGGAAACTCCGCCACCACCGACGGCCAGGCCTCGAAGAGATAGGCGTGACCCTTCTGCGCCTCGAGCCGCCCGACCACGCCCACGATCGGGACCACCCGATCGAGCCCCAGCTCCTTGCGGACGGCGTCGCGGGCGATGCCCGGGCGGAACGTCGAGAGATCGCGGCCGTTCGGCACCACGACTACCTTGTCGGCCGCGTAGCCCTTGCTGCTGATGAGGAACGCGCGCGCGGCCTCCGACACCGCGATGGTGCGGTCGACCAGCTTGCCGATCATGCGGTCGGGGAGGAAGCCGCCGCGCATGAGACTGCCGCGCCAGCCCTCGCGCCCGTGATACGTCTCCACGACCCGGGCGCCGTGCCACTTGGCAACCGGCGCCGCCACCAGCGTCGAGCGAAATAGATGCGGGTTGACGATGTGCGGCTGTACACGGCCGATGAAGGCGGACAGGCGGGCGACGTCGTGCCGGCGCGTCCAGCTGTCGGCCTGCACCGCCTCCGTGTCCAGGGCCACGCCGTGAAGGTCGCTCGCGAAGCTGTCGAGGAGCGCTTGCGGCGCCGCCAGGGCCAGGCGGAACTCCGAGGGATCGAGCCGTTGCAGCAGCGCCAGCACGACTTCCTCGACGCCGCCGCGCACGGGCGAGGTGAGCGAGAAGAGGACGCCGATCCGCGTCATGCCGCCACCTCGGCGGTCGTGCTGATCCCGAGGTCTTCCATGAGCACGTCGTGCACGCCCGTGATGTGATCGACGCCGCGGTCGACGGGCACGCTGGCGAGGAGCACGGCATCCGCCGTCGGCTCGCTCGGGTGGTAGCCGTGCATGCCGGCGAAGCGGACCGAGCCCATGTCGCTCGGCGAGAGCAGCACGCCGGGCTTCATGAGGAAGAGCATGTGGTAGTAGCGGCCGTCGTCGAACCAGACGCCGAGTCGCTGGAGCTCCGCGTCGCTCATGAGCGTGCCCGACGGGTGCTCGGCGAGCAGGCCGCGGAGGTCGCGGCGGGCGCGCTCCGAGAAGACCCAGAACCGCGCCATGGTGGAGTCGTACGCGGGCAGGTAGTCGCCGGGGATGGACAGGCCCAGCGCGGCCACGTCGCGCCGCACGTCGCACGTCCAGCGGATCGGCGTCATGCCGTGATCGGAGAACACGAACATGCGCGCCTCTCGCCCGCCGCCGGTGGCCGCCTCCCACACGCGCCGCAGCCCGGCCTCGTACCAGTCCACCGTCCGCCGGACGGAGTCCGCGTCGTGGATGTGGAAGTGCAGATGGTGGTCCAGCCCGGACAGATAGAGGAAGAGCACGCGCGCGTCGCTGACGGCGGCCCGGCGCGGCGCCAGCTCCAGGATTTCCGCGTCCGTGTGCCGGTGGTACGTGTACGCCTCGTAGGGCACGCCGTGCTCGCGCAGCCGGTCGAACAGCGACGGGCAGTCGAGCCCGCCCGGCTGATAGATGTCGCGCTTCTCGGTCAGGTCGAAGTGCGGCAGGTGCGCGACCGGATAGCTGTAGAGCGAGAAGTATCCGCTGTAGCCGGAGAGGCGGCGGGCCACGCTCTTCAGCACCCGGCGCGACACGCGGTTCTCGACGAGCGCCGTCGGCAGCGGTGCCAGCGCGCGCGTCCACTTGAAGGGCGAGCGCTCGGGCGACCGGTAAAAGAGGTTCCAGTGGCCGTGGTCACTCGGCGTGCGGCCGGAGAGCAGCGTCGGGATCGCGCCCGAGCTGTAGCCGAGGATCGTCGTGAGCCACCGGCGATCGGTCAGGACGTCGTCGAGGAACGCGCGGCCCTTGAGGACTTCCCACCCGAGCGCGTCCACCAGCACGTAAATCGAGAGCGGCTTCGTCATGGTCCCTCTCAGTTGTTGCGAATGCACCAGCGCCAGAGCGCCGTGATGGCGCGCCGCGCCTCCGCGGGGGTTCGGGGAGCGGCCGGGGCCGCCAGCGGCAGGAGCGGCCGCACGTCCACCGGGGCGCCGGTGCCGGCGAGATCGAGATACGCGAGCATGCCCGCCGCGTAGAGCAGCGCACGCGGCGTCGAGTGTCGCGCCAGGGCCAGCGCGCGCCGCGCGCTGAGGCGGAGCGGGGCCGGGTTCGGGTGAATCGCCAGCTTGGCCCACTCGCGCAGGCGCCGCCGCGCGGGCTGCGCGGACGCCCAGCGCGTCAGGAGATCCGGCAGGGGGGCGCGCACGCCGAGCAGCTCCTCCAGCTCCCAGGTGAGGAAGCCGGCCAGCGTCGGGGCGCCGTCGGCGATGCGGGCGCGCAGCCACGCCCGCTGCATCTCGGCGTGGCCGTCCGGCAGCAGCGGCTCGTGGTCGGGCGCCAGCTTCGTCCGCGCCGCGCGCTTCAGCTCGTCCTCGAAGCTGACGGGCAGGCGCGCCGCCAGCTGCGGCGTGCGGGCAAGCAGCCGCTCGAAGGCCGCGGGGCGCTCGGCGTACGAGGTGGCGTGGACGCCGGCGAAGGCGAGGGCGGAGCCGGCGAGATCGAGCACCAGCTTCACGCGCTGATAGGCCACGTCGAACAGCGCCTCGCCGGCCAGGCCTTCCAGTCGATCGTAGGCGTCGAGCTGCTCGATGGTCCGGTTGAAGACGAGGTGCAGCGCGTCCTCGCGCGGGATCCGGTCGGGGCCGAAGCGCGGGATCGACTGGAGCACGTTGGAGCCCCACACGACCTTGCCGTGGGTGGCGAGGTCGTAGACGAAGATCGAGGGCCGCGCCTTGCGGCGGAAGTAGCCGATCTCGACCGGGCCGAACTCGATGTCGACGGCCACGTCGCCGCCGCCGAGACGCTCGCTCGCCTCGCGCGCCCACGTCCCCGCGCGGCGGCGCATGGCGCGGTAGTCGCCGGCGCCCGGCACCACCACGAGGAACTCGATGTCGCCCAGCACGCGAAGCCGGCCGTCGAGCGGAAGCACGGTGCCCTCGCCCCGCGAGAAGCTGCCGGTGAGGACCAGCGCCACCAGCTTGCCGGGAAGCCGATCGGCGAGAAAGCCCGCGCAGCCGTCGACCACGCGACGCACGGCGGTGTCGTGACGGGGGTCGCGGCAGAGGGCGAAACCGGCGCTCATGCGGCGACCATTTGCGGCGCCCGGCGGCCAAGGTGGTCCTCGATCACGCGCGCCGCGATCTCGGCCAGGCGGTCGAGCCGGCCCACGTTGAGGAGGACGAGGTTGGCGACGGCCTTCGTGGGCTCGACGTACTCGGCGTGGGCGCCGCGAACGGTCGCTTCGTACTGTGACAGCACCGAGCGCCGCGTCCGACCGCGCTCGCTGACGTCGCGCGCCATCCGGCGCGCCAGCCGCAGGGCATCCGGCACCTCCAGGAAGATGGAGAGGTCCAGGAGCGCGCGCGTCTGCGCATCGTGAAGGAGCAGGATGCCTTCCACGAGGACGATGGGCCGCGGCTCGACGACGCCGTCGAGGCCGATGCGGCGGTGCGTGCTGAAGCAGTAGCGTGGCGGTCGCGCCGGCTGGCCGGCACGCAGGCCCGCCATGTGGGCGACGAACAGCTCGGTGTCGAGGGCGGCGGGGACGTCGTAGTTCAGCTGGGCCCGCTCCGCCGCCGGCAGGTCGCCGCGGTCGCGGTAGTAGGCGTCGTAGGACAGCGTGGCCACCCGCTCGGCGCCCAGCGCGCCCGTCAGCGCGCGCACGAGCGCGGACTTGCCGCTGCCGCTGCCGCCGGCGACACCGACCACGAACGGTCGGGCGGTCATCATGCCGCTCGCTCCGCCGGCGCGGCGCCCGCCAGCCGCGCGTAGAGCGCCTCGTAGCGCTGGGCGACGGTGCGCCACGTGAAGCGGCGCTCGACGAGCTCGCGGGCGTTGCGCGCGAAGGTGTTCGCCACCACCGGCTCGCGCAGGAGGAGGCTCACGGCGTCGGCGAACTCTCGGTCGCTCTCCGCGGTCAGGACGTGGTGGCCCGGCAGCACGTCCGGCAGGCCCGAGAGGCTGGCCG
>Ga0114129_10016886_pt1 | contig 10393 bp, 12 predicted proteins | sample RhiMetdeltSRZDD1_FD_80071 | JGI IMG/M metagenome (GOLD analysis project Ga0114129, IMG submission 80071) | Populus rhizosphere microbial communities from Tennessee, USA - Rhizosphere MetaG P. deltoides SRZDD1 (version 2) (version 2) | ecosystem: Host-associated > Plants > Roots > Rhizosphere >... | reverse complement strand
GCTCTGCCGCCGGGCTCACCGGCGCGTGCACAGACGCCGGCGCCGCCGACGACCACCGAGCCGGCCGCGAAGGCGCCGACGGCAACCAAGGCCGTCCTGGCCGTCGCCAAGCGGTTCAAGTCACCCGAAGAGGCGGCGGAGGCGCTGGCGGCCGCCGTCCGCGCGCATGACACGAACGCCCTGCTCGGGATCTTCGGCAGCGAGGCCCGCACGCTGATCTCCTCTGGTGATCCCGTCGCCGATCGCCAGACGCGCGACCTGTTCGTGCAACGGTACGACGCCTCGCACCGCCTCGTGCCCGCCGGCGCGACGGTGACGCTGCAGATCGGCAACGACGACTGGCCATTCCCGATTCCGCTGGTCAAGGACCGGGACCAGTGGCGATTCGATGTCCGGCAGGGCCGAGAGGAGATCATCGCGCGGCGCATCGGCCGCAACGAGCTGAACACGATGCAAGTCTGCCTCGCGTTCGTGGACGCGCAGCGCGAATACTACGCCGAGGACCGCAACGGCGACGGGATTCTGGAGTATGCGCAGCGGTTTCAGAGCTCTCCCGGGCAGCGCGACGGCCTCTACTGGCCCTCTCAGCCGGGCGAGCCGCCGAGCCCGCTCGGCGATCTGGTCGTGCGCGCGCAGGCCAGAGGCTACCAGCTCGGCAAGACCGCCAAACAGGCGCCGTTCCACGGCTATCTCTTCCGCATCTTGACCGGCCAGGGGCCGGCCGCGCCGGACGGCGTGTACGACTACATCGTCAGCGGCCACATGATTGCCGGCTTTGCCATGGTGGCGTTCCCCGCGGAGTACGGGGTGTCGGGGGTGATGACCTTCATCGTCAATCAGGACGGCATCGTGTACCAGAAAGACCTCGGCCCCACGAGCGGCAAGATCGCGGCGGGCATGCGCCGCTTCGACCCTGACAGCAGCTGGGCGAAGGTGGACGTCGACGCGCCCGCCGCTCAGGCCGGCGTGATGAGTCGCCCGTGAGACTCGACGGCAAATCGGTCATCATCACCGGCGCCGCCAGCGGCATCGGCAAAGATATCGCCGTCCGCTTCGCGCAAGAGGGTGGCCGCATCGCCGTGGCCGATCTCGACAAGCACGCGGCCGAGGCCACCGTGCACGCCATCGTCGCCAAGGGCGGCGTGGCGATGGCGGTGGCGATGGACGTCAGCGACGAGCGCCAGGTGGACGATGGCGTCGCCGCCGTCGTGGCCAAGTTCGGTGGCGTCGACGTGCTCGTCAGCAATGCCGGCATCCAGATCGTGCACCCGGTCGAGGAGTTCAGCTACGCCGAATGGAAGAAGATGCTCGCCATCCACCTCGACGGCGCATTCCTGACGACGCGGGCCTGCCTGCCGCAGATGTACCACTCGGGCCGGGGCGGCAGCATCATCTACATGGGCTCCGTCCATTCGAAGGAAGCCTCGGTCCTCAAGGCGCCCTATGTCGCCGCCAAGCACGGCCTGGTCGGGCTCTGCCGCGTGGTGGCGAAGGAAGGCGCGACACGGGGCGTCCGGGCAAACGTCGTCTGCCCCGGCTTCGTGCGCACGCCCCTCGTGGACAAGCAGATTCCCGAGCAGGCGAAGCTGCTCGGGATCTCCGAGGAGGACGTGATCAAGAAGATCATGCTCAAAGAGACGGTCGACGGGGAATTCACGACGGCCGAGGACGTGGCCGAGGCGACGCTGTTCTTCGCTTCCTTCAGCTCCGCCGCCCTGACGGGTCAGTCTCTCATCGTCAGCCACGGCTGGTTCATGGAGTAGCCGTCCGCCAGCTCCACCGCCGCGATCCGCACCTTTCCCTGCTCGGCGAGCATGGCCACCACCGAGCGGACGGCGTCCTCGGAGATGCCGATGCACCCTCCGATCTCGGCCAGCGTCAACGGACCGCGCGCCTCCGCGAGGGCGTGCAGCACGGCGCCGTCGAGCGCGCCCCACCAGTCCAGCGGATCCTGGCGCAGGCTCATTCCACGCGCTCCACGACGAGCGCGATGCCCTGTCCGCCGCCGATGCACAGCGTGGCGAGGCCGAATCGACGCGACAGCCGCCGCATCGCGTGAAGCAGCGTCACCAGGATGCGGCAGCCGCTGGCCCCGATGGGATGTCCCAGCGCGATCGCCCCACCCGACACATTGGTGATCTCGGGCTTGAAGCGAAGCGCCCGGGTCACCGCCAGCGCCTGGGCCGCAAACGCTTCGTTGGCCTCGATCAGCTCGAGGTCGTCGAGCTTGACACCGGCGCGGGCCAGCGCCTTCGGCACGGCGGCGACGGGGCCGGTGCCCATGATCTGCGGGTCGACGCCGGCCGCCGCGTAGCCGCGCACGCGAGCCATCGGCACGAGGCCGAGCGCATCCGCTCGCTCGGCGGCCACGAGCACCACGGCGGCCGCCCCGTCGTTGATCCCCGACGCGTTGCCCGCGGTGACGGTGCCGTCCTTCTTGAAGGCGGGACGCAGGGTGGGCATCACGTCGGGACCCGGACGGGTGCGCGGAAACTCGTCGGTGGCCAGGACGAACGACGGCGCCTTGCGCTGCGCGATCTCGATCGGGACGATCTCGTCCCGGAAATGTCCGGCCTCGATGGCCGCCAGCGCGCGACGGATGCTCTCCGAGGCGAGGTCGTCCTGCTCGATCCGGCTGATGCCGAAGCGCTCGGCGACATTCTCGGCGGTGACTCCCATGTGAACGCCGGTCCACGCGTCCAGCAGCCCGTCGCGCAGCACGGAATCGACGAACGGCGTGTCGCCCATGCGGAGTCCCCAGCGGGCCTCGGGCAGAAGGTAGGGCGCGTTGCTCATGCTTTCCATGCCACCCGCCACCACGACGTCGGCGTCGCCGGCCGCGATCGCCTGAGCCCCGAGCGCCACCGCCTTCAGGCCCGAGCCACAGACCTTGTTGACGGTGAAGGCGGGCACGTCGATCGGCAGGCCGGCGTTCACGCTGCACTGCCGCGCCGGGTTCTCGCCGAGCCCCGCCTGCAGGACGTTCCCCATGACGACCTCGTCCACGGTATCCGGTCGCACCTGCGCCCGCTTGAGCGCGTCGGCCACCACGAGCGTCCCGAGCGAGACGGCCGAGATATTCTTCAGGGCGCCGCCGAACGTGCCGATCGCGGTGCGACAGGCGCTGGCGATCACCACGTCACGCATCGCCGACTCCCGTGAGCTCGACGCTGATGCGCTCGAGCGTGGCCGTCTCGACCACGGCCACGAGGGCCCGGAGGAGATCGTCGCCGGAGACGATGCCGGCCAGCGTCTCTCCGTCGACGACGGGCAGACCGCCGATCTTGCGGTCCAGCAGGATACGGGCCGCGTCTTCCACGCGCGTGTCCGAGCTGATCGTCACCGGCATCGGCGTCATGATGCCGCCCACCACGGTCCGCCGCCCGTTCATGGCGCCGGCCGATCGGAGATCGCGATCCGACACCATGCCGACGAGCCGGTCGTTGGCGAGGACCGGCAGGTGGCGAATGCGATGCTTGTCGAGCAGTCGCCGCGCCGCTTCGAGCGTGGTATCGGCATCGATGGTGATCACGCGCCGAGTCATGATCTCTCGTACGAGCATCACGATCACGCGCGACCCTCCTTCGCACGCTCCGTCGTCATCGGGCGGCGCACGTTCCAAACACCAGATAGCCGCCTCGCGAGACGACGGCGCCCGCCATGGTTCCGGAATTCTCGTCGACGACGAGGTCCCAGGCCGTGCCGAGGGCGTGGACGTCCAATCCTCGCAGCATGATCTTGCCGGCTCCACGGTCGACGGACATGATCTTGATCGTCCGCCCGGTGGCGGCGCCGCTGATCAGCCGAGCGCCGACGTCGACGTCGAGAACGGGCGGGAGATTGACGGTGGCGGCCGTGCCGCGGATGCACCCGTCCCCCGAAGGCGCGCTACAGACCATCACCGCCTTGATCGTGCACTTCATCGCCGTAGAGCCGTCGTACGGCGCGGCACCGGCGACCGCGGTCATGCAGCCGACACCTATGACGACCATCGCGAGAATTCTCACACCCAGCTCCTTCCCTGACATCAGCGTTCGGCGAGGTCCATCGGCCGGACGTCGGCCGCCACGCTCAGCTCGGCCGCGGTGGCGGCCACCACATCGGCCACGCTGACGCCCGGCGCCGTCTCGAGCAGCGTCGCCCGGCCCTGCGGGAAGCCGATGACCGCGAGTTCGGTGACGACCAGATCGACGGGACGCGCGGCCGTCAGCGGAAGCGTGCACGTCGGCACGATCTTCGACCTGCCCTTCGCCGTGTGCTGCATCGCGATCACGACCCGCCGCGCGCCCGCCACGAGGTCCATGGCGCCGCCCATCCCTGGCACCATCTTTCCGGGAATCGTCCAGTTCGCGAGCCGTCCGGCGGCATCGACTTCGAGACCGCCGAGGACGGTCATGTCGACGTGCCCGCCGCGAATGAGTCCGAACGACGTCGCGCTGTCGAAGGTGGACGCGCCCGGCAACGCCGTCACCGTCCGGCCGCCCGCGTCGGTCAGCAGGCGGTGCCGCATCGCGGGCTCGGCCACCGGGCCCGTGCCGATAAGGCCGTTCTCCGACTGGAAGAACACGTGAATGCCGGCGGGGACATAGTTGGCGACGAGCGTCGGAATACCGATCCCCAGGTTGACGAGCATGCCATCCCGCAGCTCCTGAGCGATGCGCCGGGCGATCACGGTCTCGGGGTTCATGAGGTCCTCAGTGGGCAACGAGATAGTCCACGAGCGGCGCGGGCGTCATCACGTGGTCAGGCGCGATCACACCGGTGGGCACGATGTTGTCGGCGTCGACGATCACCGTGTCGGCGGCGGTGGCCATCACGGGATTGAAGTTGCGCGCGGTCAGCGCGTAGGTGAGGTTGCCGAGGTAGTCGGCGAGAAATGCGCTCAGGAGGGCGAAGTCGGCCCGCAGCGCGACCTCGACGAGGAAGCGCTTACCGTCGATGGTGAGCGTCGGTTTGCCTTCCTCGACCACCGTACCGACCCCGGTGCCGGTCAGGACGCCGCCGAGGCCATACCCCCCCGCGCGGATGCGCTCGACGAGCGTGCCCTGTGGGACCAGCTCGACGTCGATCTTGCCGGCGATCATCTGCTGTTGCGTCTCCGGATTGAGGCCGATGTGGCTGACGATCGCCCGACGCACCAGGCCGGCGTGCACGAGCTTGCCGATTCCGACGCCCGGCAGCGCGGTATCGTTCGCGATGACCGTGAGGCTGCCCGTGCGGCGACGGACGAGCTCGTCGACCACCCGTTCCGGCGTCCCTACACCCATGAAGCCGCCGATCATGACGCTGGCGCCGTCAGGGATCAGGGCGGCCGCCTGCTCGGGCGAGACGGTGATCATTGCGCGGCAATCCAATCATGCCCGGCCACCACCCACCATCGGACCTTGGGCCTAGCACACGGTGGTGGCGGCCGATGGGACCTTGGTCGCATGGCGGCGCCGATGCGCCCGGCCAACAATCAGCCCGCGACGACGATCGTACGCGCGCGTATCGCGGAGCGTCGGGGGATCAGCGACGACAGCATGAGGACAACCATCGGGGTGGGTCTCATTGTCGCCGGCGTCGCCGGCTGTGCGAGCTACGGTGCGGTGACCCTCGACCGCGACCGCCTGGACTACACGTCGGCCGTTGCCAATTCCTGGAAGCAGCAGACACTCCTGAATATCGTCAAGCTGCGCTACGCCGATACGCCGCTTTTCGTGGATGTCGGCCAGATCGTCAGCGGTTACCAGCTGCAGGTCGGAGGCTCGGCGAACGGCGTGATTTTCCCGGGCGGGAGTGCGGGGAGTCTCCCCAACCCGAATTTCTTCAGCCTCGGCGCGCAGGGGAGCTTCACGGATCGTCCGACGATCACCTACACGCCGCTGACGGGGACGGCCTTCATCCGCACGCTGATGACGCCGATCCCGCCGGCACGGCTGCTGGAGCTGGTCGATACCGGATTCGCGGCCGACACGCTGTTTCTGGTCGCCGTTCAGCAGGTCAACGGGGTGTCCAACCGGCGTGGCGGCGGGCGAGCAGAAACCGCCGAGCCCGAATTCGTGGAGTTCCTCAAAGCGTTTCGGAGGATTCAGGACTCCGGCAGCGTGGGATTCCGTGTCGAGCTGGACAAGGAAACGGGCAAGCGCGACCGCCTCGTCATGTTCTTCACGAAGGAACCGCTCCCACCCGAGATTCAGGAAGATCGCCAGCGGCTCAGGAAGATCCTCCACCTCGACCCCGACCGGACGGACTTCCAGATCATCTACGGAGCGGACACCGACCGCGACGATGTGCTCGCCATCCAGACGCGCTCGGCGATGCAGATCCTCAACGTGATGTCGTCGTACGTCCGCGTTCCGGAGGACCACGTGCGCGAAGGCCGCGCCTTCGCCGCCGCCGCGCCGGCGCCGGGACTGCCACCCATCGTCGTCGTCTCGAGTGCGCCGTCGAGGCCCGACGGCGCCTTCGTGACCGTGCGCTATCGCGACCTGTGGTTCTGGATCGACGACCGCGATCTGCGGTCGAAGGGTGTCTTCACGTTCCTGCTGATCCTCATGACCCTGGCCGACACCGGCGAGAAGAGCCCCCCGCCCGTCCTCACGATTCCTGCCCAGTGAGGAGGCCTCGCGGCCTCACTTCACCTGGTAACCACGGCCGCCCAGACAGGCGCCGTACGCCTGCTCGTACCGCTGGAGATTCTGCTGCTGCTGAGCGTTCGCCTGCTGCGACGCCGCCGCGGATTCCCGGTTCCTGGAATTCTGCCGCATGAGACCGGCGGCACCGCCGACGCCGGCACCGATGGCCGCGCCCTTGCCCGCGTCGCCTCCGATGGCGCCGCCGATCGCGCCGAGCGCGGCGCCACGGGCCGCGCCGCGAACGGCGCCGCCCTGCTCCGGAGGCGCGCCCCCAGCCATCGCCGGCTGGGCGGGGTTGACTCCGGTCTGCCCCTGCGCCCACTGGTGACATTCGAACTGATCCTTCTGGAACTGATCCTGGCTGACCCCAGGCTTCGGGTACGCGAACACTTCGGCCTGCGCAGCCGTGGCCGGCGCCCACGCGCACAGCCCGGCCATCACGGTCACGATCACTTTGCGCATCGCTGTGCTCCTTGGTCGTCGCATGTGGGCGGTCGTCAACGGACGAGCGGGATGATCTGCGCGAGCTCGCTGTTGATGATCGCGTCGAGCTTGTTGTCCACCTGGAAGAAGCGCGCGACCTTCTTGGTCGGCATGACCTTGCTGAACTTCGGGACGTAGGTCGCCTTGACCCCCGTCCTGTCTCGCTCGATGCTGAGATACTCCTTCATCATCCCCTTCGCGAACTCGTCGGTCAGCGTGTCGTAGCTCTCGAGGTAGGACGTGAGGAGCTTGACGTAGCGGTCGTTGACTTTCGCCATGGCCTGCCGGTAGTCGCGGTAGAGCGGCCAGAACGAATCGGCCTCCTTGCCCTCGAGATCCATGGCCGCCGTCACCAGCGCCTGCCGGCGCACCTGGATCGCCGCGCGCGTGAGCTCGATCTCCCCCGTCATGTCTCCGTTCGCGTCGGCGGGCGGATTGTCCTTCGTCGCCGGCGCTTGCGCGTATCCCACGCCCCCGATGGCGGCGAGCACCAGGAGTCCGGTCCCGATCGTCGCGGCTCTGATCGTCGTCATGCTGTCCTCCTCAACGTATTGATATCTCGCGGCCGCGCGCGGCAGCGATCGGACTTTCGTCGTACAGCGCGCTGACGTCGGCCTCGTGTCGAAGCAGCATCGGTGTTCGGTTACGCGAGGCCGGCCCGCGCATGGCGCCGATAGCCCAAGGGCGTGGAGCCGGTCCATCGCTTGAACGCGCGGTTGAACGCGCTGACCTCGGAGTAGCCGAGGAGAAACGCGACGTCGGTGATGGTGTGCCTGCGGTCGTCGAGATACTGCAGCGAGAGGCGCCGGCGCGTGTCCGTCAGGAGGTCCGTGAAGTCGGCGCCCGCAGCCTTCAGCCGGCGCTGCAGCGTGCGTGGGCCCATGGTGAGCTGTCTCGCCACCGTGCCGAGCGTCGGCTCGCCCTCTCGCATGGCCTCGCCGATGAATACCCTGACCGAGGCCACCAGGCCGTCCTCGCGCGGCATCGCTTCCAGAACCCGCTCCACGTAACGCACCATGATCGGATAGAGGCGATGATCGGCGCCTGGAACCTGACGGTCGCAGAGCTCCGGCTCCATGACGAATGCGTTGGTGTCGCAGCCGAACCTGACCGGCGCGCGAAACATGCGGGCATGCTCCTCGGTCTGCGAGGGAGCCTTGTGGGCAAATCGCACTTCGACCGGGGACCACTCGCTGCCCGCCATCAGACGAATCAGCTCGAGGGCCGCGGCCATGGCGAATTCCGCGTGCTGCCGGGACTCCTCCACCGGGGAGCCGAGCGTGTGACGGAGATACGCCCACCGTGAGTCGCGCCCGAACGCCACGTCGGCCGCCTCGTTATGCACGTGGAGATACCGGGCGATGTTCGAGAACGCGACGGCCATCGTCGGCGAGTTCAGGACGACGTAGGCGAGTGGCCCGGCATTCTTGGGATGAGCGTGCTCGCCAAGATGCAGCCCGAAGCAGTCGTCGCCGGTGAGGCGCGCGGCCTCTTCCAGCGCTCGGGCGAAGTCCGCGACCGGCATGAGCCCATTGGGCCTGGCGAGAATCTCCGGCCGCAGACCAAGCGGGCCAAGGATCTCATGCGGGTCCCGGCCGGCTCGCGCGAGCGCGTCGGCGAGTCCCGTGGCCGCGGTGACCGACATCATCGGGCGGCTCGTGCGCGTTGCCGTCAACGTGCGCCTGGCCTCATCCGCAGGGTTGAGCGGTCAACCGAATGTCGTCCGGGGTCAAGACGGCCGCATGAGCGCGCGCTAACGTCGGGATATGGCCATGCGTCCCTGGGCCGACGACGTTCGTTACTACGAATACACGCCGGCGACGATCCATTACGACATCGACCTCGACGCCTTTTTCGTGGCCGCCGCCGATGTCCGATCTCCGACGCATCCCCACTACCTCACTCTCATCGTGGCCGTGACCGCGAGAGACCTGGTCGCGCACGGCGTCACCGTCCAGGAGGCGATCACCCTGGGCCACGCGCGATTGGAGCAACTGATCGCGCAACACCGTGGCGACGTGAGCTCGCTCCAGGCACGCACCCCGCGCGTGTTCGATTTCTCCGGCATGCGCCTCAGATGATCGTTTCTGCGGCGCGGCGGCGCCTGCCGCAATGAGACCTTCGGCGTACCGCTGACCCACGGACCACGGCGAACTCCCCGGCGTCGCCGCGCGGTAAGACAAAGGTCTGATTGCCGCGCGCCTTCTGATGGCCGACGTTGTCGGCCGTGCCGGCGAACGCGGCGTCCGGATGTGTCTTCCAACGACCGCTGAGCGGAGTGTCGGGCCCTCGACCGTGGCTGCGCCGTCTCGTCGATGCCGGGGACCCGAGGCTCTGCGGCGGCAAGGCGGCGGGACTGGCCCGTCTTCGCGCCGCGGGCTTCCCGGTTCCCGACGGGCTCTGCCTCACCACTGACCTCTCGCAAGTCGCCCTTCGCGAGACCGGCGTCGCCGCGCTCGTCCAGGGACTGGTCGCCGATGGCGCCCTCGACCGGCAGGCGCGGCGCGAGCGTCTCGCCGAGATCCGCCGCGTCATCGAGGCGGCGCCGCTACCCCGAGAGGTGCGCGAGGTCATCGAGCACGCGGCGAAGTCGCTGCGGACGCACTGGAATGGCATGCTCGCCGTTCGCTCGTCGGCGCTCCTGGAGGATCACGCGTCCGCATCCCACGCCGGCATCCACGTCACGTTCGTCGGCCGCTACGCCCCCGACGCCGTCGTCGCCCGGGTCAAGGCGTGTTGGGCGTCACTCTGGAGCGAGCGGGCGTGGGCCTACCGCGAGCGCGTGGGCATCCCGCACGGAGACGCCGCGATGGCGGTCGTCGTGCAGCGATTCGCCGCGGGCGGCCGAGCCGGCGTGGCGTTCTCGGCGGATCCGATGACGGGCGATCCGGACGTCACCGTGATCGAGGGGGGCTGGGGAACCGGCGAGGCCGTGGTCGCCGGAACGGTCGTTCCGCAACGCTATCGCGTGAAGATGGGCGACGGGCAATCGACGCTCGTGGTGTCCAAGCCAGCGCCCGATGCGCACCCCGTGCTCACTGAGGCGGAGGCGCGGACTCTGGCGCGACTCGTCAGGCGCGTGGAGGGCGCGCTCGGGGCGCCGGCGGACGTCGAGTGGGTCTACGACGGCGGGATGTTCTGGCTCGTCCAGGCGCGCCCGATCGGTCGCGGCAGCGGCCGGCACGACCATACGCTCTGGACGCGCGCAAACCTGAAAGAGGTGTTCCCCGAGCAGCCAAGTCCGCTGGCATTGTCCTACCTAGCCGTCGCGCTCAATGCGATGTTCCGCGAGT
>Ga0114129_10016885_pt1 | contig 10393 bp, 10 predicted proteins | sample RhiMetdeltSRZDD1_FD_80071 | JGI IMG/M metagenome (GOLD analysis project Ga0114129, IMG submission 80071) | Populus rhizosphere microbial communities from Tennessee, USA - Rhizosphere MetaG P. deltoides SRZDD1 (version 2) (version 2) | ecosystem: Host-associated > Plants > Roots > Rhizosphere >... | reverse complement strand
GTGGGGTGAGCGAGGGGACTCGAACCCCCGACACCCAGGACCACAACCTGGTGCTCTAACCAACTGAGCTACGCCCACCATCGGCCCGGCTGCCCGGGCTGGATGAAGCATAGCGGCACACGGTCACTGGGCCGAACCGGATCCGGCCGCCTCCTGAGCGTCGGGCTCCCGGGTCTCCGGCTCGGTTCCGGTCGCGTAGCACGCGGCGATCTGCCGCGCCCTTGCCGAGTCGGGGCCGGGCGGTGGCACGAACACCGCCTCGCGGTAGTAGCGCAGTTCCTGGATGCTCTCCCTGACATCGGCGAGCGCCCGGTGCCCGCCGTGCTTGGGCGGGCTGGCGAAGTACACGCGCGGGTACCAGCGCCGGGCCAGTTCCTTGATGCTGGAGACATCCACCATGCGGTAGTGCAGATAGGCGTCGAGCATGGGCATGTCCCGGGCGATGAAGGAACGGTCCGTGGCGATGGAGTTGCCGCACAACGGCACCTTCCTCGGCTCGGGTACGTGCCCGCGCACGTAGCCGAGCACCTGGTCCTGAGCCTCGGCCAGGGTCACGCCGGACGCCAGCTCGTCGAGCAGGCCCGAGGCGGTGTGCATTTCCCTGACCACGTCCAGCATGTGGTCGAGCGCCTCCGCGGGCGGCTTGATGACCAGGTCAATGCCCTCGTCAAGCACCGTCAGGTCGCCGTTGGTGACCAGGCAGGCGATCTCGATCAAAGCGTCGCGTTCGAGGTCGAGCCCGGTCATTTCGCAATCGATCCACACGAGCCGGTCGGTCATCATGCCAGCCTAGAGGCTTGGCGGAGGGCTCAGCCACAGTCACCGATCTTCCGGGCCGCGCCTGCGGCCCGCTCCCCGCGACGGGCGGCCCCGTGCTAGCCGGTACGGCGCCCGCTGCCGAGCGCGGAGATGTGGTCCGGCACCAGCGTGCCTGGGCGCAGGGCCGCGTCAGGTTCCGGTTCGCCGAACGTCACCGCGATGGGCACCACGCCGGCCCATACACCGGCCTCAAGATCGTCGGGGTCGTCGGCCGGCGGGCCGGTGCGAACCTTGACCGAGGCCTCCGCGAGCGGCAGGGCCAGCACCGCCGTGGCGGCGAGTTCCTTGCGTGACGGCTCCCGCAGGCAGTCCCACCGGCCGGGGATCAGCTGCTGGGTGACAGCCCGCAGTGCCGCCAGTCGTTGGGCATGATCTGTGACGAGGGTGGCGACGCCGAACACAACGGCGCTGCGGTAGTTGACGGAATGGCTGAACGCCGCCCGGGCGCAGACCAGCCCGTCGAGGTGGGTGACTGCGACGCAGACCTGCTGGCCGTCGGCGGCCATGATGCTCCGGTTGGCTGATGATCCGTGCAGGTAGAGGGTGTCACCGCGGCGACCGTAGGCGGTGGGCAGCACCACCGGCGAGCCGCCCATCACGACTCCGAAGTGGCAGATCATCCCGGCGTCGAGCACATCGTAAAGCTCGGCCCGGTCGGTCCTGGCCCGCTCGGAGTGGCGGCGTATCCGGGTGCGCTCGGTCACTGACAGGGAAGAGGCGGCGTTCATGCTGGCCAGGCTACCGGCAAAGTGGTCTGATAGGAGTAGCCACTTTGCGAGGAGAATGGAAGACCACTTGGCGACATTGAGGCGCTCGGGCGTGGACCTGCCGCTCGCCGCGGAGCGGGCGGCCCCGGCGCCGCTCAGCGTCCAGATCGTGGGCCAGTTGCGGACCGCGATGTCCGATGGCCGGCTGGCGGCGGGCGAGCGGCTGCCGTCCACCCGCGCGCTCGCGACCACCCTCGGGGTCAGCCGGACGGTCGTGACCGGAGCGTACGCCCAGCTGTTCGCGGAGGGGTGGATCGAGGGCCGGCATGGCTCGGGCACCTATGTCGCCGACGGCGCTAGCCGGGCGGGCGCGGGAGACGCGAAGGACGCGCGGACGGCCGGTGCCTGGGCCGGCCGGCCACGGGCGGGGGAGCCGGCGGGCCCGGCTGGCCGGCTGATCGAGCTGCGGCCGGGCATCCCCTGGGTGGCCGGCATCGACCGCGCGGCGTGGCGGCGGGCCTGGCGCAGCGCCGGCACCGAGGCGCCCGCGGCCGCCGCGGAGCCGCAGGGCAGCCCCGCGCTCCGCGCGGCACTCACCGGTTACCTGCGGCGCAGCCGGGCCGTCCGCTGCACGCCCGAGCAGATCATGGTCACCCGCGGCGTGGCCGGCAGCCTCGGGCTGATCGCGGCCGCGCTGCTGCGGCCAGGTGACGAGGTCGGGGTGGAGGAGCCCGGGTACCCGGCCGCACGCGCGGTGTTCGCCGCCCGCGGGGCCAGCCTGGTCCCCTGCCCGGTGGATGCCGACGGCCTGATCACCAGCGCGCTCCCGCCCGGGCTGCGGATGATCTACATCACCCCCGCCCACCAGTACCCGCTCGGCGGCCGGCTTCCGGTTCCGCGCCGGCGGGCGCTGATCGCCTGGGCGCGCGCGACCGGGGCGCTGATCGTCGAAGACGACTACGACGGTGAGTTCCGGTATGACGTCGGCCCTCTGCCGGCCTTGTTCGGGATGGACCCCGGCGTCGTGGTGTACCTGGGCACGACCACCAAGATCCTCACGCCGGCGCTGCGGGTCGGCTGGCTCGTGGCCGAGCCGGAACTGGTGGCCCGGCTCGTGGAGGTGGCGGCGGGGCTGGGGGAGTGGGCAGGGGGCCCTGCCCAGCGTGCGGTTCTCAGCATGATCGGGGCCGGTGATCTGGAGCGGCACATCCGCCGGATGCGGCACGAGTACGCCCGCCGCCGGGCGGCCATGGCCGGCGTTCTCGCCGGCGGCGCCGCTGGGCGGCTGCTCGGCGACGAGGCAGGCATGCACATGGTCTTGCAGACGGCCCGGGACGCGGAAGAGATCGCCACCGCGGCGTGGCGGCGGGGGGTGGCGGTGGCCACGGTGGCCCGCTATTTCGCCGGGCCGGTGACCACGAACGGGCTGGTGCTCGGCTACGGCGGCGCCGGCGGCGGCGAGATCACCCGGGCCTGCCGGATACTGGTTAACCTCGCCAATGCCAGCATGCCGGGACACGGACGGGAGTGAGGGCGATGGCCGAGGGCGGCGTGCCCGGCGTCGAAGACGTCGCCAGGCTCGGCAGGTGGCTGGCGCGCAACGGCATTACCAGCGGTGACGGGCCTCCCATGGTGCAGCTCATCGGCGGCGGGCGGTCCAACCTGACCTACCGGCTCGACGTCGGCGCCGACGAACCCGGCCGCAGCCGGCTGGTCCTGCGCCGCCCGCCGCTCGGTCACGTGCTGCCGACGGCACACGACATGGCCAGGGAGTACCGGGTGCTCACCGCCCTGGCCGGCACCGTGGTGCCGGTGCCCCGCCCGGTCGCGATCTGCGAGGATCCATCGGTCGTCGGCGCACCGTTCTACCTGATGGACTACGTGGACGGCGCGGTGCTGCGAACCCGCGAGGACGCGGGCGTGCTCACGCCCGCCCAGGCGGGCCTGCTGTCCCAGCGTTTCGTGGAGATGCTGGCGAGCATCCACGGGCTGGACGTCGGGGCCCTCGGGCTGGCTGGGTTCGGCAAGCCGGAGGGTTACCTGGCCCGGCAGCTTGCCCGCTGGCAGCGGCAATGGGAGCTGTCCGTGACCCGGGAGATGCCCGGCTATGACGACCTGACCCGCCGCCTCGCTGCCGCGCTGCCGGCCGTCAGCGGCGCGGCAGCGCCCGGCACGCTCGTTCACGGCGACTACCGGGTCGACAACATGCTGATCGTCCCGGGGGATGAGCCGCGCATCTCGGCGGTCGTGGACTGGGAGATGTCCACCCTCGGCGATCCCCTTGCCGACCTGGGCCTGGCCCTCGTCTACTGGATCGATCCCGGTGAGCTGGACTGGCTCTCGCTGGGCGCGTCGGCTTCGGTGACCACCGCCCCCGGCTTCGCGACCAGGGAACAGCTTGCCGCCCGGTACGCGCGGATCACAGGCCGGGACCTGTCCAGGATCGGCTACTACATGGCGTTCGGCTGCTTCAAGCTGGCGGTGGTGCTGGAGGGAATCCACGCCCGGTTCCTGCAGCACAAGACGGTGGGCGAGGGGTTCGAGCGTGAGGGCCAGATGGTGCCGGTGCTGATCGACCGGGCCCACCGGATGCTCGACGATGCCGGGTGACGTCCCTTCGGCGGACATGCAATGAGGGCCCGGCGCCCCGCTCTCGCCGGACCCTCATCCCCGCCGGATCGGTGACCCGGCGGGAACTGTTATGAGGCCCGGCGCCCCGCTTTCGCCGGGCCTCATCCCCACCGGATCAAGGATCCGGCAGGAGCCTTATGAGGGCCCGGCGCCCCGCTCTCGCCGGGCCCTCACCCCGCCGGGCCGGGTGGCCCGGCGGGAGCTTTTTCATGAGGCCCGGCGCCCCGCTCTCGCCGGGCCTCGTAAGCAAGACGCGCGAGCCGAAGATGAGGTTGACAACCTTCGCCCGGGATTTCTGCACGACTTTTTCGCCGGCCCCGGCCGCCGGTTTTCGCCGGCCCCGGCCGTCGGCCCGGTCTGTGCCGCAGGCCCGGGCCATTTCCGCATCAGGCCAGCTAACTGGCGCAGGACGGCTGGCAGAGCGCGTGGCTGATCGTGCGGAAGATGACCTGGCCGAGCCGGGAGTAGCGCGTGATGCTGGTGGCCTGCCCGCTCGTGGTGGCGGCGATCTGCCGCAGCGCGCGCAAGTTGCCCTCCCGGCCCAGCATGATCGCGACGATCTTGACCGGGCGCTTGGGGTCGTACAGCACCTGGAGCTCGCGTACCAGGGTGACGGCGGAGATGTCGCCGGGGTCGCGGTCGACGCCTGCGGTCATGACCAGCACAGCGTTGGCGTGACGGGGCTGGTAAGTGGCGAGCATCTGCTGGTAGGCGTTCAGGATGGTGGTGTAGAGGGGAGCCGAGGCCCCCCGCACGGGCTGGCTCGACTGCGCCAGGCGCTGGATCCGCTGCCTGCGGGTGACGGGCCCCAGGACGTCGGACAGCGGGCCGACCGGTACCAGCTCCTGGTAGGACAGGCCGTCCACGATCCGGCTGGGAAACGTCCACAGGCCCATCTGGGTGCTGTCGGGGAACAGTGCCAGGCCGGATCCGGCGCCGCGATACAGCACCCGTTGCAGGTCCGGCCCGCCGGGCCTGGCCCGGATGGCCATTGCCGAGGAGATGTCGATCAGGGCGAGGTCGCGTGAGCCAAGGCTGAGCCGCTGCCAGGTGCGGAGTGCGGTTTCTGCCTGTGGCGGCGTCAGTGGCCGCAGCAGGTGCGGGCCACTCCTGGTCAGCCCGAACGAATCGGGCCAGCTGCCGGCCACGCCGTCGCCCGAGCGGAAGCCCGCATAACGCACGTACGAGGCGGCGTAGGCCGATCGCAGCAGTGCGCCGAACTTGCCGGCCGCCGCCACCGTGAGCGGGTTGGTGGCGGTGAGCACATAGGGGTAGCTGAGTTCCTGGCTGCCCTCGGCCGGATAGCGCACGGCGAGCGGCCGACGGGGGTGCGCGCGGTCGAACTGGACCACTGCCTGCTCGGTGGTGATGGTCACCGGCGCGGAGGTGGCACCGGCCCTGGGCAGGGGCGCCCAGGTGGCCATCGGCCCCAGCGGGGGGTGGCCGGCCGCCGGCTCGACCTGGACATGCACGGCGAAGCCAGCGAGTGCCGCCCGGGCGGCAGCCCCCCGGCCGGAGAGCCGCCGGAGTTCGGTGAGCGCCACGAGGCCCGTTGCGCTGGTGGCGGGGTCGGGGATCTCGACGTGCAGCCCGAGCGCGGACGCTGGGCCACCAGCGCTCTGGGGGAGCAGGAACTTCCAGCTGACCGAGCTGCCGAAGACGGGCGCCAGGGCGGCGGCCGGCCTCGGCATCACAATGACCAGCGCCGTTCTGGCGAGTGTGATGCCGGTTGGCCGGGCGTGCCCGGCGCCGGCCGCTGCCCGGCTGGCGAGCCCAGCCCACAGGCTCGAATCGGGAACCCAGGCGTCCGGCTGCGGCCCGTGCCGGGGGACTGTTCCCGCGAGTTGCGCCGCCACCGTCCCCGGCGGCCCGGTGGTGACCGCGACCTGAACGCAGCGGCCGCTCACCTTCCGGTGCAGGCCGTTGAAGTACCGGCCGAGGTGGCGGACGACCGGGCCGATGTCGCTGGACGTGGTCACGTGCACGACCACTGGATGGCTGGTGCAGGCGGCGCGTGCAACGACAGCCCGGGCGCCGAGCGCGAGCAGGAAGGTGACGGCGATGACAGCCGCAAGGCCGGTCAGCGCGGCTGTGCGCGTCCGGCGCTTGCGCTCCGGGCGGTAGTTGCGGCCCCGTGTGCTCCGTCCAGCGTTCACGGCATCTCTCAGCGAAAGGGCCGCGGCGTACCGGCAACAGACCGCGGCTCCCCGTTGCGGGAGCCCTGCAAGCCCGGCGGCGGCGTCCCAGGCGCCGCGCCTGCTGGGTCTTCGCGGGCACGACTGTAGCGGACCGGGGGTGTGGTATGACGCCGATTGCCCTTTTTGGCCGCAGGATGCTCTGCCCGGGCCGGCGCCTCAGCTCCGCTCGGCCAGGCGCCTCGGCTCCGCCCGCCCGGTGCGTCAGCTCCGCCTGGCCGGACGCGGCCCGCGAGCCGGCCAGACTGGGCGGGTGACCGACGTCATCCGTGTGGACGACTCCGGAGATCCGCGGCTGGCCGATTACGTGCGCCTCACCGATTTGTCCCTGCGCACGAGCCTGGAAGCGGCGCACGGTCTGTTCGTGGCCGAGGGGGAGAAGGTGATCAGGCGCGCGGTCGGTGCCGGCTACCCGGTGCGCTCGCTGCTGGTGACCCCGGACCGGATGGCCGGCCTCGCCGACCTGGCCGGAACGTGTGCCTGCCCGGTGTACGTGACCCCGCACGATGTCGCGGAGCGGATCACCGGTTACCGGGTGCACCGCGGCGCGCTGGCGTCGATGGCCCGCCGGCCGCTGCCCGGGGTCGGCGACGTCGTGGCGGGTCACAGCCGGATCCTGGTGCTGGAGGATCTCGTCGATCACGGGAACGTGGGAGCGATCTTCCGGTGCGCCGCCGCGCTCGGGGTGGGGGCGGTGGTGCTGGCGCCCCGGTGCGCGGACCCGCTCTACCGCCGCGCGGTCAAGGTGTCGATGGGCGCGGTCTTCGCCATCCCCTATGCGCGGATGACCGACTGGTACGGGGGCCTCGCGGCGCTGCGCGCGGCGGGCTTCCGGCTGCTCGCGCTGGTTCCCGATCAGTCCGCGGCCGCCCTGGACCGGGTGGCCCGGCTGACGGCGGCCGGCCGGGTCGCGCTCCTGCTCGGCTCGGAAGGCGACGGCCTGTCCTCCCGCTGGCTGCGCGAGGCCGACGAGAGCGTCTGCATCCCGATGAGCCCGCAAGCGATGGCGCTCGGGGTGGACTCGCTGAACGTGGTCGCCGCGGCGGCCGTCGCCTGCTACGCGCTGCTGCGCGGGGCCAGCTGACCCGGTGCCGGGCCAGCGCCGTCAGCGAGGGCTCAGGGCCTGATTCTCCTGGCGGCGAAGTACTCGGAGGACTCCTTGCGCCAGAGCAGCACGACGGCGCCCAGGCCGATCAGCCAGACCAGCACCGCGAACAGCACGCTGATCGAGGCGGAGCCCCGGAAGAGGTTGATGACCAGCCCCAGGGTGTTCAGGGCGAACAGGACGGTGGCCGTGATCCGCGCCCAGCCGTGCCCGGCCCGGTTCGCCCATGCCATCAGCAGCCACAGGCCGAGCGTCACCACGTATTCCACGATGGCGGCGACGGCGAGCTGGTGCGCCTGCGCCGCGGTGTAGGTGGAGTTGTTCCGGATGGCCGTTTCGATGGTGTGCATGGTCGCCACGGTCACGATCAGGGTGATGGCGGTCAGCGCCGCGCCCACGTACATGAGCAGGACCGCTGTCCGCACGGGGCGCGGTGGCGTGGGTCGGCTTGACTCGGGCGGCATCTCGCTACCCTGCGGGTAAGGCTGGTACATGTCGGCTCCTCACCAACTCCGGCGAGCGTGCCGAACGGATGCTCGTGGTTCACCGGGACGGCCGCGCACTGAGCCTAGTCTCGCCATTCCTCCTTGGCCAGGTACCCGCCTCCGGGTCGGGTACCCGCCTCCGTGACCGGTACCTGAGGATCACCCACGCCGGGTGCGCGGGGTGCCCGGGGGGGTGCCCGCGGGGGGCCGGGTGCGCGTGGGGGCCCGGCGGGGGCCGCCGGATGCCCGCGAGAGGCCTGCGAGTCAGATGGGCGGCCGCAGCAGCGCCCAGACGACCTTCCCGCCCTCATCGAGAAGGTGCCAGCCCCACCGCACGCTGCATGCCTCGACCACGTTCAGCCCGCGGCCGCTCTCCGAGGTCGGCTCCGATTCGCGCAGCACCGGGATGTCGCTGCCCGGGTCGGTCACCATGCACATCATGAAGGGGGCCTGGGCGAGCAGGCGCAGCCGGATGCAGTGCTCGCCGACTAGGCCGCGGGCGGAGGGGACGCCATGCCGCAGCGCGTTGGTCACCAGTTCGGAGACGACGAGCTCGGCCACGTCGGCGAGGGCGGGCATGTCCCAGTCCAGCAGCGTCGCCTGGGTGAAGTCGCGGCCGGTCTTGACCGACTCGGGCCGGGGCCTGAGCAGGCACGTGGCGCTCGGCTGGGCCAGTGGGTAGTCCGTGCCCGTCGCCGCGGGCTGTGCCGGCAGCAGGCCGCTCACCTGGCGCATTCCCTGGGGTGCGCTTGCCGCGAGGAAGCCGACGCGGCTCACGCCGCCGGCGTCCATCGTCGCTCGCAAGGCCGCCCAGTGTGCGGTCATCGGCTTCCCGTCTTCATTGCTGGCAGGTGGTCGCTGGCATGTGAGTCGTGCACTTGCTCGGCAAGCGCTATCATCCCCTGTGTACCGTGCAAACGCAAGGCCGGATGCACGTGCAGATGAAACTGTTAGGTGCACGTGCGCGGCTGGGGAAGCCCCACGAAGGACTTGCCCCAGGCCGCTGAAGCGGGGAGCTGAGGGGAGCCGAGGTGATATCAGCGCAGCCGGGCAGCGGCCCGACCGTCCTGCGCATTCTCCTGGGCTCTCAGCTGCGCATGCTGCGCGAGGTGCGCGGAATCACCCGCGAGGAGGCCGGGTACGCGATTCGCGCGTCCGGCTCCAAGATCAGCCGAATGGAGCTGGGCCGGGTCAGCTTCAAAGAGCGCGACGTCACCGACCTGCTTAAGCTCTACGGAGTCGACGAGGACGAGACGGCCACGCTGGTACAGCTCGCCATCCAGGCCAATTCCCCCGGGTGGTGGCACAAGTACAGCGATGTCCTGCCCGACTGGTTCGGCGTCTACGTGGGCCTCGAGGAGGCGGCCTCCCTCATCCGGCTGTACGAGGTGCAGTTCGTTCCCGGGCTGCTCCAGACGGCGGACTACGCCCGTGCGGTGGTCCGCCTGGGGCAACCGGGCGCGGCACCCGGCGAGATAGAACGCAGGATCAGCCTGCGCATGGGCAGGCAGGAACTGCTCACCAAGCCGGGCGGGCCCCGGCTGTGGGCGATCGTGGACGAGGCGGCGCTGCGGCGCCCCATAGGCGGGACGGAGGTGATGCGAGCGCAGCTCGTGCAGTTGATTCAGGCCACTGAAGACCCGAATGTCACGCTTCAGGTAATGCCCTTCCGGTCTGGCGGTCACGCCGCCGAGGCGGGGGCGTTCACCATTATGCGGTTCCCGGAGCCTGACCTTCCGGACGTGGTCTATCTCGAACAGCTCACAAGCGCCCTCTATCTCGATAAACGTGACGACGTCGAGAAGTACACCGAGGTGATGGAACGCCTCAGTGTCGAGAGCGAGTCACCAGAACGTTCTGTCGATATCCTGAGCGGGATGCTTGAGGAAGTCATGGATAGATGAACACCTACAACGGAATGTCGGCCACGGACCTTTCCGGGGCCATGTGGCGCAAGAGCAGCATCAGCAACTCGCAGGGAGCCTGCGTCGAAATGGCCGAAGTCGGCATCGACAAGCTCGCTGTGCGTAACTCCAGAAACCCGGAAGGCCCTGCGCTCATCTACACCCGGGCCGAGATAGCCGCACTCATCGAAGGCGTCAAGATGGGCGAATTCGATGACCTGGTGAACGGGGCGGCATTCTGACGGCGGCCCGGGCCGGATGGCCTGCCGGGGGATTATTCGCACGATGCGCCTCCGGGCGTGCCCGCGGCAACGGGCCTGTCCTGACAGCCCACCAGGTGTCATGGCGGCGGCAGTACGCCGCTGAGGCCCGCTGCGGCGGGATCGTCGGCCGCCGCGTCCTCATGGCGCGGCGGCCGACGGGTGCCCGGGGAACCACGACGGGTGCCCGGGGAACCACGACGGGTGCCCGGGGAACCACGACGGGTGCCCGGGGAACCACGACGGGTGCCCGGGGAACCACACCAGCGCGCGCTGGGCTCACACTG
>Ga0114129_10016881_pt1 | contig 10393 bp, 4 predicted proteins | sample RhiMetdeltSRZDD1_FD_80071 | JGI IMG/M metagenome (GOLD analysis project Ga0114129, IMG submission 80071) | Populus rhizosphere microbial communities from Tennessee, USA - Rhizosphere MetaG P. deltoides SRZDD1 (version 2) (version 2) | ecosystem: Host-associated > Plants > Roots > Rhizosphere >... | reverse complement strand
GGTCCTGGCGCCCGTGGTGCCGCCACGCGACGCCGACGCGCAATTGCCCGCCGCCGCCGACGATCGCTACGCCGGCCTGCAGTGGCGCTTCGTGCGCATCCGGTATCACTTCATCACCGAAGGCACCCGGCTGCAGCAGGACTTCTACGGCGAGCCGTGGTACATCGACGCGCCGGCGGCCGAGCAGAATCTCTCGCGAAGAGTGAAAACGGCGACGGCGATCAACGTCGAGGATCCGATCGTCCTGCCGATCGACGATCCGAAGCTCTTCGAGCATCCGTGGATTTACATGGTCGAGCCGGGATTCCTGAAGATGCACGACAGCGACATCCCGATCCTCCGCGAGTATCTGCTGCGCGGCGGCAGCCTGTACCTGGACGATTTTCACGGGCCGTACGAATGGGACAACCTGGCGCGCGAGATGAAGCGCGTCTTCCCCGATCGCGAGATCGTCGACGTGCCGAAAGACCACCCGATTTTCAGCTGCTTCTACAAGGTCGACGCGTACCCGCAGGTCGCCGGGCTGGGATCGTTTCTCGCCGGCCGCACGTGGGAGAAGGGCGGCTTCGTCCCGCATCTGCGCACGATCCTCGACGACAACGGCCGCATGATGCTCTTCATCAACTGGAACACCGACATGGGCGACGGCTGGGAGTGGTCGAACGCCGAGGAGTATCCGGGCTATCTGAAATTCACCGCCATGGCCTATCGCATGGCCATCAACGAAATCGTCTACGCCCTCACGCATTAAGGAAGCGCATGGACACGTCGGTCGCCACCATCGCCGCTGAAAAAGTCGCGGAGGGCCGCGAACGCATCCTCACCGAGCTCCGGAAAGTGATCGTCGGACAGGACGAGGTCGTGGAGCAGGTGTTGATTGCGCTGTTCACCGGCGGGCACTGCCTCATCACGGGCGTCCCGGGTCTGGCGAAAACGCTCCTGATCAAGACGCTCGCCGACATCCTCGATCTCGACTTCAAGCGCATCCAGTTCACGCCCGACCTGATGCCGTCGGACATCACCGGCACCGAGATTCTCGACGAAGAGCAGGGGACGCGCCGCCTGCGCTTCGTGAAGGGGCCGATCTTCGCGCAGATCATCCTCGCCGACGAGATCAACCGCACGCCGCCGAAGACGCAGGCGGCGCTGCTCGAAGCGATGCAGGAGTATCACGTCACCGCCGCGGGCCGGACGTATCCGCTCGACCTGCCGTTCTTCGTCCTGGCGACGCAGAACCCGATCGAGCTCGAGGGCACGTATCCGCTGCCCGAAGCGCAGCTCGATCGGTTCATGTTCAACGTCGTCATCAGCTACCTCACCGAAGACGACGAAGTGACCGTCGTCACGCAGACGACGGGGACGGAGCTGCCGGCGCCGATGCGCGTGTTGACCGGACCCGATATCCTGCAGTTCCAGGAGCTGGCGCGCCAGGTGGTCATCGCCGAGGAAGTGGCGCGCTATACCGTGCGGCTCGTCGACGCGTCGCGGCCGGGCCGCGCGGCGACGCCCGACTTCGTGGAGAAGTGGGTGAGGTGGGGCGCCGGCCTGCGCGCGTCGCAGGCCCTCGTCCGCGGCGCGAAGGCGCGCGCGCTGATGCACGGCCGCTATCACGTGTCGATCAAGGACATCCAGGCGCTCGCCAAGCCGATTCTGCGGCATCGCATCATGACGAATTTCTATGCCGAGTCCGAGCGCGTGACGTCGGACATCGTCGTCGAGCGGCTGCTCGAAACGGTGCCGCTGCCGAAAAGCGACATGTAGTGCGACGCTTCTGCGTCTGTAGCGCGAGCTTTAGCCGAGCGAACCATGTTTCAGACCGACCGCCCGCCCCGCCGGTTCCTCGACCCCGCGGTCGTCGCGCGGCTCGGCACGCTCGAGCTCAAGGCGCGCACGATCGTCGAAGGGTTTCTCTCCGGCCTCCATCGCAGCCCGTTCAAAGGCTTCAGCGTCGAGTTCGCGGAGTACCGGCAATACATCCCCGGCGACGATCTGGCGACGATCGACTGGAAGGTGTACGCGCGTAGCGATCGGTACTACGTCAAGAAGTTCGAAGAGGAGACCAATCTCGACTGCCACGTGATGCTGGACGTGAGCGGCTCGATGGGCTACGGCTCCGGCGCGATGACCAAGTTCGAGTACGCCGCATGTCTGGCGGCATCGCTTGGCTATCTCATGACGCGCCAGCGCGACGCCGTCGGGCTGATGGCGTTCAGCGATCGCGTCGTCTCGCTGCTGCCGGCGAGCGGCCGCCCGGGCCACCTGCGATCGATGCTCGTGACGCTCGATCGGCTCACGCTCGGCAAACAGACGGACGTCTCGAAGCCGCTCAACCAGTTGTGCGACGCGCTCACCAAGCGCGGCATGGTCGTGCTGATCTCGGATCTGCTCGACGATCCCGAGGCCGTCGTGCGCGGCCTGAAGCAGTTTCAGTTTCGCGGCTGCGACGTGCTCGTCTTCCACGTCCTGGATCCGTACGAGCTGGAGTTCCCGTTCGATCGAGCGACGCGGTTCGAGGACCTCGAGACCGATGAAGAGGTGATGGCCGTGCCGGACGTCGTCCGGTCGCACTATCTCAGGGAGATTCGCGGCCTGATCGATCGGTACAAGCGAGAGCTGGGCGCCGCCGGCATCGACTACACGCTGCTGCCGACGTCTCAGCCGCTCGAGTTGGCGCTCTTGTCGTATTTGTCGACCCGATCGAAGGCACTATGAAGTCTGCGCGCGAGCGAAGCGAGCGCGTGGAGCGAAGTGACGTTCCAACTATAGCCGAGCGCGCGAGGCGACAGGTGCGCGAGGGTGGGGCCCCGCGCACAGAGTAAATAAAACAGTTGATCAGCTTCCTGTTCCCCGCGTTCCTTGCCGGGGCGGCCGCCGTCGCCATCCCGATCGTGCTGCACCTGCTCAAGCGCGAGCCGGAGCCGCGCGTGAAATTCCCGGCGGTCCGCCTGCTGAAACATGCGCCCGTGGAGCTCACCCAGCGCCGCCGCCTCCGCGAGCTGATCCTGCTAACGCTGCGTGTCGCGGCGCTGACGCTCCTCGCGCTGGCCTTCGCGCGGCCGTTCTTCCCGTCAGGCGCGGCCGTCGGCGCGGCCGGCACGACGATCGTCGCACTCGACACGTCCTACAGCCTGTCGGCGCCGGGGCGCATGGCGCGCGCGCGCCAGCTCGCGCGCGAGGCCATCGACCGCGCTCCGACCGGCGACCTGGTTGGCGTCGTCGCGTTCAGCGACGTTGCGGACGTCGTCGCGCGGCCGAGCGCCGACCGCGCGCTCGCATCCGCGGCGATCGACCGCGTGCAGGTGGGCTTCGGCGCCACGCGGTACCGCGCGGGACTGGCGACCGCGGCGCGCCTCGTGGCCGGCCGCCGCTCCACGATCGTGGTCGTCACCGATTTGCAGGAGAGCGGCTGGGACGCCGGCGACCGCGCGGTCGTGCCCGAGTCGGCGCGGGTCGACGTCGCGGACGTCGGCGCGCCGCCGCCCGATCTGGCGGTCACCGCGCTGCGCGTGGGCGCGGACCGGATTGTCGCGACAATCCGCAACACCGACACGAAACCACGAGAGACGCACGCGCGCCTGACGATCGACAGCCGGCCCGCGGGCGATATCGCCGTGACGATTGGTCCCCAGAGCGCCGCCGACGCGATCTTTCCGCAAGGAAGCGGCGCGTCGGCGCAGGTTACCGTGGACGATCGCGACGGCCTCCAGGCCGACAACGTGCGCTACGCGGTGATCGAAACCGCGAGCCGCCCGGCCGTCGCCGTGGTGACGAGCACCGGCGATGTCGGCCGCGATGCGTTCTATCTCCAGCAGGCCGTGCTCGCGTCGGCCGACGGGCGCGCCGCGTACGCCGTGAACGGCGTCAGCGGCTCGCAGCTGAGCGGCTGGGACGATGCGCGATTCAACGACCATGCCGCGTTCATCGTCGTGTCGACGCGGGGGCTCGAGCGCAAGGCCCGCGAGGCGATCGCCGCCTACGTGCGGCGGGGCGGCGGCGTGCTGGTGGCGGCCGGGCCCGACGTCGACGGCGAAGTCGTCGCCGACCTGCTGGGCGCCGGCGCGGCGCTGAAGATCGCGTCGGCCGATGTGAAACCCGAGCCGCGCACGCTCGCGCCGGCCGACGTCCGGCATCCCCTGTTCCGTCCGTTCGGCGTGAACGCGGGCACGCTGGGCCTCGTGAAGTTCCGCCACGCGGCGCGCGTCGGCGGCGCCGACTGCCAGGCGTTGGCGCGATTCACGACCGGCGAAGCGGCTCTCGTCGAGTGCGGCGCGGGCGAGGGCCGGGCGCTCGTCGTCGCGTCGGATCTGAACAACCAGTGGAACGACTTTCCGCTGCGTCAGACGTTCGTTCCGTTCGTGCACGAGACGATTCGTTATCTGACGAGCGGCCGCGTCCATGCCGACGAGTACATCGTCGGGGACGCGCCCGCGGGCGTGCCGCAGACGCCCGGCATCGCGACGCTCGGCGACGGCAGCGCGCCGCGGCGGCGCATCGCGGTGAACGTCGACCCCCGGGAAATCGATCCGGCGCGCATCTCGGCGGCTGAGTTCGTCGCCGCGGTCACGAAGTTGAAGGAGCTCGCGGCGACCGACGCGCGCATCGATGCGGTGCAGCAGGAGGATCGACAGCGGCTGTGGCAGTACGCGCTCGTCGCCATGTTCGCCTTCGTCGCGGTCGAGGGGCTGGTCGCCAGCCGGACGGCGTAGAGATCATATGCAGCACGCCGACATCATCACCACACTCGTACGCCGCGTGCGCGGCCGGTGGCGCATGCTGGCGATCTGTCAGGCCGCCGTGCGCGCTGCGCTCGCATCCGCAGGTGTGGTCGTGCTGGCCGTCATTGCCGCGGGGTTGATCGGACGGGCGCCGCTCGCGCTGGCCGTCACCGGCGTGCTCGCCGTTGCGCTCGGCCTCGCCGCCGCCGCATGGGGCGTCTTGCCGCTCGCGCGCGTGCCGTCGGACGCGCGCGTGGCGCGGTTCATCGAAGAGCGCGTGCCCTCGTTCGACGATCGCCTGGTGACCGCGGTCGACGTGCTTGGCGCAGAGAAAACATCCGCACCGGCCCCGCTCGTCGAGCCGATGCTTGCCGATGCCGCCGCGCGCGCGAGGGCCGTCGACCTCGACGACGTCATCCCGTCGCAGGGGTTGCGGCGGGCCGGGGCTCGAGCCGCCGGTTCGGTCCTCATCCTGGCGGCCGCGCTGTTCGTCGCGCGAGCTCCCGCGCGCCAGGCGCTCGATGCGCTGGCGTTCGCATTGTTTCCATCGCGCGCGACCCTGCTCGTGACGCCCGGCCACGCGCGGATCGTCGCCGGCTCGCCGCTGACGATCGAAGCCGGTCTGGCCGCCAACCGCGCGCCGATCGTGCCGCAGGTGCAGATTGCGCTGGGCGACAGCTGGCGCGCCTTGGACATGGAACCATCCGCCGCCGGGCGGCACCGGCTGGCGCTCGCCTCCGTCACGTCGCCGTTCGCGTATCGCGTCGTCGCGGGCGCGATCAGCTCGGGGACGTTCAACGTCGTCGTCGCGCATCCGCCGCGCGTGACGCGGATCGATCTCGAGTACACGTTTCCCAAGGCGCTCGGCCTGTCGCCGCGAAAGGACGAAGACAGCGGCGACATCTACGCCCCGGCCGGCACCGACGTTCGGGTCCGCGTCCATACCGATCGACCGACGGCAACCGCGCGCCTCGCGCTCGCCGACGGCACGTCGGTGACGCTCGATCGCGATACGGCGAACGTCGTCAGCGGACGCGTGAAAGTCGTCGAGGACGGGTCGTACCGCGTCGCCCTGTCGGATGCGGAAGGGCTCGCCAACCCGGGCGACATCGAGTACTTCATCCGGACGCTCGAGGATCGCCCGCCGGAGGTGCACATCACGAAGCCGGCGAGCGATCGCTCCGTCACGCGGCTCGACGAGGTCGACGTCGAGGCGCAGGCCGACGACGACTACGGCATCGCACGGATGGACTTCGTGTATTCCGTGCGCGGCGGGCCGGAGCAGGCGGTTCAGCTCCGCGTGCCGCCGAAGGCGACGTCGGTCACCGTCAGCCACACCCTGCCGCTCGAGGATCTCGACGTCAAGCCTGGGGACTTCGTGTCCTACTACGTGCGCGCGCGCGATCTGACGCGCGGCAAGCGGTCGAGCGAGGCGCGCAGCGACATCTTCTTCCTCGAGATCAAACCGTTCGAGCAGGAGTTCTCGCTCGCGCAAAGCCAGTCGATGGCCGGCGGCGGCTACAACCAGTCGATCGACGATCTGGTCGCGGCGCAGAAAGCCATCGTCGTGGCGACGTGGAAGCTCGATCGGCGGTCGCAGAGCGCGAAGGGCGCGCAGTCCGAGCAGGACATCCGGTCGGTCGCGCGGGCCGAGGCCGACCTCAAATCGCGCGTCGAGCAGACGTCGACCTCGTTCCGCGAGTCGACGATGCGCGATCCGCGGCGGCGGCAGCCGCCGGTGGGCCGAGGCGGCGAGCCGCAACTCCGAGCCGGCGAGACGATGGCGGAAGAGGACGCGATGGCGGCGGCGGCCGCCGCGATGGCGCGCGCCGTGGCGTCGCTCGAGGCGCTCAAGACCGGTCCGGCGCTGCCGCCCGAGATGGAAGCGCTCAACCACCTGCTGAAGGCACAGGCCGACGTCAAGGAGCGGCAGATCACGCGGCAGCAGGCGGGCGCCGGCGGTCCCGGCAACAACAACCGCAACTACGACGTCTCGACGCTGTTCGACAAGGAGCTGCAGCGGACGCAGCAGACCAACTACGAGACGCCGACCAGCGCCGAATCGCGGCAGGACGAGCGCTCGAGCGCGCTCGACGAGCTCCGCGATCTCGCACGGCGGCAGGACGAGCTCCTCAAGCGCCAGCAGGAGCTCGCGAAATCGACGTCGGCCGAGGACGAGCGCCGCCGCGAGCTCGAGAAGCTGGCGCGCGAGCAGGCCGAGCTCCGGCAGCGCGCGGAGGATCTCGCCCGGAAGATGTCCGGCCAGGGCCCGCAGTCTGGTCAGCGGTCGTCGCAGTCGCAGCCAGCGTCCGGACAGCAGGCGCAGTCGGGACGCGGCGGCGGAGGCGACGTCGCCGGACGGATGCGTGAGGCATCCGACGAGATGCGCACCGCCGCCGGTGATTTGCGGCGGCAGGATCCGGCGAAGGCCGGCGTGAGCGCGGCACGGGCGCTCGACAAGCTTCGCGAGCTCGAGCGGCAGATGTCGCGTCCTGACGATCGCAGGCGCGCTCTCGGTGACATCCAGCTGGAGACGCGGCAGCTCGCCGAAGGACAGCGACAGGTGGCGTCGCAGGTCGCGAAGGCGGGCGACGGCGCGGCCGACAAGGATGCGCTGCGGCGTCTGGCCGGCGAGCAGGAACGCCTCGCGGATCGCGCGAGGCGGCTGCAGGATCGGCTGAAGCAGAGCGGGCGCGGCGCCGCCGCCGGGACGCAGGACAAGAGCGCGCAGGCGGCCGCGAGCGATGCCGCGCGCGATCTGGAGAAGCAGCGGCTCGCCGATCGCATGCAGCAGGCGGCGGACGATCTCCGCGCGGCGGCCGGTCAACCGGGCGCCGATCCGAAGAAATCCGACGCGCGCAGCGGCAAGGACACGCGAGGCCAGGCGGGCGCGCAGGAAGAGATCGCGCGCTCGCTCGACAAGCTCGCCGACAGGCTCGGCGGCGCGTCGGGCGGCAACGACGATGCGCGGAAACTCTCGGAGCAGCTGGCGCGCGCCCAGCAGCTGCGGGACCGATTGAGCGCCGCGAGCCGCGAGCTCGAGAAGCTCGGACCGCAAACCAGCGGCGGCAGACCAAACGCGGCGGACGCGAGCCGTCAGAAAGCGCCGGGCGAGACGGGCCGCTCCGGACAGGGTCAGGCCGGCGGCGGCACGCCGGGCGGCGTAGACCTCGCGCGCCTGCGCGAGGAGTACGCGCGGCAGCTCAAAGAGACGCAGGATCTCCTCGAGCAGATGCAGCGCGACGATCCGAATTTCGCGCGCGGCGGCGCCGGTTTCACGTATCAGGGCCAGGGCATGACGCTCTCGGCGCCGGGCACCGAAGCGTTCAAGCAGGATTTCGCCAGGTGGGAAGAGCTCCGGCGTCAGGCGACGTCCGCGCTCGACCGGGCCGAATCGTCGCTGTCCAGAAAGCTCCAGGCGCAGGCTTCGAAGGATCGCCTCGCGGTCGGCGTCGACGATCGCGCGCCGACTGAGTATCAGAAGCAGGTCGATCGCTACTTCAAGGCGCTCGCGGCGCAGAAGAAACAGTGACGTTCGCGCATCCGTTGTCCTGGTGGGCGGCCGCGCTCGTCGCGGCGGCCCTCGCGGCCGTCGCCTCGCTCGTCTACCGGCGGCCGCTCTCGCCGCTGCCGCCGATCAAGCGGCGCATCCTGATCGCGCTCCGGACCGCGACGCTCGCTGCGATCGTCGTCTTCCTGCTGCGTCCGATCGCCCTCGTTCCACCGGCGGCCGCGCGCGGCGCGATTGTGCCGGTGCTCGTCGACGCGTCGCGGAGCATGCGCCTGGCAGACGCCAACGATGCAGGCACGCAGTCGCGCGTCGCGCAGGCGGCGGCGCTGTTGCGGACCGAGCTCGTGCCGGCCCTCGCGCGAGAATACAGGCCGGAGATCTTCGCCGCCGGCGACGGTCTCGCGCCGGCCGACGCCGACCATCTGGCGGCCGATGCGCGGCGGAGCAATCTCACGGGCGCGATCGCCGCGGCCCGCGATCGGTACCGCGGACAGCGCGTGGCGGGCATCATCCTGTTGTCCGACGGCGCCGATACGAGCGACGCCGCGCCCGGACCGCTCGCCGCTGGCGGCCCGCCGGTGTTTACCGTAGGCATCGGATCGGCGAGCGGCGTCGCCGACCGTGAGGTGCTGAGCGTCGCGGCGAGCGATCCGCGGCTCGACGAATCGTCCATCGATCTTCAGGTGTCGGCGATCAGCACCGGGTTCGGGCGCACGCCGTTCGCGATCCGCGTGCTGGCCAACGGCCGCGTCCTCGAGAGCCGCCGCGTCGTCCCGCCGGCCGACGGATCGCCGGTCGACGAAACGTTTACCGTATCGCCGGACCTCTCTACCGCGACGGTCTACACCGCGGAGATTCCCGCCGAGCGCATCGAAGCGGTTACCGAGAACAACACGCGGAGCGTGCTCGTCAGCCCGGCGGGGCGCCGCCGTCGCGTCCTCGTGCTGGAGGGCGCGCCCGGCTTCGAGCACAGCTTCATGACGCGCGCGTTGGCGCGCGATCCCGGCGTCGAGGTCGATTCGGTCGTTCGGAAAGGGCAGAACGCCGAGGGGCGCGACACGTTCTTCGTCCAGGCGGCCGGCGCGCGGACGGCCGCGCTGCTGGCGGGATTCCCGGCGCGCCGCGAGGAGCTGTTCGCGTACGACGCGGTCGTCGTCGCGAACGTGGAAGGCGAGTTCTTCACGCGCGCGCAGCTGGCGGCGCTCGCGGATTTCGTCGGCGAGCGCGGCGGCGGCCTGCTGGTCCTCGGCGCCCGCTCGTTCGGCGCGCACGGTCTCGCGGGCACGCCGCTCGAGGAGGTGCTGCCGGTCGAGCTGAACGATCGCCGGAGCGGCCTCGTCCGCACGTCGCTCGACGCGCAGGCGGCCTCCGCCGGCAACAAGCTGTCGCTGACCGCCGACGGCGAGACGCATCCCGTCATGCGCGTCGGCGCCACCCGCGACGAGACGACGAAGATCTGGGCGGCGCTGCCGCCGCTGGCGTCGAGCGTCCCGCTTGGCGGATCGCGTCCCGGCGCCACGGTGCTCGCGGTGACCCGCGCGTCGGGCGGCGCCCTGATGCCGCTCGTCGCCGTGCAGCGCTACGGACGCGGCCGATCGATGATCTTCGCGGGCGAGGCCGCGTGGCGCTGGAAGATGCTGCTCTCGTCGAGCGATCGCACGTACGAATACTTCTGGCGCCAGGCAGTGCGCTGGCTCGCTCGGCCGTCGCCGGACCCCGTCGCCGTCGACGCGCCCGACGCCGCCGAGCCGGGCGACACGGCCGTCGTGAGCGTCGACGCGCGCGACGCCGCTTTCGTCCCCGTCGCCGACGCGGTCGTCGAGGCGACGCTGGACGCGCCGGACGGCACGACGGAGACGCTGAAGCTGCGTCGGTCCGACGCCGCGGCCGGACGCGCCACGGCTGCGATTCGACTCGACCAGCCCGGGCTGTACCGCGTCAGCGCCGAAGCGCGCACGGGATCGACGCGGCTCGGCGCCGCCGATCGATTCTTCTACGTCGGCGGCAGCGACCGCGAGTTCGCGGCGCCGCGGCTGAACGAGGGATTCCTCCGCCGCCTCGCGCGGACGACGGGCGGGCGCTACGTCCACCCGCGCGACGCCGGCCGCATCGTGTCGTGGCTCCAGGAGTCGGCGCCGCAGCACGCTCCCCCCGAGCAGCGCGATCT
>Ga0114129_10016880_pt1 | contig 10394 bp, 10 predicted proteins | sample RhiMetdeltSRZDD1_FD_80071 | JGI IMG/M metagenome (GOLD analysis project Ga0114129, IMG submission 80071) | Populus rhizosphere microbial communities from Tennessee, USA - Rhizosphere MetaG P. deltoides SRZDD1 (version 2) (version 2) | ecosystem: Host-associated > Plants > Roots > Rhizosphere >... | reverse complement strand
GCCGCGGGCCATGGCGGGGGCGCTCTACCTGGGCGTCGTGATGACCGCCCTGGGCTATGCGGTGTGGAACTGGTGCCTCGAGCGGGTGGAGGCGCCCCGCGTGGCGATCTTTCTCAATATCCAGCCGCTGGGCGGCGCGCTGCTCGGGGTGTGGTGGCTCGGAGAGCAGCTCACCGCGTTCACGGTGGCCGGCGGCCTCCTGATCCTGGCCGGGCTGCACCTGACGGTGAAAGCCCGCCGGAGAGGGTAGAATACCGCCATGCGGCGGGTCCGGGTGGCGCTGGCCCAGGTGAATCCGACGGTGGGTGCCGTCGAGGCCAATGCGCGCCTGGTGATGGCGGGCATGGACCAGGCCCGGGCCCTGGGCTGCGACATCATCGCGTTCCCGGAGCTGGTGCTGACCGGCTACCCGCCGGAAGACCTGCTGTTCAAGCCCGCCTTCATCGAGGCCAACCTCCGGGCGCTGGCCGACGTGGCCCGGGCGAGCCGCGGCATCACCGCGGTGGTGGGCTTCGTGGACAAGCGCGATGACATCTTCAACGCGGCCGCCATCCTTCACGACGGCGCCCAGGCCGGGACCTACCACAAGCAGTACCTGCCCAACTACGGGGTCTTCGACGAGAACCGGTACTTCCAGTCCGGAACGGAGGCGCCGGTCTTCACGCTGGGCGAGAGCGTGATCGCGGCGAACATCTGCGAGGACATCTGGTACCCGACCGGCCCCACCACGCTACAGGCCCTCGGCGGCGCCGAGCTGGTGCTGAGCATCAACGCCTCGCCGTACCACGCGGGCAAGGGGCGCTTCCGCGAGAAGATGCTGGCCACCCGCGCCGCCGACGATCTCGTGTGCCTGGCCTTCGTCAACACGGTGGGCGGACAGGACGAGCTGATCTTCGACGGGCAGTCCTTCATCTTCAACGAGAAGGGCGAGTGCGTGGCGCGAGGGAAGCCCTTCGAGGAAGATTTCGTCGTCGCCGATCTCGATCTCGACGAGGTCTTCCGGGCCCGGCTCCACGATTCGCGGCGGCGCAAGGAGAAGCTGCGCGCCACCGCGACCCAGTCGCGCCGCGTGGTGCTGTCCCCGCGGCCCGAACCGGAGCGACCGAAGCTGCCGCCCCACGAGGTGCGGGTGCTGGAGCCGGTGGAGGAGATCTACCAGGCCCTGGTCCTGGGCACCCGCGACTACGTCACCAAGAACGGGTTCAGCCACGTGGCGCTGGGGCTCTCGGGCGGCATCGACTCGGCACTGGTGGCGGCCATCGCCTGCGACGCGCTGGGCGCCGCGAACGTCACCGGCGTGACCATGTCGTCTCAGTATTCCTCGACCGGCACCCGGAGCGACGCGGCGCGGCTGGCCCGCAACCTCGGCATCGAGTTCCTGCGCCTGCCCATCACTCGGGTGCTGGCCACCTACAAGCGCGCCCTCGCCAAGCCCTTCAAGGGGCTCAAGGAGGACGTGACCGAGGAAAATCTGCAAGCGCGCATTCGCGGCAACTACCTCATGGCGCTCTCGAACAAGTTCGGGTGGCTCATCCTCACCACCGGCAACAAGAGCGAGATCGGGGTGGGCTACTCCACGCTCTACGGCGACATGGCCGGGGGCTTCGCGGTGATCAAGGACGTGCCCAAGACCCTGGTCTACCAGGTGGCCGAGCACGTCAACCGCAAGGTGGGGCGCGACGTCATCCCGCGCTCCATCTTCGATCGCCCGCCGTCGGCCGAGCTGCGCCCCGACCAGACCGACCAGGACACGCTGCCGCCCTACCCGGTGCTGGACGCGATCCTGGAGGCCTACGTGGAAGGCGACCAGGGCGTCGCCGACATCGTGGCGCGCGGCTTCGACGCGACGACGGTCAAGCGCGTGATCGCGATGGTGGACCGCAACGAGTACAAGCGGCGCCAGGGCCCCATCGGCATCAAGATCACGCCACGGGCCTTCGGCAAGGACTGGCGCCTGCCCATCGTCAACCGCTTCCGCGAGTAGGCGCTCTGCTCTCCTCGGTCGCCCTGTTCCTCCTGGCCGGCCTCGCCGAGATCGGGGGCGGCTATCTGGTGTGGCTCTGGTGGCGGGAGGGCCGGCCCTGGCCGCTGGGCCTGGTCGGGGCCGTCGTGCTCGTCCTCTACGGGCTGATCCCCACCTACCAGGCGGCCCACTTCGGGCGCGTCTACGCGGCCTACGGGGGCGTGTTCGTGGTGCTGTCGCTGCTATGGGGCTGGGCGGTCGACCGGGTGAGCCCGGACCGCTACGACCTGGCCGGCGTCTGCCTCTGCCTGGCCGGCGTGGCGGTCATCATGTACGCGCCGCGCGCAGCCTAGCATGACACCGGGGATGGGGATGGCACCGGGCGCGGCGGGCGGGCGGCTCGACCCCACTGATCACCTGCGCCACCCGTGGCGCGTCCACGCCATCGCGGCCGCGGAGGGGCTCGCGCTGCGTGACGTGTGGGAGGTCGCGATCCCGCTGCCGGCGGGGGTGCCGCTGACTCGCTGGGTGGAGGCGTGGCGGGCCGAACCGCGCGGCCTGCCGTCCCGGGCGCTCTTCGCCCTCCGCTGGACCCTCGGGCGCCTCCTCGGCCTCGATCGCGGCGGCACCGGCTTCGTGCCGGTCTACCAGGAGCCGGACGAGGTCCTGTCCCGGATCACCAACCGTACGGTGACCGGGTTCCTGCATATCTCGCTGGTCGAGCGGCGTCCGCGGCTCGCGGTGTACGTGCGTCCCAACGGCGCGTTCGGCCGCGGCTACATGGCCCTCATCGAGCCCTTCCGGCAGAAGATCATCTACCCGGCCCTGCTCGCGGCCGGCGCCCGGGCGGCGGCGCGGCTTGCCGGGCCTGGCTAGCGGGCGGGCAAGGCGTCCAGCGACTGCAGCGTGGCGAGACGGCGGTAGATGCCGTCACTCCGGGTCATCAGCTCGTCGTGGGTCCCCATCTCGGCGATGCGGCCGGCGTGGATCACCACCACGCGGTCGGCATGCTTCACGGTGGCGAGGCGGTGGGCGATGACCAGCACGGTGCGGCCCTTCATCAGCTCGGAGAGCGCCTGCTGCACCAGGAACTCGCTCTCCGCGTCGAGATCCGAGGTCGCCTCATCCAGGATCAGGATCGGCGGGTCCTTCAGAAAAGCACGGGCGATTGCCAAGCGCTGGGCCTGGCCGCCGGACAGCTTCACGCCGCGCTCGCCCACCGGGGTGGCGTAGCCCTCGGGCAGGACCGCGATGAAGTCGTGGGCCTGGGCCAGCCGGGCCGCGTGCTCGATCTCGGCCTGGGTGGCCCCCGCCTTGCCGTAGCCGATGTTGTACCCGATCGAGTCGTGGAACAGGAAGGTGTCCTGCGTCACGATGCCGATCAGCGAGCGCAGCGAGGCCACCGTGACCGATCGGAGGTCGTGCCGGTCCAGCGTGATGCGTCCGGTGGTGACATCGTGGAAGCGCGGCAGCAATTCCATCAGGGTGGTCTTGCCTGCGCCCGACATGCCGACGAAGGCCACCAGCTCGCCCTTCCGTACCGTCAACGAGATGTCCCGCAGAGCCCACTCCTCCGCCTCCGGATAGCAGAATCCGGCGGTCTCGAAGACGATGGACTCGCTGAAGCCGGGGAGCGTGCGGGCGTCGGGCGCGTCCACGATGGCGGGCGGGGTGTCCAGGATCTCGAACACCCGCTCCACCGAGGCGATGGACTGCTGTACGGTGTTGACCATCCGGGAGATCTGGCGCACCGGGCCGTAGAGGAGGATCACCGCGGCGGTGAAGGAGAAGAACTCGCCGGGAGTGAGGGCGCCCGCGATCACCCGGTAGCCGCCGTACCAGAGGGCGCCCATGATCGCGAGGGCGCCGAGGATCTCCATCACCGGTTCCGCCATCTCGTCCACCCGCCGATCTTGCAGCGCGAGCGAGAGCAAGCGGTCGTTGACGTGGTTGAACCGCTCCTGCTCGAGCCGCTCCCGCCCGAAGGCCTTCACGATCTTGGTTCCGGTGAACGACTCCTGGAGCACCACGTTGAGCTCCGCGATCTTCTGCTGGGTCCGCTTGTTGATCTTGTACAGCTTGCGGCCGATCGCCCGGATGGTCAGGCCCACCAGGGGAAAGACCGCGATGGCGATCAGGGTGAGCAGCCACTCGCGCAGGAACATGACGATGAGCAGCGCGACGATGGTGCCCACGTGGCGAACCGCCATCACCAGGACCGTGGAGGAGAGTCTGGCGAGGCGGTTGACGTCGGTGACCACCCGGGTCATGAGCTCCGCCGAGTGCAGCGAGGCGAAGAAGGCGAGCGGCATGGACTGGATGTGGGCATAGAGCTCGCCGCGGATCCGGGCGATGACGCGCTCGCCCACCGACGCCATGAGGTACGACTGCCCGAAGCGGCCGACCCCCTTGGCCACGTAGGCCCCCAGCAGGGCCAGGGGGATGATCTTCAGCATGGTGACGTCGCGCTTGAGGAAGATGTCGTCCATGGCCGGCTTGACCAGCCAGGCGATGAAGGCCTCCGCCCCCGAGACCAGCAGGGCGAGCAGTCCGCCCGCCAGGAGTACCGGCCAGTAGGGCCGCAGGTACGGCAGGAGCCGGCCGAGCAGCCGGTACCGCGCCTTCACCGCTGCCGTCGCGCGGCCCAGAGCCGCTCGTAGAGCGCCTCGGTCCGCTGGATCTTCTGGGCCATCGAGAAGTGAGCCTCGACCCGCTTGCGGCCTGCCCGGCCCATGGCCTTGGCCCGCGTGGGATTCTCCAGCATGCGGAGGATGGCCTGGGCCAGCGCGTCGGGATTGCGCGGCGGGACCAGCAGGCCCGTCTCGCCCTCGACGATGAGCTCGGGATGCCCCTCCAGGTTGGTGCCGATCACCGGCGTCTCCACCGCGAGGGCCTCGCGCAGCGAGCCGGTGAGACCGAGCCCGGCGTAGGAGGCGTCCACCACGAGGTCGCTCGCGGCCAGGATCTCGGGGATGTCCTCGCGGTGGCCGAGGACGTGCACGGATTCCCCGATGCCCCGGCGGAAGGCCCGATCGCGCAGGGAGAGCACGCGCGCGGGCGGGGCGCCCACGAGGAGCAGTCGGGCGTGGGGGAGCGCATGGCAGACACGCGCCATGGCCTCGAGCACGTCGTCGTTGCCGCGCCAGGAACGGATGCCGATCTGGGTGACCAGGGTGTGCTCCGCCCCCAGGCCGAGCTCGGCCCGGATGCGGCGCCCGTCCACCCCGGGGTGGAAGCGGCCGAGGTCCGTCCCCGAGTAGATGACCTCGATCTTCTCGGCGGGCACTCCGGCGCCGACGAGCCCGCGCTTGATCGACTCGCAGACCGCCACGATCGCGGTCACCCGCTTCGTGGTGTAGCCGAGGCGGTTCCAGCGGTCGAGCGGGAAGCTCACCCCTCGATTGAGGACCATGACCGGGATACGCACGGTGAGGCCGGCCAGGATGGCCAGGGACCGCGCGCGGCCCTTCTGGCAGTGCACGATCTGGATCTCGTGATCGCGGATGAGCCGGGCGAGCGCCCACGCGGAGGGGAGGTCGATGCCGCTGCGCATCGGCACCGAGGCGTGCTGGACGTTGGCGGCGGCGCAGGCGCGGCCCCAGTGCTCGTTCGGCCGCGTCGCCACCACCACGTGATGGCCGCGCCCGGCCAGTCCGAGCGCGAGATCGCGGAGCTGGATGGCCGCGCCGGTGAAGTAGTCCGACTTCGGATAGAGCTGGAGAATGTTCACGCGTGCCTCACGCGGCCCCGGTCAGCGCCGACCGCTCAGCGGGCGTGGAAGAACTCCTGCACCGTCGCCACCACCTCGTCCACCTCGTCCTCGGTGTGCCCGGCCGAGATCGGCAGGGTCAGGATCTCCTTCACGATCCGCTCCGTGCGGGGCAGGACGGGCGGGTTGAACTGCTCCACCGCCGGCTGCTGATGGCTCGCCACCGGGTAGTGGATGCCGGTGGCGATGCCGCGCTCCTTGAGGAACCTCGCGAGCGCGTCCCGTTCCGACGTGCGCACCACGTAGAGGTGATACACGTGGCGCGCGCCGGCCGCTTCCCGCGGCAGCCCGAGCGGCAGGCCCGCGAGCCCGCGGTGGTAGCGGGCGGCCAGGAGGCGTCGGCGATCGTTCATCGCGTCGAGCCGCCGCAGCAGCACGCGGCCGATCGCGGCCTGGATGTCGTTGAATCGCAGGTTGAAGCCGATCTCGGCGTGGACGTCCTTGTTGAGGCGGCCGTGGTCGCGGAGCCGCCGGCAGCGAGCGGCCACGTCGTCGTCGTCGGTGACGAGGAGGCCCCCGTCGCCCATCACGGTCAGGTTCTTGGACGGATAGAACGAGAACACGCCCGCGCGCCCGAACGTCCCGACCTTGCGCCCCTGCCAGGTGGCCCCGTGCGCCTGCGCGCAGTCCTCGAGCAGCCAGAGGCTGCGCTCGGCGCACAGCCGCCGGATGCCGTCGAGATCCGCGGGATGACCGTAGAGGTGCACCGGCACGAAGCCCACGGTGCGGGCCGATACTTTCACGGCCGCGTCCTCGAGATCCACGGTGTAAGAGTCGTTGACGTCCACGAAGACCGGCACCGCGCCCGCGAAGCAGACCGCCTCCACGGTGGGGAAGGCAGTATGCGAGGGCACGAGGACCTCGTCGTCGGCCTTGACCCCGAAGGCCTTGAGGGTCATCCAGAGCGCGGCGGTCGCGCTGCTCGTCAGCACCGCGTGCTTGCTCCCCGTGTACCGGGCGAACTCCTGCTCGAAGGCCCTGGACTCCGGCCCGAGGATGTACTGCCGCGAGTCGATGGCGGCCAGGACGGCCGCCTTGATCTCGTCATCGACCGGCGGCCGGGACAGCGGGACGGGCATTACGCGATCCTCCTGGCGTTAAGGATGCAGCCGCGAGTATCTTCCGCGGAAGTACAACAGCGGCTCCTTGCCCGCGTCGTCGCTCCACTCCCCGGACTCGACCTGGGCGACGAAGATCATGTGGTCGCCGCCCGGGTAGGCGTGCACCACCGTGCACTCGAGCCGGGCCATGGCGTCCGTCAGCACCGGCAGGCCGAGCTGCCCGGGTCGGTATTCGAGACCCGCGAACTTCTCTTCACCGGGGGCGGGGGTGGACGTGGCGAATCGTCGCGACGCGCCCTCCTGTCCCTGGCACAGGATATTGACCGCGAAGCGCCCGGCCGCCTTGATCGCCGGGTAGCTCTGCGCCTTCTGCGAGACGCAGACCAGGATCAGGGGCGGGTGCAGCGACACGGAGGTGAACGAGCTGGCGGTGAGCCCGGTCGGCCGGTGGTCCGCGTCCCACGCGGTGATGATGGTGACTCCAGTGGCGAAATGACTCATCACACGGCGGAAGTCGTCGGGCCCGAGCACTTGATGGTTGTAGCAGTTCCGACCCTATTTTTCAAGTTCTCCAAGGGCTTGGAGTGCACCGGGGCGCAAGGAGCAGCACGATTCGGGTGCCAGGCGCGAGAAGAAGTCGACGCTCGCCTATCTTGATCACGCGATCGTGTAAGGCCGTCGTGCTCCTTTCGCGATTTCCTCGTCGGTAACTTCGCAGTCGGATCGATGTGATGCCTTCCCTGGCGGTTCGGGCCATAGCGTCCTAGCACACCTCCGGGTATACTGCGCCCACATCATGACGACACCCACCGAGAGCACCGTGCTCACCGCGCTTCGGGCCGTCCGGGATCCGGACCAGGGCCAGGACATCGTGAGCCTCGGCCTCGTGAAGGAGCTCCACGTGCACGACGCGGAGGTCTCCTTCACCCTGGCCTTCGCCGGGCAGTCGCCCGCCACCAAGGCCGCGCTCCACAGCAGCGCCTCGAAGGCGGTCTCGCAGGTCCCCGGTGTGAGCCGCGTCAGCGTGAAGATGGGCTCCGCGGCGGGAGCCGGGCGGCCCCAGGCGCCGCCCGCGCAGGGCCACGCTCACGGCCAGCCGGGCGCGCCCGCGGCGGACTTCATTCCCGAGGTCAAGCACACGATCGCGGTGTCCTCGGGCAAGGGCGGCGTGGGCAAGTCCACGGTGGCGGTGAACCTGGCGCTGGCGCTCAAGCAATCGGGCGCGGAGGTCGGGCTGGTGGACGTGGACGTCTATGGCCCCGACGTGCCGCTGATGATGGGCGCCCGGGGCAAGCCGGGCATGTTCGAGAACAAGATCATTCCGGTCGAGGCCCACGGCATCAAGATCATGTCGATCGGCCTGCTGGTGGCCGAGCGCGAGGCCCTGGTGTGGCGCGGCCCGATGATCCACTCCGCGGTGCAGCAGTTCCTTCGTGACGTCAACTGGGGCCCGCTCGATTACCTGGTCTTCGACATGCCCCCGGGCACGGGCGACGCGCAGCTCTCGCTCTCGCAGGTCGTGCCGCTCTCCGGCGTGGTCATGGTGACGACGCCGCAGGACGTGGCGCTGCTCGACGTGCGCAAGGCGCTCGGCATGTTCCGGAAGCTGAACGTGCCGATCCTCGGCATCGTGGAGAACATGAGCTACTTCGTCGCGCCCGACACCGGCCACCGCTACGGTATCTTCGGCGAGGGCGGGGGCCAGCGCGTGGCCGACGAGTTCGGCGTGCCGCTGCTCGGGCAGATCCCACTCGAGATGGAAACCCGCGAGGGCGGAGACGCGGGCGTGCCCATCACGGTCGGGCGTCCCGACTCGGCCCAGGCCCAGGCCTTCCGGAAGATCGCCGCCGCCGCCGTTGCGCGGGTCGACGCGGTGGCCACGCTCAAGCTCCCCAGCATCGGGTAGGCCGGTTGGCGGCCCAGGTCTCGATCCCGATCTTCCCGCTGCCGGACTTCACGCTCTTCCCGCACACGATGCTGCCGCTGCACATCTTCGAGGCGCGCTACCGGGCCATGATCACGGACTGCCTGTCACGCGACAAGCGGCTGGCCGTCGTCGGGCTCAAGCCGGGCTACGAGGCGAGCTACGAGGGCAAGCCGCCGGTCTACATGGTCTGCGGGGTGGGGCGCATCGTGCAGTGGGAGCGGCTGGCGTCCGGCCGCTTCAACCTGCTCTTGCGCGGGGACGGGCGGGTGCGTATCGATCGCGAGCTGCCGACGGACACGCTCTACCGGATGGTGGCGGCCACCCCGCTCGGCGAAACGGGGGCCGACGGCGTGGCGGTACCGGCCCTGACCGGGCGAGTCAAGGGCCGCTGCCAGCAGATCCTGTCCGCCCTGGGTCGGTCGAACGAGGACCTCCTGACCATGATGGAGGGACTCGATCAGCCCGCCGAGCTCTGCGACCAGGTCGCCTCGGCGCTGATTCCGACACCGGCGACGCGCCAGGCGCTTCTGGAAGAGCTCGACGTCGAGCGGCGGCTCGAACGGCTCGTCGGAGCGCTCGACGCCCTGCTGAGCCAGCTCACCGGGGAAGGCGGACGCACATGAGGCGGGTCGCGGCGGCGCTGCTTCTGGCCGCGGCGCTCCTCGCTCCCGCGGGGGAGGCGGCCGCGCGCTGGGGATGGCTCGGCGTGCGCATCCGTGACCTCTCCGAGCAGGAGATGGAGGAGATCTCCCAGCGGTTCGGCCTGCGCGAGGGCTTCGGCGCGGTGATCGTCGAGGTGATCAAGGAAACGCCGGCGGCGGCGGCCGGCCTGCGCACCGGCGACCTGGTGGTGGCCTTCCGCGACCGGCCGGTGGTGGATACCCGGAGCCTGCAGCGCGCCATCGCCACCACCTCGGTGGGCGAGAGCGTGAAGCTGACCGTGCTGCGCCGTGAAGAGGGCCGGTACCCGGTGCAGGTCAAGGTCGGGGCGATGCCCGACGCGGTGGCCGCCGAGCGCGTGGCCGCCGAGTACGGGTTTCTGATCCGCGACCCGGAGGGGCAGCCCGAGCTGGGAGGTGCCCGGCCCCCCGCGGTCCCGTCGGTGGCTGCGGTCCTGCCGCGCAGTCGCGCGGAGCGGGCCGGGTTGCGGGTGGGCGACGTGCTCACCGAGGTCAATGGGCGGCCGGTGGTCATGCTCGACGCGGTACGGGAGGCCCTGCTCGCGGCCGGCCCCGACGGCCCGCTGCCGCTGATCGTGCGGCGAGAGCAGGAGCGGGTGATGGTCACGCTCGAGCCGGTGCCGGGTCGCTGAGGTCGGGGAACCGGGAGGCCGCACCCCCGGTTTGCTTGACCAAACATGTGTTCTCCACGGGGGTGTGACCGGGGTAGAATTCCCCCAGTTCCTCGACCGATTCCTCGTCAAAGGAGACGACCGATGAGCAACCAGCAGACACCCATCGAGGCTCCGCGCCGCCGATTTCTGAAGACCGCGGCGGCCGCGGGCGTGGCGACCCTTGGGTTCCCCATGGTCGCCAAGGCTCAAGGCCCCATCTCCATGCGCTGGCAGTCCACCTGGCCGGCCAAGGACATCTTCCACGAGTACGCCAACGACTTCGCGAAGAAGGTCAACGACATGACCGGCGGCGACCTCAAGATCGAGGTGCTGCCCGCCGG
>Ga0114129_10016879_pt1 | contig 10394 bp, 14 predicted proteins | sample RhiMetdeltSRZDD1_FD_80071 | JGI IMG/M metagenome (GOLD analysis project Ga0114129, IMG submission 80071) | Populus rhizosphere microbial communities from Tennessee, USA - Rhizosphere MetaG P. deltoides SRZDD1 (version 2) (version 2) | ecosystem: Host-associated > Plants > Roots > Rhizosphere >... | reverse complement strand
GAGGCGCGCCGACACTCATGGAACTCTCATCTCCGGCGTGTCATCGTCATCTCAGATGCGCCTGCTGGTCGTCGAGGATGACGTGAAGATGGCGGCGCTCGTGCGCCGCGGCCTAACGGAGGAGGGCGCCGCCGTGGACGTGGCGCGCAGGGGCGAGGACGCGCTCTGGATGGCGGCCGCCGCGCCCTACGACGCCCTGGTGCTGGACGTGATGCTCCCGGGCATCGACGGCTTCGAGACCTGCCGGCGGCTCCGCGACGACGGCGTCTGGACGCCGGTGCTGCTGCTCACCGCGCGCGACTCCGTCGAGGACCGCGTGGCCGGCCTCGACGGCGGGGCGGACGACTACCTGACGAAGCCGTTCTCGTTTGCGGAGCTGTCGGCGAGGCTGCGGGCGCTGGTACGCCGCGGCCAGAAGGAGCGTCCTGCGGTGCTCGAGGTGGGCGAGCTGCGACTCGACCCGGCCACCCGCCAGGCCTGGCGCGGGGAGCGGAGCGTGGAACTGTCCACGAAGGAGTTCGCGCTGCTGGAGGCGTTCATGCGCCGCCCGGGCGACGTGCTGAGCCGCCTGGAGCTGCTCGAGCACGCCTGGGACTTCGGCTACGAGAACCGCTCGAACGTGATCGACGTGTACGTGCGCTACCTGCGCGAGAAGATCGACCGCCCGTTCGGCGTGAAGAGCATCGAGACCGTGCGCGGGGCGGGCTACCGGCTGCGCGCGGACGGGGGTGCGAGCTGAGCCGGGTGCCGGTACGCATCCGCCTAACGCTGGCCTTCACGGCGGTGATGGCCGTGGTTCTGCTCGCCGTGGGCCTGTTCGTCTACTCACGGGTGGGCTCGGACCTGGAGGCGGCGCTCGACAACTCGCTGCGCTCACGCGCCGACGACCTCGCCGCCGTGGCCGGCGACCCGGGGCTCGGCGCCCCCGACCAGGACCGGCTGGTGGCTCGTGACGAAAGTTTGGCCCAGGTGCTCGGACGCGACGGCAGCGTCGTGTACGCGAGCCCTGGCTTCCGCGGGCGGCCGCTACTGAGCGCCGACGAGCTTGCGCACGCGAGTCGCGAGCCCGTGTTCCTCAACCGCGACGCGGTGGCCGGCTTCGACGAGCGCGTCCGGCTGCTCGCGCGGCCCACGGACAGCCGGGTGGTGATCGTGGGCGCGACGCGCGAGGACCGCGACGAGGCGCTGGCGTCACTGGGGACGGTGCTGCTCACGGGCGGCCCGATCGCCCTCCTGCTCGCCGCCCTCGCCGGCTACTGGCTCGCCTCGGCGGCGCTGCGTCCGGTGGGCGCGATGCGCCGGGAGGCGGCCGAGATCTCGCGCCTCGGAAGCGGGAGGCGGCTGCCCGTGCCGCCGGCTGGCGACGAGCTCTCGCAGCTCGGCGGGACGCTCAACGAGATGCTGGAGCGGCTGGAGCGCTCGGCGGAGCGCGAGCGCGGCTTCGTGGCGAGCGCGAGCCACGAGCTGCGCACCCCGCTGGCGCTGCTCAAGGCCGAGCTGGAGCTCGCCCTGCGGGAGGGACGGAGCGCCGAGGAGCTGCGCGCGGCAGTGGCATCCGCCGCTGCTGAGAGCGACCGCCTCGTCCAGCTCGCCGAGGACCTGCTGGTGCTCGCGCGCGCCGACGAGGGGAAGCTGCCGGTGCGGCCCGAGCGGCTCGACGCCGGCGAGCTCCTTCACACCACGGCGCGCCGGTTCGAGGCGCGCGCCGGTGAGTCAGGACGGGAGCTGCGGGTGGAGCCCACCGACGGCCTGGCGCTGCACGCGGACCGCCTGCGCGCCGAGCAGGCGCTCGCCAACCTCGTGGACAACGCGCTGCGCCACGGCGAGGGCGCGATCGAGCTCGCCGCCGAGCCGGGCGAGGGCCACGTGCGGCTGCACGTGCGCGACCGCGGGCCCGGGCTCGACTCCTCCCTCGACGGCCGCGCCTTCGAGCGCTTCACCCGCGGCGACCGCGCGCGCTCACGCGGCGGCACGGGGCTCGGGCTGGCGATCGTCGAGGCGATCGCGAGGTCGCACGGCGGCCGCGCCGGCGGAGAGCCACGCGAGGGCGGTGGCCTGGACGCCTGGGTCGAGCTGCCGGACTCTCACGTCCATCTCATAGCCCAGGGCTAGAACTGCTCGCATGAAGATCACTCGCAGGCAGATTGCAGTAGGTGGACTGGTCGTGGCGCTCAGCGCCGGGGGCGTCGGAGCGGCCGTGGCGGCCGGCGGAGGCGAGGATGCAAACGAGCAGGTGAGCGGTCCGGGGGCGGACAGGGCCCGCGAGGCCGCGCTCGCCGCGCACCCCGGAACCGCCAACTCGGTCGAGCGCGACGGCGAGAACGGCGCCACGTGGGAGGTCGAGATCACCGGCGACGACGGCAAGACCGTCGACGTCCGGCTCGACGAGAACTACAAGGTCGTCGTCATCGAGGGCGACGGCGGCGATTCACACGAGGGCGAGGGCGCGGACCAGTAACCCGCGCTACTTCGGCGAGCCGCTCGGCTCGCCGGCGAGCGCGATCTCGCCGGTAACGACGATCTCACGCTCGAGGCCATCGACGGTCACAACCGCGCGGGCCTCGAGCGTCTCGTTGCCGCTGAGCTTGCCGGCGTCGAGCAGCTCGCGCACGGCGAGCTCGATCTCGCGCTGGGAGGTCACCCCCAGCTTCTTCAGAAAGCGACGGACCGAGAGGTTGAAGGCCTCTTCGTCCATCAGTCCGGGATCAGCCCCTCGCCGTTGAACTCGCCCTTGGCCTCGTTGAAGGAGATGTCGCGCGGCGGCAGGATCACGTCGGACTCGACCAGCTCGTCTTCGGGCAGCGCGTTGCCGTCGCTCGCCACGATCTCGAGCATCTGGCTCCACAGCTCCCTGAAGCCCGTCTCGTCACCCTGCTCGACCGCGGCGACCGCCCTGTTGTCGAGCTCGTTGAGGCGCCCCGCGTCCTCGTCGGGCAGCTTGTACTGCCCCTCTCCCGAGATGCGGACGATCACGCCTTCTCCTCCCCCTGCTCGAGGGCAGGCGAGTCGCCGCCCCCGGACCCGAGCTCGGCCTTCATCTTGGCCAGCTCGTCGTCCACCTGGACTCCGCTGGTGAGCTCGGAGAGCTGGCGGTCGATGTCGTCCTCGCCCGAGCCGAGCGCCGTGATGTCGTCGAAGGCGCCGGCCTTCTCGAGCTCCTCGACCGCGGACGCGCGGGCGCGCATCGTCTCGGTCTTGTCCTCGGCGCGCTGCATCGCGAGCCCGAGGTCGGCCATCTCCTCGCCGACTCCGTTCGCCGCCTCGGAGATCCGCACCTGGGCCTCGGCGGCCGAGTACTGGGCCTTGATGACCTCCTTCTTGGTGCGGAACTGCTCGATCTTCTGGCGCAGCCGCTGCTCGTTCGCGGTCAGCTGCTCCTGCTGCTGCTCGAGCTCCTTGACCTGCTGGTCGAGCGACTGCATCTCGGTCTGGGCGAGCGTCTTGCGCTCGAGCGCCGTGCGAGCGAGATCCTCACGCCCCTGGGCGAGCGCCTGGCGCGCCTGGGTGTCGAGCTTCACGACCTGCTGCTCCAGCTTCTGAGTCTGCATCTGAAGGCGCTTCTTCGACGTGACCACGTCGGCGATGCCCTTCTTCACGTTCTGAAGCAGCTCGACCTGCTTCTGGTAGCCGTAGTCGAGCGTCTCGCCGGGATCCTCGGCCCGGTCGAGCATTCTCGAGATCTTCGCCTTCACCACGGTGGACATGCGACCGGCAAGCCCTGGCATGTCGTCTCCTCATCTCCGATGTGTTCAGTTGGGCCAAGAGTAGTCTGCGGGCCCGAGTGGAGCCACGTCCCCCGTCCGCATCGAGTTCAATCCTCAGCCGCTGGATGGGGCCCGCCGACGCGAACACCACGGGCAACGTGCACGGCGGGATCATCATGCACCTCTGCGACGAGGTGGCCGGCATCGCCGCCGTTCGCCACTCGGGCGCGCGGGTCGTGACCGCCGCGATGGACCGCATGAACTTCCGCCACCCCGTGTTCGTCGGCCAGCTCGTGACCGTGAAGGCCACCGTGAACGCCGCCTGGCGCACGTCCATGGAGGTCGGCGTGCGCGTGGAGTCGGAGAACGTGCGCAGCGGCGAGGTGCTGCACACCTCGACCGCCTACCTCACGATGGTCGCCCTGGACGACGAGGGCAATCCGACCGAGGTACCGACGGTCGCGCCGGAGACGCCGGACGAGATCAGGCGAGCGCGCGAGGCGCAGCTGCGCCGGGACACCCGGCTCGCGGAACGGCAGCGGATTGAGCAGGAACGGGGTCGCGCCTGATGTTCGGAAGCTGGCGCCACTCGGTGAACTTGCCCTTGCGGATGGTGTAGCGGACCTTGACGAGACCGCTGCACGGCCCGCCCGGACCAGCGCGTATCCGGAAGGTCGCGAGCACGTGGGCTCCGCTCCCCTTCAACCGGATCAGGTCCGCCCGGCAGGGGAGGCTGGCGTTGAAGTTCCGCGCTTGCGCCGGCGTGCGCAGCCGGTACGGCCGGCCTTGGTCGATGAGCGCCCCGGGCGCAAAGTAGTAGGCGGCCTGCTCGTAGTCCTGCCGCTCGAGGGCGAGTAGCCAGCCGCGGATCACGCGGCCGTCGTAGGAGTGCAACGGGTCAGGCTTGTCAGAGGACTCCGAGTCACAGCCCGCGAGCACGGCGAGCGCTAGCAAGACCGCGGCTGGCCGGGCCGGGCGCACGCCGCAAGCGTACGCCCGCCCGGCTGGCGGCCTTAGCGCGCTCGCGCCTAAAGCGAGCTAGTTGGTCGCGGCCACCGCGTCAGCGACCGCAGAGCCCGTCGGCTTGTCCGCCGCTTGAGCGGCCTCGCTGTAGTGGGTGGCCTGCATGCGGGCGATCACGAGCCGCTGGACCTGGGCCGTGCCCTCGAAGATTTGGTAGATCTTCGCGTCCCTGAACCACTTCTCCAGCGGGCAGTCCATCGTCTGGGCGAACGGGCCGACGAGGTCCATCAGCGTGGTGGTTGCCCACATCGCGACATCGCCTGCCTTGAGCTTCGACATCGAGCCCTGGCCGGCTGTCATCGGGATGCCGTTGCGGCCCATCCAGGCCGCGCGCCAGACGAGCAGGCGGGCGGACTCGATCTCGGTCGCCACGTCGGCGAGCGTCTGCTGGATGCGCTGCTGCTGGAGCAGCGGCTGGCCGTCCTCCTCCTTGTCGGCGAGGTACTCGAGCGTCCACTCGTAGGCGGCCTGTGCGATTCCGAGCGCCGAGGCGCCCACAAGCGGGCGGGTCAGCTCGAAGGTCGCGAGCGCGTTCGAGGAGCGGCCCGTAGAGGCGCCCGAGCGCGCGCGGTCGAGCTTCTTCTGAAGCTTCTCGTAGCCGCCGAGCAGGTGGTCCATCGGCACGCGGCAGTCCTCGAGGATCACCTCGGTGGTCTGCGACGCACGGATGCCGAGCTTCGACTCCTTCTTGCCCTGCGACAGGCCGGGCGTGCCCTTCGGCACCACGAACGAGGCCTGGCCGCGATGTCCGAGGTCCGGGTCGACCGTTGCCACCACCACCGTCACGTCGGCGATGCCGCCGTTGGTGATGAAGACCTTCGTGCCGTTGAGGATCCAGTCGTCGCCGTCCTGCTTGGCGGTCGTGCGCAGCGAGCGCACGTCGGAGCCGGCGCTCGGCTCGGTGACCGCGTAGGCGCCCAGCTTGATCTCGTCGCCCATGCCGAAGCACTCGGGCACCCAGCGGCCGATCTGCTCGGGCGAGCCGGAGCTCGCGATCCCGGCCGCGGCCAGCGAGCCGCCCTGGATCGCGAGCGCGATGCCGGCGCAGCCCCAGTGCAGCTCCTCGGCGTAGATGCAGGACAGGAGGCCGTCGGGGTCGTTCCCCATCCGCTGGATCGTCTCGAGGCCGTGCAGCCCCCACTCGCGGGCGGCCTTGATGACCTCCCACGGCACGCTCTCGTCGCGATCGTGCTGCGCGGCGACCGGCCGGATGACCTCGGCAGCGAACCGGCGGGCGGTCTGCTGGAACTCGAGCTGTTCGTCGTTGAGCCTGAAATCCACGGTTCTCTGTGCCTCCGGCCGGTTGACTGACTAGTCAATCGTACTCATACCCGCCGCGTGTAAGCGCCACACGTAGCTATCGTGCGCCGCGAATTGCGCCGTCTTTCCGCCCTGTTTCTCCTTATCGCCCTATCCGGCGTCGGCTGTAGCACCGACGACGAGCAGTCGCGGCCGCCGCAGCTCGGCGTGAAGGGCGACGACGAGCAGGCCGCCGAGAAGCTCGGCTTCCCCTCGACCGCCACCCGCAACACCGTGAGGGTCGGGGGCAGCGACGCCGCGGCGGACGCCGCCGGGGTGGCGAGCGCGCTCTACCCCGCCACCGGCGACGCGGACCGCCCGACGGCGGTGGTCTTGGTGGAACAGGACGACTGGGTCACGGGAGTCGCGGCGTCCGTGCTGGTCGGGCGCCCGATCGGCGCCCCGATCCTGCTGACGGACGGGAGCGAGCTGCCCCCGGTGACCGAGGACGTGCTCAACCGGCTGCAGCCGAAGGGCTCCGACCTGTCGAAGGACGCCCAGGTGATCCGAGTCGGGTCCGGCACCGCACGGCCCGAGGGCTTCAAGACGGCCCTCATCGAGGGCGACACCCCGTTCCAGGCGGCCGAGGCGATCGACCGCTTCTTCTCCGCGGCGCGCGCGAAGCCCTCGAACGACGTGGTGCTGTACTCCGCGGAGCAGGGCGAGTACGCGATGCCGGCGGCGGCCTGGGCAGCCCGCTCAGGAGATGCCGTGCTGCCGGTGCGCAGGAACACGATCCCGGCGCCGATCGTCAAGGCGCTGCGCGAGCACGATCGCCCGAACGTGTTCGTGCTCGGCCCCGAATCGGTGATCGACAAGCGCGTGCTCGACCAGCTGAAGGAGCGAAAGCTCGCGCGATCCGTGAACCGGATCGAGGGCCCGAACCCAGTCGAGAACGCGATCGCCTTTGCTCGCTACGAGAAGGGCGACTTCGGCTGGGGCGTGGTCGTGCCGGGCTACAACTTCACGATCGCGAGCACCACGCGGGCGTCGGACGCAGCCGCCGCGGCCGCCCTCGGCACGCGCGGTGTCTTCGCGCCGCTGCTGCTCTCGGACGACGCGGCCGAGCTGCCGCCGAAGCTCGAGGAGTACCTGCTGAGCGTGCAGCCGGGTTACGAGGACAATCCCGGCCAGGCCGTCTACAACCGCGCTTGGGTGATCGGGGACGACAACGCGATCTCGGTGCCGCAGCAGGCGCATATCGACCAGCTCACCGAGCTCGTCCCCGTGCAGGCGAACGCGCCGTAGACTTCGGCAACCTTGAGCGAGTACGAGCGCCCAGACCGCAGCCGCCGCGAGCCGACCGTGGAGGACGTGCGCCAGCTGATGGGCGCCTCGACGCCGCATTTCTCGCTTCAGATCCGCAACCGGATCCGCACTCTGATCGCCGGCCTGCCGCCCGACCACCCGGCGCGACGCGAGGGCGAGCGCGAGATCGCCCGGCTTGACGAGCTGGCGCTCGGCTCCGAGAAGCGCGGACCTATCCAGGAGCACGAGCACGGGCTGCCCAGCTATCGCGGACCGGAGTGAGCTCTCGTAGTAATCTGGCCATATGGCCTGGGAGTTCAGTGTCCTGGTCGTAGCGAATGTGACCGCATCCTCGGATGAACTCCTCGACGCTCTCCGCGAGCGCTCCGCCGCCGGGGCCTGCCGTTTCACCCTCGTAATGCCGGGCAGCGGCGCCGACAGGCACGAGCACCTGGAGGCCGCGCTCGAGCGCATGCGCGAGGCGGGGCTTGACAACGTCGAGGGCAGCGTCGGCGACCCGGACCCGATCGTCGCCGTGATGGACATCTGGGACCCGATGAAGTTCGACGACATCGTGGTCTCGACCCTCCCCACCGGTTCGTCGCGCTGGATGGGCCTCGACCTGCCGCACCGGCTCGAAAAGCTCACCTCCGTACCCGTCCGGCACGTGGTCTCCCAGCCGCCGGCCCCGGAGGTGCACACGGAGCCGGTGCCCGAGCGGCCGCGCTACGGCGTGCTCACGGCCTTCGCGGCTGTGCTCAAGCGCTAGTCGCAATGGACATCGAAGCGGCCATGCGCACGCAGCGTGCGATTCGACGGCTGCGGCCCGACCCGGTCGACGACTCGCTCGTCCTGCACCTGATCGAGCTGGCGCTGAAGGCGCCCACGGGCGGCAACAGGCAGAACTGGGAGTTCATCCTGGTGAAGGACCGGGAGGTCAAGCGCCGCCTCGGCCGGCTCAACATGCAGGCGTGGCGGGTTTACGGCGGATTCGGCCGGCTGGTTATGCGCAGACGCCCGGAGACGCTGCGGATCATCGAAGCGGTGGAGTGGCAGGCCCGACACTTCGAGGACATTCCGGTGTTGGTGGTGGCCTGCATGCGCGGCATCCGTCCGCTGTTCCCTCCGGTGGCCGCCACGAGCTACTACGGCTCGATCTACCCATCGGTCCAGAACCTGCTGCTGGCGGCGCGCGCCGCCGAGCTCGGCGCCGCGCTGATCACGCTGCCGCTCTGGAGCAGCATCCTGGCCCGCCGCGCGCTGGGCCTCCCATGGAACGTGTCGCCGTGCGCTGTCGTGCCGCTGGGTTGGCCGCAGGGCCGCTACGGCCCCACGACCCGCAGGCCGGTTGGCGAGGTCGTCTCGGTCGACCGCTACGGCCAGCGCCCGTTCGCCGGCGGTTAAAGCGGCTGTTACCGGGCTGTCGTCGCCTGGAAACCGCTCCCCTGGACGATCGCCTCCGATGTCAACCGAAACCCAGGAGGCAGTCATGGGACAGCCGATCCCCGCGCAGCACCCGTCAGTCGTCCTCCGCTCACACTTCAAGCTGGTCAAGGGGCTTCTCGCCATCGCGATGGTGGCCGTGGTTGCCCTGACCGCCGCTGTTGTGATCCTGGCCAACGACGATGACCAGGTCGAGCAGGCCACCAGGGCCACGCCCGTGATCGTGCCGCAGCCGCAGACGCAGCCAGGCACGCGCTACGACGGCGGCCCGGAAGAGGGCACCCGCGGCGGCATCACGCAGTCGCAGGTGGCGCCCGTGCCCGGCACGCGCTTCGACGGCGGCCCCGAAGAGGGCACCCGCGGCCCGCAGCCGTACAACTCGTCGCCCGACTACCGGTCCAGCTATCAGCCGGCGCCGGACGACGGCTTCAAGGACCGCTCCGGTGGCCCCCGCATGATCCCCACGGGTCCCGCGGGCCACTAGACGACCAGACGGCAGTACACGCAGCGCACGGGCCCTCCGTTACCGGGGGGCCCGTCCTGCTGCTCAGACCTGGACCGGCTCGGCGGCCAGGCCCAGCTCGGCCACGCGCTCGCGGTGCTCGGTGGCCGACCCGTAGAGCAGCGCGTTGGTCTTCGCTCGCTTGAGGAAGAAGTGCAGGTCGTGCTCCCAGGTGAAACCGATGCCGCCGTGCACCTGGAGCGAAGACGTGCACACGCGCCAGCCCGCGTCCGAGCTGTATGCCTTCGCCATCGAGGCGGCCTCGGGCAGTGACTGCGGCTCGGCGTCCGCGCACCAGGCGGCGTAGTAGGCGCCCGAGCGCGAGCCCTCCACCTCGAGCAGCATCTGGGCGCAGCGGTGGGAGACGGCCTGGTAGGCACCGATCGGGCGGCCGAACTGCTTGCGCTCGCGCGCGTACTCCACCGCCATCTCCATCGCCTTCTGCGCGACGCCGACCGTCTCGGCAGACAGAGCGGTGGCGATGCGATCCCCGGCCGCGAAGCAGTCGCCGCCGAGAGGCTCGCCACCGTCCGCCCGCACGCGCGCGAAACGGCGTGTGCGGTCCATCGTTTCGAACGGGTCGACCTCCGCAGCGGAGGCCTCGATCACGCAGGTGGCGCCGTCGGCGCCGATCAGCACGATCACCTCGGCCGAGTCGGCGTCCGGCACGAGCCGTGCCTCGCCGTCGCGCATCATCCCGACCGTGCCGCGCGCCTCACCCGACGCGATGCCCGGCAGCCAGCGCTCCTTCTGCTCGTCCGAGCCGGCGAACTGGAGCGCGAGCCCCGCCGCGGCGTTCGACAGGAACGGCACGGGAGCGAGCGCGTAGCCCAGTTCCTCCATCAGGATCACCAGCTCGACCACGCCGAGCCCCTGGCCGCCGTGCTGCTCGTCCACGAAGATGCCGGCCCAGCCGAGCTCGGACATCTCCTTCCAGGCGTCGTCGTCGTAGCTGCCCGCCTCGGCCAGTTCGCGCACGCGCTCCGGCTTGAAGCGCGCGGCGAGCAGCTCGTTGGCCGTCCGCTTGATCGCCTGCTGGTCGTCCGTGAAGTCGAAGTTCATGGGTCTACCTCAGCTTCGGCAGGCCGAGCACGCGCTCGGCGATGATGTTCTTGAGGATCTCGGTGGTGCCGCCCTCGATCGAGTTCGCGCGCGAGCGCAGCAGTCGGTAGGTC
>Ga0114129_10016878_pt1 | contig 10394 bp, 7 predicted proteins | sample RhiMetdeltSRZDD1_FD_80071 | JGI IMG/M metagenome (GOLD analysis project Ga0114129, IMG submission 80071) | Populus rhizosphere microbial communities from Tennessee, USA - Rhizosphere MetaG P. deltoides SRZDD1 (version 2) (version 2) | ecosystem: Host-associated > Plants > Roots > Rhizosphere >... | reverse complement strand
GCGTCGATTGCGTTGAGCATTGTCTTCGTCGCGTCGGAGATCGTCCACCGGCGGCAAGGGCGGTACAGCGTGACGCAACACTATCCGTGGGTTGTGGCTTTCACCTTCGGCCTGCTGCACGGCTTCGGCTTTGCCGGCGCGCTCGCGGAGGTCGGCTTGCCGCAGTCGTCCATTCCGATCGCCTTGCTGTTTTTCAATGTGGGCGTGGAGATGGGGCAGTTGCTGTTTGTCGGAACTGTGTTGGCAGTGATCGCAGCCGGCTGGCGCGCGGGACACCGGCTTCGGTTGTCGCAACCTGCCTGGATCTGGCGCATCGCGCCGTATGCCATCGGTGCGCTCGCGAGCTTCTGGCTGGTGGAACGAGTCGCCGCGTTCTGACCGGGCTGCCCGCGTTCGCGCGTGTATGAGAGCTCGACGCGCCGGCGGCGCTCGTCGTGGCCGTATGGCCGGCGCTGCCTTGCTCTCGTTGAGCTGCGCCGCTATGCCCAGGCCCGCGGCTGGCAGCCTGTCGAATACGTCGACACTGGTGTGAGCGGGAGCAAAGACCGCCGGCCGGCGCTCGATCAGCTCACCGTCGACGTGCGGCGCCACGCCGTGGATGCCGTTGTGTGTTGAAAACTCAACGGACTCGTGTTCGCGAAGGAATGGGGTGAACGGTATCACCGGAAGGATTTCTCGGGCTGCCACTACAAACCAACAACATGGGAGAGCGCGAGTTCGCTCGAATCATCAAGGCTGCGAACTGCGCCGGATCTCGATTCACGGGCTGCGCCACGCGAGCGCAACCCTGCTGCTCAAGGCCGGCGTCCCAGCGCATGTCGTGCAGCAGCGGCTTGGCCACAAGCGAATCGAGATGACGCTTGGGATCTACGCCCACGCTCTTCCCTCGATGCAGCAGGAGGCGGCCAGACGGCTGGGAGCACTGCTGCACGGCAAGAGTTCGTGACCAATCCGTGACCAAAGACCCTTCGGGCGCGCGATTTATGGCCGATTCACAGGTGATCTCAAGGATTGGGGTGGATGACGGGGTTCGAACCCGCGACTTCCGGAGCCACAGTCCGGCGCTCTACCACTGAGCTACACCCACCGCATGCGTGAAGGGTCGAGCCTTCAGCTCGAACCAGAACCTCCAATTCTACATCGCAGTCGGCAGTGCGACAAACGATCGGAGTCGTTCACGCGAAGCGTTCCGTTCGAGAATGGGGAGAACTGTGCCCGACCGTCACCTGGCGGCGCGGTCGGGCTGCGGAGGGATGTCGACGTCGACGAGGCTCCCGTGCTCGATGCTCACGGCGCTCGAATGCACGTGCTCCGATTGATTGCCCTTCGCGTAGTACATCAGCGTGTCGGCACGGTGGATCAGTTCCGCCGCGAGCTTGCGCGCGACACCGCGGCGCTCGGCGATTGGTCCGAGCCGCAGGCACACGACACCGACGTCCACCTTGACGGGCTTCGCGGCAAGGCGGCGGTCGTCACGCGTCCAGTCGTGCCCCTCGACGGCCGCCTTGAAGCGCCCGGCAATATCGGTCGCTTCATGGCAGCCCGGGAGATCCGGAATCAGGAAGCAGAACTCGTCGCCGCCGAACCGCGCGTGCAGGTCCCGCGCCTCGCCGGCGCGTTCGAGAGCGAGGAAGTCTTCGGACCGGATCTGATCCGACAGGATCGATGCGACACGCTCGATGATGCGATCACCGAGCGCGTGGCCGAGCGTGTCGTTGTACCACTTGAAGCTGGTGATGTCGACGACCCCGACGCCGCACCAGCGGACGCGCTGCTCCACGGCGAGGAACGACTCGAGCCGCTCCATGAACCAGTCGAAGTTGAGGAGCTTGGTCTTCGGATCCCGATGGGACTTCTCGGTGAGCTCGGCGACGACTTCCTCGAAGTAGCGCGCGATGTTGCTGACCGTCACTTCCTTTTCGACCAGCTGACGCTGCAGGCGCTCCATCTTGGCCGCGAACCCCTCGGAGAGCGCCCGCATCGCTTCGTGCTTGGATTCCTCCAGCAGCTGGCGCTGCCGGCCGAGCACATGCTCGATCATCTGAAGCAGCTCGCTCTCACGCTGCGGATTGAGACCCAGGCGGCTGCGCACCCACACCCGCAGTTCGGCGGCCGTCCGTGGCGGATCCTGGTCCGCTGCCTCGGTGGAAGTCTTGGCATTGTTTGGCCGCGGCTGGGTCATGGACGTCTTTCGGATACCTCGTACCGCAACCTGGGGACTGTCGCTCGTTCGTACGAGTCAATTTTCGTACGGTTTTGCTTATGACAACGACAAAGTTCAGCACAACCGAACGCGCCGACGACTCACCTGTGCCTTAACCTGATAGGCCCCGGTTTAAGCAATAGACGTGCCTTCCTCGGCTGTCGGAAACACCGTTTGATTCAGAATCTCCTCGGGCCAGCGCCGCGTATTCAACCACAATCCTGTCAATAGTTTACCAATCAAGACGGCTGCGCAGTCGAGCCGGGCGTCACCGGAACAGCATCTGATGGTGGCGAGATACAGCCCCAGATGCTGAATCAACGCGTAACCGGCAAACCACTCGTTTTCCTGCGGATTTGTGCCGTTGATTTCGACCTGTTCGGAAAGCATACGCACCGGGTTCAGCTATTCTTGATCGGTTTATAGATCGTTCGATAGGGAACGTCACGGGTTCGTGAGCCGCGCGAGCTCCACCTGCGCTGCCTCGTTGCGCTCCCGCGCTGTCTCCAGCGCCTCCGCCGCGTCGCGCGCCTTACGCTCCGCGGCGTCTCGCGTTTTCACGGCCGCCGCTGCGTCACGCTCGGCGTCAGCGAGCGCACGCTCCGCCTCGGTGACGGCTTCACGCGCCTGCTCGACCGTCCGTGCCGCCCGTTCGGCATCGCGCACCGCCCGCGCGGCCTCGAATTCTTCGCGCCGCGCCGTATGCTCTGCTTCTTTCAGGATTCGGCTCGCCGCCGTGGCCGCGTCCTTCGCCCGACGGAGCGCTTTCGGATCAATAACCGCCTTTCGCTCGCGATCTTTCACCGGCGACGAGCCGGTTGACCCGGGTTCGGCCCTGACCGGCCGCGGCTTCTCCGGCGGCCTGCCCCGGACTGGCATTCCGGCGAGTTGTTCGAAGCCGGCGGGCTGCAAGGATCCGGTCAGCCGGCCTGGCGGATCGGGTCCCGGCAGCGAGCGCAGCGTCGTGTGAATCGCGTGACGTGTGTCATCGGTCGCGGGATGCCGGGCCTCCTCGAGGATCGCGAGCGCCGACTTGAGGGCGGCCTCGACCGCCTGCTCATGGGCCTTTCCAGCCGCACGCAGGTCGGCACGACGCCCGGCGAGCACGGCCGTGTGCGCGTGGCGCACTCCTTCGGCTGCTTCGATCAGCCGTTCGTATACGTCGCGGTCGCGCCAGAACACCTGATTGACGGCCCACGCAGGCAGCGGCGGCTTCTGCAACCGTCGGATCTCCGCTCCCTCGCTCCCGGCTTCTTTTGCAAGGGCGTTGCGCGCCGTGGTGAATTCTTCAGGCGGAAGTTGATAGAGCCGATCGATATCGGCGTCCGACCGTCGGGCAGCCATCCCGGAAGTATAGTGATAGCGACCGGAAGGGCGTCACCCGCACCGGCCTCAGGACGTCGATTGCCTCATCGTCAGGACCACGCCCGGCGCGGCTCGCGCGTGTCGCTCGCCTGTTCGTGCGAGGGACGCGTCGTGGACTGGGCGCTCACGCTCTGGGGCGATCGGCTGTACGCCGTGCGGCTTCTCGGAAAGGGAAGTCGCTGCGCGATCGAGCGGCACCGGAGCGGCCGGCAAATATCCGTGCGCGCGCGACAGCGTCACGGGCGGAGAACGTACTATGACGTTCTTGCCTGAGACGTCATGGCCTCCTTTCCACCAACCCGTCACTCGGTGATTCAGCGGATTCGGACGAGCGACCCGTCGGTCCGGCGGGACGCATTCGACGACCTCGTCAACGGCTACTGGAAGCCTGTTTACAAGTACCTGCGGATCAACTGGCATCTTGCGGACGAGGACGCGCAGGATCTCACGCAATCGCTGTTCTTCGAGGCGTTCCAGAAAGCGTGGCTCGAACGCTACGAGCCCGAGCGCGCCCGGTTTCGAACGTTCATCCGACTGTGCGCCGATCGGCTCGTCATGAACGCGAAACAATCGGCGGCGCGTGCCAAGCGCGGCGGCGGTGCGCAGATGATCCCCCTCGACTTCACCGAAGCCGAGCGCGAACTGCAGGGCCGTCACCTCTCGACACCGCCTGACGCCGAGGAGTTCTTCCATCGCGAATTCATCCGGGCCCTGTTCGATCGGGCGGTGGCTGCGGTCCGCGCCGAATTCGAGAGCACCGGACGGTCGGTTCACGTCCGGCTCTTCGATCGCCACGACCTTTCACCATCCGACGGGGTCAGCTACGCGCAGCTCGCCGAGGAGTTCGGCCTGACGACGACGCAGGTGACGAATTATCTGGCGCAGGTGCGCCGACGCTTCCGCGAGCGCGCGCTCGAAGCGCTGCACTCGCTCTGCGGGAGCGACGAGGAATACCGGCGGGAGGCGCGGGAGTTGTTCGGGGTGGACGCTGAATGAATCCCTGATCGCTAATCACTAATCTTGAATCCCTCATCCCCGAATCTCTGATCCCGAATCTCTGATCCCGAACCCTCGAGTCGCGGATCTAGAATCCTCGAATCGTACGATCGTCGAGCAACGCTGCGACTCACCGATAATTCGATCGCGCCTGATTCAGCGATCGGCGATTCAGCGATCTGGTGATTCGCGGATTGAGGATTCACGATGAGGGATTAGGGATGAGTGATTCGTTGTCCGACGCGGCGCTCGACAGGCTGCGAGTCGTGGCGTCATGGCCCGAGTTCGAATCGGACCGTTACACGGTCGTCGCAGAAATCGGGCGTGGTGGAATGGGGACGGTGTACCTCGCGCGAGACGAAGCGCTCGGGCGTGCAGTAGCGATGAAGGTCTCGAGCGCCGTCGCGACCTCCTCGCTCGAGCAACGGCTGCAGACGGAAGCGCGCATTCTCGCGCGCCTCCAACACCCGGGCATCGTCCCGATCCACGACGTCGGGCGGCTGGCCGACGGTCGACTCTTCTACGTGATGCAGCGCGTACGAGGCGAAACGCTCGTCGCGCATTTGCGTTCCGTGCCGGAGCTAAGCGCGCGCCTGCGCATCTTCGAGCGCATCTGCGATCCGGTGGCGTTCGCGCACGCACATGGTTTCATTCACCGCGATCTGAAGCCGGAGAACGTCATGGTCGGCGCGTTCGGCGAGGTTCTCGTGATGGATTGGGGCATCGCAAAGGTGCTTCGATCGGAAGCTGTGGCCTCGAGCGCTACGGCTTCGTCAGAGGCGCCGCCACGGGACGGGCGGACGGACGCAGGAACGATTCTTGGCACGCACGGTTTCATGGCACCGGAGCAGGCGAGCGGCGCAGGCGAAGCCGTTGACGTCCGCGCCGATGTCTACGGGCTCGGCGCGTTGCTGTTCATGATGCTGACGGGCGAGTCACCGCCATCAGAAGCCGATCAGGCGATCGCACGGATTGGTCGATATCGCGGCGTGCCGAAGCCGCTCCGCGCCATTTGCGCGCGGGCGCTGGCACCGCATCCGGGCGAGCGCTACTCGGACGTTCAGTCGCTGGCGGCCGATATCGCGCGATTCCGTGCCGGGCAGGCGGTGCTTGCGCATCATGAAACGGTTCTCGAACGCACAACGCGGCTGGCGAGGACCTACCGCACTCCGCTCCTGCTCATCCTCGCGTACCTGGTGATGCGAACGATCGTCGCGTTGACAACAGGACGGTGAAAGAAAAAGGGAGAAGGGAAAAGGGAAAAGGGAAAACGGAAAAGGGAAAACGGAAAACGGAAGACGGAAGGGTGAAGGCTCACGGAGAACGGCAAAGAAAGAATGTTCGAGGCTTGCGTAATAGGAGTGTGGGTGCGTCATGCGGCGACAGCCAAAGGGGTTCGGCGGGGCGAAGCCCCCGATAAACGAGGAGGACTGATGAACAAACCGGTGCTTGGGCTCATTCTGGGCGGCGTGCTGGGCATCGTCGACGGGCTCTCGGCGCTCGTGTCGGCGCCGGAGACGGCGCCGCAGATCGTCGGGATCGTCATTGGCTCGACGTGCAAGGGTCTGCTGGCGGGCGTGCTGATCGGATGGTTTGCGAAGAAGTTCCACTCGCTGACGGCTGGTGTGATGTTTGGGCTGGCCATCGGTGCGTTCCTCGCGTTCCTCGTCGCAGCGATCCCGAATCCCGAAGGCAAGCATTACTACTGGGAAATCATGCTCCCCGGAAGCGTGCTCGGCCTCATCGTGGGCTATGCGACGCAACGCTACGGCGCTCCTGCCACTCGGTAGGTCCCATCGATCGCTCGTTAGACGGATCGCAGTCGTGACCGGATGATCGCGGACGCGACTGATCGATCTCGCAAGTAGAGTCCTCGGCAACTCTCGACTTACGTCTGTCCCGCACCAGACATGTGTCTTCCGGGTGCGGGCCTCACACGACGGATCCGACTCGCGCACGCGGCGCCCACGTCTCTCGTCGCACATCCCTCGAATCTCGCGAAGTGCCTGAGATCTCACATATTTCTCTTCAGATATAGAGCCGCCTTTCTTCTCTCGCGCTCACCAGCCCATCCGTGCGGCACGGTTCTTCCCAATGGGTCCACCGAGATCTTTCGCTGGAACTGCCTCTCTTTGGTGGACTGCACATGAAACGAATCAGATCAATCGTGCTTGCTGCGTTCTTCGCGGCATCGACATTCGGGCTCCTTCGCGGAGAGGTGCCCAACGTTCAAACGGGTACCTGGGCGTCTGGCCCGATGATGACCGTCGCACGCAGCGGCGCGGCGTCAGTGTTGATGCCGAACGGCCGCGTCATGGTGACGGGCGGCGTTTCTGGCGCCGACGTCGTCGCGAGCACGGAGGTGTTCGATCCGTTCGGCGGCTTCACGCCGGACGCCGCGATGAACACGGCGCGTGCAGATCACGCCGCCGTCACGCTGGCCGATGGCAGTGTGCTCGTGATTGGCGGACGCAACGGCGACGGAGCGGTCGCGAGCGCCGAGGTGTATGCGGCTGGCGTGTGGTCGGAAGTTGGGTCGCTCAACGAGCCGCGCTGGGGTCACACGGCCACGCTGCTGGCGGACGGCCGCGTACTCGTGGCCGGTGGCGAAAGCGCGAGCGGCATGGTGGCGACGATCGAAGTGTTCGACCCGACGTCGTCTACGTTCGGTCTCGTCGGCACGATGACGAGCGCTCGGAAGGGTCACGCGGCGGCGCGCTTGAACGACGGTCGTGTTGTCGTCGCCGGCGGCTTCGACGGTCAACGGGTATTGCAGTCGATCGACGTGCTCGATCCCTCGACTGGCGCGGTCACCGTAGGTCCCACGTTGAGCGCACCGCGGGCCGGTCTGTCGGCGACGACGCTGCTCGATGGGAAGGTGCTGTTCTTTGGTGGAAACAACGGAACGGACGATCTCGCGACGTCCGAGATCTTCAATCCGGTGACCGCTGCAATGACCGCTGGCGCAACGGCGGCCTCCGCTCGGCGCGACCATCAAGCGTTTCTCCTTCACAACAACAATTCCGTTCTCGTCGTCGGCGGTGTCACTGGGACCAACGCGGCGGCATCCGCCGAACTGTATCTGCCATGGGTGAACGAGTTCCGCGCGACGGGCTCCATGAGTGCGCCGCGGGCTGACGCGACCGGCTCGCAACTCAGTGTCTCTGCGTACGGTTCACTGGTGGCCGGCGACGGCTTGCTGATGGTCGCTGGTGGCGGCAGCCTCTCGAGCGCGGAGCTGTACGGGTTCGCGACCCTGAAGACAGACAAGGACGATTACGCGCCCGGGCAAATTGTCTACGTGTCCGCCAGCGGCTGGCAGCCGAACGAGAACGTGACGTTCCTTCTTCGTGAGGTGCAGCCTGAGCACGAACCACGTACGCTCACAATCCAGGCTGACGAATCGGGCAACATTCGTGACGCAGAGCTGTTCGTCGTCGAGGACCACCACCTAGGTGTACGGTTCTATCTCACGGCGCGCGGTGCGGCGTCCGAAGCACACATGACGTTCACCGACTCGATCACGTTCGGGTCGACGTCGACGAACAACAACGGGTCTGGTGCGACGAGCCTGACGATCGCGCGGCCCGGAGCGGTGGCGGTCGACGACGTACTGCTCGCGCAAATCACTGTGTCGGCTCACGGCGCGGGGACGATCACCGCGCCGGCAGGATGGACACTCGTTCGCCGGGATAACAACGGCTCGTCGGTGTCGCAGGCCATCTACTCGAAGGTGGCGGTAGCTGCCGACACGACGGCAGTGTCCTACACCTGGACGTTCGGTGCGTCGCGAAGAGCGGCGGGAGCGATTTCACGTTACGACGGTGCGAACGTAGCGGGTCCGATCGAGGCCACGGGTGGCGCAACCGGCACAGGAACTGCGCTCTCCGGCCCGGGTGTCGTCACCGTTTCACGCAGCACGATGGTGGTGACCTTCTTCGGTATCGACGCCAACACCACCCTGTCCACGCCGGCCTCGATGACCCAGCGGTACCTGAATGCAGATCCCTCGGGCGGCCCTACCGTGATGAGCAGCGATGTGCAGCGATTCGACACCGGCGCGACCGGATCGAATCTCTCGACGAGCGGTCAGAGCGCGGGATGGGTCGCACAGACCGTTGCCATGAACTGGCGGCAGAACGGCACGAACGACAACGGGGGCAACGGTAGCGGCAGCTTGACATTGCCTCTGCCGGCTGACGCGACGGCAGGCAATTTTCTCCTCGCGAATGTCGTCCTCAGGGGCGACGCCTCAGTGACGGTGACACCGCCAACCGGCTGGAACCTTGTAGCGAAGCGAACGAATACTGGGGGGAGCCCTGCTATCACCGAGGCCACTTACTGGAAGTTCGCCGGCAGCTCCGAGCCGAGTTCCTACCAGTGGAACTTCTCGGCGAGCGTCGGCGCAGTTGGAGGGATTAGCGCGTACACCGATATCGATCCGACTACTCCTATCGACGCGTCGGCAACCAATCCCGGAGCGGATTCAAGCCCCCCAGCGAGCACAACCTTGGTCGCACCGTCTGTCACAACTACCTCCGCCAATGCCATCATCGTGGCCTTGTATGGTCAGGACATCAACAACGGCACCTTCGCGGGCCCGCCCGGGATGCTCGAGCGCTACCTAGCCAACGTCGGCAACACTCCGCGGAGAGTCTACGCTGCGGACGTGGCCCAGCCAACCGCTGGGGCGAGTGGCACGAAGACCGCAACTTCACAAAATAATGGAAGGTGGGTCGCGCAGACGATCGCTCTTCGACGAGCGTCGAACACGCCCACGAAGCTCGCGTTCACGACGAGCGCATTCACGGGTGCCGTGAACGACTGTCTCGGTCCGCTCTCGATCCAGACCCGCAACGCGAGTGACACGCCGACGAACGTTACGAGCAACACGAGCGTGACCTTGAGCAGCGACGGGACGGGTGGATTCTTCAGCGACGGCGGTTGCACGACGACCGCCAGCGTCACCATCGCGTCGGGCACGAATTCCGCGAGCTTCTACTACAAGCCGACCTCTCGAGGGACGGGATCCCACAGCGTGACGGCTTCAGCGTCGGGCTTGACGAGCGCGTCGCAGTCGCAGACGGTCAACAAAGCGAGCCAGACCATTACATTCGACCCGCTCGGCGACAAGACCTACGGCGATGCCCCATTTAGTGTGAGCGCATCGTCGACTTCCGGTCTCGCGGTGAGCTTCAGCACGGTTTCCGGGCCAGCCACGGTCGGCGGCAGCACCGTGACGATCACCGGCACCGGCACGGTGACGGTTCGTGCCTCTCAGGCGGGCAACGACGACTACGACGCGGCGACGGATGTCGACCGGAGCTTCACGGTCGGGCAGAAGGCGCTGACCGGCAGCTTCACGTCGGCGAACAAGCCGTACGATGGCGACGCGAGCGCAACGATCACTGGGCGCTCGTTGAACGGACAGATCGCAGGGGATGACGTCAGCCTCTCCGGTGGGTCAGCGACATTCGACAACAAGAATGTTGGGACGGGTAAGACGGTCACAGGCACGGGATTCACGTTGAGCGGCACAGCGGCCGGCAACTACACACTGAGCTCGACCACGCTTACCACCGCCGCGGACATCACGGCGCGGCCGATCACGTTCAAGGCGGACGATGTGACACGGGTTTACGGCGAGTCGACGCCGGCGTTCAGCTACTCGGTGACCGCGGGGAGCATCGTCAACAGCGACACGTTCGGGACGCCGAGCTTTAGCGCGGCGGGCAGCACGGTCGGCAGCCACGTCATTACGCTGAGCGGCCTGGCGAATCCGAACTACGCGGTGACGTTCGCGCCGGGGACGCTGACGGTGACGGCGCGG
>Ga0114129_10016877_pt1 | contig 10394 bp, 7 predicted proteins | sample RhiMetdeltSRZDD1_FD_80071 | JGI IMG/M metagenome (GOLD analysis project Ga0114129, IMG submission 80071) | Populus rhizosphere microbial communities from Tennessee, USA - Rhizosphere MetaG P. deltoides SRZDD1 (version 2) (version 2) | ecosystem: Host-associated > Plants > Roots > Rhizosphere >... | reverse complement strand
CTCTCGCCATGGCGGAATCAAATGCAGCACATGCACGGTCAGCACCGCGTCAAAGCGATGGGCAGGAAAAGGCAACTGCGACGCGTCGGCCTGCGCGATGTGGGCCGCGGGATATTTCTCCTGTAACCGCTTCAACATCTGCGCAGAGAGGTCGCAACCGATGAGGTCCACGCCGCGTTCCAGCAGCGGAACACTGATTCGTCCCGTGCCAGTCCCTACGTCAAGGACGCGAGCATTGGGCCCAATGATATCAAGAATGGCCTGGAGCCCATGGGTAGCGATCGGCTCCAGTAACGGGCGGGTCTGGTCATAGATGTTGGCGGCGCGGTCGAAGGAACGGCTGGTGCTCATGAATGTACATCCAATCCTTTAATTAAGATTAAACGTAGTTTACTCTAAAATGAGTCAAGCTACATTTATCCGATTTTACGAGCTCGCATTCACATGCAGTTAAGCTTCTCCTTGTAGATTAATCAATAGAAAGGAGTACCGTATGGCCAACAATAAGAAAGGTTCCTGGAAAAAGGAACGCGCTTCGGTAAATTCAAAGAGCAATAAGTACCGTCCTATGCCCGCAGACAAAAGCAAACGACCCGCCTCGACTTCGACGTATTGGCGTGCAGGCTACACTCGTAAAGATGGCACGCGTGTCAAGGGGCATTATGTGAAGAAGTCTGCGTCCATGTAAACGCGTAAGGGTATTGCGGTAAGCACCCGCTGAATCAATGGACAGGCGCTGTCTTTTCAGAGAGGCGCCTGTCGCATTTTGTTACGCCTTGTCACCTCTTCCATGCACATTTTCAATCTGCATTCTGTACCGCAATCGACTCAACGTCCCCTCGCACCATAGAAATTAATCCTGCATCTCCTCTTCGGCTTCACCTTTGCCATCCACTTGAAAGGGCAGGCTTGCCTCGATACGTGTTCCCATGCCCGATGTGGAACTCACTCTCAATTTGCCGCCGACCGCTTCCGCACGCTCACGCATGATCATCAGACCATGTCCATCCGGATAATTGGCCTCGTGGGATAATTGGAAGCCGATGCCGTTATCCTGAACGGTGAGGAGCACGGTGTGATCCTCCCATTGCAATGACAGCGAGACCAGGTCTGCCTGCGCGTGGCGCACGATGTTCAACAGCGCCTCCTGAGCGATTCGTAAGACGGTCATCTCCAGAGCAGAGCCTACGCGAGGCAGCGGCTGTTCCGAACTGCTGAACTCGATCTGGAGTCCGTAGCGGGTCTCAAACTTTTCTACAAATGCTCGCAAGGCTGCCACCAGACCATATTCGTCTAGAACCAGTGGACGCAGATCAGACATCACGTCACGCACAATGGCGATGATCTCAGTAGCCAGTTTGATCGAATCTGCCAGCCGGCTGCTCACGGGATCTGTCAATTTATCGGCCAGCTGGTTGTTGATAATCGTTAAGTTAAGATTGAGGGCGATCAGGCTCTGCCCGACCCGATCATGCAGCTCCCGTGCCAGCGCGCGACGTTCCTGCTCCTGCACTTCCACCAAACGCTGGGAAAGTGTCTGTAACCGCCTGCGATGTTCAAGCAGCGCCTCGTTTGCGGTTTGCAGCTCCAGTGTACGCTCCGTGACGCGGTTTTCCAGTTGGAGGTTTAGTTGATGAAGTTCTGCCTCGGCTTGCTTGCGTTCGGTGATGTCCACGATGACCGATACGGCTGATTGAGGCTTATGCACATCGTCCAGAATGGGGGCCGCGCTGACGTTTACCCATAAAATTGCTCCATCCTGGCGAATGAACCGCTTTTCGAGTTGGAAGGGCAGGCCTCGTTGTATGAGACGGTCATGTAATCTTCTATCTTCTTCGATATCGTCTGGATGTGTTACGCTCCAAAGTTTTTTATCGAGTAATTCTGCTTCATCCAGGCCAAGCATTTTGCAGAACGCCTGATTGACGAATAGTAGCCTGCTTTCCATATCCGTGCGAACGATACCAGCCGTAGCCTGATTGATAATCGCACGGAACTGTTGTTCTGATTCACCCAGGGCCTGTTCGGCTTGTTTCCGCTCGGTTATATCCAGGGTAATAACAATGGCGTGTTCCGGGGGATCATCCAGAAGTGCATATTGCGACCAGTAAATACGCCCCAAACGTTCCGCCTCATGACTGATTGTCTCGCCTGCAAAGACCCGGCGAAAACGGGCCTCCATCCGCGCGGCGACTTCGGCATCGAATATCTCATGCAGCGTGTGACCTTCGAGCATTTCGCGGGTATACCCAAGGTCTTCCACGATCATCCCTTCCGCGATCAAATAGCGCATACGCTTATCCACAACGAAGACTCCCCCTTTGGGAATGTTTCGGGCAATGGCTCGATATAAGGCTTCATTCCTTTTCAGGATTTCCTCTGTGTGTTTGTGCTCAGTGATATCCAGCCACATGCTGAGCGCGGTGCGAATGTTGCCCCGCGGGTCGCGGATCGGAGCCGCACTGACCAATAGTGAAGTCTGTTGTCCATCAGGTGACTCCATCATTAGCTCCAGGTTTCGTATTTCTTCCCCAGAACGGGAGACGCGCTGGAGCGGCAATTGTTCGGAGGTGAGCTCCGCAACTCCATCGGGCAGGAGGATTTTCCAGCCGGAGCTTTCCTCCGGTGCGGCTGATCCAGTCAATCGGTCGATCGAACGCTGGTTCATTTCCCGGCCATTCCGGCTGATGTGCGCGAGCGAGAAATGTGGCGGACCATTTGTCACTGCCAAACCCATCGGCACATTCTCAAAGATGGCATCCAGCAGCTGCCAACCTTCATTCTCACGGCGCAACAACCGAACATATTCCGAGAGCAATCCAAAAAGCACCATCAAGTATCCGCCGACCAGGATCACGCGCTGCACGTACCACCAGAGATCGTAGCGCCTTCCACCCATGAGCACCATCATGCTGATGAAGACCAGGGCCATTTGGGGAAATGCAAGGAAGCCGGCCAGTTTGTCGCCAGAGCGCTGGTAATAGCCAATCGATAGAACACAACCTGCTGCAAATGCGATCAGCAGGAGCTCCACCCATGCACGCATGGGCGGAGCATACCTCCCCTCAACAAGGATAAAGACGGGTAAATATGACTCGCCGGAAATAAGCAGACGAAACCCCAGGATTACAAGCGATAGCCAGGCGACCAGACCCCACAACCAGCTGCTATTGGAAGCAAAGCTTTGTTTTCCCGGCCAGCGCATGAAGATGGCTGCGACGAGAAAACTGATGAGCAGCGTTAAATCAACTAGTGCGATCCAGGCAGAGGTACTGGGGAGACGTCCGAGGATGGAGGCGCCTCCGGGCAATACGCCTGGCCAGGTTAAGGCATAAAATATTTGCCCGATACCATACGTGGCAAATCCATATCCGACCCAGAACGAAAGCGGGTCACGCAACACATGATAGCGCCCGAGGGCAAGATAAGCGATACTAAGCGTTGTAAGCGCGACGAAGGCGCTCATCAATGGAATATACCAGGGTAGTTCAGCCCGGATCGAACCAGAACCCCAAAAGAGGGCCAACCCCAGGATGAGCAAAGCCAACCCAATCGCGGTGCCCAGGATGGCGACCAACAGGGGATCAGGCTTCGACCGCACTACGTTTCTCCAGGCATAGCCGCGACTCGCCGGGTGCTGTTGGTCGCGATCCATCGATTAAGATCCATGGGATATTCGGTTCAGCTGCCAATTCTCAGGCGAGTTCCTCTGTGATGGATGTAATACCGAAACGCCTCTTGATCGAGGTCGTGGGCTGGTAGGCCAGTAAAATCGCCAGGGCCGCGCTCAGTCCAATCATCCGATTGGCGATTTGCCACCAGTCGACGTCCGTGAGCCCCGAAATACTCGCAATGAAACCGGTCAGGAACCAAATGATAATGCTCCAGGACACAAGTAGAATCCGATATTTTTGAGTGGCATTGTTCACGCGAAAATACAGGGTGAAATAAGCCAGGCTGCCAATGATCTGCGGAAACAGGAGCAAGAGGAGCACAATAATGAATAAAGGGCCCCTCAACTCATGCTCATAGAGCAGCGTGGCCCTCCAACGTTCCACAGCAACACCAACTGGATCACTCGCCAGCACGTAGTAGATGAGCAGAATGTAGTAAGCAACATAAAATACGCTGAGTGGGCCAAGCAGACCCCGATTACCGGTGAACAGATACAAAAGGTAATACACCAATCCAAATAATCCAACGCAGATAGCCAACAGGTTCACCATGGTAAAGGTGGTAAACAAAGGCAAGCCAACGATTCCAAAACCGCCCAACAAACTCAGCAGACCGCCTGAAACTGTGGTGGCAGCCAGGGCATACCACCATACCACAAATAATGACCAGGCCATGCGAGAGTCGGGCGATGATAAGTGCCGGCGGCTGAGGACACGTCCGACGTAGTAATAAATGCCCGCAGCCAGTATGGACAATAAAGCCCCGAACAGTAGTGTAGGCTGAATCATGGCAGCTCCTCGTCAGATCAAATCCCGCGCACGGTCTGTAACAGTATCTTTTGAACGTGGCGTTACAACTCTTGTAGGCACCTGTTCAGGCAGCCAGCCTTCTACCGGCGGAAGGGTAAAATAAAACGTTGCGCCTTTGCCCGGCTCGGAATCGACCCAGATGCGCCCACCGTGTCGTTCGACGATCTTGCGGGCAATGGCCAATCCGATGCCTGTTCCAGGATATTGTTCCTGGCGATGCAGTTTTTGGAAAATGCCAAACACGTGTTCGGTGTATTGAGCATTGATGCCGATGCCGTTATCGCGGATGAAGAACAACCAGCGTTCACCTAACTGCCTGACCCCCAGGTGAATACGAGGCGGTTCGGAGCCGCGAAATTTAAGAGCGTTTCCGATCAAATGTTGCAACAACTGCAACATTTGGGCATCGTCACCGAGCACCGCTGGCAGCGGCTCGTGCGTTATGATGGCACCCACGTCTTCGACGATGAATTGCAGATTTTCCAACACGCGTTCGAGCGTCTTTTCCATAAGCACTGGGACAGGGTTAGCTTCGCGTGCGGCCACTTTGGAATAGGCCAGCAGGTCAGCGAGCAGGCTTTTCATACGGTTCGTCCCATCGAGCGCGAAACTGATGAATTCATCCGCATCGGGATCCAGTTTGCCCTGATACCGGCGGCCCAATAATTGCACGTAGTTGGATACGAGACGTAATGGTTCCTGCAGGTCGTGAGAGGCGACATAGCCAAATCGCTCGAGTTCCTGGTTGGAGCGTTTCAGTTCCTGCGTTTGTTGCCGAAGTTTTTCCTCATCCAGTCTGCGTTCGGTAATGTCGCGCGCAGCGGCATATAGAAGTTGATCTTGAGGCGCAAACACGGCAACCCACGCAAGCCAGCGGTAACTCCCATCCTTATGACGACAACGACTCTCAAAACGACCGGTGGTTTCGTTTCTCACGCGCTGAAGCGCTACCGTGGTCGCTGAGAGATCAGCTGGATGAATCAGTTTTGTGAGTAGCTGCCCATGAAGTTCTTCACGTGTATAGCCAAGGTTTTGTTCCCAGGCCGGGTTCAGGTCCAGCAGGCGTCCGGTCAGATCCATCGTGCAAAGCATATCGAGGGTCACGTTAAAGAATTGCTCGGCACGTTGCTGCAATAGAGTCTGTTCCTCTGCCAGCACCCCGGCCATTTTATTGAACTCACTGGCCAGCTGGCCTAATTCATCCCGCGAGGTCGCGTCCAGCCGCACATCCAGTTCTCCATTGGCAAAGCGGGCTACTCCACTCTGTAAAGCCAGAATGGGACGCGTCATGCTGCGAGCGAGCGCAACGGCCACTGCTGCGGCTACCAACAACGCAATGGCGCTGGTCACGGCAATGGTTCCGCCAAAGGCGCGGATAGGCTGATAGGCCTCTGCCCGATCTATTTTGACAACGAGACACATCTGGCGATCGGGGATCCAGCGGTAGGCCACAAAGGATGGCGTATTGCGATAGTCGTCCGCTTCCATCACGCCGCTTTCCTGTTGCAAACAGCGTTTGACATGCTCCGTTTGGACCGGTTGCGCCAGGAGAGCCGGATCTTCCACAAAACGCGGACGGGTAACAAACATATGCGACGGATTGACCAGATAGGCATCATCCGTTTCATGCAGGTTGGTCCGCCGGCTGACCAGGACGTTTAAGCTTTCCATATCCAGTTGTGCCGCCAGCAGGGCCACTCGCTCTCCCGCCACGCCATACAGTGGAGCGGCGGCTGTCATGGTGAATGCTTGCAACTCCTCTGAATAGATTGGGTTTTCTACATAGGGCCCGGATTGGCCATTCAAAAAGAATGGCTGGTTGGCCTTTAATTGGCCTTCTTCGTCTGGCATGGTGGAGGCGATGACGAGCCCGGTTTCTGGATTAATTAAGCTGACCTGTATGTACTCGTACGTCGCAAGCCGTGGTTCAAGAATGGCCACAAATGCTTCACGTGCGGCGCGAAAATCCGCCGAGTTGCGATTCGACATGAGGACGGTGAGCACTTGTGTAACGACAACCGGATCGGATGCCAGGGCTGAAATATTCGCGCCCTTTACTTCCACCCATCGGTTCAGGTTATCCTCCTTCCTCAGTGCCGTGCCGTGCAATTCCGAAATGGTGTTCGAGCGCAGCGAAGCCCAGCCACTTTGATACGCGATCAGTCCAACGCTCACCAGGAGGGCCAGGGCGTAGAAAATAAATGCAAGCGTAAATCGAGGTGTCAGTTTCACTTAGGCTATTTCTCGTCAAGGCCACTTAACTTCTGTTGAAGCTACTTGAGGAGTCTGGACAGTGTCATACTTATTTCGAGAGAAAGCGGGAGGTGGTTTTGAGCAGGCCGAAAATCTGAGCGGTACAATCAACAGAAGCGTGGAACACAAACCATCCTCCGCAACACATAATCATCTCGCAACCTATAAGGCAATGTACGTTCAGGTTTGCAGGGTACTTCGTCGCCGAGGCTTGCCTCCACCCATTTGTGACGCTCTGCCAAACCTTGCTCATGTAGATTAAATCATACCAAAATATTCCATCATATTCCATTCCGGAACATTGAAAATACTGTGCAATTCTGTTTGGTTTCGGGATGCTGAATATCCGGTCGATACGCGCAGAAAAGGCCCGGCTGCATGTCAGAAGAGAGTGCCCTTTATTTCTTAAGCTGCGCCCGAGCAGCGAGCGAAGAGCGTCTTCGACCAAAAATGTTCGATTGCGATTCTGTCACTCCTCCGATTCTTTAGTAGAACGATTCCATGCCCAGCTCCGCTGGGAACGAAACACTGCGTGGAGTTACCACGAAGAATAGCTGCTCATCTTTTTTGAATGTTTTTTTACCTGTCTGCGGATGCAATACTTCGTTATAGTCCCACCAGCGATTCAAGAATAAGTTGATCTTCAGAATACGGTTCTGGTCGACAAAATCCTTATAAGGGTCGACCACAATGAGCTCATCTTTCCATCGATCAATGTGTGAAATGATGCTGTAATGACCATAATCGTCATCTTCCTCATCCACATCGCCGAACAGTCCCTGCCATTCCACACCAACCGGAAATTTGCAGACCTCCAAAACGTACTCCAGATCTTCCAACGTACCGTTTTCCTTGGACCAGAGTTGCGCATCCGATGCTAGATCATGCACGGCTTTGGCAAGCTGATCCACACGTGTTCCATGCGTTTCAATGGTATGCGTGGCGCCCGCCGCCTCTGTGATTTCCTCCTGAGACACATGTACTGCGATGTTTTCAAGAAGCATTTGCGTCACAGCGGGGCCGCAATGATTTTCTGTGATCTGCTCGATCCAGCGCAACCGATCAAATTTCTTTGGGTCTGACTGGGGATTTAGCATGTTTGCTCAACAGACTGGCTAAAATATCCTCGAACCCAATTCCGTGCATTTGCATCACCTGGGTCATTGGCTGGTCGCCGGGGCCCAGAGCGGTATTGGGATTGCAATCGATGAAATAGGGTGTCTCATCCTTCTCGTCCACGCGGATGTCAAACTTGGCATAATCCGTGAAGCGCAGGATCTCAAAGGCTTTAACGCAGAGCTCACCGATCTTCTTTTCCAACTCTTCTTCCACAAATTCGAATTTGGCAGCATTCGGAATCTCATAACTTTCGATGCTTGTATATTCATGTTTGCCATCGGGCTTCAGGCGATACTTCTTCCGCGCTAAAAAGACATGGCGATTCTTCCCATCTTCGAAGACAACTCCAGTGATCTCCGGTCCTTCGATGAATTTCTCCACCAGTACAGGGATTTTGTATTCACCTTGAAGAGTCTCCACTTTTTTTAGGACTTGTGCCGCAGTCTCCTTAATCGCGCGATTATCAATACCCATGCTACCACCACTTTCATTCAGTTTGACAATATAGGGTGGGTCAAAGGAAGGTGGTGTATTCGAACGCAGATCTTTGATGAATTTATACTCAGGGGTTGGAATATTATTTTGCTGAAGCAATTCTTTGAAGAGATGACGGTTACTGCCGATCACCATGCCCGTGGTGCCGCAGCCTGTAAAAGGCATGCTGGCGTATTCCAGAAAAGCTGGAATGGTGCTGGCGAGTTTGTCCTTACCCCTCACCGTATCCACCAGGTTTACGATCAGGTCTGGTTTATCTACCAGGAGGTTGGTGAGAAGATATTGGTCCGCCGGATAGCCCTTGGCTTCCAGACCCAGTTTTTTTATTTCTTCGATGACTTCTTGGGCGCGCGCCTCCACCTCCTGTTCCGCGGAAAAAGCCTCTTCATTCGGGAAGAATTCCCTTTGCACGAACGAATAAGCAACTGCCACAAGATGCAACTCTTTCAGCGCATCGGACTCAACATTAAGTTTGATTTTCACAAGTCTCTTACCTGATTCTCCCTCACCTTAGATGAATACTCCTTGTACATGTGCGAATGGATTCCTACACGGTGGGTGTGATTGGCAACACAGTTTGGGTAGGCGGGACACCTCTTTCAATGCTTTCAACAGGTCTGCAGCGGGAGGCGTTATTGGTGGTTAGAGAATGCGGCAAGACATCGTTATCTTTGTTCTCTGGGGAGAAATTAGTGACGTCTGTTTCCCCAATGTACTCTGATAACGATGTCTTTGTAAGGATGACACGTATCGAAACATTAGCTCAACCAAAAGAGTCCACTTATTCGTTTTTTGCCTACTATAAAGGTGGGAACAGGCTATATCAATAAGGAAATCCCCCATAGCCAGATAGGGAAATCCCTATCTGTGGTTGGGCAAGCTGATATGGTTTGCAAAGCTTAGGTAAGAAGACTCTAATCAGATATTAACTGAATCCTATATTTCTTCCTATGATGCGTGGTGTAAGATAATAAATAACCTTCTTTATCGAAGGCAAGCTCAGCACAGGCGTGCTTGTTTATGCCTTATCAACCAGCCAACTACTTGTTCAAGCAGTTCGGTTGATACAGCTCATGAAAAAGGAGAAAAAGATGAATACGAAAAATGAAGAACTCGAGTACGTGGAAAGACAGCCAAGCCGTGCCAAATCTCTCTTAACCGGGCTGTTCGTCGGTGGCCTGGTTGGCGCAGGTACGGTGCTACTTTTAGCACCGCAATCTGGATCGGAGACGCGTGCTGAAGTCCGATCAGGAGCCATCCACCTGCGTGACCGGACTACGGAAGTTGTAAAAGACAAAGTGGGACAGGCCAAATCCAAAGCGAATCAGATCAAGACCGATGTGCAGGTCAAGGCGGAAGACTTGCAACACCAGGGAAAAGACCTGCTGGCTAAACAATTGGACCGTGTGGATCAGGCTGCTGAGGCTGGAAAGAAAGCAATCCAAAATAATCAGAACGCAAACTAGCACGTACGATAGGCTCTTGCAAGATCTAGATTTATTTCAGCCCTCTCGCAATTTTGGAGAGGGCTGAAACAGCCCGGGGAGAATTCGAACCTGAAACAGAACTTTTGCGAGATCTGTTCGATGCCCGATTTAGGCCTGGATCAATTTATTCTCATTTAATGTTAGCCCCTCTGACAAGTCGTAAGCACTGACAGAAAGGGCCCATCCAAAAAAGAGCGATTCATTCCTCTCGACGTCCGATTCGTCAGGTACCATAAAGGTTTTGCAGATGAAAAAATCAATTCGAACGAGTGTAGTCATACTTGCCATGGCGAGTATTGGCGCCTTGTTATACAGTGGCTTTGCGCCGATTTCCGAGGCCTCTCTGGTTCAACAGCTTGGGCAGCAGGCGTTGATGCTGCCGGTGAAGCCTCTTCAGCAAATGCGGGTGACCTCATGCGGTGAAGCGGCGATAACGATGGCCTATAACTATGCAAACTCGCAGGAACCCATACAAGAGTCAGAGGTCCTTGCGTACGCGACGAAGATGGGGTATTTCACAGCGGAGCGCCCGCCGTTTACCAGTCCCGCAAACATG
>Ga0114129_10016876_pt1 | contig 10394 bp, 7 predicted proteins | sample RhiMetdeltSRZDD1_FD_80071 | JGI IMG/M metagenome (GOLD analysis project Ga0114129, IMG submission 80071) | Populus rhizosphere microbial communities from Tennessee, USA - Rhizosphere MetaG P. deltoides SRZDD1 (version 2) (version 2) | ecosystem: Host-associated > Plants > Roots > Rhizosphere >... | reverse complement strand
GACCTGCGTCAGGACCGCCACGGCGCCCACAGTCACTAGTCATCCTGAGCCGCGGGAGCCCGCGAAGCGGGCAGATGAAGGATCGCGGTCGTCCCGATAGAGCGCCCCTTACCGGAAGGATCGCGATCCCTCGCTACGCTCGGGATGACATGGCGTTAGGTACGGCCGTGGCGGCTGCGGCTTCCTTGAGCAGCCGCCATGCGTCGCTCACGTGACGTCGCTCGGTCCGCATGTTGCCGATCGCGAGCCGCAGCACGTAGCGGCCGTTCAACTTCGTGTGTGAAAGGTAGGCGGAACCGCTCGCGTTCACGCGCTCGAGAATCGCCGCGTTGAGCGCCTCACGGTCTGCCTCGCTCGCGCCGGCGGGTGCATAACGAAAGCACACGAGCGAGAAGGGAACCGGCGCCACCCGCTCCCAGCCAGGCGCGGCGTCGACCCACGCGGCGAATTCCCTCGCCATCTCCATCTGCTGTCGGAGACGAGCCGCCAGCCCTTCGGCGCCAAACGCACGGATGACCATCCACAGCTTGAGCGCCCGGAACCGCCTACCCAGCTGGACACCGTAGTCCATGAGGTTCACGACTTCACTCTGCTCGCGCGTCACGAGATACTCGGGCACAAGCGAAAACGCGCGCTTCAGGACGTCGGGGCGACGCGTGAACATCGCCGATAGGTCGATCGGCGTGAACAGCCACTTGTGAGGGTTCACGACCAGCGAATCCGCGAGCTCGACACCCGCGAGCACATGCCGCATCTCGGGAACGACGGCGGCCACACCACCGTACGATCCATCCACGTGGAGCCACATGCCTTCGCGCGCGCATAACGCGGCAATCGCCGACACGGGGTCGATGCTCGTCGTGCTGGTCGTGCCGACCGTGGCCACGGCCGCGAGCGGCAGGTAGCCAGCCGCGCGATCCGCGCGCACCGCTGCGTCGAGTGCGTCCACACGCATGCGGAAGTCGGCGTCGGCCTCGATGTGCACGACGTTCTCGTGCCCGAACCCCAGCGTGATCGCTGCCTTGTCTACCGACGAGTGTGCGTGCGCCGACGTGTAGACCCTGAGCCTCGGCAAGTCGGCTCGGCCGGCCATGCCTTTCTCACGGATGCCGAGCTCCGGCTTTGCCTCGCGCGCCGCGGCGAGGGCGAGCAGGGTGGAGATCGATGCCGTGTCGTTGATCAGGCCGAACCATCCATCACCCAAACCGAGGAGCTGGCGCAGCCAGTCGAGCGTCCTGATCTCGAGTTCCGTCGCCGCCGGTGACGTCTTCCACAGCATCGCGTTCACGTTGAGCGCCGAGATGAGCATCTCGGCCAGGATGCCCGGTGCCGATGCGGAGATCGCGAAGTAGGCGAAGAAGCCAGGGTGGTTCCAGTGCGTCACGCCAGGAACGATGAGTCGCTCGAAGTCATCGAGTACCGCATCGAGTGACTCGGGCTCGTCGGGTGGCTCGGCCGGGATCGTTCCCGCGATCTCGCCCGGTGCGACGCGAGGGACGACCGGGAACCGGTCCGGGTGCTCCAGATAGTCGCCGATCCACTGGAGAACGCGACGCGCCTGACGTCGGAACTCGTCAGGCGCGATGTCGCCGAGCATAGGCTCCCGCGGCTCCAATGGCGTGTCGCCGTTCGTCATGGCGTCCTGTTGCGGCGTTAGGCGCTGTCAGCGATCGGGAAGTCACCGGTGTGCTCTGACTTCCGTTCGTCTCGCCTCACCGGCTTGGGCTGAGGGGTAGCCGAGGCGCGCCCTTCCGCAGCGGTGATGAGTGCGACCCCGGCGACAATGATAACAGCCGCCACGACCATCCGCCCGCTGATCGACTCGCCGGCCAGGAGCCAGCCGAGAATGATTGCGACGACCGGGTTCACGTACGCGTACGTCGCGACGCGAGCGGCCGTCGACACCCGGAGCAGGTATACGAACGCCGTGAACCCGATGAGGGATCCGAAGATGAGCAGGTACACCCAGGCAATGAACGACCGCGTCGAAACAGCGGAGAACGCGAACATCGCGGCCTCGCCACGCATCACGCCGAGGATCCCGACGAACGTGCCGCCGGCGAGCATCTGAATCGCCGTCATCATCAGCGCCGACTGCGGACGCGGCGCGTGTCGCGAGTAGATCGATCCGAGCGACCAGGCGAACGACCCGAAGATGACGATCGCTGCACCGATCAGGTCGACTCGCGCGCCGCCTCCGAACGACGCCGGCCCGACCAGCGTCGCAACCCCGACGAGCCCGATCAACAGCCCGACGCCAACGAGAATCGTGGGTCGTCTGCCGCCCGGACGTGCCCATTCGAGCAGCACCATGAAGACCGGAGTCATGGCGACGAGCAGCGCCGCGATGCCGGATGGGATCCGGCTCTCTGCGACGCCGACGAGCGAGTTCGCGAACATGAGCAGCGACCCGACGATCGCGGCGGTGCGAAATTGCGGCCACGTCACGCCGGGCTCGCGACGCACGTTCGCCGCCGCCAGCATTATCGCGCCCGCGAGAGTGAAGCGGGCCCCCGACAGGAGAAACGGCGGAATCGTCTCGATCGCGAAGCGAATACCGAGATACGTGGAGCCCCAGATCAGGTAGATCGCGATGAAGGCCGCGATCACTAGTCCACGACGAGGTGGTGTTCGAGCTACCGCCACCGAAACAGCCTCAAGGCCAAAGTGAAGCCGACAACGAGCCACGTTACGATGATCGCGAGCTCACCGCCGACGGTAGCCCACGGCGCGCCCTGCAGCATGTTCGCGCGAAGGGCGTCGTTGACGGCCGTGAGCGGCAGCGCCTGGATGAATGGCTGGGCTGCCTTCGGGAAGTTGCCTGACGAGAAGAAGACTCCGGAGAACACCCACATCGGTAGCATCACGAGGTTCATGAGCCCCGATGCGCCCTCCATGGTGCGAGCACGTGACGCGATGAGCAACCCGAGTCCACCGAACGCCAGCGACGACAACACGCAGATGATCGCGAGCTGACCCAGCGAGCCACGGAGCGGCACGCCAAATACGAGCGTCCCGAAGCCGATCAGCGTCGCGACCTCGATCACGAGCAGCGATAACCGAAAGAACAGGAACGACGCCAGATACTCGGCGCGCGACATTGGCGTCGCGATGAGCCGCTTGAGCAGCTTCTTCTTTCGCGCATCGACGATCGAGAATCCGATGCCCCAGATCCCGCTGCCCATCAGGTTCATCCCGAGCAGCCCCGGCACCACGAAATCGATGTACCGGGAGCCTCGCTCGCTGACCTTCGTCTCGGTGACCGGCACAGGGTCCTTCTGGCCGCCGGCGCGCTGTATGGTACGGTCGACCACCATACGCGCCGTGCGAGACTCCGGCCGCGCGTCGTCGAAGCGGTACTCGACTGCGCCGTCCACGCGCGGAACGACCACGAGCGCCACCTTGCCTGTTCTGAGAGCGGTGGCTGCGGCGGTGTCGTCCAGCACGTCCACGACCAGTCCGGATGCTGTCTTCAGCGAGTCCACCACCGGACTATTCGCTGCGCTTTTCGCCACGGCAATGTGCGATGCCTCAGCGGGCCGATTCCGAAACGCGATACCCAGTCCCGCGGCGAGCAGGATGGGGAAGACGAATACCCAGAATACGGCCTCGGGCTCGCGATAGAACTCGCGAAACCGCGCGAGTGTGAGCTCCACGATGGCTGGCGTATTGTCGGTCGTGTTCTTCACGCGTGTCGAGCGATCAGGCGTCATCGCGCAGGCTCCTCCCGGTGAGCGTGACGAACACGTCCTCGAGCGTCGGCGAGTGCGTGCGAAGCTCGGTGAGCGGCATCCCGTGCGTCTCGAGCGTGTCGAGCAGCATGGGGATGGTCTCGTGTGCGGCACCGACCTGCAGGGCCCAGCTTCCGCCGGCGCGTCGTGCCGATTTCACACCCGCAAGCGAGAGGAGCGCCGCTTCGTCGATCTCGCGGGACCCGTCGACGCCGAACTCGATGACATGCCCCGCGCCGAGCGATGCGATGAGCTCGCGCGGCGTACCGAGTGCAATCACTCGCCCGTGATCCACGATTGCGACGCGATCGCACAACCGCTCGGCCTCGTCCATGTAGTGCGTCGTTAGGACGGTCGTCCCGCCTTCGCTGCGAAACTTGTCGATGATGTCCCACAGCTGCCGACGCGACTGTGGATCGAGACCGGTCGTCGGCTCGTCGAGGAAGAGGAGGTCAGGGTCGCCGACGAGCGCGCACGCGACCGCGAGACGCTGCTTCTGTCCGCCGGAGAGCGTTCCCACGCGCGAGCCCCGCTTCTCGTCGAGCTGCACGAGACCTATGACTTCGTCAACACTGCGGCCGGCCGGATAGAACGATCGGAACAGCTTCACCGACTCGGCCACGGTCAGCTTTTCGGAGAGTTGCGTTTCCTGAAGCTGGATCCCGAGCCTGGACCGGAGCGCGCGCCCGTCGCGCGTCCACTGCATGCCGAGAACCTCGACGGTGCCGGCATCGGGATTGAGGAGACCTTCGCAGATCTCGATCGTGGTGGTTTTGCCGGCGCCGTTGGGTCCGAGGAGACCGAAGCATTCGCCTGTGCGGACCTCGAGGTCGAGCGCGTCGACGGCGACGACGTCGGCGTAGGCCTTCCTAAGACCGCGAACCGCGAGCGCGAGTGGCGCAGTACTGGTAGCGGGCATCGCGGAAAATTAACGCGTCGAAAAGACGCTGCTGGCTGCGTGCAGCTGCGGGCTGGTAGCCGACGGCTGCGCGCTACTGCCGCGTGCTGCGAGCTGCTGCTATTACCGCCAAGTCGTCATCCCGAGCGCAGCGAGGGATCCTCAGGTTCCCGGTAGACGGCTCCTGTTCCCAGGTCCCTTCGTCTCCCGTCCCACGATCACACCTAACGCTTTGTAAGACCCCTGAGCGTAGCGGCAGTGTTTCGCTCCGACATGGCTTTAGCCCACATGTCACCCACGCGAGCGAACCGCTCACCAACCGTCTCGATCGTGAAGTCCTGCGGGTCGAGCTTCGGCGTCAGCTCCTTCCACTCGAGCGGTGTGGACACCGGCGCGCCGGAGCGCGCGCGAACCGCGTACGCGGCCGCCACCGACTTACCGAGCACGTTCTGCAGGTAGTCGACGTACACCGTTGCCTTGGGCCGCGCCGACACCGACCGCTCCACCGTCGCCTCCCTCGGGTGTGCGTTCGTCACTCGGGTCGCCACGAGCTGCGCGATGAGCAGCGCCGCCTCGTTGCTCGTGCGTGGAGGGAGCGGCAGGAAGATGTGCAGGCCGGTCGAGCCCGACGTCTTAAGGGCCGCCACGAGACCGAGTCGGTCCAACTCCTCCTTCACCCACGTCGCGACTTCGACGACTCGCTCGAACTTCGCGCGCGGGCCAGGATCGAGATCGATGACCGAGTAGTCCGCGAACCCGAGACTCTTCACCCGCGCGTGCCAGGGATCCACCGAGATCGTTCCGAGCTGGACCTGATACAGGAGTGTCGCCAGCGTACCACCAACGAGTCGGTCGACGCGATCGCCGTCCGCGTCCTCGATCGTGTCGACGCGCACGCCATTCGGCGGATTCGCCGGCGCTTTCTGCTGGTAGAACGCCTCACCGTTGATGCCGTCCGGAAAGCGCTTGAGTACCAGCGGCCGATCGGCCATCACGGGCAGGATGAATGGCGCTACGCGCACGTAGTGACGGAGCACGTCACCCTTCGTGTAACCGCCCGCGCGGCCGGGAAACCAGACCTTCTCGAGGCTGGAGAGCGAGAGCGTGACGCCACGACCCAGCGTCAGGCGTGCGTCGCGTCCCTCACGCTCTGCCGATTCGAGATCGACCTGGAGCCTCGCGTCGGTTCCGGAGACCGCCGGTGAAGCCAGTGATGGCCGCTTTGACGCGCGCTCCGTCGTCGGTTTCGAGCGTCGCTTCGACGGCGCCTTGATGCTCGCCGCCGCGCCCGCACGCCGACCGGGTTTCCCTGTGCGGGTCGCGCTGCGGCGCTGTACGCTTGTCCCCTCGCGAGTCACATCGCGCGGGTCTTTATCGTCCCGGACGCCCAGGAAGATCGGCTGACGGAGTCGATTGTCCGCGGTCCACTCGTTGAATTTCACTTCCACCACGACCTCAGGCCGCACCCAGTGCGCCTTCTCGTTCGTGCGGACGGGGGCAGAAAACGGCGACGACTTTCGCTCGAGACGCTCGAGGCGTCTCGCCATGGCCGCGAGGCTCGCACGTGTGAAGCCACCTCCCGTGTGTCCGACGTACACGAGATCGTCGCCGTCGAAAAGCCCGAGAAGGATGGCGCCGAGGTGCTCCCGGGTGTTGCGCGGCTCGGTGTAGCCGCCGACGACGAACTCCTGTCGGAACTCCACCTTGAGCTTGAGCCAGTCGCGGGATCGAGCGCCGGGCTGGTACGTGGAGTCTATGCGCTTCGCGATGATGCCTTCCCAGTCATCTCGTCGGGCTCGCGCGAGAAGCTTCTCTCCGTCGCCGGGGCCGGACTCGCCGAGTCGCACGCCCTTTGGCGGACGCTTGCCGATGAACCGCTCGAGGCGTTTGCGTCGCTCGGTCCACGGTTGATCGAGCAGAACCGCGTCTCCGTCCACGAGCAGGTCGAACGCGACGAGCGCGGATGGCGTGGCCGTCGCGTGACCGGCGATGTCCGTTTCCCCCTGGAGATGCATTCGACTCTGGAGCGCCTGGAAGCGCGCCGGCGCATCTCCCGCGAACGCAACGATCTCGCCGTCGAGCACGAACGGCCGCTTGCGGCGCAGCGCCAGCGCGCGGACCCCGGCGGTGACCTCGGGAAACTGGTGCGACTTGTCTTTCCCGTTTCTCGTGATCAGCCTAACGCCGGATCCCGACGCGAACGCCAGCACGCGAACGCCGTCGTATTTGGGCTCGAAGGTCCATTTTTCACCGCTCGGGATGTCGGTCCCGATGGAGGCCATCATGGGCGTGATGCTGGAGACTGGAGACGGGAGACGGGAGACGGGTTTGACGGCGGTCTCCACCCGTTTTCCGCGTCTCGTCTCCCGTTTCCCGAACGTCTCCCGTCTCCCGTCTCCCGTCTCCCGGTTGGAGTGCCAAACCTTCGGCTTCCCGTCGCGGATCTCGTCCATCGTTCGCCCCGTCGCTACCGACGTGTCGTGCTCGTTGATGTCCCAGCCTGCTGCGGCGTCGGAATCCCTGTGCTTGATCAGGAGCCACTGCGGCTTTCCCTCGCCGCGGCTTGCCATGCGAACGAGCGCGAACGAGCCGCGAAGTCGCTCACCGTGAAACGTGACCTTGATCTCGCCGCGCTCGTAGCCTCGCCTCAAGGAGTCCACGCTTCCGTCATCCGGCTCGTAGGTGCCACGATCCCACAACATCACCGTTCCGCCACCGTACTCACCGGCCGGAATCGTCCCCTCGAACGTGTTGTATTCCATGGGGTGATCCTCGACCTCGACGGCGAGGCGACGCTGCGTCGGGTCGAGCGACGGTCCCTTCGGCACCGCCCAGCTCTTCATCACTCCGTCGAGCTCGAGCCGGAGATCGTAGTGCAGATGGCTGGCGGCGTGCTTCTGGATCACGAACGCGAGCTGCCTAACGCCACGCGAGGATGTGGCCCCGGCGCGCGTCGCGCCTTCGGGCTCCTTCGTCCGTGTGAAGTCACGCTTCGCGCGGTACTCGCGCAGGTGTGGCACCCTCCCTCTCGGGTCTATGCGGTCTTCTTCTGGCGGCTCCGGCTCCCGGAAGCCCGTCGCGGTGTTTTCGCCACGCGCTTCTTCCCGCCCGTACCCTCCTTCGTCGCCTCCTCGAGGCTCGCCTGAAGCCGGGACATGAGGTCCAGCACCTTCGAGTCCTCGTCCTCATCCGGCAAGGCCTCGGCCGCCGTGACCTTCTTACCCTTCATCTTCGCCCGAATAAGCTTCATGAGGTTCGAACGGTAGTCGTCGGTGTAACGCGACGGATCGAAGGGCTCGGCGAGGTTCTCTACGAGCTGCTTGGCCATGCTCAGCTCCTGCTCGCGTAGCATCCCGGAACCGGGGAACGAATAGTCACCGATGTCGACCAGCTCGTTGGCAAATCGCATCAGCTCCATGACGAGCGCTTCGCCGACGACGCGCACGCCCGCGAGGTGCTGCGTGCGCCGAATGATGACTTTGCCGACCCCGACGACTTCGGACTGCCGCATGGCTTCGCGAAGCAACGCGTATGGCTTGTCGCCACCCTTCGTGGGCACGAGGTAGTAGGGCGTTTCGAAGAATCGCGCGTCGATCTCGTCTTCGCGCACGAAGTCGATAATGTCGATCGTCCTCGATGAATCGAGCGCGGCCTTCTTGAAATCATCATCCGTGAGCACGACGAACTTGCCCTTCTCGTACTCGTATCCCTTGACGATCTCGTTCCAGGGCACCGGCTCGCCGTCGGCCTGACAGACTCGTTCGTATTTGATCGGCGACAGATCTTCCGCGTGCAGCATTCTGAAGCTGATGTGATCGCTTCGAATTGCCGCCTTCATCTCGACAGGAACGTGCACGAGTCCGAAAGTGAGTGACCCCTTCCAAATCGACGCCATCGCCCGGACCTGTGGTTGAGGGTGGTACTGCGACGCTGCCCGGTCGAGAAAGAAAGCAAGGCCAATGCCGTCTGTGGAAAGTCATATTTGTGATTAATGCGAACACCGACCGAAGACGATAGCGCTGCCCTGTCCGGACTCATCAGCGTGGCGCTCGAGCGCGGAATCATCGACACCGCGCAGCGCGACAAGCTCGAGGCGCTCGCCACCGAGCTCGCCCCCACGCGCACTCGTAAGGCAGACGAGACAACCACGAAACCTCAGCCGCGCGAGGCGCATCGCGGGTTCAACGCGATTACCATCGCCTACTCGCTCGGCGCTCTTCTCGTGCTATTCGCGCTGGCGTGGTTCCTCCTCGAGCGCTGGAAGATCCTCGGGCCGGGCGGAGTGCTCGGTGTGGCGATCCTGTACGCCGTGTCGTTCGCCGTGATCGGCATCATGCTGCGGCGGCGAGGGTACGACGTGGCCGGCGGGCTCGCGATCGTGCTCGCGGTCGCAATGACCCCGGTGTGGGCGTGGGCGATCCTGCGCCTAACGGGCGAGATCCCGGACCCGGCGGCATTGGACAATGCGCTGTCGCGGTACGAGCCGTACATCGCGTCCAGGCTCATGGTCCTCGAGCTCGCGACGATCGGCGTGGCGCTCGTCGCGCTCAGACGCGTGAAGTTCTTCGCGCTCGCGGCGCCGATTGCCGTGGCACTCGTCTCACTACTCCTCCACCTGGGTCAGGCGTTAGGCGACCCGCGTCTCACCTGGTACGTGGGACCGTACTACCAGTGCGTCGTGGCGTGCGCGATGATCGCGATCGCGTACGCGGTGGAACGGCGCCAGCCCGCGGGCGAGGACTACGCATTCTGGTTCTACCTCGCCGGGCTGAGCATGCTGTTCGTCGCGTACGTGCAGGTCTGGCAGCACATCGGCCGGTGGCGGCACGCGCTTCCGCTCGTTGCGGCCGCGCTGGTGACCGCGTCGCTCTACCTCCGGCGTCGCACGCTCCTCGTCGGCGGCGGCATCGCTGCGTTCGGCTACCTCGGGTACCTGGCCTTCGACGTATTCCGCCGGGTCGTCGCGCTCCCGATCACGCTCGCGGCGCTCGGGCTGCTCGTCATCGTGAGCACCGTGTGGATGCAGCGCCGATTCCCCACGCTCGTGGCGCGCGTGAGTCGCGCGGACAATTCCGGCGTGAAAACCCTCCCGGGCGGCGCGATCGCCGTCCTCGGCCCGCTGGTCATCGCGATCACGGCCATGGTATTCGCGGCGCGCGAGGCGGAAGAGCGGACGGTGGACCGCGAATGGCGCAATGCGCTCTACGAGCGGCGGGCACGGCAGCAAGCGCGCTCGCAACGCAAGCCGGCTGCCGCCGCTACCGCCCCCGTTCCTCCCGACACCGCTGGGAGTCCGCGCCGGTAGCCTGCGGAACACTTTCCACTCCCGGTGTACCGAAACCACACTCGGGACCCGGACGTAGAGGCACAGGCCTCCCCCTCCTCGACCCTCAGGAGCACCGATGTTTTCGGCTGTCCTTGTCCTTGCGCTGGCGTTCGATCAGCACGTCACGGTTCGCGTGGGCGGAAAGCCCGACAGCACGCAGGGCCAGCCGAAGGTCCTGGCGGACACGATCGAGGGGAAGGAGAAGCGGCGCGAGCGGAAGCGCATTCCGGTGACGCCCGAGCTCGAGGCCTCGGCGTTCAAGGACCCGGCTGCGCGGGCGCTTCTCAAGCAGGCACGCGAAGCGCGAATGCGTCAGGATTCGGCGCTGCTCGCGTACGACGCCACGGCCTACCAACGCATCTCAGCGGGCCTCGGCTTCCGAGCGTTTGGCCGTGACCGCTTGCTGTTCCGAACCGAGAATGTGTCGCGGGTACGGTGG
>Ga0114129_10016874_pt1 | contig 10395 bp, 7 predicted proteins | sample RhiMetdeltSRZDD1_FD_80071 | JGI IMG/M metagenome (GOLD analysis project Ga0114129, IMG submission 80071) | Populus rhizosphere microbial communities from Tennessee, USA - Rhizosphere MetaG P. deltoides SRZDD1 (version 2) (version 2) | ecosystem: Host-associated > Plants > Roots > Rhizosphere >... | reverse complement strand
GGCTCGAGCGCGCCACGATCGCGTACATCGCGCCCGGCGATCAGCAGGCGGAGCGCGCGGCCAACCAGCAAGGGGAGGAGTCGACGATCGTTCGCACTGACGGACGCGCCGGGCGCCGCGCGGGCAAGTGGTTCTCGTACGAGCTCGCCGTCGATCCCGCACGGCCGATGACGCTGGTCGTCACCTACAACAGCGACACGCGGCGCCTGCGGGCGTTCGAGATCCTCGTCGACGACCAGCGCGTCGGCGAACAGACGATCCGCGAGAGCAGCGAGTCGCGCTTCTTCGACGTCGAGTACCCGATTCCTGGCGACCTCGTTCGAGGAAAGCAGAAAGTACGCGTCCGCTTCCAGGCCGCGCCCGGTAATGAAACCGGACCCGTGTTCGGCGTCCGGATTATCCGCGTCGGCGGTTGACAGCGAGCGCGACAAGAGCGTTCGCCGAAACGCCCGCAAAAGCTCAAACACAGAGGATCGGAGGGACGGAGGTAACGGAGCGCCTCGGTTCGACGGCGTGGCCTGCGAAGCAGGCCGTGCGCGCCGCGGCGCGGCGCCGTCGATCCGATCGGCGTTTCTTTTTCTTGCACTGGCGGCGGGGCCCCACCCCCGCCGCGAGCTGTCGCTGATGCCTCGCCTCGGGGCATGGCCGCAGGCGCTTCGTTTCGGCGTGACAAGCGATTTCATCGATTTCGTGGTTTCGTGGTTTCGTGGTTTCGTGGTTTCGTGATCTTCGTGCCTTCGAGTCTTCGTGGTTGCATTGTGATCGCGATTGCAGCGTGACTGCTAGACTACCGACCGAGATATGTCCTGGTGGCGGAAGAAACCATCGGCGCCCGCCGAGGAATCGACAGGCGACGCTCGCATGCCGCTCGTTCGCCTCGAAGGGATCACCAAGATCTTCAAAGGCGATGCGGACGAAGAAACCTGGGCGCTCAACGACATCACCCTCGACATCGAGCGCGGCGAATACGTGTCGGTATCCGGACCGTCGGGCTGCGGCAAGTCGACGTTTCTCTCCCTCCTCGCGCTGCTCGACACGCCGACGCGCGGCCGCTACTGGCTGAACGGTCAGCTCACCGAACGGATGACCCCGGCGCAGAAAACGCGCGCCCGCAGCCTCGACATCGGTCTCGTCTTCCAGAGCTTCAATCTGATCGGCGACATGACCGTGTTCGAGAACGTCGAATATCCCCTGACGCTGCGAGGTGTGCCCGCCGCGGATCGCCACGCCCGCGTCGAGGCGGCGCTCGATCGCGTCGGGCTGACGGCGCGCGCGAAGTCGCATCCGGGGTCGCTCTCCGGCGGCCATCAACAGCTCGTCGCCGTCGCGCGCGCGATCACCGGACGTCCCGCGATCCTCCTCGCCGACGAGCCGACCGGGAATCTCGACTCGAAGAGCGGCGAATCGCTCATGGAGCTGTTCGGTGAGCTGCACGCCGACGGCGCCACCATCTGCATCGCGACGCACGATCCGCGATGGCTCACCCGCGCGCAGCGCCACATTTACCTCTTCGACGGCAAGCTCGCGGATCAGCCCACATAGTTGCCACGCCGGCTGTGTTTTTGCAGTCCTGCGCGTCCGGCGGGCGAGCGGATGCGAAACGTTGATGCCGCATGAGCACACTCAGCCACCGTGCGTCGACCTGACACCGCGCGAGCGCGATCTCGTCCGCGGAATCGTTTCCGGACGCACCAATCGCGAGATGGCTCGTGAATTCGGCGTGAGTGAACAGGCGGTCAAGAATGGTCTCTCGACCGTGTACCACAAGTGCCACGTGCGAAACCGGCTCGAGCTCGCGCTGTACGCGGTAGAGCACCGTCTCGTCGCGGATTGATCTGAAAAAAATTACGGACGAGGACCTTAGTAACTTTTTCGCGAGTCCGCCAGTCGCTTATCATTCGTTTACGAACGGCGTCGCCCTCGCGGTGACGCGCCTCTCGACCGTTCCTTAAATAACACCTGACCGTTCACGGCGGGATTTCGGTCCCGGCTGTTATGGCCGACGTGTGTCCGCACGCCGGGACCTGGAGTTTCCTGATGCGACGTGTGCTCGTCTGTTTCCTCGCCATTGCAACGCTGAGCTCGGCATCCATCGCGCTTGCGGTGCCAGTCGACATTCTCACCAACCGCTATGACGGCGGGCGGACCAGCGCGAACCTCGGCGAGACGACGCTGAGTCCCGCGAACGTCAACGTCCAGCAATTCGGCAAGCTGTATTCGTATCCGGTCGACGGCGCCGTGTACGCGCAGCCGTTGTACGTCACCGGAGTTCAGATCCAGGGGACGCTGCGCAATGTGCTGTACGTCGCGACGATGAACGACAAGGTGTATGCGTTCGACGCCGACAGCGCATCGCCAACGCCGCTATGGATCACCGACTTCACGAATCCGCCGGCGGTGACCGCCGTTCCGGTCCCCGACATCACGGGTTCGACAACGAATCAGAACATATACGGAAACGCCGGCATCGAGAGCACACCCGTCATCGATCGAGCGACGAACACGATCTATCTCGTCGCGCGAACGAAGGAAAACGGGACCTACGTCCAGCGGCTTCACGCGTTGGACATCACGACCGGACAGGAACGCTCCGGGAGTCCCGCCATCATCACAGGATCCGTTCCGGGTTCGGCGTTGGATTCGAAGCTCGGCGCCGACGGCCAGCGCACGATTACCTTCGATCCGAAGATGCACCAGCAGCGTGTGGCGCTCGCGCTGACCAATGGCGTCTTGCTCGTCTCATGGGCCGGCCATCACGACATCAATCCATATCACGGATGGATCATGGGCTTCGACGCGACCACGCTCGCGAACGTCGGTGCGTTCGCCGCGGACGCCGATTCGTACGGCGGCGGCATCTGGCAGAGCGGCCGCGCGCCAACACTCGACGCGGCAGGGAACGCGTACTTCGCTACCGGCAACGGGAAATGGGACGGCGTTCGGAATTTCGGTGACTCGCTGCTGAAATTCAGCGTCAGCCGCAGCGGCATGAAGCTCGTCGACTATTTCACGCCGGGCAACGAACTCGACCTCAGCAACCACGACTGGGACCTGAGCGGATCGGGATTCACGCTGCTGCCGGGAACGAACCTTCTCGTCGGCGGCGGCAAAGAGGGCGTGCTCTATGTCGTCGATGCCGACAATCTGGGTGGTAAGGTGCCCGGCGACACACAGATCGTGCAGAGGATCCCAGTCAACGGCGGCCACGTCATGAGCGGTCCGGTGTACTGGAACTCGGCGAAGTCCGGACCGCTCGTTTACAACTGGTGCGAAGACGACGCGCTCGCGTCGTACCGGGTGATCGGCGGCCAGCTGATCGGGCCGTACGCGAAGGGCAGCGTCCGATCGCCCGGACATCCCGGTGGAGCGCTGACCGTCACCGCCAACGGATCCGCGGCGGACACGGGAATCGTGTGGGCGTCGATCCCGACGAGCCAGAACGCCAAGCAAATCCTCACAGCAGGAACGCTGCGCGCGTACGACGCGGAGACCCTCCGCGAGATCTGGACGAGCGATCAGAACTTCGCTCGTGACCACGTCGGCACGCTCGTCAAATTCGTTCCGCCGACAGTGGTGGACGGCAAGGTCTACATGGCGACTCAGGACAACGTCGTCGCCGTCTACGGTCTGCTGCCCTCGGACTTCAGCATCAGTGCGGCGCCGTCGAGCGCGGGGATTGCATCGGGCAGCAGCGCGACCGTCTCCGTGTCGGTGACCGCGTCGGCCGGTTTTGCCGAGCGCGTGGATCTGCACGCGAGCGGCGCGCCATCCGGAACGACGGTGACGTTCAATCCGCCGTCGATCGCCGGAGGCGGCGTGGCGACGATGACCGTGGCGGTCGCAGCCGGAACGCCGGCGGGCAACTTCACGCTCACCGTCACCGCCACGAGTGGCCAGCGCGTGCATTCGGCGACTGTGTCGATTGCTGTCAGTAATCCGCCCGGGGCGAAGGAGTCCGCGCTGACGGAGATCGTTCTGTACGCCAAGGACGCCGCGCCCATCGCCGGCGCCTGGCGTGTCGTTCCCGATGCGACAGCCGCCGGCGGAGCGCGCGTCGAAGATCCCGATGCCGGCGCGCCGAAACTGACGACTCCGCGCGCCGATCCCGCCGACTACTTCGAGCTGACGTTCCGTGCGGAACCGAACGTCGCGTATCGGCTCTGGCTGCGCGGCCGCGCCCAGAACGACTCGTACAACAACGATTCGGTGTACGTGCAGTTCTCCGGGAGCGTGACGACCACGGGTACGCCGGTCAATCGCATCGGCACCCCGCAGGCATTGACCGTCGTGCTCGAGGACTGTTCAGGATGCGGCGTGGCGGGATGGGGATGGCAGGACGATCCGTACGGCGTCAATGCGCTCGGACCGGTCATCTACTTCAACGCCGATCCGCAGACGATCCGCATTCAGGCGCGCGAAGACGGAATCTCGATCGATCAAATCGTGTTGTCCGCGGTCACGTACATGAACGTCTCGCCCGGATCGACGAAGAACGACACGACGATCCTGGAGCTGCCGCCTCCGCCGGCGGCCGCAACAGTCGTTCGTCGCGCCGCGGAGGCGGCCACTATAGCCGGCAACTGGCGCGTGGTCGGCGACACGACAGCCGCGGACGGCAGCCGCATCGAACAGCCGGACGCCGGCGTCGCGAAAATCACGACGCCGCTCGCGGACCCGACGAATTATTTCGAAGTGACGTTCACGGCGGAAGCGAACAAGCCGTACCGATTGTGGCTGCGCGGCCGCGCTCAGGCGGATTCGTACAACAACGATTCGGTCTACGTGCAATTCTCCGGAAGCGTGACGGCGACCGGCGCGCCGATCAATCGCATCCGGACGACGGAAGCGGCGACCGTGGTGCTCGAAGATTGCTCGGGTTGCGGCGTCAAAGGCTGGGGCTGGCAAGACAACGGCTATGGCACCGGCGTGCTCGGACCCGTGATGTACTTCACCGCGGGTCTGCAGACGATGAGGATCCAAGGACGTGAGGATGGCATCTCGATCGATCAGATCGTCCTGTCGTCCGACACGTATCTCACGGCGTCGCCAGGCGCGACGAAAAACGACGCGACGATCCTGAGCGAGACGCCCTAGGCCACTCGCCGCTGCTGCGGCTGAACGACGAGGAGCGCCCGATGCGCGACGGCATGTCGGAATTCATCGAGAGGCTGCGAGCCTCCGAGCGCATCCTCGTCTTCTGCGGCGCCGGCGTGTCGACGGCGAGCGGCATCCCGGATTTCCGCGGTCCCGGCGGCGTGTGGACGCGGCGGCGTCCCGTCGAGTACCAGGAGTTTCTCGCGTCGGAAGCGGCGCGCGTCGAGTACTGGGACTACAAGCTGGAATCGTGGGAGATTTATCAGCGCGCGCAGCCGAACGCCGTTCATCACGCGATCGTCGCGCTCGAGCGGGCGGGGAAAGTCGCCGCCGTCGTCACGCAGAACGTCGACGGTCTGCACCGCCGCGCCGGCACCTCACCGGAGCGGCTCGTGGAGCTGCATGGCACCGATCTCCTCGTCGAATGTCAGCGCTGCCACGCCACCAGCGATCCGGCGCCGCATTTCACCGCCTTCAGAGCAACGCGGCGATCGCCGTCGTGCGAATGCGGCGGCCTGCTGAAGCCGGCGACGATCAGCTTCGGGCAATCGTTGCGGGAGGACGATCTGCAGCGTGCGACGGCCGCGGCTGTCGCCGCCGATCTCGTGCTCGCCCTCGGCTCGACGCTGTCGGTGTATCCGGCGGCCTCGATTCCGTTGATCGCGGCCGAGCGCGGCACGCCGTACGTCATCGTCAATCGAGGTCCGAGCGCGCACGACGATCATCCGTCGGTGACACTGCGGCTCGAAGGTGATGTGACGGCGATCGTGCCGCCGGCGGTAGAAGCCGCGACTTCTTCGACACAAAGGACGCCAAGGACACAGAGATAAGTTTTACCTTTGTGTCCTTTGTGTCCTTTGTGTTGTTTCAACGAGATGAAGTGCTGGCCGGTGGCAGCAGCGACGAGACGTACGCCGCGATGTTCACGAAGTCTTCGTTCGTGAGCTTCGCGACGACCGGCTTCATCAGCTCGGTCCATTCGCCGTGGCGCGCGCCGGACTGCATGTCGTACATCTGGCGTACGAGATAGCTCGGCGATCGTCCCGCGATGCCAGGCACCGGACCGAGACCCTTGAGATCGGCCCCGTGACACGCGCCGCACTCGACGGTGCGTCGGTTGCCGCCGGTCTTGGCGAGCGCTTCACCTTTCTTGATGCTGCCGACCGGCACGTACGCGATGAAACCCGATCGCGGATCGCGCAGGATCTCGGTGCGCTCCGGATTCTCCGGCGTCTCGATGATGCGCACGCCGATCGGTTCCTTCTCGTTCCCTTCCGGAATCCAGATGCCGCCGCGGCTTTCCACCTTCGGCACGGTGTTCGTCTCGACGACGCGGATCCACGGCGTCCACTTCATCGCGCCGAAGTACTCGGCGGCCTCTTTGATCTCTTCAGGTGTCATCGCTTTCGCGATCGTGATCATCGCGTTCGTGTTCGCCTTCCGCGGCTCCGCGCTCTTGCGCGCGCCGCTGCGGAAATCGTTCATGGTCTGCATGAAGTACGACACCGGCAACCCTGACACGCCCGCGTTTTCCTGACGTCCTTTGCCGTTCGGGTAATGGCACAGACCGCACGCGCGCGCATCGGGACGCTTGCCGTGCGCGACGATGTCGGGCATGGCCGGGTGATCCTGCGGAAACCAGTCCGCCGGACCGAAGCCGTCGGAGATCTGCTGGCGTGTGAAGCTGAGCGTGCTGCCGGGCAGCTGTTTCATCGACGTGTCCGGCGGCGGCGGCGTCGGCGCCGGCGCGCCGGCCGGCCGGGCCGGCGGAATCGCATAAGCCCACGCGGGCGGCTCGTCGTTTACTCCGGCGGCCGCGCGAAGAATTCCGGTCGCGACGAGCGCGACGCCGAGAACGATCAGAGATACGAATGTGCGCATGATGGCCTCGCGGTTAGCGGTCAACGCTTCGGAACCTTGATGCGGCCTTCCCAGAGACTCTTGTTATTTTCCTCGCACGAGTATTCCATCATCTCCCAGTCGGGCCGCAGCGTGAACGTGCGTGCGTTCTTCCACGGCTTCGTGAAGGTCTTCGGATCCTCGACGGTCACTTCCCAGGTGATGTGACCGAGGTCGGGCCGCGTGAAGCGCTGCACGAGATGCAGCTGATCGCTGTGCGGATGGCCGATCGTATCCAGCCGGGTCTTGCCGTTGAAGTTGACCGTGTCGATCACCAGCGTGTCGCCGTCCCAGTGACCGACCGAATCGCCGAACCACGTCGCGATGCCCTGGCGATGCGGACGGCCATCGATCGGCACGACCACGAACCACGAGTTCTGCTCGAACAGAAACGTGAAGTACTTGTCGCTCTGCATCAACTGCATCGGCTCCGGCGTGTTGACGGAGCGCGACATGCCGAACGGCAGGCAAGCGCCGGTGTAGTCGCCTTCGGCCGCGTCGTACTTCTTCCACTCGGCTTCGCCCCACGGCGTGAACGGCAGCTCGGCGAGGCCTTTTTGCTCCTTGCCGTCCTTCGTCATGTCCGGCACGTACGGCTTCTGCCACACGCCGCTGAAGTCCACTTTGCCCGATGGCAGCCGCGGCGTCGGGCCCGTTGGCGGTTGAAACGCCTGCTGGCCTTCGGCGAGCGCGGGGCACATCACCGCGATCGCGAGCAGCGTGGCTGCAAAATGCGTCTTCACGGAAGGCGATCTCCTACTTCTTTGGTGGCGTCGGCGGATAGTCGCCGCCGGCCGAACCGGCAAAGACGCTTCGGCCATCGGGCAGCTTCACCACGCGCGCGTTGCAGGTCTTGGATCCGTCCTTCGCCAACGCGCCGTCGATCGTGACCTGTTCGCCGACCTTCAACGAGTTCTGGCTCCAGCCGTTTCTCGTCAGCGTGTTGGGCGGACCGCCCTCGCATTGCCAGGGCTGCACATTGCCCTTGTCGTCTTTCACATCCAGATACACCCAGATGTGCGGGTTCATCCATTCGAGCTTCGTCACGGTGCCGGTCAGTGTGACCGTCTTGTTGGCATCGAACTCAGCCGCGAAGGAATGGTGAGCGGACACGGGTTGAGCGAGTGCGACGGCGAGGCCGGCGGCCATCAGGGAGAAGCGCGTCATGTTCACCTTCGTGCTCATAAGGTGGTCCTGTACGGCCCTTTTTGTACACCCACGTTCGACCGCCCGCAAGGAGTTTGCGACCGCTACTCGTAACGCAGCGCGACCATCGGATCGACGCGCGTCGCGCGCCGCGCGGGGAAATAACAGGCCGCAAAACCGACGATGGCGATGACGAAGACGACGGCGGCGAGCGTGAGTGGATCGTGGGGGGAGATTCCCCAGATCTGATTCGCGGCGATGCGCGTGACGCCGAGGCTCGCGGCCAGGCCGATCGCCGCCCCGACCGCGACGAGGCGCAGGCCGAGGGAGGCCACCATGCGCAGCACGTCGGCGCGCCCCGCGCCGAGCGCCATGCGAATGCCGATCTCGTGCGTCTGCCGTGAGACGGTGTACGCGATGACGCTGTAGACGCCGATCGCGACGAGCAGCAGGCCGACGCTCGCGAAGACGCCGAGCAGCGTCAGGCTGAACCGCGGCTCCGCGTACGAGAACTGTTTCAGGAATTCGGCCAACGTGCCGGTGTTGGTGAGCGCGACGTTGCGATCCACCGCCCAGATTTCGCGCCGCACGCTGTTCAACAGCGCCGCGGGCGCGGCGCTCGTCCTGACGAGCACGCCGCGCATGAAGGCGCCGGTCACCGTGTACGGCACGAACGACTCCGGCATCGGCGGCTCCTGGATGCCGCGATTCTTCGCATCCGCGATCACGCCGACGATCTCGAACACGGGATTCGCGACCGACTGCTCCCGGAGCTTCTCGAGCTCGTTGAACTTGATCAACCGTCCGATCGGATCCTCCGGTCCGAAGAAGCGCGTCACGAGCGTCTGATTCACGACCGCGACGCGCCGTCCGCCGTCGACTTCCGCCGGCGTCAGCAGCCGGCCGCGCACGAGCCGCAGGCCGAGCGTCGGAAAATAGCCCTCGCTCACGAGCTGCACCATCGATTCCCACCGCTCCGCGGTGCGCGTCTTGCCGGGAATCTCGATGTCGCTCGTGATGCCGCCGTACGGCGGCAGCGTCGTCGTTTCCGTCACCGCGACGACGCCGGGCAGCGCGCCGAGGCGCGCGAGGACGGTGCGAAAGAACTGATTCTTCGCCGCCGCCGTCTCGTACTGCCCGCGCGGGAGCGGCAGGCGCGCCACGAGAATGTTGTCGGGATCGAGACCGAGATCCTGACTCTGCAAACGCACGAAGCTGCGCATCAGCAGGCCGGCGCCCGCGAGCAGCATCAGCGACATCGCCACTTCGACGATCACGAGCGTGTTGCGCAGCCGCCCGCCGCGAAAGCCGCCGCCGACGCCTTTGCTCGAATCCTTGAGCGGCTCCACCATGTCGCGCTTTGCCGACTGCAGCGCGGGGACGAGGCCGAAGACGAGCGCGGTGACGATGGCCACGCCGAGGCTGAAAATCAGGACGGGGACGTTGATCCGGATGACGGCTTCGCGCGGAATCAATCCGTCGGGGATCATGCCGACGAGGAATTTCAAGCCGCCGAACGCGAACACGCAGCCCAGCGCCGCGCCGCCGACCGCGAGCAGCAGGCTCTCGGCGAGCAATTGCTGCACGAGACGGGCGCGGCCCGCGCCGAGCGCCGTGCGCACCGCCATCTCTTTCTGCCGCGCGGCGCCGCGCGCGAGCAGCATGTTGGCGACGTTGCTGCACGCGATGAGCAGCAGCAGCGCGACCGCCGCGGCGAGCGTGTAGAGCGTCGTCTTGAATTGTCCGACGACGTTGTCGACCCAACTGATGACGTTCACGGAAAACTGCTTCGGATAGTTGGTCGGATACACCTGCACGAGGCGGCGCGCGATGACTTCGACGTCGGCCTTCGCCTGCTGAATCGTGACGCCGGGCTTCAGCCTCGCCTGAAACGAGAAATAGCGGCGGGCCACTTCGGGATCGCCGCGATCGATCCTGATCGGCCGCCACAGATCCGCCGCGAGCTTCGTGAACCGCGCCGGCATGATGCCGACGAGCGTGGTCGGCACGCCGTTGAGCACGAACGTGCGCCCGAGCACCTGCGGATCCAGGTTGTGCTGAGCGAGCCACATCTTGTACGCCATCACGAACACCGGTGGTGCGCCCGGTTTGGCATCGTCCGGCGTCAGCACGCGGCCGATCTGCGCCGGCACGCCGAGGAACTGGAACGTGTTGTCCGTCACGAGACCACCGTTGAACTGCTCGGTGCCTTCGCCGGTCAGCGACAACACGTCTTCGAGGCTTCCGCCGATCACG
>Ga0114129_10016873_pt1 | contig 10396 bp, 9 predicted proteins | sample RhiMetdeltSRZDD1_FD_80071 | JGI IMG/M metagenome (GOLD analysis project Ga0114129, IMG submission 80071) | Populus rhizosphere microbial communities from Tennessee, USA - Rhizosphere MetaG P. deltoides SRZDD1 (version 2) (version 2) | ecosystem: Host-associated > Plants > Roots > Rhizosphere >... | reverse complement strand
GCCGACCTCGGTCGTGCCGGGACGCCGCCGGAGCGGCTCGATGTCTCGGCGGACGTGACCTTCGACAAGGTCGAAGCCGGCTGGCGCGTCGTCTCCAGCCATCTGACCGTCCGAGGCGTCGTGTCCGGCATGTCGGCCGACGCGTTCGTGACGGCCGCCGAAAAGGCCAAGGACGGCTGCCCGATCAGCGAGGCGTTGAAGGGGAACGTCGCCCTCAGCGTCGACGCGACGCTGGCCGGCTGACCGGGGTCAGCCGATCGTCAGGATCCGCCGCGGATTGGCCACGGTCATCGTCTCGATCTCCGCGTCGCTGACGCCGGCTTCCCGGAGCCGCGGCAGGAAGGTCGTGGCCAGGTAGGCGTAGCCATTGCCGCCATATCGCGGAAGCTGCGCGTCGTTGCAGACGTCCTGTGACAGGAGCACGCGCTCGACATGTCCGCGCGCGAGTAGGTCGCACAGCAGCTCGATGACCCGCGGCTCGCCGTGCCGCTCCAGCGGCGTGAACGACATCCCGAGGAAGTCGAACTCGACGCTCGCCCCGCGCTCGACGATCGCCAGGTGGTGCTCGAGGACCGGGTAGGAATCGGCGTGGCCGATGACGACGCGGGCCGGATCGAGGCCCTCCTCCTCCAGGATCCGAAGTTGGTCGAGGCCGACGGCCGACAACACGCCATGGGTCGTGACGGCAAGGCCGGTCCGCCTGGCCGCCCGGGCGGCGGCGCGATGCACGCGCTCCTCCTGGGCCGAGACCCACGGCTTGTCGGTGCCGATCTCGCCGATGATCCCCGGCCGGATCCCGGTCGTCCCGACGCCCTCGGTCGCCTCGAGGACGAGCTCGTCGGCGAGATCATCGACCGCCCGGCGATCGATCCTCGCTTCCGGCGGGTAGTAGGCGCCGCGGTACCAGCCGCAGCCCATGACGACGTGCAGCCCCGACCCGCGCGCGATGCGCGCCAGCCAATCGGGATCCCGACCGACGCCGGCGAGCGTCAGGTCGACGAGGGCTGAGCCACCGGCCGCCCGAAACGCCTCGAGCTCGTCCAGAACGATCGGCTCATCCTTCGTGAGCTGCCAGTAGTCCCAGCGGGCAGGCACGTGCCAGAGCGCGATCTGGGTGTGCTCGTGCGGGAGGGTGACGCCGAGTGACGCAGGCTCGATCGGTCCGAGGACGGTCTGGACGTGCGCCATGGCCGCCGATGCTACGCCGTCGCCGCCTCCACGCGCTCCGTCGTTGCGGACGCGAGCAAGACGTCCAGGACTGCGTTGGCGTACCGAACCGACTCCTCGGGCCGGTATAGGTCGCCGGCTTCGATGCGCTGCAGCAGCAGGCCGTCGAGCAGGGCCATGAAGCCGCGGGCGAGGGCGTCGACGTCGATCCATGACGGAAGCTCGCCGCGAGACATGCCCTCGCGGATCAATAACTGGGCCGCCCCGACCAGGCGTTCCCGCCGACGTATGAGCATCTCGCGGACGCCGGGCTCCTCGCCGGCCTCGGCCCACGCCCGGACGAGACCGACCTGGCCGGGGGCGTCCTCGAACTCGTCGATGGTCTCCACGTAATACGCGACGGCGGCGCGCAGGCGGTCTGCGCTGGAGGTCAGCGGCGCCAGCCGCATGGCGAGCTCGTCGAGACCCTGCCCGGAGATCAGGTCGCAGCTGTGGAGGAAGAGCTCCTCCTTGTTCCGGAAGTGGGTATAGATCGCACCGACGGACAGCCCCGACCGCTGGACGACATCCGAGATCGTCGCGCGGTGGTAGCCCTTCTCGGAGAACACCGTGACAGCAGCATGGATGATCCGGTCGCGGACCTGCTGTTCGTGGGCGGCGGAGATGCGGGGCATCGTGCGGAGCGGCTCCAAAGCGAATGACTGCTCCCTTAACTCTAGCGAAACATGTTTGCAGAGGCAACATCCGCCGTCTTGACAAGGAGAATGGATATTCCCTATGGTGACGTCGACACGCAGCATCACCTGGGGTACGCATCCGATGTTCAGCACGTGGGGCCGCTTCATCTACCGCTTCCGGCGACCCGTCGCCATCGTTGCGATCGTCGTCGCCGTCGCGTCGATGAGCCTCGCGTCGCAGGTCACCGGATCGCTCAGCGCCGGTGGTTGGACCGATCCCGATTCCGAGTCGGCCGCCGTCAGCAAGCGCCTGACAGACGAGTTCGACGCAGGCGGCGGGGCCATCGTCGCGCTGTTCCGTGGCTCGCCGGGTGCCGACGCACGGTCGGCGTCGTTCCAGGGGCAGGCGGGCGCGTCCCTCGACCGACTGGCGGCCGATCCCCGCGTGGACGGCCTCGTCGGCTGGACCCAGACGCACGACGATCGATTCATCAGCACCGACGGAACGTCGGCCTACGTCCTGGTCCGACTGGCCATCACCGACGAGGCGGCCGTCGACGAGATGCCGGCGCTGCGCGCACTCATCGACAAGCCCATCGACCTCACGCTCCAGCTGACCGGCGTCGCCCCGGCGACGCAGGACCAGGCGAAGCAGTCGGAGACCGAGCTCATCCAGGCCGAGACGGTCTCGTTCCCGTTCGCGGCGTTGATCCTGATCCTCGTCTTCGCATCGCTGATCGCCGCCGGACTTCCACTGCTCGTCGCCGGGCTGGCCATCCCGACCACCCTCGCGGGCGTCTACCTCGCGGCGCAGACCACGGAACTCTCGATCTACGTGCAGAACGTCGCGACGATGCTCGGACTCGCGCTGGCGATCGACTACTCGCTGTTCATGGTCAGTCGCTTCCGCGAGGAGCTGCGCCGCGGCCGCGACGTGGCGTCGGCCGTCGAGATCACCGTCGCCACGAGCGGCAAGGCCGTGACCTTCTCGGGTCTGGCCGTGGCCGTCGGGTTGTCGGGGCTGCTGCTCTTCGAGCCCGCCGCACTGCGGTCGTTCGGGATCGGCGGCGCGCTGGTCGTGGCCGCGTCCGTGTTCTACGCCCTGACCTTCTTGCCCGCGGTCCTCGGCATGCTCGGCCCTCGAGTCAACGCCCTGAGCGTGGCCGGATTGCGCGACGCCGTACGACGCCTGCTCGGTCGGCCGGTCGGGGCCGCCGCGACCGCCGCTCGCGAGTCGCGCTGGGAGCGGATGGCGCACGCGGTGATGGCGCGTCCGTTCGTCGTCCTCATCCCGACGCTCGCGTTCCTGCTCGTGCTGGGAACGCCGTTCCTGCGACTCAGCCAGGGCATCCCCGACGCGACCGTCCTGCCGCCGGGCATCGAGAGCCGCGAGGCCTCGGTCGCGCTCACTCGCGACTTCCGCGCCGGCGAGACGTCGCCGATCGTGGTCCTCGCCACCGTGCAGGGCTCACCGATCGACCAAGCAAACGTGCAGCGGATCCTCGATCTCGGCGCCGCGATCGACGGCGTCGCCGATGTCGATCGGGTCGAGGGTCCGTTCGCCGGGCTCAAGGACCCGTCGACGGGCGCCGATCTCGACGCCGCGGCGATCGCCGCGTTGTTCGTGGCCCCGCGCGATCAGCTGCCGGCCGAGCTCGCGGCCGGCCTCGATCGACTCGAGGATGCCTACATCCGCGGCTCGACCGTCCGCCTCGACGCGATCAGCCCGCTCGCTCCCCTGAGTCCGGTCGGCACCGCGGTCATCCCTGCCGTCCGTGCCGTCGCGGTAGATGGCGTGACCACCCAGGTCGGTGGCCTGGCCGCCCAGGGCAAGGACTTCATGGCGAGCCAGTCCCAGACCATCCCGTACGCGATCGCCCTGACGCTCGGGGCCAGTGCGCTGATCCTGTTCCTGCTGTTCGGCTCCGTCGTGATCCCGGTCAAGGCCGTGATCATGACGCTGCTCTCGATCACCGCCTCGTTCGGCGCGCTCGTGTTCATCTTCCAGGATGGCAACTTCGCGAACGTCCTTGGCTTCGAGTCCCCCGGGTTCACCATCGCGGGTAACCCGATCATCATGTTCAGCGTCCTGTTCGGCCTCTCGATGGACTACGAGGTGCTGTTGCTGTCCCGAATCCAGGAGGCCTACCGCCGGACCGGTGACAACACCGCGTCGGTCGCCGAAGGCCTGGCCAAGACCGCCGGCGTCATCACCGGTGCGGCGCTGATCATGGTCTCGGTGTTCTCCGCCTTCGCGCTCGCGCAGTCGATCACGATCAAGAGCATCGGCGTGGGGATGGCGCTGGCCGTCCTGATCGACGCCACGGTGGTCCGCGTCCTGCTCGTGCCGGCCACGATGCGGCTCATGGGTCGGTGGAACTGGTGGGCACCGGGACCGCTGGGTCGGCTCGCCGATCGGCTCGGGTTCAGCCATGTCGACGACGAGGTCGTCGAAACCGCTCCGGCCCGGGCCCCGCAACCGGCAGGGTAGGCTGACGTCAACGTGGATGATCGTTCCGACCCGGTGACCCGCCTGGGGCCGGCCAGTGGTGGCCGGACTCCGGGCACCGAGGCGCCACGCGTCTACACCTGGGAGTGGGGACCGGACCAGGCTCGTCGCCCGAGTCTGCCGTGGATCGGCATCTTCCTGCTCGTCTTCGGCGGGCTGTTGCTCCTCCAGCAGCTCTACCCGGACGCGCAGTCGATCGGTTCGGTGCTCGTGCTGGCGATCGGCCTGGCATTCCTCATCCGCTGGGCGATCACCCGCGGCACGGGCTCCCTGTATGCCGGCGCGATCATCACCGCGCTCGCGGTACCGAGCGCCCTGACCAATGCGGGGTTGGGTCCTGAGGGCCTCGGAACCCTGGCGCTCGGCGCGGCGTTCCTATTCATCGCCCTGGTGCGACTCACCTCGGGCGGTGGGATCGGCTGGCAGGCGTGGTTTGGCGGGCTGCTGGCGATCATCGGCGGCGCGAACCTGGTCCAGCCGCAGATCGGCGGCATGTTGGTGCCGCTCGCGTTGGTAGTGCTGGGTGTCGTGCTCGTGTTCGGGGGCGGGCTGCGCTTCGACTCGCGTCGCTAGCGGCCCTCTTGGGTCCGCGGAACCCTACCGTGCGACCTCGGCGGCCGTCGTCGCGACATCGATCGCGTCGGCCAGGACCTCGGCCACCCGTTGCAACTCGTAGTCCGTGATCACGAACGGCGGGCCGAGCAGGATCGTGTCGCCATCGACGCCGTCGGCGTTGCCGGTGCCCATGTAGACCAGCACGCCGCGCTCCCTGGCCGCGGCGAGCACCGCCTCGGCGACGCGGGCAGCACGCGGGAATGCCCGGTGGGTCGCCCGGTCCGCGACGAACTCGACGCCGACCATCAACCCGCGACCCCGGATCTCCCCGACGGATGGGTGCTCCTCGAGCGCGCCCTTGAGCAGCGTCACGAGGCGGACCCCCTTCTCGGCGCTCGCGTCGACCAGACGCTCCTCGTGCAGGATCCGCAGGACCTCGCCGGCGACGGTCGCGCCCAGGGTCGAATGCGAATGCGTGAACCCGTGGACGAAGCCTTTACCGGGAGCCGTGACGGTCTCATAGACCCGTCCACTGGCCGCCGCGAAGCCGAACGGCCAGTAGCCGCTGGTGGCGCCCTTGGCGGCGACCAGGATGTCGGGCCGCACCCCCCAGTGGTCGACACCGAACCAGCGACCGGTGCGCCCGAAGCCCGTCATCACCTCGTCGGCGATGAGCAAGACGCCGTGCCGGGCGCAGACCTCGGCGATGGCCGGCCAGTAGTCGTCCGGCGGGACGACCGCTCCGAGGGTCGCCCCGGCCACGGGCTCCGCCAGGAAGGCGGCCACGCGACCAGGGCCCGCATCGCGGATCGCGGCGTCCAACTCGGCGGCCAACGCCTGGCCGTCGCCGAGCGCATGGGCGTCGGGCTCGCCGGCCCGGTACGGGTACGCCGCCGACACGTGCCGGAACCGGCCGAGCCACGCCTCGTACGGCTGGCGGAGTGCCGGCCGGCCGCCGGCGTCGAGTGCCCCGATCGTGTTCCCGTGATAGCTCCCGTACCGCGAGATGAGCACGTCCCGATCGACATCGCCCCGGGCAAGGTGGTAGGTGCGAGCCAGCTTCAGGGCGGTCTCGATCGCCTCGGACCCGCCCGAGACCGGGTAGATCGCGGGATCGTCGACGGGCAGCACGTCGGCGACCGCCGCCGCGTACGACTCGAGCGGCTCGGAGGTGAACGCGGAGCCGTGGGCGTACGCGAGTCGGCGGACCTGGTCGGCCATGACGTCGGCGATCGAGCCACGCCCGTGCCCGACGTTGACGACGATCGCGCCACCGGCCGCATCGATGTACGACCGCCCCTCCGAATCGCGGATGGTCGACCCGGACGACTCGACGGCGACCGGCGGGTCGGCCTGTAGCGAGCGTCGGAAGACGCGGCCGCGGGAGCGTGGCTGCTCGGTCATCACGACGATCGTAGCCGGTCTGGGCGCAGGCCCGGGAACCGTCGCCCGGCCGCCGGTGTAGGGGGTACGGTTGTCGTGGAGGGCCGTCCACATCGAAGACGCCGAACTGATCACGCGCGCCCGGTCCGGCGACGTCACGGCGTACGAGTCGATCGTGCGCCGCTATCAGGACGTGGCCGTCCGGACCGCGTACCTGATCTGCCCGGAGACCGATGCCGACGATGCGGTACAGGATGCATTCCTCAAGGCGTTCCATGCCCTCCCCCGCTTCCGCGAAGGGGCGCCGCTGCGGCCGTGGCTCCTGCGCATCGTCGCGAACGAGGCGCGGAACCGCCGCCGGTCGGCGGGCCGGCGCCATGGGCTCGCGCTCCGCGTCGCCGATGCCGAGGCGCCGCAGCGCGTGGCACCGGGCCCGGATCAGATCGTGATGGCGGCGGAGCAGCGCGCCGAGCTGCTTGCGGCGCTGAACACGCTGCGCGATGACGACCGCGAGATCCTCGGGGCCCGCTTCCTGCTCGATCTGACCGAGGCGGAGACGGCGGAGACGCTCGGTATCCCTCGGGGGACCGTCAAGTCGCGAACGTCGCGTGCGCTCGGTCGCCTGCGCGTCGCGTTCGGCGTCGAGGCGGGAGTCGTCGAGCCATGACGGACCGACCGATGGCCGCGTTCGACGACGCCACGTTGGAGAGCGCGCTGCGCTCACTCGCGTCGGCTGTGGAATGGCCGACTGCGGCGCCCACGGGTCCGACCGGGGCGCCCGCCGGTCCGGACATCGCCACCCGCGTGCGCGTCCGCGTGATCGAAACCCAGCACGAGCGCCCGACCCGGCCATGGCGTCGACTGGCGTGGCGACCGCTCCGTCGGTCGGTCGTCTTCGCGTTGGTCGCGCTCCTCGCCTTGGCCGTGGTCGCGGGCGCCGTCGGCCTCGGCCTCCCCGGCCTGCGCTTCATCCTCGGTGGCGGCCCGACACCGCCGCCACCCTCGCCGACGGCGACGACCGGCCCGGGCGCCTCGTCGACGCTGTCGACGCCCAGCGTGCCGGCGGCGCCCGGAGCATCGATGCGACTCGGCATGCTGGTGACCCTCGACCGGGTGGAGGCGCTGACCGGGATCCCGGTGCGGCTGCCCTCGGATCCACGGCTGGGTACGCCTGACTCGGTCTGGGTCGACACGACCAAGGGCAACCAGGTGGCGTACGTGTGGGCGACGAACGCCGAACTTCCGGCGACCAACGAGCCCGGCGTCGGCTTCGTGCTGATGCGCTTCGACGGAACGACGGATCCGGGGTTCTACGAGAAGGTGATCGGGAACGAGACCCATCTCGAGAGGGTCGACGTGAACGGTCAGGACGGCTTCTGGATCACCGGCGACCCGCACTTCTTCTTCTACGTCCGGAACGGCGAGCGGATCTTCGAGGAGAACCGTCGCTGGGTCGGCGATGCCCTGGTCTGGTCCGATGGCACGACCACGTATCGCATCGAGAGCGACCTGGGCAAGGACGAGACGATCGCGATCGCCGAATCGATCGAGTAGCCGTAGCGACACCGGGAACCGGGCCGAGTCGGGCGGTGTAGGAGGAATGCACGTCGGCACCCTCCGACTCCGCACCGAGGATCGACTCATGGCTGCAGTCCGGGCACGTTGGCTCCTCCCCGCCGCAACGCTGATCGTCCTCGTGGGGTGCACGGCATCGGGGCCCGCCACGAGCGGTGGTGGGACGCCCGGGACGGGGCGGCCATCTACCGAACCGACCGCGCGGACGACGCCGACCTCGTCGCCCGTCGCGTGGCCCTCCTCGTCGCCCCTCCCGTCGCCTGCGGCAACGGCCCGAGCAGGCGATAACTGGCTGCTCGTGGGCCGTCAGGGCGAGAAGGACCTGCGGGTCATCCTCGATCGCACGCTCGAGGAGCAGATCGAAGTCCCGCAGGGCGTCCCAGGCGAGCAATGGGGCTACGTGTTCGCCGCGACGCCCGGCGACACGACCACGTTCGTCCAGATGATCGTGATCCAGCCTGGCTACGGCGGCAACGGCCAGACGATCGACGGCCGGTGGGTGCTCCCGACGATCGGTGCCGACCCAGTGCCAGTGGGCCTGTCGGCCGATCGCCAGACGCTTGTCCTCGTGGAGGCCGGTGTCCCGCGCGGCGCGGCGGGATCCGACCGCACCAAGAGCAGGTTCGCGATCCTCGACGCCAACCTCTTCAGCCGCCATGCGCCGCGGATCGTCGTGCTCCCAGGGGCCTTCGACTTCGACGCGTTGTCGCCCGATGGCTCGCTGCTCTACGTGGCGGAGCAGATCCCCGGCCCGCTGCAGGGCCGCTACCAGGTGCGCGCCGTCGAGACCGCAACCGGCCAGCTGCGGCCCGAGGTGATCGTCGACAAGCGCAACCTCGACGAGCAGATGGCTGGCTATCCGATCGACCAGGAGCGTCGCGCCGACGGCATGGTCATGACGCTGTACCGCGGCGCCCAGCACCCATTCGTCCACGCACTGTCGAGCGTCGACGCGTGGGCCGTCTGCATCGACCTCCCGACCCGCGGCTTCGACGACGAGGCCGCCTCGACCGATTGGGGGATCGCCGATCTCGGGGCCGGGAAGGGCGACGTGGCCGTCAACGCGACCCTCGGCCTGGCGGTCAGGATCCATCCGACCGAGCTGACGATCGTTCGGTCGGTCGACTTCAAGCCCTCGGCGGCGGCCGCGTTCCGGCTCGCCAAATTCGGGCACGCCGACCTGGGTCCCGCCGGCCGACGCGTGGTCGCCTCGCCCGATGGGGCGAGCGTATACGCAGCCGGCGAGGGCGGCGTCGTACGGCTCGGCGGCAGCGACCTCGCCGTCGAGCGACGGTACCTGATCGGCTACGCGATCGATGCGATCGCGGTCACGCCCGACGGCACGAAGCTCTACGCGCTGACCCGGACCGGCGGGCGCATCGCCAGCCTGGATGCCGCGACCGGCGAGCTCGACGGGTGGGTCGGTGACGGAGGGTTCGACCGCCTGCTCGGCGCCATGCCCTGGTAGCCGCCTCTCAGCGCGTTCTCAGCCTTCGACGACAATCTCCCCGGGTGACGGCGCGAGATCGCGTCGGCCCGGAGGCTCAGACGTGACTCGATCCCGACTCATCGCCCTTGCCGCTCTCGCCGTCGTGGTGATCGTGGTCGGGGGCTTCATCGCCTACGACCAGGTCCTGCGCGGGGACGCCGTCGCGGCCCTCACCCTTCCCGGCGCGACGCCGGCCACTGCCAGTTCGAGCGATGCGTCGGCGTCGGCTCCGGCCGCGGCCGCCTCCGGTGCGCCGGTCACCTCGAGCGGAGGGGCGGGCACCTGGAACGTCACGACCGGCAGCGAGGCCGGCTACCGGGTGCGCGAGCGCCTCGCCAACCTGCCTGCGGAATCCGACGCCGTCGGTCGGACGTCCGACGTGACCGGGTCGATCACGGTCGAGGCCAACGGGGACGGCGCCCGGTTGACCGGTGGCACGCTGACGGTCGACACCACCACGATCGCGTCCGACGAGAGCCGCCGCGACAACCGCCTGCGCACCGAGGGTCTCCAGACCGAGCAATACCCGACCGCGACGTTCACGGTCACCCAGCCCGTCGACGTCCCGGCCGCGGCGCTCGCGGGAACGGCCACCGACCTGACGCTGACCGGCGACCTCACGCTCCACGGCATCACGAGATCCGTCCAGATCCCGGCGCAGGCGCAGCTCGTCGGGAACACGATGCAGGTGGCCGGCTCGCTGACGTTCCCGCTGGCCGACTTCCAGATCAGCCCACCGAACGTCGGCGGCTTCATCCTCTCCATCGCCGACCAGGGCACGCTCGAGTTCCTGGTCTCCTTCTCGAAGGGGTAGGTCGCGCGCCCAGTTCGGGCTTATTTCGTGTAGACGCCCTCCGGATCGAGCTCCTCGCGCACGAGACGCAGCTCGTCGGCGGTCGGTGGCGGCGTCGCCATCAGGTCGTCGGCGAGCCTGATGTCCCAGCCGATCGTGTCGCGCACGCCCTCGACGGTCGCGCCCGGGTGCAGCGACTCGAGGCGCATCTCGCCGTCGTCGCCGAAGCGGTAGATGCCGAGGTCGGT
>Ga0114129_10016871_pt1 | contig 10396 bp, 7 predicted proteins | sample RhiMetdeltSRZDD1_FD_80071 | JGI IMG/M metagenome (GOLD analysis project Ga0114129, IMG submission 80071) | Populus rhizosphere microbial communities from Tennessee, USA - Rhizosphere MetaG P. deltoides SRZDD1 (version 2) (version 2) | ecosystem: Host-associated > Plants > Roots > Rhizosphere >... | reverse complement strand
GCGAGTGCGGATCGAAGACGAACGTCGAGAGCCACGTGTAATCAGGCCGGTTGAGGAGAGCTTCTGTCTCGGCGATGTCGTCGAGGTGATCGTAGGTGACGCCTTTGTGACTGAACGACGCCGCGTAGAGGTCTTCGACCCGGTCGCCGACGCGGGTGGCGCTCTGTTTATAGAAGGAGGCGGAATCGAGGGGCCGCCCCTGGGCCATGAACACGGCCTTCTTATAAAGATAATTTTCCCTGTCCATTTCCTCGGGTAGCGGCGTGTGCTCAAGGTAATTGACGAGGTGTCGCAGCGTGGTGAGGGAATCGGGATCGTTGCCGACGAGCCGATTGTAACGCTCGAGATTGGTACGAAATTCGGCCAACTCTTCAACGTAGAGACTCAACTGAAACGCGGCATTGAACTGCGCTGCTGAATCATCGGCCGTTTCGTCAGCCATCGCCGGATCTTTCTCTTCGGATGCCGCCTCGGCAACGGCTTTGACCGCGTGGGTCTGGGGAGCATTCAGCAGGCTGTCTCCTCGCTCCTGCATGTCCATTCGGAGCGATTCGAAGATGACGAACTTGAACGCGGCCGCGATGGAAGTTTCGAGCCGGTGATTGATGCGGCTGAACCACGAGGTCGGGATGAACGGAGAATCGAACCTGTCGGCGTTCATCCTCGCCATGCCGCTGAACAGCCTTCTTTCACCGCTCTCCAACAACTGGTGTCGACGATCGAGCCAGTTCCGGTCCGGCGATTTGGCGCCTGAGCGTTTGTACTCGGCACGGTACTTTTCGATCGTCTTCAGATCGTTGCGTTCTTCGATTAAAAACCCGTAGAGCTCGTCTTCCTGACGCGCCAGGCTGCCGTAAGTCAAAGCGAGTCCGCCGAGGCCGATGACCATGATCAGGATCGACAGCACCTGCGCCGCCAACACGGTGCGATTGCGCGACAGGGCAATACGGCGAATGGGTTGGGCCAACGAGGATTCGCTGAAGATCTTTTCCTTGAAAAGGTCGGCCAGGAAGACAGGCTTTCTTTGCACCGGCGCCGTCGTGACGACGGCTGCCATGTCCGTCGATCCCGTGAGCTCATTTATCGGCTGCAACTGAAGCAGGTCGTCGTTCTCGACGCCGGGTTCGCCACAGAAATAGACGCCGCGAAAGATGTACGACTCGTGGTAAGCGCTCTGCTTGAAGAGACAGTCGAGGTAGACGCCCAGCGCTTCGCGCATCGACTGGACCGTGGGCGGCAACAGAAACAGATTGTCGGCGTCTTCAATCTCCTCGCGTTCCGCATACATTTCAAACTGAAGCCACATCAACTGCTTGTGAATACTCTCGAACGCCTGCGCCACGAGCTCCGGCCGGTAAGCCGTTTCGATCGTCGCCGGATTGGACCAGCCGAACATCTGCCGGCGCAGGTTTTCCGGAAGCTGTTTGCAGAAGCTCGAGAAGCCCGTGATCTCGTCGCACTTCGTGATGACGATGTAGATGGGCAGGCGCATGCCGAGGATCTTTTGCGCCTGCCAGAGTTTCTTGTAGAGAGAGGTGGCTTTTTGTTCGAGATCGAACCGCCGCTGATGGTCCAGTTCGCCCTCGGTGACGAGATCGGTGCAGGGAATCGTCAAAACGAGACCGTCGAGCGGCCGCTGTGGGCGGTGTTTCTGCAGCAAACGGAGGATCGAGTTCCAGCCGCGATGATTGGCGGTGCCGTCGTTGCGCAAAACGAAGTCGCCTGCCACGTCCATGACGACGCCGTCGTCGAAGAAGTACCAGTTGAGACGCCGTCCGCTTCGATCGACGAGTTCTTTCACTGACTCGTGAAGACCGTTACTCTCGAGCAGCGAGGTTTTCCCCGACTTCGACTCGCCCGCCAACAGATACCACGGCGCCCGATAGCGATAGTCGCGGCCCGTGACGTAGCTTTTCAGAATGCGGAGGGCGCGCCGGAAAGACGTGCGGAGCTCGAGGTCCGACGCGTATTGGAGAAACTCGGTGCCCGAAGCTTCTTTCTTGTCAGGCTCGGCTTTCGCGGCGGCCGGATCGGCGGCGAATGAAATCTTGCGCGAGCGGCGAATTACCAGGTAGAGAAATATCGCCGTGCCTGCCAGCAGCAGGAAAATCGCGATTAGTATCAGTAACACGTTGGGGAACGACATTGTTACCTTCTGCAACGATCACTTAGTAGCGGGTGCCAGCGAGTCCAGCCGTCTCTCTATCTCGACGATCTCGTTGTTCGCTTGTTCGAGTCGAGACGTCAGGCTCAACCAGATTCCGTGCGACGCGGCGAGGTAGGTCAAAAACACGAGACCCAGCACCGCGAGCCACACGCGCGGATTTGTAAGTTGCTTTCTCTTCTCTGTTCTTACGTTTTGAACGTAGCTGTCAGGAAAGGCGACCTTCGATTCGTTAGCGAGGTCCGCCGGTTTGTTGAAAATAAAGTCGAACAGATCGCGGCGATAGCGACGCAGCTTCCCGTGATCGTTCAGTCCGTGATACTTGCCGCGGAAGCCAAGCGACAACGCGCTGAGATACACGGCCGCAAGACTCTTGTTCGCCGGATCGCGATGCCGTAACAAACGGTCCAACTTGTCGAAGACCTTCTCGCCGGCAATGTGAGATTGAAACAACGCCGACTCCAGCAGGTTTGAAGTCCATGCCCGCCGGCCTTCCCAGTTGAGGTGAATGAAAACGTCGTCGGCGAAAGCGGCCATGACGTACTGTGCTTCGAGATAGTTGTCGGTCGGCTTGCCGGCGGCGCGAAGGATCTGAATGCCGTTGCGGCGGAACAGTGCGATCATGTTTTGCCAGACCAACAGGGTCAGACTGGTTAACTCGCCGTGCGGTTCGGGAGTCGAATCCAGCGAACCGCGAACGGCAAGCGACGTGATCTTTTCGCTGCCCGAGAAAGTTTCAAGCAGAACAGTATCGAGCGGCGGAAGTTTTGCTGTGTTTCCGTTGGCGCCATTACCGTCGAGTGGTTCGGCCGGCGCGATCTCCGCGGACGACATGCCACCGCTGGTCGCGATCATCTGCTTGAGACGAATGACCTCGGTGTAGAAGTCGCGAAACTGCGCGAGCAGGAACGAGTCGTTTTGTTGCATCGCCGTCATCGATTTTTAGAGACAGATCCAGCCTGTGCCGCGAGCAGTCGCAGCCGTTTTGAAAAGTTCAGCTTTCTCGGTTTGGTCTAACGCGGATCGGAAGTAACGCAGCAGTGTGCCGCTCGAGGTCCGTGCTAGTTATCCATTACGTACAAGACGATCTCGCAGGGGCGCGGGCCCCTGCCATTAATGATCTGCAAGAGTTTCTCGGGCTCGACGAAGTTTTCATCAGCCTTGAGTGAGAAAAGTGCGACTCCTTTCGCCGTCACGACGTCGCCGACTCGCTCCGTGTGTTTCCGCACGGCGCCGGTGATTCGATTCGCTCTTAACAACTCCATCCTGCCCTGTGACCCGATCAAACAGCTTCGACCCCACTCGACAACCTCCTCGTCCGTCATCCCTCGTTCTCCTTTGATTCCGAGCGCCAGCGTTTTCTTCATCCACTTGCCTTCGAAACGAAGCTCGTAGGCGCCCTGATGATATTTGAACGGGAACGATCTGTAAGTCACCGGAATGCCCTGGTCCATTGCGCGATCGATGAACTCCAGGACGGGGTGAAAAGTGGAGTGGAGGTCGTTGTGGTTGTATGGATTGAAAGCCGGCGGGACCATGTCGAGCCCCAATACCGACAGTTGACCCGCCATCCCGCACAACGCGACATAGACCATGTACGGATGAGCGCAGCCCGTTTGAAGCACGGCTTCGAATCGCGGCAGTGCGCCGACGAGACTCAGCATGAGCGTCCGGATCTCCGCCTCGTTTCCAAAACGGCTCTTGCCGCCCGAGCTTCTCGCATCGTCGGCGAGGTACATCGCGCGCTTGCGGACTCTCTGCGCGACGTCAGAGCACATTTCACCGAGACGCTGGGCGGCAAGCGAAGATTGGTCGCCGTCATGTGCTTTGACGGGAACCGCCAGGACCGGCGGAATGAACTTCTCGTCGAGCGCGAATGAAGAGTCGCGATAGATGATCCGCGCGATGGGGAAACTCACGTAATCGCTAGGCAGCTTGTCGCCGGCGCGCAGAGTCAGCCGCGGCTTCAGTCGATGAATCGTGCGCGCGGATGCCGAGGACACCTGATCCACGACCGGACCGCCTTTGAATGTTTCGTAACGCAGCATTTCGCCGTTTCCGTTTTGCTGCGCGGCGACGGCGAGTTGGACCAGCACGCCACGAGTTCCGATAGACTCGCCCTGTGAACTGAGATCGATTTCCAGTACGTCGTCGCGCCCTGACTGATGTAGTCCGTGAACGACGACAAGTCCGTCCGGCATGACTGCTTCGAGTTCGAGCACGCGCAGCTTTCCAGCCGGCAGAGCGACATTGTCATGCTTGAGACGGCGAACTCCCCAGCAAAACGGCGCAATCAGCGAGGTCCCGTATTGGACCAGCGCCTCGTGGCGCGACGATAGTTGCTGGAAGTGCTGCGGGGTTAACAGCAGTCCCTCATGCCATTGAATTGCGTCGGGTATTTCGTAGGCATTCATAGGATTTGATTCTTAGCTACTTAGAAGGAGCGCAGGGTTTCGCGGGCTCTTTCAGCAACTGGACGCAAAGGTTATCTTCGCCAAGCGTGATCAAAATGGCTTTGCGTGGATCGATCGGCGCGCGGTGCGCTCCGGCTTTGAAGTAGTTGGCGAAAATAACTCCGCCGACGACTTCGAACTTCACCGGTACTCGATCCAGTTTCACCTCTTGTCCGGGAACCCATTCCCATCGGCCCGCGTCCAGTCCCGTCTCCTTCGGATAATCGAGTTTGACCTGGCCGCGCTTTTCAAACCACTCGCCGGCGGACATCTTCATCAGTTCCTGCAACAGCTTCTTGTCTGAAACAAGGACCAGATCGACGGCGACCGGGTTGTTGTTGTTGGCTTTTGGGGAGACATGAACTTTAACGTCGAGCTTGCTCTCGCCTGAGGTGCCCGGGATCTTTTTGGGCACTTTCACTTTCGGACATGCGGTTAAGAGTAGCAGGGCAACGATTCCGCCTGCCGAAAGCAGAAGCGACCGCCTTAACGAGTGCTGGTTTAGCATGGCTCGTTTCGAGACCTCACACAGATCACTTACGAGAGCTTCTTAAAGGTAACAGGGAAATTACTACAGTCTTAGGTCAGTCAGCTTGCGCCGACGATTGTAGAGGAGCGGAGTTTGGTCCCGCAGATTGCGGTTCACATCCAGCTAGTCGCGGAGTCTACGCTTGGCAGTTACGACTGTCAACATCTTTTTGCAATGTTTCCTGCATCGATCCGCAATGATTAACCTCCAGCTATTAACGCGAGAGTTCTTTCCAAATTCCACCATTGGAAATTTAATTCCAGTGCCTCAGTTGGTGTAGCGGCGACGGAAATCGGTGTGAAGGTTGTCTGTTCATCTCTTAATTGCCCGCAAAATGGTGGGATTTAGATGAGGCACGGTCATTGCTCTTCGCGCTCGCAAAGGTGCTGAGTCCTTCAGCGCCGATCAGCGAGGAGTAGTAGCCATGAGACCGACCCGAATCAACGACCCTTATCACAACCCGTTTCACAATCGTTTTCACGTGCCGGTGCATTCGCGAATGGACGAGATGCAGGCTTACACACACATGGTGTGGCTGAACGACGCGGCGCCGTTGGACCAGCAGTCAGACAACAACCAGCACGCGCCCCGTTGGGGACGCGCGCTTGCCGGCGCGTTCGCGCTGGTGCTGGTTGTCGCCTTTTCCGCCGTGTTAGTGGCTAACGCGTTTGGAAATTAGATTTGAGTTATTTCAGATCCGAGGCGCGCCGCTTCTCGATCGACGTGCGCAACTCCTCCGGAGTGGCGGCGCGGCCATGCACTCCGTAGATCTTCTCCACCTCGAGTCCCAACTGCTGCAATCTCTCGCTGAAACTGATCGTCGCGTCCTGGGCGATCGGAATCGTCCCATTCGCTGCCGGATTCAGTAGATCCGCCTGAAACAGGATCTTCTCCTTTGGTAAGTACGCTACGAGGATCTCGTTTGCGTGCGGGTTTGGTCCGACGTCGTAGATCTCGACGACGTGTTTGTCGTCCCGGAACACCCGTTTCTTGTTTTGGATCGTCTCGATCGTCAGTTTCTTCTGCTGGCTGAGTTTCGGCAGCAGTGAAGATTGGGTTGCCGATGCTTTTTCGAGGAATGTCTTTGTGTTGGTCGTGGTGACGATCGTTGCGCCTTCGGCGACGTACTCGCGAAAGCCGCCGGCGTGATCGGAGTGATGATGCGTCAGGACCAGGTACTTGATCGGTTTGTTGGGCACCGTCTCCTTGATCTTTTGGAGTGCCTGGACTGAGTTGCTGTTGTAAAGGATCTGTTCGGGCGCTTCGAGCACGAGGATGTGATCGTTGAAGGCGACGAAGAGAACGTTGTGCGTGCCGCCGGCCAGGCCTTGCAGGAGGTAAACGTCGTCGGCGACTTTGCTCACGGCTGGCGGCGGCGGTGTCGCCGGTGGCGCTGCGAGTTTCTCGAAATCGGTCGGGCCTGCGAACACGCTCTCGGCGGGCTTCGTGTTGATTTGCAAATCGGTGAACTCGACTTCCTGAACTACACCGCCTGAGTTGTAGAGCGTGCGGCCGCTGGGAAGTTTCAACTTGCCCAACGTGCGGTAGCCGGAATAGCTCTGCGCTATCTCCGAATCGCCCGTGACTGGATCGGCGTAGAGATAACCGTACCTGGTGAGCAGGTTCGTTTGGGCGTCGAAGGACAACGCCAACTGTTGATTGTCAGGGCGGATGACGCTGATTACTTTCTGTCGCTTACCGTCCAGTTCGTCTTCGCCTACCCAGCGAAGAGTTTGCGCGCGATCGAGGGCTTCGAGGAGGACGAACGGCGGGAGTCGTCGAATCTGTCCGCGGAAGTTGTTCACGGATGGATTGACGATGGGAGTCGCTGTTTTGGACCACATGTCGTAGTTGTGGCCTTCTTTGCCGTTGATGATTGTCCTGTTCCAGGTGTTGAAGCCTGTGTTGGCGGTCCTCAGTTCGTCGAAGACAAGTCCGCGTTCGGTGTCGACGATGAGCGTTTCTTCGGAAGTGCCGGTGGCGAATGGAGGTTCTGCTGCCGGGCTTTGATAGCGCGCGATGAGCTTGCCTTTCTCCTTCAGCGTGAAATCTTTGATGGAGCGCAGGGCTTCGAGCCCGCCGTGCGCTTCGATTGCGTCGTCGAGGACGCGGCGCGCTTGTTGATACGAGCGTTGGGAGGCGTTGAGTGACGCGCCATCCTTTCCGATGTCGCCGTCATGTTTCGTGCCGTTTAGTTTCTGCGCGATTGCCGGCGTCGCAGGAATCATGAGAATGATCGCAGCGACGATCACGAGTAGTCTGTGGTTCATAGTGGAGCTCCTCATTCAATCTCGTACAAAATTCGGTAGGCGTTCCAAAATTTTGGAACAAGGTGTGGGCTAACTTGTCTGCGGGAAGACTGCTGGTCTAATACTGAAAAACCGCGCGAAAGGTTCAGTGAGAATTGTTAAGTAAAAACTTGTAGATGGTCCAATTTTTCGTGCGCGAACGAACCTCGAGTTACGCGGCTTGCTGGTGATCGTCGGGGCTTTTTTCGCCGCGCTCTTTGGCGTCGGGGGCGCCGGCTTCGGCGGCGGCGTTTTCGATTTCCGAGTTTATTTCACTCCCCACCAGGATGGCGGCGCCAGTGAAGTAGAGCCAGAGCATCAGGACGATCACTGCGCCGAGAGAACCGTAGGTCGTGCTGTAGGAGTCGAAGAAGTGCAGGTAGGCTTTGAAGCCGAACGACACCAGAAGCCATAACCCCACGCCGATTGCCGATCCCGGCGTCAGCCACTTCCAATCCTGGTCCTTTAGATCCGGCGCGAAGTAATAGATCAAAGCAAACGACAACACCATGAACGCAAACACGAGCGGCCACTGGATCGCTCTCCACGCGATCGGAAAAAACCCGCCGAGCTGATAGTGCGTCGCAAGACCGTCAGCGACCCTACCTCCGAGCAGCACCAGCAACAGCGCCGTAATCACTAAAACCGACAGTGCCATCGTCAACGTGATCGCCACTAAACGCTGTTTCCACCACGGACGCGTCTCCGTCACATCGTACGAAATGTTCAACGCCTGCGTGATCGCACCCATTCCGTTCGAAGCCGCCCACAACGTCGCTAAAAGTCCGAACGAGAGTTTTCCCGCGCCGCTCGCGCCGGTGATCTCGCCCATCGTCGTGTCGACGAGTTGAAACGCCGCGCCCGGCATGACCTGACTCAGATAGTTGAACAGCGACGTGCGTACTCCCGAATCAGACCCGAGGATCAACCCCAGCGCCGCCGTTAAAAAGATCAACAACGGAAAGAGCGCCAACAGGAAGTAATAAGCAAGCTGCGCGGCGCGCCCCAGCACGTCATCTTCGTTAGTCTCTGACCAAACACGTTTCGCAAGATCCTTCCAACTGAGTCCGCTGAGTGTCCACATGCTATTCATGACGCACGCTCGATGAGCAAAGGTGATGCCAGTACCGGCTCGTCGTGAATCGGACAGACCTCTGTGAAACATCTGTGTTACACAATAGGCAACATACGGTCACTCAACTCGAACTGCGTCGCTGACGGTTGCGGCATCAAGCTTGCCACAACAAGGTAGTGGTGACGGAAGAGGGCTTTAGACGGCTGAGAAAGAAACAGAAGGTGAATTTGTTGTACTGAATCAAGGCGAACATACCCCAGACGCCAACTCCGCGATCGATTGATGGGCAAGTAGTAGCCAACGCAAGATTTGCCGGATTGGATTCAACCAAATTCTCGCACCAGCCGGCCAAGAACATCAAAGTCGCAGTTGTGGATTTGCTCCCGCGCAAGTCGTGTGTGTGTGCGGCACCGTCGAACTTAGGAAGATTGCATTGGAGGAATACCCATGACTTCTCTACCTGATCTCGTCTGCTTTTCCCATCTCCGGTGGGACTTTGTTTACCAGCGTCCTCAACATTTGCTGTCGCGTTGCGCGAAGAATCGCCGCGTCTTCTTTGTAGAAGAACCTGTCTTCCGCAACAGCTCGATGCGCCTCGAAGTTCGCGAGACGGAGTCCGGTGTGTACGTTGTCGTACCGCACCTGCCCGAAGGATTGAGCAGCGAGGTCGCGATTACGGCCGTGTTGAAAGAGATGACCTACCGGTTGTTCCTCGAAAACGCCATCAATGATTACGTGTTTTGGTATTACACGCCGATGGCGCTTCGCTTTACGACGCACTTCAATCCCATCGCTTCGGTTTACGACTGCATGGACGAGCTGTCGGCGTTTAGAGGCGCTGATTCGAGTTTGCCGGCCCTCGAGAAAGAGCTGTTCCGGCGTGTGGATCTCGTCTTCACTGGCGGTCAAAGTTTGTACGAAGCCAAACGGAATCAACATCGCGCTGTTTACGCGTTTCCGAGCAGCATCGACGCGGCCCATTTTGGCAAAGCCAGGACGACGACTGTCGATCCTGCCGATCAAGCGGACATTCCGCATCCGCGCCTCGGTTTCTTCGGCGTGATCGACGAACGTTTCGATCGCGAACTGCTCGATCAAATTGCGTCACAACGGCCTGACTGGCACTTCGTCATGATCGGCCCCGTCGTGAAGATCGATCCCGATACGCTGCCGAAACACGCAAATATTCATTACCTTGGCGGAAAGAAATATGACGAACTGCCGGCGTATCTGGGTGGTTGGGACATCGCGTTGCTGCTCTTCGCGCGCAACGAGTCGACCCGCTTCATCAGCCCGACGAAGACGCCGGAATACCTTGCGGCTGGAAAGCCGGTCATTTCTACGTCGATCCAGGACGTCGTGCGGCCTTATGGCGAGCTCAAGCTCGTGGAGATCGCCGACACTGCGGACGATTTCATTCGTGCGGCGGAAAAGATTCTGTCGCGATCAGCGGACGACGAATGGCTCGCGAGAGTCGATGCATTTGTAGCGAATCTCTCGTGGGACAAAACCTGGAGCCAAATGTCGGCGCTGATAGACAAAGTGGTGGAGCGAAAGCGACCCGTCAAGTCAACCAAACTACCGCTCGGCGCAATTGGAAAACAAACAGGCGCCGCGGCGATCCCATAAACACTCACGCATGAACAAGGAGGGTTCAACGTTATGTTTGATTATTTGATTGTAGGAGCCGGTTTCGCCGGCAGTGTACTTGCCGAACGGCTAGCCGCCGGTTCGGACAAGCGAGTTCTCATTTGTGATAAGCGTTCGCACATCGGCGGCAACGCTTATGATCATTACAACGAAGCCGGAATTCTGGTGCACAAGTATGGGCCGCACATCTTCCATACCAATTCGCGGGAAGTTTTTGAGTATCTTTCGCGCTTTACG
>Ga0114129_10016870_pt1 | contig 10396 bp, 3 predicted proteins | sample RhiMetdeltSRZDD1_FD_80071 | JGI IMG/M metagenome (GOLD analysis project Ga0114129, IMG submission 80071) | Populus rhizosphere microbial communities from Tennessee, USA - Rhizosphere MetaG P. deltoides SRZDD1 (version 2) (version 2) | ecosystem: Host-associated > Plants > Roots > Rhizosphere >... | reverse complement strand
TGCTTGAAGAGCGACATGTTCCAGTTGTCGATCCCAGGTCCGCGCGCGACGACCGACGGCGCGTTGCCGTGATCGCCCAACGCGGGCCGCGCGAACGCCGAGGTGTTGAACCAGCGGTCGAACGTGCGCTGGCTGCGCGGCAGCACCGGATTGCCGACGACGACCGGCCGCCAGCCGTCGCCGCCGCCGGTGATGTCGGTCGACGGTGTCAGGTTGTTGTTGTCCAGGCTCGCGTTCGAATTGCCGGCGCCGGTCGTCTGGCCCCAGAACAGCGGCGCGCCGCTGTACACCTTCATCGTACCGTTGAACTGCCAGTTGTCGAAGACTGTCCGCACGAGCGGATGGTTCACCAGGCGGCTGGCGCGCGGCAGAACGATCGCGTAGTGCGCCGTGGCGGTGTGCGTGCGATCGTAGGCGGCGAGGCCGTAGTTCCAGATGTTCGGCGAGACGGTCGACGCCACCGTGTCCTGGTCGCCCGCCGTGTAGGCGAGCGCCCTCGACCACGTGTACGAGCCGCCGAACTCCATGTTGTGCGCCATGCGATGGACGACGTGCGTCTGCAGCGCGTTGTACCGCGACGTGCCGTCGAAGCTCACGAACGTGATATTGCCCCAGCCCGGGAACGGCCGGAAGAAATTATCGGGCAGCGGCGTGCCCGGCCGCGTCGGGTCCTGATTCTGGGGGAGGAACCGCGCGCCGTAGGGCAACTGGTTGATGTTGTGCTTCTGGCCGAGATGGCGGCCGAAGCTGCCGACGTAGGCGACATCGACCATCGTGCTGAACCCGACCTCGCGCTGCACGCCGATGCTGAGGTTGTACGCCCGCGCGAGCGGGTTGCGGCGGTTCAGCGACTGGTTGATGTTGGAGACGCTCTGGTAGCCGGCCGTCTGCAGGAAGGTCGCCGTCGTGCCGTTGAACTGCTGCGGGTTGAGGATCTGCGGCGGGTTGCCGGTCGCGTCGCCCAGGATGCCCGGGCCGTTGCGCGGGTTGACGTTCTCGCCGAAGCCGCCGCGCACGACCGTCTTGTGCGCGCCGCCCAGATCCCACGCGAAGCCGACGCGCGGCGCGACGAAGATGCCGGCGTAATCGACGAGGGCGACCGGGTAGCCCGGCGTGCCTGACTTGACGATGCCGTTGTTCGTGTCGCCGCTGCCGGGGACGAGGAATCCGATGAGCTGCGCCGGCTTCGGTGCGCACGTCGCGCAGGTGGGATCGATCGCCACGCGGTTGCCCTGCGCGTCGAAGCCGGGGCGGAAGAGCGCCGGCGCCTTCCTCGGATCGTAGAGCGACGGGACGAACGTCGACGCGTCGCGGCTGAGCGGGATCTGCTGCAGCCCCGCGGTGAAGCGCGCGCCGAGATCGAGCGTCAGCCGCGGCGTCACGCGCCACGAGTCCTGCGCATACCACTCGAGGATGCGCGTCAGCGGCGAGTACGTCGCGCGCGCGGTCGCTTCGGTGTAGGTCTGGAAATTTCCGAGCAGCGCGTTTGCGTACGCGTAGCCCGTGTCGCCGGGGTTCGTCGACGTCGTGCCGTAGTTGAAGCTGCCGGCGAAGTTGGCGCTGCCCGTGTGGTACTGGTAGTAGACGGCGCGCTCGGCCTGAATCCCCGCCTTGAGCTGGTGCTCGCGCCACAGCTTGCTGATGCTCCACGTCGCGCTCCACGTGCGCGCGATGTCGTAGAGCGGATACCGCGCCGTGTAGCTGATCGTCGCGGCGTTGGTGACGCCGCCGAAGCTCGCCGCCGGCACGAGGCCGAGCGGATTGTTCTGCGGATAGAGCTGGCCGATCGTCATCCCGTACGTCGCCTTCTGGAGGTTCTTCAGGACGTCGGGCTCGATGATGTGCTCCTCGTTCCACGTCGAGAAGCCGACCGTCAGCTCGCTGACCAGCGTGGGGTTCACGATCCACGTGAGGTTGCCGCCCAGGTTCGGGCCGCCGGTGTGGTAGTCGACGGCGCCGATGCCCCACGCCGTGTTGTTCACCGTGCTCGCCAGTCCCTTGTTGTGCACCGACTGGTGCCAGCCGCGCGCCCACGTGCGCACCTTGGGCGACACGACGTAGTCGACGCGGAGCAGCTCCTGGTACACCGGACGCTCGAGGGTGTCGGACAACTGCACGTTGAACGGACGGGTCGCGTCGGGCGCGACGTTCGGCAGCGGGAAGATGTTCAGCAGCTTCTGCATGTTCGGATCGATCCGGTCCGCCGGGATGACGTTGCCCGGGAACGGCGCGCCCGTCAGCGGATCTCTGACGGTGATCGGCCTCAGCGTGCTGACGTTGATCGACTGCGAGAAGTCGCCGCGGCGTTCGGCCGCCGTCGGCACCGTGTAGTTGCGCGGGCCGTTGGGCTGCACGTTGCGCAGCCATTCCTGCGACGCGAAGAAGAACAGCTTCTCCTTCGACGTGTTGAACCGGCCGGGGAGAAACAGCGGTCCGCCGACATTCGATCCGAACGTGTTGTACCGGTACTGGCCGCGCGGGAGGTTCTGGCGGTTGCGGAAGAAGCCGTTCGCGTTGAAGTGCTCGTTGCGGACGTAGTCGTAGGCCGTGCCGCGAAACCGCCGCGTTCCGGTCTTGCTGACCACGTTGATGATCGCGCCGGCGCCTTTGCCGTACTCGGCCTGATAGCTGTTCATCAGGACCTTCACCTCGGCCACCGCGTCCATGTTCACCGGGTTGTCGATGTGATCGCCGCTGCGCACGTTGCCCGACACGCCGTCGATGTTCATGCCGCTGTAGATGCCGCGCGTCCCCGACACCGCCGCCGGCGAGTTGAACACGCCCAGCGCGTCCGACCCTTCGCCGTCGTCGATGACGCCGGGCAGAATCGAGAGCAGCGCCATGACGTCGCGGCCGCGCGACATCAGGTTCATCACCTGATCGGAATCGAGCACGGCCGATCGCTCGGAGCTGACCGACTGCAGCGGCGAGACGGTGGCCCGGACTTCCACCGCTTCGCTGATGCGGCCGACCTCCAGCGCCAGATCGCCGGCCGACAGCCGGTCCGACGCCGACAGCGCGAGCCCCTTCTTCTCGTAGCGCTTGAACCCCTGCAAATCGACGGCGACGTCGTACACGCCCGGCTGGATCGCCGTGAACACGAACTCGCCGGATCGATCGCTGACGAAGACCCGCGTTTCCTGCGTCTCGCGCTTCGTCAGCGTGACGGTGGCTCCAGGCACGGCCTGACCCTGGGCATCGACGACGCGGCCGCTGATCGTGCCGCTCGAGGTCTGGGCCGACGCCGAGCCGGGAGCGAGGCAGGCGAGCGTGAGCGCAGCGAGCAGCGAGGGCAGAGTGATCCTCCGCATGCGGAGCTCCTCGTGGCGGGCGAGCGCGTGTCTCAGAAAGAAAACCGAGCCGACAGCTGAACGATCCGCGGCGGCCGCGTCGGGTTGCTGATGCCGATCGCGGTGCCGAAGTTGGGGTTGATCTGAGTGCCGGCGGCGTCGAACCGCGCCGTGCGATCGATGTCCTGGAACTGCACGTTGTTGAGCACGTTGAACGCCTCGGCGCGGAACTGGAACGCCCGGCGTCCACCGGCCGCGAAGTTCTTGAAGATCGCCAGGTTCATGTTCTTCACGCTCGGCTTTCGGACCGCGTTGCGCGGCGCGTTCCCGTAGTCGCCGCGGCCCGACGGCCGGCGGAACGCCGTCACATCGAACAGGCCCGTCAGCGGATCGCCCTTGAAGTCGTTCGGGTCGCCGACGACCACGGGGCGCACGATGCGCAGCCCGCCGCCGAGGTCGCTGCCCGTTCCGCCCTCGCCGCCCGTGAAGTCGAAGTTGTCCGCCGTCGTCAGAATCACGGGCGCCCAGTCGCCCGTCACGAAGTCGTTCTCGCCCGTAATCTGCCAGCCGTCGAGCAGCAGGCGGCCGACCGCGTTGTTCACGAGACGGCTGCCCCTCGGGAGATCCCACGAGTAGTTGAAGACGAGCGTGTGCCGGTCGCTCTGCGCCAGCTCTGAATAGAAAAAGCTGAGCGGACGGTTGAGCGTGATCGAGAGGTTGCCCGGATCCTCGTCGGCGACACCGCGCGCGCGCGCGAGCGTGTAGGAGGCGCCAAACTGCACGCCGTGCGTGTATCGACGATTCACCTGGACCTGCAGCGCGTGATAGTCGGCATCCGCCGAGTTCCCGCGTACGCGGATGTTCTGGTAGCCGCTGTACGGACGCAGGAACTCCGGCGGGAGCACCGCGGTCGCGCTGCCGCTCGGATCGCGGGCGGCCGGATTCGTGTCGAGGAATCGCGCGCCGTCGGGCACGCCGTTGATGTCGATGTAGTTCTCCATGTGGCGGCCGGCGTAGCCCGAGTAGGTGACCTCGGCGGCCGTCCCCCAGCCAAGCTCGCGCCGCACGCCGATCGACCAGTTGAAGGAGCTCGGCGTCTTGTAGTCCGTCTGGAGCGCCTCCACCGTCACCGGCCGATTGAGCAGCGTGATGCCGGGCGCGAACGTCGTCGCCAGCGTGTTGTAGAAGAGGATGGGCGTGTGGATGAACGGCGGATTGCGCAGGTTGCCGCTCGATCCGCCGCCGAGGCGCGCGTTGTGGAAGAGGCCCGCGCTGCCGCGCACGACCGTGGTCCCGTGGCGCGAGACGTCCCACGTGAAGCCGAGCCGCGGCTCTGGCTGCGGCGCCAGCACCTTGCGGAAGCCCTTCGGGACGCCCGAGTCGGTCTGGAGCACCATGCCGTTGGCCTCGCTGCCCGAACCCGGCACGTACGCGCCGATGTAGATCGCGTTGAGGCTCTGGCCGGTCACCGGATCGAACGCGACGCGCGTGCCGTTGATGAGGGCCGGCTGATAGAGCCGCGGCGCCTGTTTCGGATCGTACCTGGCGGGATCGAAGTTCGCGATCTGTCGATCGGGGCGCCAGTACGGCGAGTAGAACAGGAAGCGCAGGCCGTAGTCGATCGTCAGGTTCGGCTTGATCTGCCAGGTGTCCTGCGCGTACCACTCCGTCCACCATTGCCGGTTGTGCGTCTCGCCGTAGCGATCGGTTTCCGAGTACTGCGAGTACACGCCGAGCACGGCGTTCGCGAACGCGAAGTTCGTGTTGAGCGGGTTGCTCGAGTTGTTGTTGAACTGGTACTGGCCCATCCACAGGCCGCCGCGCGCCTCGTTGTTCACCATGAACTCGAGATGGCCCCCGGCCTTGACGGTATGGGTCCCGCGCGTGAACGTGAAGTTGTCGCGCGCGCTGGCCAGCCAGTCGTACGCAGTGGATCCGATCCGGTTGTCGAACGAGAAGTCGGGGCTGTCGACGCCGGTGGTCGCGAGCCCGAAGGTAACCGCGGGAATGACGCCGAGGGCGTTCAGCTCGGGATGGAACTGCGACAGCGTGAAGCCGACGTCGGCCTTGCGGAGCCGGTTCCAGTCCGAGTCGGACTTGGTGCCGAAGCTTTCCGTCGCGCGGCGGATGCCGGCGCCGAGCTCGTTGACGCTGTTGCCGCCGGTGATGTGGTTCCACCCGCCGTTGACGCCGTTGTCGCCCGACGTGTAGTTGCCGTTGAAGAAGCCCCACTTCGCGGGGCCCGCCGTGATCTCCGACCCGTTCTGCGCGGAGCTGAACGTCCGCGCCGTCGCCCAGATGGCGTTGTTGCCGGACGGCCGCGAGTCGAAGCGGAGCAGGTTGTTGAAGCGCGGATTGTCCGACGTTTCCTGCCGCGTGAAGTTGTAGTTGGGGCTCACGCCGAGCGCATTCGGCAGCGGCAGCATGTCGACGAGCACGAGCGCGTTCGGATCGAGCCGGTTCGAGGCGATGACGTTGCCGGGGAAGCAGCCGGCGCCGCCCGTCGTCGCGCTGCACGCGGCCGTCGAGAGCGGGTCTTTGATGAAAATCAGGCGGCCGTTCGCGTCGAAGGTCTGTGAGAAGTCCCCGGTGCGCTCGAGGGCCGTCGGCATCCGGTACAGGCGCAGCTGCCCGGGCCGCTGCACCTGCGGCCCCTCGAACGAGTAGAAGAAGAACAGCTTCTTGTCCGCGCCCTGATCGTAGAGCCCCGGGATCTTCACCGGCCCGCCGAGATTGAACCCCGGCGTATCGATGTGGTATTTCGGCTTCGCGAGGCCGGCACGCGCGTTTTCCCACGGCATCGCGTTCCACGCGTCGCGGCGGCCGTAGTAGTACGCGCTGCCGCGATAGTCGGCGCTGCCGCTCTTGCTCACTACCTGGATGTTCGCGCCGCCGCTGTGGCCGAACTCCGCTTTGTACGTGTTCAGCAGCACCTTGACCTCGGCGATCGCGTCGAGGTTGATCGACGAGTTCATGCGGTTGGTGCCGGAAAGCTCGTTGCCGTTGAGACCGTCGACCGTCACCTGGTTCCAGTGCTTGCGCTGGCCGCCGATGTTCGGAATCGTCGTGCCGAAGCTGTCGCCCATCGCGTCGACGTCGTTCTCGTAGTGGACGCCCGGCAGGAGCTTCAGCAGCGAGACGACGTCGCGCCCCTTCGATTGAATCTGCGCGATCTGATTTGCGGTGAGGAGGCCCGAGTAGTCGCTGTTCTTGGTCTCGACGACCGTGCCTTCGGACACGACGGTGATCACTTCGCTGACGGTGCCGATCTCCATCTTGAGATGGCCGAGCGACAGCGTGCTGCTCGCGTTGAGGACGTTGTGCCGCTGCTCGTAGGGGCGGAAGCCGGCGAGCTCGAGCCGGATCGAGTAGGTGTCGGGCACGACCGCGCGGAACGTGAAGTCCCCTTGCGCGGAGGTGACGGCCATCCGGGCGACGGCGGTCCGCTCGTTGACGAGGGTGACGGTGACGCCTGGCAGGACCTGGTCGGTCGTGTCGACGACGGTGCCGGAGATGGTGCCGGTGTCCTGAGCGGCCGCGGGACGCGCGGCCGCCAGAGCGATAATGAGGCCGACGAGCACCCGAGGGAGCGACGTGGATCGCATGCGGAGGCTCCTCACGAAAAAGTGGCGCGGCGGCGGCTGTGATACTATGCTTTACCGCTAAAGTCAAGGCACTTTAACGCTAAAGTCAACGACAAAGGACGCCCAGGTGAACCCCACGACGATGAAACGGATCGCTGGCGAGCTGGGGGTGTCCATCACCACGGTCTCCAAGGTCTTGAACAACCACGACGACATCAGCGAGGCCACCCGTTCCCGCGTCCTCGCCAAGGTCGAGGAGCTCGGCTACCAGCGCAACGCCGTCGCCCGCAGCCTCACGCTCCGCCGCACCCACACCCTCGGCATCGTCATTCCCGATCTGATGCACTCCTTCTTCGTGGAGATCGTCGCCGGGATCGAGCCGGTCGCGAGCGTCCGCGGCTACGGACTGCTGTTGTGCAGCTCGGGCGAAGATCCGAAGAAGGAGCGCGCCGAGCTCGAGATGCTGCGCGCGCGCCAGGTCGACGGCATCGTGCTCGCCTCCGCGCACGGCTCGGCGAACGACGATCTGCTCAAGCAGCTCACCGCGCTCGGCATCGGCCTGGTGATGATCGATCGCGACGATCACCCGCGCGTCGCCTGCCACCGCGTCCTCACCGACGACGAGAAGGTGGGGCAGCTGGCGACGTCGCATCTGGCAGGTCTGGGGCGACGTGCGATCGCGCACATCGCGGGCCCGCCGATCGTCCACGCGAAGCGGCGCGAGCGCGGCTGGCGCGAGGCGCTCAAGGCGCACGGGCTGCGGCCGGCGGGCGAGTGGCTGGCCCACGGCGGGTTCATGGACAGCGACGGCTATCGATCGATGAAGCGCCTGCTCACCGTGCGGCCGCGGATCGACGCCGTGTTCGCCGCCAACGATCCGGCCGCGATCGGCGCGATGAAGGCGATCTGGGAGGCCGGCCTCCGCGTGCCCGACGACATCGCGGTCGTCGGCGCCGGCGACATCGCGCTGGGCGATCTGCTGCGCGTGCCGCTCACGACGGTGAGCTGGTCGCGGATGGACGAGGGACGACACGCCGCGGAGCTGCTGCTGAATCGTCTCGACGAGCCGGCCGACGAGCCGGTCGACGATCCGCCGCGCCGCGTGATCATCCCGCCGCGCCTCGTCGTCCGCGAGTCGTGCGGCGCCGCGATAGCGGGCGCGAAGCGCGTGGAGCAGACGACATGAAGCAGGCGCTCGTCGCGTTGTTGATCGCGCCCGCCGCGTTCACGCGCGCCGATCTCGTCGCGATCGAACGTCCGCGCGTGCTGAAGGCGGCCGACTCGTATGTCGCGGACAAACCGATCACCGTGACCGCGTCGCACTCGCCGCGCAGCGCGGGCGGTCTCCACGATTTTTTCTCCGAAGGCGACTACTGGTGGCCCGATCCGGCGAACCCCGACGGTCCCTACATCCAGCGCGATGGGATGTCGAACCCGGACAACTTCGACGATCACCGCCAGGCGATGCGCCGGCTGAGCGTGCAGGTTCCGGCGCTTGCCGCGGCGTGGACGCTGACGAAGGATGCGAAGTACGCCGCGGCCGCCGGGCGTCATCTCGTCGCGTGGTTCGTGACGCCCGAGACGCGGATGAACCCCAGCCTGCTGTACGCCCAGGCCATCAAGGGCCGCTTCACCGGGCGCGGCACCGGCATCATCGATACGCTGCACCTCGTCGAGGTCGCGCGCGCCGCCGAAGCCCTCGGGCGCTCCAACGCGCTCTCCGGTGCCGACATGCGCGCCATTCGCGGCTGGTTCGGCGAGTACGTCCAGTGGATGACGACGCACCCGTACGGGATCGCGGAGCGCGACGCGAAGAACAACCACGCCACGTGCTGGGCGCTGCAGGTCGCGGCGTTCGCCCACCTGACGCGCGACGAAGCCAGGATGGCGTTCGTGCGCGATCGGTTCAAGAAGGTCCTCATCCCCGATCAGGTTGCGCCCGACGGCAGCTTCCCCGAAGAGCTCCGGCGCACCAAGCCGTACGGCTACTCGCTGTTCAACCTCGAGGCGATGGGGGGCATCGCGCAGACGCTGTCGACACCCGCCGACAACCTGTGGACCTTCGAGCTGCCCGATGGCCGCGGCCTGCGCAGGGCGCTCGCGTTCATGGTGCCGTTCGTGCGCGACAAGAAAAAATGGTCGAAGCCGCCCGACGTCATGTACGACGCGGAGTGGCCGATGCGGCAGACGTTCCTGCTGTTCGGCGGCATCGCGCTGAACGAGCCTGACGACATCGCGCTGTGGAAGACGCTCGAGTCGGATTCGAACGTCGAGGAGGTCGTACGCAACTTCTTCATTCGCCAGCCGCTGCTCTGGGTCGACTGACGATCGCGGGGTTCGTGGTTCTTGGTTCGGTGGTTCGTGGTTCGGTCGTCGTTCCTGGTTCGGTTGTCGCGCGAGGCTTTCAGCCGAGCGTCAGGAACGCGGCGAGCGTCACGAGCCCGAACGGGCTCATCCGCCTCGATCTGCTCCGCGACGGCGAACGTCTCCTCTACACCGTCAGGATGGGCGGCGACTCGGTGATCGAGCCTTCGCCGATCGGGATCGTGATCGACGGCAGGAATCTCGGCGCGTCGGCGACGGTCGGGGCTGCGACGCCGTACAGCGTCAACGAACGCTATCCGTGGTACGGCATCCACGCGACGGCGACCGCGAGCTGCCGCGGCGCCCGTGTGTCGGTGACGAGCGGCGACGCGAGTAATAAGTCGTCAGTCGTTAGTCGTCGGTCGCCGACGGGACTGACGACCTACGACCAACGACCAATACGGTGGACGCTCGATCTGCGCGCCTGCGACGACGGCGCCGCGTTCCGCTATGTCGTGCCGGGCGACGAGCGGATGCGGACGCCGGACGAGGCGGCCGCGTTTCGTCTGCCGGCGGGAACGATCGTGTGGTCGCACGATTTCGAGGGGCACTATGAAGGCCTGCACCAGCGGCGCAGTGTCGGCGACATCGCCGCGCGCGAGTGGGCGGCGACGCCGCTGACGGTGAAGCTGCCGCGCGGCGGCTACGCGTCGATCGCCGAGGCCGCGCTCGTCGACTACAGCGGGATGGCGCTGCAGGCCGACGGGAGCGGCGGCTTCAACGCGCGGCTCGGGCACGAGGAGCCGGTGTCGTATCCGTTCCGGCTGCGATACCCGGCCGACGCCGTCGCGCATCTGTCGTACGCGGCGATGATGTCGGGCGCGATCACGTCGCCGTGGCGGGTCGTGATGGCAAGCCGCACGCTCAACGGGCTCGTGAACGCCGACATCATCCACAATCTCGCGCCGCCGCCCGATCCGAAGCTGTTTCCGCAGGGAATCAAGACGTCCTGGGTGCGTCCCGGCCGCGCCGTGTGGCGATACCTCGACGGCGGCGACAACACGTTCGAGGGTATCAAGCAGTTCTCGGATCTCGCCGGCCAGCTCGGGTTCGAGCATCACGTCGTCGAAGGTGTCTGGCGCCAGTGGACCGACGAGCAGCTCCGCGAGCTGATCGCGTTCTCCCGCCAGCGCAACGTCGGGATCTGGCTGTGGGTGA
>Ga0114129_10016869_pt1 | contig 10396 bp, 8 predicted proteins | sample RhiMetdeltSRZDD1_FD_80071 | JGI IMG/M metagenome (GOLD analysis project Ga0114129, IMG submission 80071) | Populus rhizosphere microbial communities from Tennessee, USA - Rhizosphere MetaG P. deltoides SRZDD1 (version 2) (version 2) | ecosystem: Host-associated > Plants > Roots > Rhizosphere >... | reverse complement strand
GCGCCGCGCGATTCAGCGATACGTCGAGGATCCACTCTCGGAAGAGCTGATTCGAGGCAACCTCCGCGACGGCGAGGTCGAGGTCTATCTCGACGGCGGTCAACTCGCCTATCGCCCCGTGGGAGAACTTACTGCCGGACGACGCCTGGCGTAGTCAGCGGACGTGTAGGCCGGGCCTTGTTGTGAGGCCCGGCGTCGCAGCGTTCGAATCAGCTCCGTCCTCCCTCGGGCATATCCCCGGCCAATCCCTCGCCTCGCACGTCCTAAATCCAGTAAGCTAAGGTATTTCCGCTGCGTGCACTGATGATGAAGATCCTTTTCCGACTGTTACTTGCGTCGGTACTCGCGGGGGCGGCTCCAGCCGTGGCGATGGCGCAGGCAGCGCCGGCGCCGACGCCCCAGAATCCGGCCAATCAACCGCAAGCCGCAGAACCGGTCGCCATCGACAAGACCGCGTGCGGCACCGAAGTCGGAGCCCCCAGGGCCCTCCCGCCGGCAGGCTCTCCGCCCTTCGTCTGGATCTGGGAGCCCTGTTTCGCCAGCCAGGGCGGCACGCCAACGATCGAGAGCGACACGTATCTCTACTGGACCAAGATCAAGGATCTCGTCAGCAAGCCGTCCGAAGGCATCTTCGTCACCTACGACGACAAGGTCGAGGACACGATGCGGGCGGATTTCAAGTCGCTGTGGGCGACCAACTTCCTCGACGACCTCAAGATTGAAAAGACCGAGCACACGTTCCCGAACGGGACCGTCGGCGTGATGATCGTCTACCACATGGAGGAGCGCGAGCGGGTCAAGATCGTCGACTACCGCGATAGCAAAGGCGAGTCGATCAGCATCATCAAGCGCACCGACATCGATCAGAAGCTGCGCGACAAGAACATCGAGATGCGTCTCGACTCGTTCCTCGACGAGGGCGCCATTCGCCGGGTCAAGACGACGCTGAGAGAGCTGATGGCGGAGAAAGGATTCACCAACGCCGAGATCGGCCATAAGGTCACGCCGGTTGCCGGCGGTCCCAAGCTGGTGAACGTGACGTTCTCGGTCGGCGAGGGTCCGAAGATCAAGATCCGCAGTGTCGACTTCGCCGGGAATCAGGCGATCAGCGATGGCAAGCTCCAGAAAAAAATGAAAGAGAACAAGCCGAAAGGCTTGCTGGGCTTCATCACCGGTGGCGGCACCTACAAAGAGGCCGAATTCGAAGAGGACGCGGCGAAGGTCGTCGAGTATTACCAGAACCAGGGTTATCCGCAGGCGCGGGTTGGCAACCCCGAAATCAAGGTGGTGGAGGACTCGAAGGACGGCAAGTCACGGTGGGTGCAGCTGCGCATTCCGGTGACGGAAGGGCATCGCTACAAGATGGGCCAGCTGTCGTTCGAGGGAAACAAGCTGGTCCAAAGTCAGGGTCTGCGGACGCTGTATAAGATCGACCCCGACGAGTGGTACAACCGCAAGAAGCTGCAAGACGGCAACAAGAAGGCGCAGGAAATCTACGGCAGCCGGGGTTACATGGAGTTCACTCCGTTCCCGGTGCTCAAGTTCAGCGACGACCCGAGCAATCCTGAGACGATGCTCGCGGCGCTGGTGCCGGCCGCCCTGGCGACGGCGACGCCTGGCACCGATGCGCCGCGCGCCACGGCGAAGGCCGAGGCCAGCAAGACGCCGAGCGTCGACGTCATGATGCAAATCACCGAGGGGCCTCAGTACTTCGTCAACCGCATCACGTTCACCGGCAACACGACGACGCGCGATAACGTGATCCGACGCGAGATGCGCCTGGTCGAAGGCGGTGTCTTCGACACCGAAGCGCTCAAGTACAGCGTCCGTCGCTTGAATCAGCTCGGTTACTTCAAGGAACTCAAGGGCAACGACAGCGACATGAAGGTCGACAAGACGCCGAACAAGGACAACAACGTCGACGTCACGCTCAAGTTCGAGGAGCAGAATCGCAATCAGCTGACGTTCGGCGCCGGCGTGTCACAGTACGAGGGCTTGTTCGGTCAGCTGTCGTTCCAGACGTCGAACTTCCTCGGACGCGGCGAGAGCCTGACCGTGTCGATGCAGGCGGGCGACCGCGCGCAGAACTATCAGCTCGCGTTCACCGAGCCGTTCCTGTTCGACCGCAACATCACCGGCGGCTTCGATGTCTATAAGCGGTCGCTGCAGTTCGTCGGCTACTACACGCAGAAATCAACGGGCGGCAACATGGTGGTCGGGTTCCCGGTCGCCGACTTCAGCCGCATGTTCTTCAACTACTCGTACGAGACGATCAAGATCACCGACCTGAGCGAAGCGCTGATCGACACCTCATGTCTGCTGCGCCCGACCGGCTGCTCGGTGCTGTCGTCGGTCAGCAACCTGTCGGAGCTGACGCCGACGCAGCTGGAGGTGCTGCGCCGCAACCCGTTCATCTACGACTCATTGCTGATCGGTCAGGGCGGCTCGCGCACCATCAGCAAGATCACGCCGAGCTTCGTTCACAACACCGTCGACAATCCGATCTTCCCGAACACAGGGCGGCGCTTCACGGCCTCGATGGATCTCGCCGTGCTTGGTGGCAACACCCAGTTCTACAAGCCGTCGGGTGAGGCGATCTTCTTCAAGCGACATCTGCCGCGCACGTCGGTCGGGTTGCGAGCGCAGGTCCAGTACATCGCGCCGCTCGGCAACACCGAGTCGCTGCCGATCTTCGAGCGACTCTTCCTCGGCGGTGAGTACAGCGTTCGCGGCTACGACATCCGCTCGATCGGTCCGACCGTGCCCGGGTCGGTTGTCGTGCTCGGCGGCAACAAGAGCCTGCTGTTCAACGCCGAATACCTCATCTCGATCATGAGCCAGGTGCGTATCGTGCTGTTCTACGACGCCGGTCAGGTGCGTGACGTTGGACAGTCGTTTGGGTGGAAGGAAGATCTGACGGCGCTCGTCAGCCCGCCGCCCCCGGCCATCACCGATCCGTTCGCCCTGTCCTCGCTGGTCGATCCCAACGCACCAGGGGTCACCACGCAGGTCATCGGACAGACGAGCGCGTTCAAGACGTCAACCGGTGTCGAGCTGCGGTTCTTCATGCCGGTCCTGAACGTGCCGTTCCGATTGATCTACGCGTACAACCCGCAGCGCCTCGGCGTGCTCGACAACCGTTATCAGCCGGCGAAGCAGACGACGTTCCGCTTTGCGGTCGGCACCACGTTCTGACGATGTGAAAGGCTTGAGGCTCTGGGCTTTCGGCTCTCGGCTTGAGGGTTCTAGAGCCCGGAGCCGAGAGCCGTTCAGAAGTGCGTGAGTTCGATCGTGAAGACCGTCGGCGCGGTGAGGAAGCCGACGTCGTAGACGCGGGCACAGAACTGTCCGGTCTGCTGGGCGGTGCCGACGACGGAGACGTTCAGCTTTGCCTGGTCATTCGCGATGATGATCTGACACGAGGCACCGTTCCAGGTGCCGATGCTCAGACCGATCGTGATGGTGTCGTCAGGCGCCAACGCGCTCAGTCTGGCGGTCACCGTTCCTGCGCGATTCGCGGTGAACGGAAACGTCCTGGCGCCGTTGACCGTCAGCGTCTCGCTGAGGTTCTCGGTCACGCTCACCGCGGAGGGCGGGGTCGGCGTCTCGACGGGATCACTGCCGCACGCAGCGATCGAAAGGGTGAGAAAGGCAAAAACGGCCCAAGACAGTGTGGATCGCGGCATCAGTCCGGCAGTCTCCTCGCGCAGGCAACGGGCAAGAACCATCTTACTTGGCGTCAGTTGGTCGAGTAAAATCATCGGAGTACGTTCCAGCAGAAAGGACCTAGTGGAATGAGAGTGTTTGCCATCGCTCTGGCGTTCGGCCTGACGGCCGTCGGCGCGTCGTATGCACAGGCGCCCGCGCCGGCCCCGGGAACGCAGAAGCCAGCGGCACCCACACCCGCGCCGGCCACACAGAAGCCGGCGGCACCAGCGCCCGCGCCGAGCACCCAGAAGCCAGCACCGGCCCCGGCCCCTGCGCCCGCGCCTTTAGCGAAGTTCCAGGACGGTTTCAAGTACGCCTACGTGCGTATGGACGTCATCGCCGCCCAATCGGCCGATGGCAGGGCAGCCGCGGACCGGCTCAAGGGTGAGCAGGAGAAGCGGCAACGCGACCTGCAGGACAAGAACAAGAACCTGCAGGCGATGCAGCAGAAGCTCGATCAGGGCGGCAGTGTGCTCAGCGACGCGGCACGCTCGCAGCTGCAGAGCGACATTGAGCGCACGCAGCGAGATCTCCAGCGCGCGAGCGAGGACGCGCAGGAAGAGCTGCAGAAGCTCGCGCAGCAGGTCGAGGACGACTTCACGCGCAAGGTCCTGCCGATGGTCGACAAGGTCGCCAAAGAAAAGCAGGTGCACTTCGTCTTCAACGCCGGACAGAGCGGTCTCGTCTGGGCCGACCCGGGGATGGACCTGACGAGCGACGTAATTGCCGCGATGAATTCGGGTGGCGGCGCCAAACCGGCAGCGCCCGCGCCCGCGCCCGCACCGCCGGCCAAGTAGCGCGATCGGATCATCCAGGCGCCGCGGGGCACGGCCCCGGAGCTGCGGCGCCTGGTCCGATGCACCCCGAACAGGTTGCTGTGGCAGTCGATCTACCGGCGCTTCTCGATCGCGTCTACTACCGTTACCCGTCTTTCCTCATAGACGCTATTGCCGAGCACGAGCCGGGTCACCGGCTCGTGGCCGTCAAGAACGTCACCATCAACGAAGAGTTCTTCCAGGGCCACTTTCCAGGTTCCCCGCTGATGCCGGCGGTGTTGATGATCGAGGCGCTGACGCAAGTGGCGGCGGCATTGCTTCTGGAGCGTGTCGACGCGCCGCTCGCGGCGCGGGTGTGGCTCCGCGGCGTCAACAACGCCAAGTTCAGAACTCCCGTCGTGCCGGGCGACCGGCTGTATCTCGATGTCACCCTTGGGCGCGTGCGCTCGCGTCTTGCGACGGCCCAGGCCTCGGCGGTCGTCAACGGGCAACTGGCGGCCGAGGCCGAGCTGTTACTCGGGATTGAGCCTCCCCAGGCCACGATCGACCCCACGGCCCACGTTCACGCGGGTGCGGTCGTGGGCGAGGGCACGACGATTGGCCCACATGCGGTCATCGGCCCTGATGTCCGTGTCGGCACGCACTGCCAGATCGGCGCCTCGGTCGTGATCGAGGGGTGGACGGAGATCGGCGACGGAACACAGATCTATCCGATGGCCTCGATCGGCCTCGCGCCGCAGGATCTGAAATACCGCGGAGAGCGGACCAAGCTGATCGTCGGCCGCAACAACATCTTCCGCGAGTTCGTCACGATCAACCGCGGAACGATGGGCGGCGGCGGCGAGACGACGATTGGTGACGACAATCTGTTCATGGCGTACGTGCATGTCGCCCACGACTGCCATATCGGCAGCCACACCATCTTTGGCCCCCACGCCACGCTCGGTGGGCACGTGCACGTCGAGGACTTCGCCAACGTGAGCGCCGGATCGGCCGTGCATCAGTTCTGCCGCGTCGGCAAGCACGGGTTCATCGGCGGCTACTCGGTGGTCACGAAGGACGCGTTGCCGTTCGGCCGCACGATCGGCAGCCGGCCCGCGCGCATCTTCGGCGTCAACACGATCGGGTTGTCGCGCCGCGGGTTCACGCCGGCGACCATCAGCCAGCTGCGCTCGGCGTTTAGGTATCTGCTGCAGTCCAAGCTGAACACGACGCGGGCACTGGTGACGATCGAGCAGGACAAGTCGTTGTCGGCGCCGGAGATTCACTATCTGGTCGACTTCATCCGCCACTCGCAGCGCGGGGTCATCCTCCGGCGACCAACACGCCGCGCCGAGGAGCTCGTGGCCGACGAGTAGAGGACCGTGTGAAGCTCGGCATCATTGCCGGTAACGGCCGCTTTCCGTTTCTCGTTCTCGAGGCGGCGTGCGCTCAGAAGCACGATGTCACTATCGTCGCGATCAAGGAAGAGACGTTTCCGGAATTGAACGATGCGGCGAAGCGTCAAGGCGCGGCCATCCACTGGATCTCGCTCGGTCAATTGGGCAGGTGCATCGCTGTCCTCAAAGAGGCCGGTGCGAGCAAGGCGGTGATGGCCGGACAGGTGAAGCACACGAAGATCTTCGCGGGTGTCGTGCCCGACCGGACGTTTCTCGGCGTGCTCATGAGCCTGACCACCAAGAGCACGGACGGCTTGATCGGTGCGGTGGCCAGGGTGATGAAGGATCACGGCATCGACTTGATCGATTCGACGACGCTGCTGTCACCGCTGCTGGCGAGGTCTGGCGTGCTGACGCGCCGCGAGCCGACGGCGGACGAACAGCGCGACTTCGAGTTCGGCTATCGGATCGCCGACGCAATCGCGGGGCTGGACGTTGGACAGACGATTGCGGTGAAGCACTTGGCCGTCGTCGCTGTCGAAGCGATGGAAGGCACCGACGAAGTGATCGGGCGCGCCGGGCATCTAGCCGGGCCGGGGGTTCGGCTCATCAAGGTTGCCAAGCCGAATCAGGACATGCGCTTCGACGTGCCGGTGATCGGCTTCGCCACGATTCAGGCGATGCGGGTCGCGGGGGTGAGCGCGCTCTCGATCGATGCCGGCAAGACGCTGGTGCTCGATGGCGACGCCGTGTTTGCCTCGGCCAACGAAGCCGGGATCACGATCGTGGGACGGCCACGCCCCTCATGACGAAGCTGCGCGTCGCCGTCGTCGGCGTCGGACACCTGGGTCAGCATCACGCGCGGCTGCTCTCGGCGATGAACGATGTCGAGCTCGTCGGCGTGGTCGATACGAAGCCGGGCCGAGCGGAAGAGGTCGCGGTAAAGTACGGCACTCGCGCGTTCAACGCCGCCGATCTCAATGGGACCGTCGACGCGGTCACGATTGCCGTTCCGACGATCTCTCACGTCCACGTGGCGCTCCCGTTCATCGACCAGGGCATCGCTGTCCTCGTCGAGAAGCCACTCGCGGCATCGATGAAGGAAGCCGATCACCTCGTCGACGCGGCCGCGCGAAAAGGGGTGACGCTGGCCGCCGGACATACCGAGCGTTTCAATCCGGCCGTCGCTGCCGTGCTCCCGCTGGTCACGGATCCGCGGTTCGTCGAGATCCATCGGCTGGGCGCCTTCCCTGAGCGCAGCCTCGACATCGACGTGATCTTCGATCTGATGATTCATGACCTCGATCTGCTGCTCGCCTCCGTCCGCTCCGACGTCGTCGGTGTGGAAGCAATCGGGGTCAACGTGCTGACGCCGCGGACCGACATCGCGAACGCGAGACTGCGATTTGCCTCGGGGTGTGTTGCCAATGTCACCGCCAGCCGGATCAGCCGGGATCGCGTGCGGAAGGTGCGTTTCTTTCAGCACGATTCGTATGTGTCGGTCGACTACGCGACGCAGGAAGTCGAGGTGTATCGGCTGGCGGCCGACGCCGACGGTGCGGGGCGGCCGGTGATTCAAGGCGGCAAGCTCGACATCGCGAACGAGGAGCCGCTCAAACGCGAGCTGGCCGATTTCGTCGACGCGGTACGGACGCGCCGAGAGCCAGGCGTGTCCGGCCGTGCCGGGCGTGATGCGCTCGCGCTGGCGACGCGAGTGGCCGAGGCGATGAGCAGTTCAGTGTAGGGCGGGCCTGGTTCTTTAGGCGCGCCGCGTACCGTGGCGTGAGTGCGCTTGTTTGCACCAGTTCGTTAGTTCGAACATGAACACATCGACGACGTTCGACCGTTACATGGAGCGCATCGAGGCCGGCGAGGCGCTGGCGCCCGCCGAAATCCAGGAGCTGGCAACGACGCCTGACATCCTGCCGCTCGGCATGTTGGCCGATACCTGGCGCCGACGGCGCTCTGGCGCGCGCGCCACCTTTCTGCGTGTTGAAGCCGTCCCGATCGATGCGGCGTTCGACGAGCCGCTGCCGCCGATGGCGCGTGAGATCAGGATTACGGGTTCGCCGGTGGACTTGCCATCGGCCGTCACGAGCGTGTCTCGCGCGAAGACGGCGGCAGGGGAGCGCACGGTGTCCGCTTTCTCGTGGACCGATGTCGAACGCCTCGGCGACGGTGAGTCTGGCGGGGTTGCCGGAGTGTTGACGTCGTTGCGTGCCGCCGGCCTCGATTCGATCGCCGATCTGCCGATGGACCGGATCGCCGATCTCGACGCGGCCGTTCGCGATCTCGTGACGGCGGGGTTCAGTCGTCTGCGTCTGACGATCGACAAGCTGGCCGCGGCCGACCGTACGGGGCTGTTCGTCCGCGCCAGCCACCTGCACGAACGCTACGCCTGTATCCAGTTGATCAGCCCACTGCCGATGACGCTCGCAACGTTTCGCCCTACCACCGGTTACGAGGACGTGAAGACCGTAGCGATCGCGCGGCTTGCCGCGCCTGAGGTGCCGAGCATCCAAGTCGATTGGCAGCGATACGGGCCCAAGTTGGCGCAGGTCGCGCTGACGTTTGGCGCCGACGACATCGACGGGATTTCCGCCTCGGCGGACGCCCCCGCGGGGAGGCGCCGAGCGCCGCTCGAGGAGATTCGTCGCAACATCGAGGCCGCCGGCTACACCCCGGTCGAGCGTGACGGCCGGTTCGCCCCACTCGCCTGATGCCGGCTTCGGTCGAACACACGCGGCGGCCGCTGCGCATTGGTGCGGTCGGCTATTTGAACGCACGACCGTTGACGTGGGCACTCGATCGCGAGCCGTCACGCTGGCGAGTTCGCTACGACGTGCCATCGGTGTGTGCCTCGCTGCTGCACGCCGATGAGGTCGACCTGGGTCTCGTACCGTCGGTGGAGTATCTGCAGTCACCGGACTATCGGATGATTCCGGGTGTCGGCGTCGGCTCGCGCGGGCCGATCGCTTCAGTCGCGCTCTATACGACTCGGCCGGTTGCCGACGTCAGATCGATTGCGCTCGACACGAGCTCGCGAACATCCGTGGCACTCATCCAGGTGCTCTGCCACCACCACTTTCGGATTCGCCCGGAATTCGTCTCACACCGGCCCGACCTTGCCGCGATGGTGCGGGCCGCCGACGCGGCGCTGCTGATCGGCGATCCTGCGTTCGATGCCGAGCACGAGGCGCTCGGACTGCAGAAGGTCGATTTGGGCGAGGAATGGACTCGGCTGAGCGGTCTGCCGTTCATCTATGCGGCGTGGACCGGGCGGACCGGTGTTGCAGATGCCGCGGATGTCAGCGCGTTGCAGGAGGCGCAGGCCGAAGGTGTCCGGGCGTCCGAGGCGATCGCCGCCGAATACGGGCGCGGCGATGCGAGGCGCACGGCCAGAGCCGCAGCGTACCTAAGGGATAATGTGAAATACGGTATCGGAGCGGACGAAGCCCGAGGACTGCAGTTGTTCCTGGACTACGCCGCGGATCTCGGCTTGGCTCCGGCACGCCGACGGCTGGAGTTCTTCTGACATATAGTCCGGCTTTAGCCAGACCTGAAGCTGTAGCGTCCGGCTTTCTGACCGCCGTAGCCTTGGCGGAGGCGGTGAGCCGGACTTGAGCGAACGATGATCGATACGATTGCCAAGAAGGTGCTTGACGGCGGCCGAGCCGACGCCGATGAGGCGCTGCACCTCTATCGTCACGCGCCGACACACCTGCTCGGTCACCTCGCCGACGCCATCCGCGTCCGCAAGCACCCCGAGGGCATCGTCACCTACATCATCGACCGCAACGTCAACTACACGAATATCTGCGTCGCCAGGTGCAACTTCTGCGCGTTCTATCGCCCGGTCGGCTCCAGCGACGGGTACGTCCTCGGCTTCGACGAGATTTTCCAGAAGATCGACGAGACCATCGCCGTTGGCGGCAACCAACTGCTGCTGCAGGGTGGCCACAACCCCGACCTGCCGCTTCAGTGGTACGAGGACTTGTTCCGCGCGGTGAAGGCGCGCTATCCCGAGTTCAAGCTGCACGCGCTGTCGCCACCTGAAGTGCTGCACATCGCCCGTTTGAATCGGGTCGCGGTGCCGACGGTCATCGAACGCCTGGTTGCGGCCGGTCTCGACAGCATCCCGGGAGGCGGCGCGGAGATTCTGGTCGATCGCGTACGCACGCTGTTGAACTGCTACAGCAAGGCGACGTCCGACGAGTGGATCGACGTGATGCGTGAGGCGCACAACGCCGGACTTCGGACGACGGCGACGATGATGTATGGGACGGTCGAGACCGATGAGGAGCGCATTGAGCACATGATGCGTCTGCGCGATCTCCAGGACGAGACCGCTGGCTTCACCGCGTTCATCACCTGGAGCTACCAGCCGGAGCACACCGAGCACGGCGGCTTCGAAGCGACCGGCATCGACTACCTTCGCACCTTGGCGCTGTCGCGGATCCTCCTCGACAACTTCGACAACGTGCAAGCGTCGTGGGTCACGCAGGGCGGAAAGGTCGGGCAGCTCAGTCTCGC
>Ga0114129_10016868_pt1 | contig 10397 bp, 8 predicted proteins | sample RhiMetdeltSRZDD1_FD_80071 | JGI IMG/M metagenome (GOLD analysis project Ga0114129, IMG submission 80071) | Populus rhizosphere microbial communities from Tennessee, USA - Rhizosphere MetaG P. deltoides SRZDD1 (version 2) (version 2) | ecosystem: Host-associated > Plants > Roots > Rhizosphere >... | reverse complement strand
CTGAAAATGCGAGATGCTTCGCTCTGCTCAGCATGACAGCGATGAGATTTCGCGGATTGCGACAGAGTCTCAACGCGGGGGAGGATGAAGGGGGAGGAAAGAGGTGAGGGTCGCGTTGCTGACGCGATCGCGAGATTTATCGGCGCGAAAAGAATAGTTAGGCGGTAGTAATAGAATTTGAAGGTGCTACGCAAAACGTGGCGGGGAGCTACGTGACCATCCTTCGATGGCGGTTACCAGGATTGCACAACGCTAGCGCGGCAAATCTTTGGGACTTTCTTTCTTCGCGTCCTTACCGGCTTCTTCGTCGTCTCCGCCGGTGACGCCTTTCTTAAAATCGCGGATCGCCTTGCCGAGTCCACTGCCGATCTGGGGTAGCTTACTCGGGCCAAAAATAACCAGCGCGATCACCAAGATGACCATCAGTTCCGGCACGCCCAGTCCAAACATAATCCCTCCTAGGTTTTACGCTTCACCGCAAAGAATACCGCGTTATCGCCGCGTTGCACAAGCAGCAGTATACGGTCGCCGCGGCGCCCCTGGCGGGTCGCCCGTTCGAAATCCCTGACGTTACCGACCGGGCGCTGATTGACCTCGCGGATCACATCCGCCGGTTCGATGCCCACTTGATCGGCGGGGCTGCCCGGTTGAACTTCAACGACGAGGACGCCTTTCGACGAGCTCAAGCCTAAGCGGCGCGCCGCTTCGGGCGTAATTCTCTGAACCCGCAGTCCGAGTTCCGGATCGCGCGCTTCGGCCTGTTGATTGGGGTCATTTTCGTCTTGGAGCTCGCCTATTTTTACCGCCACGGTTTGCTCTTTTTTATCCCGGAAAATCTTCAGCGTGACCTTCTGCCCCGGCGGCGTATCGGCGATCACACTGGGAAAATCGTGGCTCTTGGGCACGGCCTTGCCGTTGAACTCGACGATGATGTCGCCCGTCTTGACCCCGGCTTCGGCGGCCGGGCTATTCTCGGCGACTTCGGTGACGACGGCCATTTCGCCCGGATTGCGCGTAAGACCGAGCGACGAAGCCATCGTCCCAGTCACGTCCTGCGCGCGCACGCCGAGCCAACCGCGCACCACGCGACCGTTCTTGCGCAACTGTTCGACAACTTTTTTGGCGAGATCGATGGGTATCGCAAAGCCAATACCGACGTTGCCGCCGGACTGACTGAAGATCGCGCTGTTGACCCCGACAACTTCGCCCACCGCATTGATCAACGGCCCGCCGCTGTTTCCGGGGTTGATCGACGCGTCGGTCTGGATAAAACTGTCATAAGGGCCCGCGCCGATCACGCGTCCTTTGGCGCTGACGATTCCCGCCGTGACCGTGTGCTCCAAACCAAACGGATTGCCGATCGCCATCACCCAATCACCGACGTCCAATTGGCTCGATGTCCCAAGCTTCGCGAACGGCAGATTGCCGGGTGATTTTCGAATTTTGATTAATGCGATGTCGGTGCGGTCGTCTTTGCCGACCAGCCGCGCCTCATATTCGGTGTGATCGGCTAATTTGACTTTGATGGTGTCCGCACTCCGTACAACGTGGTAGTTGGTTAAGATCTCACCGTCCTTGCTGATCAAGATGCCTGAGCCGAGGCTGCGTTGGTTGCTCTCTTTGGGAATCGTTTCACCGAAGAACCGATTGAAAAAATCCTCGATGGGATCGTTCGAGCCGGAGCGCGCCGAGCGCTGCGAACTCGTCGAAATGTTGACCACCACCGGCATGGTTTTCTTGGCGATGGCTGCAAACGACGGCGGCCGCGCACCGTCCAGGGTAGCGAGACTTGCCGCGCCGGCGTGCGCCGCGACCGCGACCGAAGAGAAGATGAGTCCGCCTAGGCAATACTTGAATCGCCCCAGCGAAATGAGGCTTGCGCGACTAATCCGGCTATTTAGCTTTTCCGACTTTGGCGCCACGTCCATACACTAGCAAATTTCACTAATGGATTTAAACCTGGTCAAATGTCACTAAACATTTGCAAATCCAAGGGTCAATAGCTATGAAGAAACGACCTTTTTCGATGTAGAACGACATGAAACCGGCTCCCATCGATTACGACACTGTCCGCGAGATGCTGCGCACGGCAACGCCCGACCGGGTGTTGCGATTCATCGGCAAAAGCCACCCTGCCGATATCGCGCTCTTATTCAAGGGGCTGGAGCCCGCCGAGGTACGGCAACTTTTTGACGTCTTGTTCTCATCGCGACGAGCCGAAAAAACTTTAAAAGAACTGCCCCCGGAACTCTTACCGGACATCCTGGCGTTGATCGATGATGAAAAAGTCGGCCGCTTGATCGTCCGGGCCGATCCGGACGATGCCGTCACTTTTATCGATAGCCTCCCGGAAGAGCGCCGCGAAAGAATTTTGGCCCTGCTCGATCCAGAGCGCCAGGCAGCCGTGCGCGAGTTGATCAATTATCCGGAAGGCACGGTCGGTAGAATCATGACCACCGATTTCATGGCGCTCCCTCCTACTACGACCGCGCAGGGCGCCATCGACAAAATCCGTGAACGAGGAGAACTGGAGTCCTTTTTCTACCTTTACGTCACGGATGACGCCGGCAAGCTCGTCGGCGTGGTGCCGATCCGTAACCTGGTAATCGCCCCGCCCAACCGAACGCTGAGCGAGATGATGATCGCCGACCCGGTCAAAGCCAACGTTTTCATGGACCAAGAAGAAGCGGCACGGCTGGTGTCGAGATACGAACTTTTGGCCCTCCCCATCGTCGATGAGGCCGGGCACCTTGAAGGCATTATCACCGTCGACGATGTCATCGATATCATCAATCAAGAAACCACCGAGGACATGTACAAAATGGTCGGCTTGGCCGAGGAAGACCGTGTGTTCACGCCGGTTTCACGCTCGGTCAGAATGCGCCTTCCTTGGACGATATTAAATCTGCTCACGGCCACCTTGGCGGCCTCCGTGGTCGGTTTTTTCGAAGGCACACTCCACGAAATCGTCGCGTTGATAACCTTCATGCCCGTTATCGCCGGTGTCGGCGGCAACGGCGCGACTCAAACGGCCACGGTCATTATTCGCGCCATCGCGCTCGGTGAACTGGAGTTCGCTTCGGCCTGGAAAGCGATCGTCAAGCAGGTCTCGGTGAATATTTGTATCGCGCTTGCCGCCGGCGGAATGATCGCGGTAGCCGCGATGTTATGGAAAGGCAATCCCTACCTCGGCCTCGTGTTGGCGAGCGCCATGATCTTCAATCTGGGGTTAATGGCCGGCTTTGCCGGCGCCGTGATTCCCCTCTTGCTGAAGGCGCTCAAGTTCGATCCGGCCCTCGGCTCCGGGATCATCGTCACCGGACTCACAGACGCGTTCGGTTTTTTGTCGTTTCTTGGGCTCGCCACGGTTTTCCGCCATTACCTAGTCTAGCTCGCAGTATCCACGGCGACCCAGCTCGAAGAGAACCGCAAATGGTACGAGTCCTTGTTTTTGAAAAAATAGTTTATACTTTCACCCTGTGAAGGAAAGTTTAGGATGGTTCCTATTTGGAACCGCGACTGGGGAGGAGGGCATTCGAAATTGAGCAGCTCTTTGGTCACTCCCAAAGCATAAAGCGGCCCTTCTCTAATGCGCGGAACTTAGAGACCTTGCGCGAGAATCCCTAACCCTGTTCGACTCTTACCGCCGCTTCCTGGCGTACAAAGCCAGGCGGCCGGCCATGCTTGGAACGAATTTCCAGCCAACCGTGGCGTGAGTCGACAACGTTTATTTTCATCCCGGGCCCGACGCTGGCGATCAGCTGCGAGTTTTTGCTTGGCCCGCTGTAGACCTGGGTGGGCCGAATGATTTTGAATGTACCCGGAAGGGGGGATGCCGGTTTAGGCGCCCGTATTTGATTCTCGCCCCGCGTGGTCACTGACGCAGGATTTGGTTTTGCCGGCGCGGCCTCGATTGGGGTTAACTGTTTATCAGAGATGAGCGCAGCGGCGACCGCTGGTTCCTTGGGCCCGGACAATTCCTTGGGCCCGACGCTCAGGGAACCAACAGCGATAGAGCCCGCGATAGCAAAGATGACACATGCTGGAACTATTCCGAAGCTCCGATTTCGTCTTGCCCGGCTGCGCACGACCGGTGCTTTTTTTTCTTCCTTTGCGCGCTCGACTGCCATCGCCGAATCGGCCAAACTTCGTGCCGAGATCTCTCGTTGAAGGTGAGCGATTTGTGCTTCCAGTTCGCGTTTCTGCCCGTTAAAGAGCATCTCGCGAGATTCGAAGTTGGCCAGTTCTTGTAGTGCCGCCTCCAATTCACGGGCCTTCGCTTGGCCTTGTTCTACTTGCTGCTCAAGGACGGCAAGTTCGGTTTGCAGTCGCGCGTAAGCATCGGCTGTCTGCCGGTTTTGCCTGACCGATTCGGCGAGCCGGGTTTCACTCCATCCAATCTGGCTTCGTAAATTCTCGATTTCCTGCTGCAGTTGGCGGTTTTCAGATTTAACGCCATCCAGTTGCTCTTGCTGAGTCTGAAGCTCTTCGATCATTTTTCGACTCGCATGCAGTTGTTGTTTCAGCTCGACAAGTTCGCTTTGCAGTCCCGAATTACGATTGGCAACCCACTCATTCCGGCTAGTGAATTCACCGAGCCTACTTTCACTCGCTTGAAGTAGGTTGTTTATCTTGTCGATTTCCTTTTGCAGCTCTTGGTTCGCTGCCTGCAACTCGTGGTTCTCGCATTGTGTATCGCTTAGGCAATCCCGTATCGCGTGGAGCTCTGCTATTTTCCTTTCGCTGTTCGCGAGTTTAGTCAAAAGTGTGTCAATTTCCGCCACCGGTTCCTGGTTTTTCATCGCAAGCTTATCCTGTTGCGTCAATTCGGCGAGTTCCGATGGTAATTGTGAATCGGGATCTCTTGGCGCGGCTTGCGGACGACGTCGAAGAAAGGATCTGAGCGGTCCATAAAAAAGCTCGAACGCGTGCACCGCCGAAGCCACTGTCGTGCCAATTCGGGCCATTGTCCACGAGGGTTGCGTGGATCGACTAGCCGCACAGGTTAAGCTGTGACGTAGGACAAATATTCTAAGAACCAGCAATCGGTACAAATGTGTTTCACGATCATCCGGATTCTTCTCCATCAGATCGTTCAAGATCGGTAGCGCCTCATCGTATCTTTGTTGCTGAAGAAGAAGCTCAACGCTGGATAGAGTCTCCCCAAGTTGCGGGACTGTATTCATAAGTCACCTCGAACTTTGGTGGGCAGATGTTGCCAATGTGTTTCTTATGACGAATGGGAATGCTACGCAAGAAAGTGCACTAATTAATTGTGCCCATCGACGGGTCGGCAGGTGTCCGGAAAGTAAACCATTCTGTCTTCTTAAGACGTCGCGATTCGGGCGTAAAATTTACCGCAACCACATACTTCGTTTGCATGAAACACAAAGCCCGTAGGTCTCCGGGGTAACGGTCGCGCGGAACATCACTGTTTGCAGGCTCGCGTGAATCCGTTCCAGAGATCGGCCTCCCTGAGCTTATCCCGTGAGTCTATTTTCAACTGGTGTCTCTAGGTCTCCCGTGCTCGTTCTATCCGCCATATCAGTCAGCCAGCGGATTATCCCCCGCGCGAGGAAAAAAAAGAGGATGACGCCAGCGAGGAGCAAGCTGGCAATAAGCCCTACAATAGGAAGAAGGGCGCGATAGATCTCCGTCGCTACGCTCTCTCCCCAGATACCGACGTGTGCCGCTCCAACTTGCCCCTCGAGAATTGGCGTGCGGGTCTCGTACACGGTTTTCCCTTGCTTTCCGTGCAATCTTACGACTCGCCTGTTGATTTGCCTGCGCTCGTTCATTGTCAGAGTTTCGCGAAGCTCGGGCGGAAAGGTCGGCAAGCTATGGGCAACAATCTGTCCTTTGTTATCTTCGATAAAGGCGTACGCTGATCCGTCTAGGCGGGCATACTTTGTGACCAGAGCGTGAAGCTCCAGAATGTTTCTCCCAATGATATGCCCCCCGGCCGCATCACTGAGATTAGTCGCCATAACGAAGGCCCTTTGATCAATTTGTGCCCTTAGAGCCCGGCCCATGAGGTGACTCGCAATGGCCACCAGAAGGAACCCAAAAACCAATATTATACCCGCAATGGCTCCGATAATCTTCCACTCGAGGCTGATATCCTTCCACGAGAGACTTAGGGGGCTGGCCTCATCGTTTCTCCACGTTTGAGAAAACGTTTTTGAGTGGGATCTCTTTTTTTCTAGTTTGATCAGAGCATCATATATTCTGCTCATACCGTCTCCGGCGGCCAATACGTCATATGCTGGCTGCTTACCAGTCCCTACCCGTTTGATCGCCAACGAACGCAAGCCATTGATTCCTTAGTCCCGCGTCCCAGACTTCATTAGCTTCTTGAAAATTCTTCAAACCAGCAATCTCAACCCGATGCAGCAAAAGATCGTTCATAACCCTTTTAGGCGTAGTTACGACCTGATAGCCTGCGTTAACCAAGAGCCGGGCGTATTTCTCGGCTTCTGTTAGGCTCGGCAGTGATGCCACGATGAGACGATACGAACCGTCGGGTTGCTTCCGTACCATCGTTTCGTGGGTAAGGGGAGGGAGCAAGAGCTCCTGTCCGGGAAACACCCAATTGAGATTATTAATTTGAGGGTTGAATTCTTTGATGATGTCCAAAGCGACGAGATTGTTGGCTCCATCTCCATAAGCATCACCTATAATTTTGTGGATGGTGGAGCCAGGCTGAATCAAAACGCGTTTAGGCTTCCACGTAGTCTCAACCTCTCTCTCCACTTTCTCAATCACTTTCTCTGGGACGGCTTGCTGGTGAGCAACAAGCGCAACCCATTGGTTTAGATTGTGATTGGAGTCCTCAAGACGTTTCGCAGCAATGCGAAGCAAGGTTTGAGGATCGATTGCGGATATTAGGGCGACAAGAACGAGGATTACCAGTACCGTCCCACCTGCAGCTCTAACTATGGGTCTCACTTTACGCGGAGGAACCTGGTTGGGCACTTCACCTGTTTCCAAGTCCCTCTTAGACACCAATAGCGTAGGGGTGGCTTCTATGTCAGTGACTTTCGGTCCCAGCCCGAGATCACGGCCCACCTCTTCAATCATATCTGCAGAAACAGTTTTTCTTGACTCTGCGTAGGCGCTAAGGAGGGCGTTATCGCAGAGGATGTTGATCAGCCGGGGGATGCCCTGCGAATAAGAGGCGATCTGTTGAACAGCTTCAGGCTGAAAGAGATCTTTGCCTGTATAGCCGACAGCCCCGAGCCGAAAATCAATATAGGGACCCGTCTCCTCGTCTTTTAGGGGAACAAGCTGGCATCGAAAGGCCACCCGTTGGTTAAGCTGCCGGAGCCCGGGTTGATCGAGTTTTGCTTTAAGCTCAGGTTGGCCCATCAGTACAATTTGGAGCAGCTTTTCCTGATCGGTCTCAAGATTGGAGAGAAGTCTTAGCCCTTCGAGAGCTTCATCGCTTAGGTTTTGGGCTTCGTCGATTAGTATTGAGACGACATGGCCCTGCTTGAGTTGCTTGATCAGATAGTCGTTCAGCTCCTGAAGCATCGTTACCTTGTTTGGTTCTGTAGGGCCTAAGCTAAGATCATGAAGAATGAGCTGGAGCAATTCCGGGAAACTCACGAAGGTGTTAAAGATGAAAACCGAGTGGATGGTGTCCCCCAAGTTGCGCATGAGTTTACGCAGGAGGGTAGTTTTTCCTGTTCCCACCTCCCCGGTAATGACGATGAAGCCTTTCTTGGCTTCGATACCATAGCGTAGGACAGCGAAGGCCTCCTGGTAAACAGGATTGATGTAAAAGAAACGCGGATCAGGAGTAACGTTAAAGGGTGATTCTGGAAATCCAAAGTAACTGTTGTACATAACGGACAGCGCCTCTCCGACTTAACATCGGCAGCGATCGCTGAAAGAGCCCCGGAGTATCACGGAGGTCCAAGGTTGCCCTTTACCGCGAAAGGTGGTGAAAGGCACTTCCGTCACAGCGGTATCACTCGTTGGCCAGACCAACGCGGTGCCGATGGTTTGGACGCTCGCGTTGCGCGCAATTCTCTGGCGCTGAAAATCGATCGCCACCTTCTCTCCTTTCTGTGCAGGTCGTGGCACTTTGGACACACATTGGCTCGGGGTTCTAACAAGCCGACCACTAGCCATAGGCCATACGCGACCCGGCAAGAGGGGATCAAGTATCCAAAAGGATATGTCCACAGGAAAAACGGATAGGCGAGACCTGCCACAGGTATCCGAAGATACACAAGCCACCGAACCTTCCAATATACGTAAAGCGTAAGATAACAGAGTCTACAGGGCTCTTATTTCCCAGGATTTATGGCCGGAAATTAGACCATGGTCGATTGCGTAGGTGAGCAATTGCAGGCGGGTTTGGACCTTGAACCTCTTATAAAGCTTGGCAAGATGGAACTTTACGGTAACTTCAGCGACTCCGAGCTTGTTGGCAATTTCTTTATTGCTCATGCCCTTTGCCAGAAGATTGACGAGGGTTCGCTCCCGGGGACTAATTAGGTCTGCTCGGGTAGTGACCGGTTTTATGTCCTTGAGGCTGATTAAGCGTCCGAGACTTCGCGCTATCGCCTCAGGTGGTCCCCAGATGAGACCTTTGCTGACAAACTTCAAACTTTCAATCAGATTCTCCGGTTGACCGGAGAGCAAGAAATAGCCCTTAGCACCGGCAATCAAAATTTCGGAGATTTTTTCAATATTCGCCTCGTAACCATGAACAAGAATGTTGGCTTTAGGGAAGAGATCTTTGATCTTTGAAAGCAACGGTAACTTGAAATCAGCAAGGAGGGAATGCGAAAGCATCACGACAGCTGGATCTAAGTCTGACGGAGTCCTTCTTAGAGCTAGGATCCTATTATAGTCTACTCCCTCGAGAAGCTTGATCTGGGATTCATGCTTCAAAACGTGTACGAATCCGAGGCGACGCCACGGATCTGGCTCGAGCAGCAATACAACAACTGATTCCATCCTAATTGCTGAAAGCGATCAAGGTCGCTGCAATCCGGAATTCTTCCAAAGTCCGGTTTCCCAGGACTCAACAGCCTGGTGTGGAGCAAGGGCGATGCCACGGCGCAGATAACGCCTGGTTGTGAATTCTGTGGAGTATTGTTGAAAGAAATTATTGCGCTACAAAGAACCCTTCTTGTCGGGTACAATCTTATCTTGAACTAAAATTGGCCCTTAGGAGTTACAGAAATGTTCAGACGCGGTTGTGCAAGGTCGTTGCCGCAGCACCAGTATGTATAGAACTCGATTGCTGCAAGGCTTTGGGGATAGTACGCTATTTGTTGGGGTATACAGCTGATGACAGTTTCTGAACTATCGTTGCGATTGGCGCGACTGGCAGACGCTACCCCCATTGCTATTTTGTCGCGCGACCTCATTGAATACGGTCTCCAGTGGCGTTGGACCACTGAAAGGGTCGCCGCGAGTATCCGCGCCGCCAACGTTAACGTACTCGTCGCGCGCCTCCACGGAAACGTTGCCGGGTTTGGAATCATGCGCTACGGAGACGACGACGCGCACTTGGACCTACTCGCTGTGACTCCAATGTATAGAAGACTAGGCGTCGGTCGCCAACTTCTTGAGTGGCTCGAGAAATGCGCCGCCGTAGCGGGAACATTCAACGTCGCGCTAGAAGTGCGTGCCGGGAACGAGGCCGCCCAACTCTTCTATAAGCAGATGGGCTATCGCGAACTCGCTCATCTTCCGGGCTATTACCAAGGTATTGAGGCAGCGCTTCGGATGGGCCGAGATTTGTCGTCCCGGCCTTTGGACTGCGATTCCGCGAAGACAACACTAACCCTTTCGAGTCAGTTCCGGGGCTTGGGAAGATCTAACCGCTGAGACGCTGAGTACACCGACGAGAGAAGATCAACTCAGCTGAAGCGATTCATTTCAGGACTTTCGAAGATTTTCTGGATGCCGGTTGAAATTTACCTTGAGCTCGAAGGGCCGGCATGACGGAATGGTTAAACAAACTTTAGCCCTTCAACCCTAGAAAAATCTGTACCTGCCAGCGAGTTAAGCTGATTGATTAAAACCAAACGGTCAGATTCCTTCGTCGTACGGCACGGCGGCAAGCTGGTCCTTCGCCGATCTCGTGTCCTCGTTCCACATTTCCAACAGCTTTTTCGTGATCGGGCCGGGCTTGCCATCGCCGATCTTTTGGGCATCCCATTGAACCACCGGCGCGACTTTGATCGAGCTGCCGATGAGCATCATTTCTGCCGCGTTACGACCTTCCTCCACCGCAATATCGGCGAGGCGGATAGCGCTTAGCGCGCCTTGCTGCACGAGGCGCTCGGCGAAATCGAGAACTCTCTGGATTGTGATGCCCGATAGGATCGATTCGAAGGAGGGATGGCGGAACACGTGATCCTTGGTCACGAATG
>Ga0114129_10016867_pt1 | contig 10398 bp, 9 predicted proteins | sample RhiMetdeltSRZDD1_FD_80071 | JGI IMG/M metagenome (GOLD analysis project Ga0114129, IMG submission 80071) | Populus rhizosphere microbial communities from Tennessee, USA - Rhizosphere MetaG P. deltoides SRZDD1 (version 2) (version 2) | ecosystem: Host-associated > Plants > Roots > Rhizosphere >... | reverse complement strand
GCCGCCGACACGATCAAGGTCGGAGTCTTGCACTCGTTGTCGGGAACGATGGCGATCAGCGAGACGGTGCTCAAGGACGTGACGCTGATGGCGATCGACGAGATCAACGAAAAAGGCGGCGTGATGGGCAAAAAGCTCGAGGCGGTCGTCGTCGACCCCGCGTCGAACTGGCCGCTCTTCGCCGAGAAGGCGCGCCAGCTCCTCACCCAGGACAAGGTCGCCGTCGTCTTTGGATGCTGGACTTCCGTTTCGCGCAAATCGGTGCTGCCCGTGTTCGAAGCGCTGAACGGCCTGCTCTTCTACCCGGTGCAGTACGAAGGCGAAGAGCTGTCCAAGAACGTCTTCTATACCGGCGCCGCGCCCAATCAGCAGGCGATCCCGGCGGTAGAGTATTTGATGAGCAAGGACGGCGGCGGCGCCAAGCGCTGGGTGTTGCTCGGTACCGATTACGTCTATCCGAGAACGACCAACAAGATTCTGCGCGCGTTCCTGAAGTCCAAAGGCGTCGATGAAAAGGACATCATGGAGACGTACACGCCGTTCGGGCACAGCGACTACCAGACCATTGTCGCCGACATCAAGAAGTTCGCGGCGGGCGGGAAGACGGCGGTCGTTTCGACGATCAACGGGGACTCGAACGTGCCCTTCTACAAGGAGCTCGGTAATGCGGGTCTGAAGGCGACGGACGTGCCGGTCGTTGCATTCTCGGTCGGCGAGGAAGAGCTGCGCGGCGTCGATACGAAGCCGCTTGTCGGTCACCTCGCTGCCTGGAATTACTTCATGTCGCTCAAGAATCCGTCCAACGAAGAGTTCAGAGCGAAGTGGGCCGCGTACGCGAAGAAGAAGAATCTGCCCAACGCCGGGAAGCCCCTGACGAACGACCCGATGGAAGCTGCCTACGTAGGCATGTTCATGTGGAAGCAGGCGGTCGAAAAGGCCAAGTCGACCGACGTCGACAAGGTGATCGTCGCGATGTCGGGTCAGACGTTCAAGGCGCCCGACGGATTCACGATCAAGATGGACGAAAAGAACCATCACCTGCACAAGCCGGTGTTCATCGGCGAAGTACAGGGGAACGGCCAGTTCAACGTCGTGTGGAAGACGCCCGGTCCGATCAAGGCGACGCCCTGGAGCCCGTACATCCCCGAAGACGCTGGCAAGAAGGACGAGCCGGAAAAGAAGGTAGCCAGCAAATAGCGCACGAGGTTCAACGGCACAGCGGTGGCGGCGGCCCGTGATCACCCGCCACCGATCGCTGTGTCGACTGGACCGCTTCCCGCAAGGTCGCGTGGGAGTAGCGATGAAGCGCTTCATCGCCGCCATGGCGTGCGCCTGCCTCGCCTGGATCGCGACGTCCATCGCTGTCTGCGACGCCGCTGCACTCGATCCACAGACGGTCCACGAGCTGGCATTCGGCGAGAGCGATGACAAGATCAAGGCGATCGGCGCATTGACCGAGCGCGCCGATCCCGACGCGCTGGCGCTCTTGCAGGCGCTGCGCGACGGCGAGGTGCAGACCGCGGGTGAAAATCAGGTTCTCCTCGTCAGAGACCACACCGCGACTGATCTGGCTACGGGCAAGGCCGTCACGCCTGTTCCCGAGAATCGCGACGACATCGTCATCAACAATCGCGTCCGCAAGGAGCTGGAGACGGCGATCGCCGCCTTGAAGCTCTCCGATCCGGATCGCGCCAACCGGCTGGCGGCGGCGCGACAGTTGCAGGGCGGCGCGGACGAGTCCGCGCTGCCTGCGATCGAGCGCGCCCTGGCAAAGGAATCCGATCCGGAGATCAAGGAGCTGCTCTCGCTCACGCAAGCCTCGGTACAGCTCGCGAGCACCGACAAGGCGACGCGGCTCTCCGCGATTCGCGCGCTCGCCGAGAGCAACAACCCCGCCACCAAGACGCTGCTTCTCGGAATTCTCGAACGACGCCGCGCAACCTTCGCAGAACCCGACGCCGAGACCCGCGCCGAGGCGGAGAAATCGATACGCGCGGTGGAGGGCAAACTCGCCACCGGAGAGATGATCGGCCGCGTCTTCAGCGGGATCAGCCTCGGCAGCATCCTGCTGCTCGCGGCGCTCGGCCTCGCGATCACCTACGGCCTGATGGGCGTGATCAACATGGCGCACGGCGAGCTCATCATGATCGGCGCCTACGCGACCTATATCGTACAGAATCTATTCCGCCTCTACGCGCCGGGTGCTTTCGACGCGTACCTGATCTGCGCAGTGCCCGCCGCTTTCGCCGCCGCGGGGCTGGTCGGCATGGCGCTCGAGCGCGGCGTGATCCGGTTCCTGTACGGGCGACCGCTGGAAACCCTACTGGCGACCTGGGGCATCAGCCTGATTCTGATGCAAACGGTGCGCACGGTGTTCGGCGCGCAGAACGTCCAGGTCGAGAATCCGTCGTGGATGTCGGGCGGCTTCACCGCGGTCACGGGAGTGGTGCTGCCGTGGAGCCGGATCGCGATCATCGCTTTCGCGGCGCTGGTGCTGCTCGCGATGTGGCTGCTGCTCACGCGGACGCGGCTGGGAATGTTCGTGCGCGCGGTGACGCAGAATCGAGCGATGGCGAGCTGCAACGGCGTTCCCACGGGACGCGTCGATACGCTCGCGTTTGGTCTGGGCGCCGGCATTGCAGGACTCGCCGGCTGCGCGCTGTCGCAGATCGGCAATGTAGGACCCGACCTTGGGCAGAGCTATATCGTCGACTCGTTCATGGTAGTGGTGCTGGGCGGCGTGGGCCAGCTCGCCGGCACCGTCTACGCCGCCCTCGGTCTCGGCATCGTCAACAAGTTCCTGGAGGCCTGGTCGGGCGCGGTGCTCGCCAAGATCGCCGTCCTCGTGTTCATCATCTTCTTCATCCAGAAGCGGCCGCAGGGTCTGTTCGCGCTCAGAGGCCGCGTCGCCGAGACATGATGATGGGCACCGCCTTCGTGCCGGTCGACGCGACGGGAGGTCCGCGTTTCGCGGGATTGCTCTCCGCCGGTGGGTGGTCCTTGTACGGACTGGCTGCGCTCGTGTTGTTCGTGGTCCTGCCGCTCTCGCATCTTGCGGTGCCGGCAGACAGCCCATTCCATCTTTCGGATTACTGGGTGACGCTGCTCGGCAAGATCATGTGTTACGCGATCGTCGCTCTGGCGATGGATCTGATTTGGGGCTACACGGGAATCCTGTCGCTGGGTCACGGGTTGTTCTTCGCGCTCGGCGGCTACGCGATGGGGATGTACCTCATGCGCTCGATCGGCCGCGACGGCGTCTACCAGAGCGACCTTCCGGATTTCGTGGTGGTGTGCGACTGGAAAAGCTATCCCTGGTACTGGAGCTTTACCGATCATTTCTGGTATGCAGCGCTGCTCGTGGTGCTGGTGCCGGGTACGCTCGCGTTCCTGTTCGGTTATTTCGCCTTCCGTTCCCGGATCAAGGGCGTGTATTTCTCGATCATTACTCAAGCCCTGACGTACGCGACCATGTTGCTGTTCTTTCGCAACAACACGGGCTTCGGCGGCAATAACGGCTTCACCGATTTCAAGCGCATCTTGGGCTTTCCGATCACCGCGCCGACGACACGCATGGCGCTGTTCGTGATCACGGCTGCGGCGCTGCTCGGTTTCCTTTTGCTCGGGCGCTGGATCGTCACCTCCAAGCTGGGGCGCGTGCTGACCGCCATCCGTGACGCGGAGACGCGGGTGATGTTCTCGGGCTACAACCCGCTCTATTTCAAGTTGTTCATCTGGACTTTGTCGGCGGTAATTTGCGGGATCGCCGGCGCGCTCTACGTGCCTCAGGTCGGAATCATCAATCCGAGCGAGATGTCGCCGGCGAATTCGATCGAAATCGCAATCTGGACCGCGGTGGGCGGACGCGGGACGTTGATCGGCCCGGTGCTCGGCGCAGCGGCGGTCAACCTGGGCAAGAGCTGGTTCACCAAGGCGTTCCCGGAATACTGGCTGTTCGTCCTCGGCCTGTTGTTCATTCTGGTGACGCTGTTTCTCCCGCGCGGGCTGGCCGGTCTGCGCCTTCGTCTCAAAAGGACGCCGTGAGCGGCGGCACGACGCGGGAGCACTGGGACGATCCGGTCGCCTCTGGCGCACGGGTCCTCGCCGACGGCGTCGACACGACGCATCGCGGCATCCTCTATCTCGACGGCATCAGCGTGAGCTTCGACGGCTTCAAGGCGCTTAACAACCTGTCGCTCCTGGTCGACGTCGGCGAGCTGCGCTGTGTGATCGGGCCTAACGGCGCGGGCAAGACGACGATGATGGACGTCGTGACGGGCAAGACGCGCCCCGACGCGGGAAGCGCATTCTTCGGTCAGACGATCGATCTCACGCGCCTTTCGGAGCCCGAGATCGCCGACGCGGGGGTCGGGCGCAAGTTCCAGAAGCCTACGGTGTTCGAGCAGCACACCGTCTTCGAGAATCTGGAGCTGGCGATGAAGACCGACAAGCGCGTCGGTCCGACGCTCCGCGCCCGGCTCGACGGCGAGGCGCGCGATCGCATTGCCGGCACGATGGACGTGATCAGGCTCCTGCCCGAAGCCGCGCGCCCGGCCGGCATGCTCTCGCACGGTCAGAAGCAGTGGCTCGAAATCGGGATGCTGCTCATGCAGGAGCCGCAGCTCCTGCTGCTCGACGAGCCCGTGGCCGGAATGACCGACGAGGAGACGCTGCGCAGCGCCGAGCTGTTCGTGTCGCTCGCCGGCAAATACACCTTGATCGTCGTCGAGCACGACATGGATTTCGTGGCGCGCATCGCCAAGAAAGTGACGGTTCTGCACGAGGGCGCGGTGCTCGCCGAAGGCTCGATGGACAGCGTGCAGCAGAACGAGCAGGTGATCGAAGTGTTCCTGGGTCGGTGACGCCGCTATGAGAATTGATCAGGGTCGTCCCTCCACGCGAATGGCTGTTCACACGGATCCGAGCGCCACGCGATGCTGAAAGTCCACGGTCTCAATCAATACTACGGCGGCAGCCATATCCTGCGCGACGTCGGGTTTGAGGTCGCTCCCAACGCCTGCACAGCGCTCCTCGGCCGCAACGGTGTGGGCAAGACGACTTTGCTCAAGTGCCTCATGGGGCTGTTGCCGGTGCGCTCGGGCGAGGTCACGCTCGACGGCGAGAGGATCACCTCGCTGCCGACGTATGCGCGCGCGGCGCTCGGAATCGGCTACGTGCCGCAAGGACGCGAGATCTTCCCGCGATTGACCGTGGAGGAAAACCTGCAGATGGGACTCGCCACGCGAAAGCGCGATGCGCGAATCCCGGCGCTCGTCTTCGAGATGTTTCCCGTATTGAAGAACATGCTCAAGCGCCGCGGCGGCGATCTTTCCGGGGGCCAGCAGCAGCAGCTCGCCATCGGCCGTGCGCTGGCGATGAGTCCCCGGCTGCTCATCCTCGACGAGCCGACCGAGGGGATACAGCCGTCGATCATCAAGGACATCGAGCGCGCGATCCGCAGGCTGATTGCGGCCGGCGACATGGCGATCCTGCTTGTCGAGCAGTACTACGACTTCGCGAAGTCGCTCGCCGATCACTACGTCGTGCTGTCGCGCGGGGAAGTGGTCGCCCGCGGCGATGGCGCGACCATGGACCGGGACAACGTCCGGGCACATCTGGCCGTCTGAGCCGAAGTGGCGGCGGCTCAACGTGCATTAAGGCGCGCGTTAGCTCGCTGAGCTGGGGCGACCGGGGGCTGCGTGCCGCAGGTAATCGCGCGTACGGCGCCGCTAGTTCTCCAGATCGACGCTAGAGCGACGGGTCAAGATCAGCCGGGCGCGATTCGCCCCGAGGCTGCAGCCTTGAAAAAAGCGTATATATAGTATATCCTGTCGTATTGGTGACAGGGCTCGTCCGCTGGCCCGGGCAAAGCGGCTTCATGGCAAAGATAATCTCGGGGAAGGTCGTCCGCGACAGTTTCACGATGCCCCTCGCCGACTACGCGTTGATCGGCGTGCTCAAGCAACGCTGCATCGGCGTGGGGATCGCCATGAAGAAAAGCGAGCTGTTACGCGCCGGTCTTATGGCGTTGCAGGGGCTCCCCGACGAGAGCCTATCGCAGGTGGCGGCGGCGGTCGAGCGCGTAAAGACGGGCCGGCCTCCCGGCAGGAAGAAACGGAAGAAGCGGAAAAAGAAGAACAGGAAGACGAACAGAACGAAGCGGAGGAAGCACTGATGTGGAGTTCTGCGGAGCAGCTAAAGTGAGACGAAAGGCCACTACGCTCGCGGCGGTGGAGTCCCCGAAACGGGCCGTATACGGCTCGCAGGTCGTGCTCGACCTCTACGAGTGCGAAACAGCTCATCTCGATGATCTCGCGTGGGTCAAGGCGACGCTCGTGAATGCGGCGCGCGCGGCGGGGGCCACGATCGTCCAGACGGTATTTCACAAGTTCGCACCGTGGGGTATTTCCGGCGTGGTCGTCATCGCGGAGTCGCATCTTGCGATCCACATATGGCCGGAGAATCGCTACGCCGCGATCGATGTATTCACGTGCGGCGAGAACGTTCAGATGGACATCGCGAGCGAATTCCTGAAGCGCGAGTTCGGCGCCAAGCGCTCGGTTCAGCGGCGCTTCACCCGAGGCGACCGGGTATCCGTCCGGGCCAAGTCGGAGAACGGCGAACGCTCCGCGCGAGAGCTAGTCGCCGTAAGCGCTTCGAGCGGCTGCTGAAGGTGGGGCCGTCGGCCACCCTGAGCGGTCAGCGGTCACGTGCGTAGAAACATGCTTCGCGTTCGAAGGAAGGCACCCGTCGGCACGCGCGCGTGACCGTACCCTCACCCGACTTCCATCAAGAGCTCATCGACGTAGCACCAGCTCCAGTCTTCCCCGCGCTCCCAACCGCGACCTGATAGGGCGATGAAGTCGCCTCGGCTATAATCCTCCGGACCCTGCCGCGGATCGTCGGCGCGTTCGGAGGAATCCCCATGTCAGAGAATGCCGGGCGCATTCGCGCCACATCCGCCGTCGCTCTGTCGCTCGTTGCCGGTATCGCCTTCGCCGGCGAGATACGCGTCGCCTGCTATTCCGATGGCAACGAGTGCGAGGTGACGCAGGATCTCGCGAAGCGCTTCGAAGCGCAGAACGCCGACGTGAAGGTCGCGATCGACAAGGTGCCGTACAAGGCGATCGTCGAGCAGCTGCCGGTGCAGCTCGCGGCGGGCGAAGGGCCCGACATCGCGCGCGTGACCGATTTGGGCGGTCTTTCGAAGTACTACCTCGATATCACCCCCTACGTGAAGGACCCGAAGTATTGGGAGGCGAACTTCGGCCGGACGCTGGCCTGGATGCGGCCGACACCGGCCGACAAGGGCATCTACGGAATGATGACGCAGCTCACCGTCACCGGACCGTACGTCAACAAGACGCTGTTCGAGCAGGCGAACGTACCGCTGCCGGGTCCGCAGGCGACATGGGATCAGTGGGTCGAGGCCTCGCGCAAAGTGGCGAAGGCCACCCAGGTGCCGTTTGCGGTCGCCTTCGATCGCAGCGGCCATCGTTTTGCCGGTCCGGCGATCAGCATGGGCGCCAAGTATTTCGACGCCAAAGGCAACCTCGTCGTCGACGACGGTTACCGGGTGATGGCCAAGAAAATCTACGACTGGAACCGTGACGGCACCATGCCGAAGGAAGTCTGGGGTGGGGTCGGCGGCGCGACGTACCGCGACGCGTTCGAGGAGTTCGCCAACGGGCGTGTCGTGATGTATCTCTCCGGCAGCTGGCAGATCCGCCGCATGGACACGCAGATCGGGAAGAATTTCGATTGGATCGCGGTGCCGAATCCGTGCGGGCCCGCGGCGTGCACCGGTATCCCGGGCGGCGCCGCCTTCGTCGCGTTGAAACGCACCAAGAACCCCAAGGACGTCGGCCGCTTCCTCGACTATCTGGCGAGCGAGCCGGTCTACGCCGAGTACATGGCGCGCACCGAGAACATCCCGGCGCACGCCGCGGTGGCGAAAAAGGGCGTCGACTACAAGCTCTCGCCGCAGGCCAAAGCCGCGTTGAATGTGTTCGTTGCCGAAGTGCCGAAGCTCTCGCCCGTCGCCTACCAGATCCAGGGTTACAAGCTCAACCGCGCGATCTTCAATCCGACGGCCGCGCGTCTCGGGCAGGCCATCGCCGGCGAGATGTCGCTCGACGACGCGCTGAAGCGTATCAGCGCGGACGCCGAAGAGCAGGTCAAGGCCGCGTCGAAATAGCGCCCCGGCGGGTGCCGGGTGCCCGCCGACGATCGTGAGCTTCGCGCGCCATCCGCTGTTCGAGCTGCCCGCGGCCGCGGGCCGTGCGGCGCTGAACGCGATCGACGCGCCGATGCGCGCCGCCCAGCGCCTGCTCGGCGTGCCGCGCATCGGCTGGATGTTCGTCGCGCCGAACCTGGCGATTCTCGGCCTGTTCACCTTCCTGCCGATCGTCGTCAACTTCTATTTCGCGTTCACGGGCGGAGTGCAGCTCTACCCTTCGGAGCGCCCGTTCACCGGGTTCGAGAATCTCGAGACGCTGTTCGACTGCGAGAGCTATCTCGATCCCTCGACGTGCCGCAAGGACCTGTTCTGGCGCGCCATCTACAACACCGGCAAGTTCGCAGTGCTGCAGGTGGGATTGATGGTCGCCTTCGCGCTCGTCACCGCGCTCGTGCTCAACCGCAAGATCCTCGGGCGCGGATTTTTCCGTGGCGTGTTCTTCTATCCCGTGCTCCTTTCTCCTGTCGTGGTCGCGCTGATCTGGAAATGGGTGTTGCAACGCGAAGGCGTTTTGAACGCGGTGCTCGCAGGCGCGGGGACATCGCCGGTCGGCTGGCTTTCCGATGCGGGCTGGGCATTCTTCTGGTGCGTGTTCGTGAGCATCTGGGCCCACATGGGCTTCTACACGCTCATCCTTTTGGCTGGATTGCAGGCAATTCCCGCCGACCTCTACGAAGCCGCGGCAATGGACAGCGCGTCGCCCTGGCGACGCTTCTCCAGGATCACGCTGCCGCTGCTGATGCCCAACCTGATCGTCGTACTCGTGCTCGGACTGATTCGCGCCGTCCAGATCTTCGACGAAGTGTTCGTGCTGACCGGGGGCGGACCCGGATCGGCAACGACGTTTATCGTCCAGTTCATCTATCAGACCGGGTTCGCGGAAGCGATCCATCAGTACGGCCTTGCCGCGGCGGCGTCACTGGTGCTCGCGCTGTCGCTGCTGGTGCTCACTCTCGTGCAGCTGCGCCTCACGCGCAAGAACCTCGCCGGCGGGGGAGGCCGCGACGATGGCTAGCCTCGCAGCCATGCTCACGGCGCGGCGCGGACTCGGCAAGCCTGACTGGACCGACTGGTTCTCCTATGGCTATCTGCTGCTCGGGCTCGTGCTGATGTTCGGCCCCGTGCTCTGGCTCGTCCTGTCGTCGTTCAAGAGCGCCGCGGCGTTGAACGAGTTCCCGCCGCAGCTTTTGCCTTACGGGCAGAAGTCCGTCGCCGTCGCGGGACAGGAAAGACCCCTGCCGCTCTACCGCGTGACCACGCCCGACGGCGCCACGCGCGAGCTGGCGGAAGTCCGCCGCATCGGCATCCAGGCGACGCTCGTCGATCCCAAGGCGCCGGAGCAGGAGTACAAGGTCAACATTCGCGACCGCAAGCCGGTGCGAGAATTCCGCCTCGCAACCGAGAACTACTTCGAGATTTTCGGCAAGTTCGCCTTCGGCACGTTCCTCTGGAACAGCGTGTTCATCACGGTCGTGGCGACGCTGATCACGCTGCTTTTCAACGCCATGGCCGCGTTCGCGCTGTCGAAGTACCGCTTCAGCGGCCGCAACGCCGTGTTCCTGCTGATCATCTCCACGCTGATGATTCCGCCGACGATCATCCTCGTGCCAAACTTCCTGGTCGTGTCGGAACTCGGGCTGCTCAACAGCCTCTGGGGCGTCATCTGGCCCGCGGTCGCCACGCCGACGGGCGTCTTCCTGCTGCGCCAGTACATGCTGACGATTCCCGACGAGCTGATCGACGCAGCGCGCATGGACCATGCGAGCGAGTGGCGGATCTTCTGGCGGATCATCCTGCCGCTGTCCGCGCCGGCCCTCGCCGTGCTCGCCATCTTTTCGGTGATGTGGCGGTGGAACGATTTCCTATGGCCGCTGATCGTGCTGTCGCGCACCGAGAAATTCACGCTGCAGCTCGCGCTCAACGCCTTCCAGGGCGAGCTCACCACGCAGTGGCACTACCTGCTCGCCATGACGGTAATCACGTTGATGCCGGTGACGCTCGTCTTCGCGTTCCTGCAGAAGTACATCACGACCGGCATCGCGTCTGCCGGGGTCAAATAGCCGATCGAGCCATGGCCGCATTGCAATTGAAGCAAGTCGTCAGGCGCTACGGTGCGACGACCGTGATCCACGGCGACGACCTCGAGGTGAAAAACGGCG
>Ga0114129_10016866_pt1 | contig 10398 bp, 10 predicted proteins | sample RhiMetdeltSRZDD1_FD_80071 | JGI IMG/M metagenome (GOLD analysis project Ga0114129, IMG submission 80071) | Populus rhizosphere microbial communities from Tennessee, USA - Rhizosphere MetaG P. deltoides SRZDD1 (version 2) (version 2) | ecosystem: Host-associated > Plants > Roots > Rhizosphere >... | reverse complement strand
CGCCCGCTGCGAAGGAGCCGCTGGACCCGGTCGGTGGCCGCGTGACCGCAGTCTCTCTCACATGGAGGTCGACATGACCAGACGATTCGCGCTGCTGTTCCTGGCGATGGCTGCCCTCGTCGCGTTTCCGGCCGGAGCGCCCGCCGACGACGGGGTGACCGACACGAGCGTCCGGATCGGTGTGTGGCACCCGCTGTCCGGTCCCGCCGTGGCCTACGCCCCCATCGCCCGCGCGATGGAGGCGTACTTCCGGATGGTGAACGAGAATGGCGGGATCCACGGGAGGAAGGTCGAGCTGGTGGTCCGGGACGACGCCTACACGCCCGCCCGGACCGTGGCGGTGGTGAAGGAGCTCATCGAGAAGGAGAAGGTCTTCGCCTTCCTGGCCGGGCTGGGGACGCCCACGAATCTGGCGGTCATGAAGATGATCAACGACGCGCGGATCCCGCACTTCTCGCCGGCGACCGGCTCGAGCGTGTGGGCGCACCCCGAGAAGGCCAAGGACTTCGGCCTCACCGCCGACCTGGTGGGGAAGGACGGCAAGAACTACTACTACGCGCTCCAGACGAACTACATCACGGAGTCGGTCCTGCTGACGCGGTACACCTTCGAGACCCTGAAGAAGACGAAGGTGGCGATCATCTACCAGAACGATCCCTTCGGCAAGGAAGGGCTGTTCGGGGTGCGCCAGGAGGTGCAGCGGCAGAAGGCGACGCTCGTCGCCGAGGTGTCGTACGAGACGGGCGACACGGACCTGTCGTCCCAGGCGCTCAAGCTCAAGCAGTCGGGGGCGGATGCCGTCATTTTGTGGACGATCCCCCGGTTCGCGGCCCAGATCGTGAAGGAGATGGCGAAGGTTGGCTACCGGCCGTCGATCGTCTCGAGCTACGTGAACAACGATCCCACCATGTTCCGCCTGACGTGCGACAAGTGGGACCAGGCCGCGAACAAGTGCACGGGGGAGACGCTCTGGCAGGGCGCGCTGATCGCGGCGTGGACGATGGACTATCGGGACGACGACCCGGGGGTGGAGAAGTATCGCCAGTTCATGAAGAAGTACCTGCCCAACGAGCTGGTGGGGGGCTTCACGCTGGCCGGCTACGTCTTTGCGGAGTCGATGGCCGAGGCGCTCAAGCGCGCGGGCAAGACGCTGAACCGCGATACCTTCATGCGCGGGATCGAGTCGATCAAGAACTGGAACGGCGACGTGGTGCGCCGGGTGACGTTCGGTCCCAACGACCACCAGGGGATCGAGGCCGTGCGCATCCAGGAAGCCCACCCCGAGAAGATCATCTACAAGACCGACTGGATCGAGTAGGGCCCAGATCCGGATGACCCGGCGCCCGCACCGGGGGGAGGGCTCGGACCCTCCCCCCGGTCCGCACCTCCGCATCGAGAACCTCACGCTGACCTTCGGCGGGCTCTCCGCGCTGCGGGCCGTCAGCCTGGAGGTCGGCCGGGGGGAGATCTTCTCGATCATCGGGCCGAACGGCGCCGGCAAGACCTGCATCTTCAACTGCATCAGCGGCATCTACCGTCCGCAGGCGGGGCGGATCCTGTTCAATGGGGAAGACGTCGTGCGCCTGCGACCGGACCGGATCGCCCGCCTCGGCATCGCGCGGACGTTCCAGAACATCGAGCTGTTCGCGCGCATGACCACTCTCGACAACCTGCTGCTGGCCCGCCACGTCCACACGCGGGCCGGACCGATCGCGGCCGCGCTCCGCCTGCCGCGACTGGTCCGCGAGGAGGTGCGCAGCCGCCAGCGCGTCGAGGAGGTGATCGACTTCCTCGACCTCCAGTCCGCCCGCGACCAGCTGGTGTTGAACCTGCCGTACGGGGTGCGCAAGCGGGTCGAGCTCGGGCGCGCCCTCGCGCTGGAGCCGGAGCTGCTGCTCCTCGACGAGCCATCGGCCGGCATGAACGCCGAGGAGAAGCACGACCTGCTCTACTGGATCCAGGAGCTGCGCGACGTCTTCGGGGTGACGATCCTGCTCGTCGAGCACGACATGCAGATCGTGATGGGGATCTCGGACTCCGTGTACGTGCTGAACTACGGCGAGCGCATCGCCTCCGGGACGCCGAAGGAGGTCCAGTCGCACCCCGAGGTCCTGAAGGCCTACCTGGGGGAGGACGGTGTCTGAGGCGCCGCCGCTCCTCCGCGTGTCCAACGTGGAGACGTTCTACGGCGAGGTGATCCACGCCCTGCGGGGTGTCTCCATCGAGGTTCCGTCCGGGAGCGTCGTGGCTATCCTGGGCGCCAACGGCGCCGGCAAGACGACGTTCTTGAAGACGGTCATGGGCCTGCTGGAAGACCAGCCCGAGAAGGGGGCGGTGGAGTTCGCCGGCCGGGACGTCACCCGCTGGGACGCCGAGCGCGTGGTGCGCCTGGGCATGGCATACGTCCCCGAGGGCCGGGAGGTGTTTCCGGAGCTGACCGTCTGGGAGAACCTGATGATGGGGGGGTTCAGCCGCCGGGACCGCGAGGGTCTCCGCGCCGATCTCGAGCGCGTCGTCGCGTACTTCCCCATCCTGATGCAGCGGCGGCGCCAGCTCGCCGGCACGCTCTCGGGAGGCGAGCAGCAGATGCTCGCCATCGGACGCGCGCTGATGACGCGGCCCCGGCTGCTCCTGCTGGACGAGCCGTCACTCGGCCTGGCGCCGCGGCTGGTGCGCGACATCTTCGCCATCATCCGCCGGATCAACGAAGAGGGGACCACCGTCCTCCTGGTGGAGCAGAACGCGCGAATGGCGCTCGGTATCGCCGGCTACGGCTACGTGCTGGAGACGGGGCGCATCGTCTTCTCGGGAAAGGTCGACGAGCTGCTCGCAAACGAGAACGTGCGGGAGTTCTACCTGGGAGTGTCGAGCGAGGCGGCCGTCAAGGGCTTCAAGCGCTACAAGCGCAAGCGGCGGTGGTGAGGCGATCGGAGAGCTCGGGGACCCCGGTTTCAGTCGCGGTACATCTCGTCGATCACGTGGCGGTAGCGCTCGCTGATCGCCTTACGCTTCACCTTCATGGTCGGCGTGACGTCGCCATCCTCGGGGTCGAGCTGCTTGTCCAGGATGCGGAACTTCTTGATCGTCTCCACCCGGGCCAGCGTGCGGTTGACGCGGTCCACGTCCTGGGCGATCAGCCGGTGGATCTCGGGGTTTCGCGTCAGGTCGGCGTACGTCGCGAAGGGAATGCGGCGGTCCTGGGCGTAGCGGACGCAGTTCTCCTCGTCGACGATGACGAGCGCCGTCAGGTACTTCCGCCGGTCGCCGATCACGACGGCGTCGGCGATGTAGGGGCTGAACTTGAGCTGGTTCTCGATGTTCTGGGGCGCGATGTTCTTGCCGCCGCCCGTGATGATCAGGTCCTTCTTCCGGTCGGTGATCCGGAGATGGCCCTCCGGTGTCAGCTCGCCGATGTCCCCGGTGTGGAGCCACCCGGCCTTCAGCGTCTCCGCGGTGCCCTGGGGGTTCTTGAAGTAACCCTGGAAGATGTTCCCGCCGCGGAGCAGGATCTCACCGTCGTCCGCGACGCGGACCTCGACTCCGGGGAAGGGCCGACCGACGGTCCCGGGCACGATGTCGTCGCCCTGGTGCATGGTGGCGGGGCCGCAGTTCTCGGTTTGCCCGTAGATCTCGCGCAGCGGAATGCCGAGCGCGTGGAAGAAGTAGAGGAGGTCCGGGCTGATCGGCGCCGCGCCCGTGAACGCGAAGCGAACCCGGTCGAGCCCGAGGTGCTTCCGGACGCGCCACAGCACGGTGTGGTAGGCCAGGCGATAGAGCAGCTCCAGCCCCATGCCGACCGGGCGGCGGGCGAGGCGCTGGCGGGCGCGTCGCATCGCGACGCCGACCGCGAGCCGGTAGCAGAGCCGCTTGGCCGCCGTGGCCTCCGCCACGTTGAGAGTGACCGCCGAGTAGAACTTCTCCCAGACCCGAGGCGGGCCGAAGAACTGCGTCGGCCGGACCTCGCGCAGGTTCTGCGGGAAGGTGTCGAGATTCTCGACGAAGTTGACGACGTACCCGTGGCGGATGTGATTGAAGACCGTGATCGTGCGCTGGGCCACGTGGGAGAGCGGGAGATAGGAGAGCAGCTCGTCGGTCGGGCTGGTCGGCTCCACCTGACCGATGAGCTCCGATGTCCACAGGATCGTCCGGTGTGACAGCATCGCGCCCTTCGGCGGGCCCGTGGTTCCCGAGGTGTAGACGATGATCGCGACGTCGTCCGGCCGGATCTCGGCGAGCCGCCGGCCCAGCGCGTCGCTCTCCTGAACCTCGGCCTTGCGGCCGAGATCCAGCAGCTCGGCGAACGTCATGACCATGGGATCCGCGAACTGACGGAGACCCTTGGGGTCGATCAGGACGATCTTCCGGAGGCTCGGCGTCTCGGTCCGGAAGGCCAGCGCCTTGTCGAGCTGCTCTTCGTCCTCGGCGACGTAGACCACCGACTCGGAGTGGGCGACGATGTACTGGCACTCGGCGACCGAGTTGGTGGTGTAGACCCCGACGGTGACGCCGCCGGCGGCCAGGGCGCCCAGGTCGAGCGTGATCCACTCGGGGCGGTTCTCGGAGGCGATGGCCACGCACTGCCCACGCTCGACCCCGAGCTTCATGAGGCCGCGCGCGACGGCCCGCGCCTGCTCGGCGTACTCGGTCCAGCTGATCTCCTGCCAGATCCCGAGCTTCTTCCGCCGCATCGCGACGCGATCGCCGCGTCGCGCCGCTTCGTGGAACAGGAGACCGGGAACCGTGTCGGTGGGCACGCCGTCCTCCTCCGGTTCAATAGCACGAGGCTCGGGGGAGGGTCAAGGCACCCCGCCGATGCCCGGTCGGGCCGCGCCCCGTTGCCGCGCGCGCGCTGGCTAGTGTAGAATCGCGGTGTTCCGAACGCAGCCACCCGGGACGAGGCATGGAGCGACCGATCGCCTACGACAAGCTGGCCCGTGAGGACCGGTTCGTCCGTATGCGGGCCCGACGGATCGGCGAGCTGCGGATTGAGCAGGGGCTGCCGCCGTTCCCCGACCTGAGCTCCGCCGAATCGATCCGCGAGCGCATCCACGGCATCCTGGTCGGCGAGCTGCAGGCGATGGAGGGGGCCGGCCGGACGGTGTACGACTTCCCCGACGCGCCGTGGGAGTTCACGATGGACATGGCGCGCCAGGTCTGGGACGAGTCGCGCCACGTCGAGATCTACATCCGCCTGCTCGAGCACCTCGGCGGGTACGTGGGCGAGTTCCCCGAGAGCACCATCCTGTGGCGATGCGCCTGCGCCGAGGACGCGGCGGCGCGGGTCGCCGGCGTGAACCGCGGGCTGGAAGGGCTGGCCTGCGACGTGTTCGCCCAGCTCATCGAGATCGCCAAGCGGCTTCCGGATCCCACCATCGCTCAGGCGGTCGACTACGTGCTGGCCGACGAGATCACCCACGTCCGCATGGGCTCCTACTGGCTCAACAAGCTCACCGAGGGTGATCCCGAGCGGCGGCGGCGGGCGGTGGAGTTTCAGGAGTCGATCGACGACCGCTTCAATCTGGGCGGCGTGCGCCAGGTCGGATCGGCCGGGGAAGTGCCCATCGCGATCTCCACCGAGGTGCGGCGGCTCGCCGGCTTCACCGACGAGGAGATCCAGCGCCTCGTGAAGGCGACCCAGCGCAGCCCGGTCTACTGACCGCGACAGTCTGGGTGCCTGTCGGAGCCAGCGGGCGCGTGCGACTGCGTGGCCTGCCCCGTGCCCCATCCGAGTGGCGGCTTTGCCGCCGCTGCCGGCAGGGGGGAATCGGGGGTGTCTTCCGGGACCCCTCCGAAGATCTCACGTGACCGCCCGCGATCCCGCCCGCGAGCTGGCCGGCTATCTCGGCGTCGAGGCCACGGCGCAGCGGATACGCCACTACCGGTACGCGGAAGAGCGGATGATGCGCATCCTCGCCGGCTGGATCGCGCTGACGCCGGAGCTGTCGGCCAAGCTGCTTCTAGGGCGGCAAGTCTGGGACTGCGCACAGCACGCCGACCTCTGGGGCCGGCGCCTACCCGAGCTCCGGGCGCCGGCCCAGGTGTCGGAGCCGCCCGGCGACGCGTTCGTCCGCTTCATGGACGCGCTCGAGAGCCGGAGCGGAGAGGAGGAGACGCTGGAGCGGCTCACCGGCATCTATCGCGTCCTCAAGCCGCATCTGGCGGCGACGTACGCCCACCACCTCGAGCACGCGAACCCGGTCTACGAGCCGCCGACCCTCCGCATCCTCGAGCGGTGCCTGATCGAGGAGCGACAGCACCTCGCGGACGGGGAGCGCATGCTGGTCGCGCTGGCGAACAGCGAGCCGCGCCGGGCCCGGGTCGCGGCATGGGAGGCGGAGCTGACGCGGCGCCTGGCGGAGACCGGCGGGATGACGGGCAGCTCCCCGTGACCGAGCCGGGGGCGGCCGCGGAGGCGCATGCCCGGCGGGTCGTGGCCGGTGATCCCGGGGCCCGGGCCGCCCTCGTGCCCAACGCCACGCTGGAGCCCACCGACCTCTACGAGCGGCTGCTCGCGGGTCGCTTCCGCGGGTTCGAGATCGTCGCCCACGCTCGGATCGGCGCCTACCGCATCTTCAAGACCCGGTATCTGGGACCGACGACCTACGTCGTGCAGGAGCGCTGGGTCCGGGGCACCGATGGGCAGTGGCGGATCCACGAGGCGGAGCTGGCCCGCGTGGCGACCGAGGCGGCCACCTAGTGTTTCGCACGGTGCTCGTCGCCAACCGCGGCGAGATCGCGCTCCGCGTCATCCGGGCCTGCCGAGCCCTCGGGGCCCGGTCGGTCGCCGTCTACTCGGAGGCCGACGCCGCCGCGCCCCACGTGCGCGCGGCCGACACGGCGGTGCCTCTCGGACCCGCTCCGGCGGCCCAGAGCTACCTGGCGATCGACCGCGTCGTGGAAGCGGCGCGGGCGAGCGGTGCCGAGGCGATCCATCCGGGCTATGGCTTCCTCTCCGAGAACTGGCGCTTCGCCGACGCGTGCCGGGTCGCCGGGCTGGTCTTCATCGGCCCGCCGGCGGAGGTGATCCGGGCCATGGGCGAGAAGACCGAAGCCCGACGCCGGATGGCGGCGGCCGGCGTCCCCATCCTGCCCGGATCCGACGGGCCGGTCGCGAGCGCCGCGGACGCCGGCGCGATCGCCACCGACATCGGCTATCCCGTGATGCTGAAAGCCGCGTCCGGGGGCGGCGGCATCGGCATGGCGCTCGTGGCGGACGCCGGACGGCTCGACGCCTCCTTCGCGGCCGCCCAGCGGCGCGCCCGATCCGCGTTCGGGGACCCCGCCGTCTACGTGGAGCGTGCGCTCGAGGCGCCCCGCCATGTCGAGGTGCAGGTGCTCGGCGACGAGCACGGCACCCTGGTCCACCTCCACGAGCGTGACTGCTCGATTCAGCGGCGGCACCAGAAGCTGGTCGAGGAGAGTCCGGCGCCGGCGCTGCCGGCCCCGCTCCGGAGCCGTCTCCACGAGGCGGGGCTGCGCGCCGCCCGGGCGGCGGGGTACCGCAACGCGGGGACCGTGGAGTTTCTGGTCGAGGGCGACGCCTTCTACTTCCTCGAGATGAACACGCGGCTCCAGGTCGAGCACCCGGTCACCGAGGAGGTAACGGGGCTCGACATCGTCCAGGCCCAGCTCCGGATCGCCGCGGGTGAGCGCCTGGGCTTCGCCCAGGGCGATGTCCGGCTCCGCGGCGCCGCCATCGAGTGCCGGATCTACGCCGAGGACGCCGAGCGCGGCTTCCTGCCATCGCCGGGGACGATCACCTCGCTAGAGCTGCCGGCCGGGCCCGGGATCCGCCACGAGTGCGGTGTCGAGGCCGGGAGCGTCGTCACCGTGCACTACGACCCGCTGCTGGCGAAGGTCATCGCCGGCGGGGCGGACCGGGAGCAGGCGATCGAGCGGCTGACCGCGGCGCTGGACCGGTACCGGATCGAAGGCGTTCGGACCACGCTGCCGCTGCACCGGCGCATCATGGCCAGCCGTCCGTTCAGAGACGGTCACGTTCACACGCGGTTTCTCGAAAGAGAGGTCTGAGCCGATGCCGGAGGAAGTGCGGGCCCACATCACGGGGGTGGTCTTCCAGGTGGTCGCCCAGGCGGGGAGCAAGGTGGCGGCGGGCGACCCGATCCTCATCCTGGAGTCGATGAAGATGGAGATTCCCGTGGAGGCACCCCGGGCCGGCGTCGTCCGTTCGATCCCGGTCGCCGAGGGTCAAACCGTTCAGGAAGGCGACGTCGTCGCCGTGCTCGAGTGAAGGTCGATGCGCGAGGTCGTCGGCCCGCGGGTCGCCGGGGTCTGACGCGATGGGAATGCGCGAGCTGGTCGAAGAGCTGAACCGGCGGCGGACGCGGCTTGCCGAGCTCGGGGGGGCCGAGGCCGTGGCCCGGCAGCGCGCGGCCGGCAAGCTGACGGTCCGCGAGCGGCTGGCGCGCCTCTTCGACGCGGACAGCTTCGTGGAGATCGGCGCCCACGCGACCCACCACGCCGACCATCCGTCCATGGCCGGCCGCGAGACGCCGGCCGACGGCGTCGTCACCGGATTCGGGCGGATCGACGGCCGGCCCGTGTGCACCATCGCCTACGACTTCACCGTGATGGCGGGGTCCATGGGGCGCACCGGCGAGACCAAGTGCTCGCGGGTGCGGGAGATGGCGCTGACCAAGCGGGTGCCGCTGGTCTGGCTCATCGACTCGGCGGGCGCCCGGATCCAGGAGGCGGCGGGCAGCGGTTGGTTCGCCTCGTCCGGCTATCTGTTCCGCGAGGAGGTGATCCTCTCCGGGGTGGTGCCCCTGGTCGCCGCCATGATGGGCCCCGGCGCCGCCGGCACCGCCTACATCCCGGGCCTGGCCGACTTCGTGCCGATGGTGAAGGGGACGAGCCACATGGCGCTGGGCGGCCCGCCGCTGGTGAAGGCGGTCGTCGGCGAGGATGTCAGCTCCGAGGAGCTGGGCGGCTCGAGGGTCCACACCGAGGTCTCGGGGGTGGCCGACCTCGAGGTGCCCGACGACGTCGCCTGCCTCCAGGCCGTCAGGGACTACCTGAGCTACTTCCCCTCGTCGAACCTGGCGCCCCCACCGGATGGGGCAGCCGACGACCCGGCCGACCGCCGGGACGACGGCCTGCTCGAGGTCGTGCCGGACAGCCCCCGCCGGGCGTACGACATGCACCGGATCGTCGAGCGGATCGTGGACCACGGCCGGTTCTTCGAGCTGAAGCCGTCCTGGGCCCGGAACCTCATCGTGGGGCTGGCCCGCATGGGCGGCCACAGCGTGGGCATCGTGGCCAACCAGCCGCTGCACCTCGGGGGGGCCCTGGACGTCAACGCCGCCGACAAGGCGGCCCGCTTCGTCACGCTGTGCGACGCCTTCAACGTCCCGCTGCTGTTCCTGCAGGACGTCCCCGGCTTCATGGTGGGGACGAAGGTAGAGCGGGAAGGCATCATCCGCCATGGGGCCAAGATGCTGTACGCGGTCGCGGAGGCCACGGTGCCGAAGGTCACCGTCATCGTCCGCAAGGCGTACGGCGCCGGGTATTACGTGATGTGCGGGCGAGCCTACGAGCCGGACCTGATCGTCGCCTGGCCGACCGCGGAGATCTCCGTGATGGGTCCGGAGGGGGCCGTCAACATCATCTTCCGCAAGCAGATCGGGGCCGCCGCCGATCCCGACGGCGAGCGGCGGCGCCTGGTCGAGGAGTTCCGGCGGATGATCGGGCCGTATGTCTCGGCGGGCCATGCCCACGTCGACGACGTGATCGACCCCCGGGAGACGCGGCCGACCGTCATCCGGGCGCTCGAGCTGGCCCGGGGCAAGCGCATCGAGCGTCCCTGGAAGAAGCACGGCGTCCTTCCGGTCTGAGAGCTACCCGGCCCAGACGGCCGGGCCCCCGATGGGAGCCCGGCCGTCCGGGTGCTGGGCAGCGCGCCCGGCCTGACCCGTCAGTTCTCCACGAAGCTCCGCAGGCCGCGGCCCCGCAGGGGGGAGCGCAGCTTCCGGAGCGCCTTCGCCTCGATCTGCCGGATCCGCTCGCGGGTCACGTCGAAGCGCTGGCCGACCTCCTCCAGCGTGTGCTCGCCCTCCTCGCCGATCCCGAAGCGCAGCCGAAGGATCTCGGCTTCCTTCGGGCTCAGGCTCGAGAGCGCGCGCTCGATCTGGGCCGTGAGGTCCTGGGTCAGCAGCGAGTCCGAGGGCGACGGCGTCCGCTTGTCCTCGAGGAAGTCCCCGAGATCGGAGTCCTCGCCGATCGGCGTCTCGAGCGACAGCGGCTTCTTGGAGGACTCGAGGATGAGGCGCACCTTGCGCAGCGGCAGCCCGCTACGCTTGGCGATCTCCTCCGGGGTCGGCTCCCGCCCCAGCTCCTGGAACAGGCCGCGGTTGATCCGGGAGAGCCGGTTCAGCGTCT
>Ga0114129_10016864_pt1 | contig 10399 bp, 16 predicted proteins | sample RhiMetdeltSRZDD1_FD_80071 | JGI IMG/M metagenome (GOLD analysis project Ga0114129, IMG submission 80071) | Populus rhizosphere microbial communities from Tennessee, USA - Rhizosphere MetaG P. deltoides SRZDD1 (version 2) (version 2) | ecosystem: Host-associated > Plants > Roots > Rhizosphere >... | reverse complement strand
CTGCACCTGTGGCTAGCATCTCAGTAGCACTGCCCAGCGGCATGAAAAGCTTTCCAGTTGAACTGCCCGAGTGAGGCCAAGCAACCGCACGCCAAGGCTGATGCCTAACCAGATCGCCGCCCTCAGCAATGGGGCGGCGTTTTTGTTGACATAGCGTTGACACGAATTGTAGCCGAGTTGGCGTCTGCTGAGGCCGTCATTAAGTGTTTGGATTTTTGGGCTTTTTGGTGGGCGCACAAGGACTCGAACCTTGGACCCGCTGATTAAGTCAGAAGACCGGGGCTCACCCGGGTTCAGGCTGGCACAAGCCAACTATTGCCAAGGTGCTTGTTGTTAGCCCCTTGTTTGCCTGAACTTATCGATACGGCGGCGCCGCCGACGCCGGCCAGTGCTGATCTTATGGCCGCTAACTAAAAGCGAAAGCGCTACTTCGAACCCGATCCCGAACTGCGCGGCCATTACGTCCGCGTCATCCCAGAAAGTCGCCGCCCAATAGGAAGCCCGTGGAGCAATTTTAAGATCTGCGGGAAATCCTGGACCCAAGCGCTGTTTTAGCGAATCGGTGACCCGCTAATGGCGATTACCGCCGCTTGCTGGGGGCTTTCTGGACGTGCCCTTCCAGTATGATCTCGACGTAATTGCTGATTGATCGCCGTTCATTCGTGGCCAGACGTTCGAGCGCCGCTTTGAGCTCGGGCCGCACGCGCAGCACCAATGTCGCCGAACGAGTGCTTTGTTTGGCCATTCAAAATCCCCCCATCGGGCGTGCTTAATTCTTCAATTAAAACAATAGCACGAAAAACAGTTTGTCGGGCATACGAATACACTTGTTTCTGAATAGCAATGTAATACCTTAGAATGCATTCGATTGCACTGAATCGCACTGTGGGGGCATCCGATATGAGAAATTATGATTATGCTCTCGGCGCACCCGGCAAACGGGCGGCGCTTTATGTCCGAGTTTCGACCGACAAGCAGACCGTCGAAAATCAGGTTGCCAGGCTCACAGAGGTGGCTAAGGGCCGCGGTTGGGAGATTGTCGCAACTTTCAACGATGCCGGCATCAGCGGGGCCAAGGAACGCAAAGACAGGCCCGGCCTCGATCACCTGCTCAAAAACGCCAGCAAGGGCAGATTTGACGTCGTGATGACCTGGGCGATCGATCGCCTGGGGCGATCCCTGGTCGATCTGTTGGCGACTGTGCAGCATCTCGAAAACTGTGGGGTTGATCTTTTCATCGACCAGCAATCAATCGACACCACGACGCCAACCGGCAAGCTGATGTTTCAGATCGTTGGCGCCTTTGCCGAGTTTGAGCGCAGCATGATCAGGGAGCGGGTCCATGCTGGCCTTAAGCGAGCCGTTGCGAACGGCAAAACACTTGGCCGGCCACTCAATGACCCTGCCGCCCTTGAACGCGCCCGTACCGAGCTTAGGCAGGGAACAGGCATCGTGAAGGTTGCCAAGCAAGTTGGCCTCGGCGTTGGGACGGTTCACCGCCTTGCGCTTGAGCTGAGGAGCCAACCACCGGTCTGATGCGAAACCGCATGTTCAAGTTGGCCGATCAGTCCAGCCACAAAAAGCATCGACACGCTGCGTGGCTACGTCCGCATGCGGAGATGTTTCAGGATTATTCTGGTGCGGGCCTGCTCTAAGCCGTTACTCATTTGATGCGACGTCATGTCCACTTTACCCCCGAAAGCGGACATTCGTCGGTGGTGCTGGGCGCTTATGAATAGCCGACCCTGAGACCAATATGTCGATCGGGCTCTTGAGTATGACCCCAATCAATTCACGATCAGTCATTTCGCACATGAGCTGCTGGTCGCGAACATCGTCGCTTGCGCTGGAACTTGAGGAAAAACCGTGGCGGTGAGGCGTCTCCGTCGACGATCGCCGAACTTATTGCGTAGCCGTCTTCGGTTGGGGGACGGGGCCAAAATTCGTCGGACGCAGCGCAGGCAGACAGTCCTCGCAAAATTTGTGTGAAATTTTGCATCTCGAAAAAGTTTTGAAAATTTAAAGCCATTGCCCACCGGTAAGAAGCTTCGATCTTATACAGCTGCAGAGGAATGTCCGCTTATGACCCAAAAGACCTACCAGTTATTTCTGCGAAACTGTGTGGCGTAACCGTCTGAACGAGAATCAATAGCTGGCGATTTCAACTGCCACCAGAGATCGTCTGCGCGGCCATCTTGCAGCTCCATTAATCCAAACTGGATTAACTCTGGGCAGTCTGCACGCAAATCGGAATAAGTACCAAAAAGCCTGTCCCAGATCGTCAAAACCGTTCCATAGTTGCTATCGGTTTCTGGCTGGTAGGCTGAATGATGTATTGCATGAATGCGTGGCGTGACGAAAAAGACACGCAGCGTTTGATCCATTTTGCCCGGCAGTTTGATATTCGCGTGCGAGAACAACGCAAACAGCAATTCGATGATGCCATAAATCATCAACGCCAAAGGCAGCAGCCCGAAAATGATCGCAACAAGACTGTCAATCAATAACGTAAGTACCAATTCGAGCGGATGGTGGCGCAGTCCGGTCGATACGTCTACGGCGGTGTCAAAATGGTGGACACGGTGAACGCGCCAAAGCCACGAAGAGCTGTGAAAGAAACGGTGCGTTGCATAGGCCGCAAAGCTCTGGATCGCGATCGTGGCAATCGCCGCGAACAGCCACCACGCCTCCAGCCAATTCAAAACACCGATGTTATTTCGATTGGCCCATTCCGCCGCCAAAAAAGCCGAAATCGGCGCGAGAGGAACCACGGCCATATTAATGAGACCGAGCCCGATATTTGCCGGCCACCGTTGAGCACGTTTTTGTTTTCCGAATTGCGGTGCAAAGAACTCAAGCCCGACGAACGCAGTCAGGACAGACCAATAAATAAATGTGAGTGTGACCGAGCCTTCGCCAGCTGGAAACAAAGCTTGTTTTATGACATCCCAAGTCATTGAGATCCGGACATAACCGCATGCGTCAAATTTTACAACTTGCTTCGCAAGAACCGTAAAGTATTCTCGTGGCGGGATAAACGGGGAGCTACCATCATGAATCTAATCCGGATCGCCGGCTTGGCCTCACTTGGCTTCGCTGTTTTGGTTGAACCCGCCCTCGCGGGGACACCTGCTGTACCTGGCCCTATTGTGGGGGTTGGTTTGCCAGCACTCGTCCTTATCGGCGGCGCATATTGGGTCGGTCGAAAATTTTTTGGCCGCAAAAATTAAGACAAGCAATCGCGCCTTCTGATGTCTGCTTTTTGGGAAGCTGGGGCGCAAGTGTTGCATGACCGACACAATCCAAAACAATTTGCTATACGAGTCCGCCTCGAGCGCACCGAGCGTTACGATTCGTCGTAACATGTCGGCCCGATCCTAGGGGAAAATGGGGTAAGGGTCATGAATGTAATCCGGATCGTCGGTTTCGCCTCAGTCAGCCTCGCTGTTTTGGTTGAACCCGCCCTTGCGGGGATAATTGTACCTGGTCCTATTGCAGGGGTTGGTTTGCCAGCACTCGTCCTTATCGGCGGGGCATATTGGGTAGGCCGAAAGTTTTTTGGCCGCAAAAAATAGGCGCCGTTAGATACCTGCCGTGCAGCGACCAGAGAACTCAGATGCGCGTCCCGCACGCTAGGTTGCCATCTGTTGGCTTGACGATTTCACGTGGCCAACTGATAGCGGGCTTATTTCTTTTTACTTCCACCAGCGGCCTCTTGCCGCGCGTTATCAAAAGCGTAGTCAGCGAGGGTTGGAACAGCGGCGTCTTTAATACATTCAACACCAGCATTATTGTTTGGGGCGCCTGGGCATCAGCATGCTATTTGGCTCTTTCAGCGGATGATCGCGATCGAGTTCGACTGCTCGATATTGCTGTTGCGTGCGGTACATTCGCAGTTGCCGCGTTGCCAATGGCCCATTTTAGTTGGCTTGCCCTATCGTTTTTCTCCTCGTACGTCTATTTAACGTCGCCCGGAAAATCGCCACTGCGGCGTAGCGCGACCATATTTTTTGCGATTTGTGTCCCGCTGTTCTGGGGACCGGCGATGCTTGCTCTTGCAGCACCTCTACTGTTGAAAATCGACGCCTTCTTGGTGGCCACATTGATTGGAGCGGAGAGTACCGGCAACGTTGTACGTTTTGTCGGAAGTGGTCGTGGGATACAGATTTGGGCGGCGTGTTCGTCGTTTCATAATATTTCGCACGCCGCGTTGGCATGGGTCGCCCTTACACAGATATTGGGACGCGATCTAGAAGTTAGAGACGTTTTTTGGTGCGGATTTGCCATGATTTTGGCTGCCTCTGTTAACCTCGCTCGTTTGACTATGATTGCCTTGTGGCCTGAATACTACGACACGATTCATTACGGACTCGGCGCTCAAATCGCCAGCGCCTTGGCGATTATCTTAATTGCCTCAGTTTGTATCTTTGGGCAAAGCCGTGAACTTTTCGCGCGTGCTTAGTCTTGCAACCGTAGTGGGATTAGGTCTTTTAGTCACGGTTCCACTGAAGCTGGCCGACATTCAAGCCGCTAGACCGTTACTAAGTCGTAATTTGCACCAGGCGATCGTAGCTATGCTCGCTAGCGAAGGTTTCGACGGCAAAAGCGGTGATATTTTCGGTGGTTTCGTTGTAGACGCGCAGCACGATAATTGCCACCTCCAGCTAAGGGAAGTATCAGCCTACGGCTATAATGCCGACGCAATTAAAATGGCGTCAAAAGATGCCCGGTTGGCATTCGAGTATCGCGGAGAGCTCTGGGACAATCACCCGAGATTACGGGCCACCATTTCGGAATTTTGGAATCGGTTTAAATGGCATCTCAAGATAGACAATTCCTTTACGCCAGTGGTTTCAGTTGCGGCCAAAGGAGTGTGCGACATAGCTGCATTGCCTTGGCAAAGAATCGCTACGATTCGCTTAGATTGATTTTTTGATCCGTGTTCCACGCATGTTGAATAATTCTATGCGATCCGGCCGATAGTGACCGGCGCGGTCACACTTGGTGCAAGCCACGCGCAGCAAATCGAGCTTACCGATGAGATCACCGAATATGATTGCGTCGTCGCGGGGCATAGATGTAGACGCCCACTAAGGTGGCGGATGCGAACGTCAATATTGTTCAATTGCGTCTTTGTCGATTTTTTCGCCGTCAGGCCCCTCAATCAATTCGACTTTAGCATGTGCTTTTTTAAGCTCGTCGCAGGCCAAGCATCATCCTTTGACGGGTACTCCTGGTATAACCGTATTGGGCGCTGAACATTTTCATCCAACGTGTACAACGTCCAAGGTCCGGTCGCCATTTTTCTTTCCCTTCGCCCCAATGGCGCTTGCTGTTACCCCTGCAGTTGTCCTGAAGTGTTAGGTTGCCGGATCGGAGCGGAATTAGCGTCTCAGTTGCCCGCTCTCAGGTAGATCATTGGTTTGTTCTGGAATTGTAGCGAGTTTTTTCAAAGGCGCATCACAAAGGGGAGAGGGTGCTCCCTCTAGAGGCCTAGCCACCCGAACCTTGAAGAGAGGAAATGCAGCCGGTTGGGGTCAACACACATTCGGCACTGATCGATGAGCTAATCGCTCCGGCCTTCAGAATTGCACGACCCCTCTTTTCCGTTGGAGCATATGGCAAGCCGACTGCTGAGGATGGCACCAATGAATCCAGACCTCCGCGCAATTTTCATCGGTGTTGGTTCGTTGCTCATTGGCCACAGGCTCCACGGAACATGCTTCTGCCATCCCCGAAGTGCCTGGCAGTCGATGGTACAGCTGCTCACCGGTCCCCGCGTCGCGGCTTACTAATTGTGCCATCCTCGCCGAATGTCTGAAAAACCCAAAATTGTCGATACCGAAGGTCTATCCATACTACTTTCAGAAAAGTGATGGGTGGTGGGATTTAAAACCGATATTCAGAGAACCTAGGTCAGGGATTCGAAACTAAGCGCGGTTGTTGCTCATTAGCGGTTGCTGGCAGGGCGTGGACTGTTTGGCGACGATATTTGTTCGCTAAGGTCCATTAAACTTATCTAAAGCTGTCAAAAATTTGTCTTTAGCCGCGAACTCTCTAGAGCACCTTCGGCAAATCCGGACACCGCGCACTGCATTGATCGTTCCTTTGTTCGTCCGACACTAAATTTTGCCGCTTCTGAAGGCCGTCGCTTGTTGAACGGGCAGGTTACTGACTTTCTCGCCTTTCAAAAGCTTATCCAGATATTCAGCAGCTCGTTCGAACAAGACAGAAAGATTGGCGCCGTAAATGAATAGACCACCAACACTTGCGTATTCCCGAAACGGATAGATCGCCGGGATGCGCTGTTCGGCCATAAAGTCCGCTATTTCCTTTCGTTTGCTCAACAATTGAGTGTCAGGAGCGATTACCACAGCATCTGGATGCAACTCCTTTATTTGCGCGAGAGCGCTCTCGACGTCTGCTGCACTCCTCGCTTCGACGACTTCGATTTTGACTGCCAGCTTTTCGGCAGCTTGACGTGCAGTATCCAAACTGGCGCGGCTCAAAGGATTGGCGGGGTTTGTCAGTACAACGACCCGCGACACGCGTGGGATGGCCTCCTTGAGCAATTCCACACGTTTGTGTCCGCTATGGGCCAATAGCGGACTCATGCGCTGTATCAACTATCGATCAGTCGTCGGCGCGTTCGATCGCCGTCGGCGGGACATTTAGACCGAGCGCTCTAGCGGTCTTTAAGTTGATAATGAGGGGGGCTGCTCGACCGGGACATCGCCCGCTTCGAGCCCTAAAGAATCATACTCACATAGTCGGCAGCACGTGGTTCAAGGGCAGGAAGACGATGAGTGCGGCACAGGCTCGACGCCGCGCCGATCTACTGAATGGTCTGCGCGTCCTCATCCGTCGCTGCAGGATCAAGGCCGCTTTGAAGACCTCGCGCGATAATGGCATCGAGCTGCCGGTGTCCAGATTTGCCGAGGGTGTTTTAGATGAGAGACCTAGCGCGTTGGCATGTTGCAGCGTGGACATCAAACGATTTAGAGACCAGTCTAGCAGTCGAACCACTTTATCCACGTTTCTATTGGAAAAGTAATCGATGTCATCAACACGATTGCCATCCGTAATGCTCATCATAAAATTTTGTAGCGTTGCAGTAGCCATTGCCGCCATCGTATTCGCCCAGTTGGGTCCCAGCGATTGGCAGCTCCGCACGGGGCTCGGTTGGGAGACCGAGCATGTCCTCGCCTATTTCGTGGTCACGTCAATTGCTTGCCTCGTTTGGCCCCGACCGCTCGTGGTCGGGTCAGCTCTCATGGCTGCCTCGGTGCTGCTCGAGGCCGCGCAAGATTTAACACCGGATCGCCATGCCAACTTTCAGGCCGGATTGTACGGCGCAGGCGGGGCGCTGACGGCTGCTTTGCTCGCCGAGCTTTTCACCCGAGCATGGCGATGGCGTACCCCGCTGAAGGCAGTCAAGATCGCCGGGGCGCTAGGTGTTGTTGCTTTTGCCATTGTATCGCTTGTGGCGTGGGAATTGCGTCCACATACCGGCGCATCAGAGATGGGTCCGCCCGGCCCCTCTGGTCCGCCCGGTCCCCCCGGTCCGCCAGGCCCCGCCGCCAGTGGTGCGGCGATCAGGGTCATCACAACTCCTTGCGATCAATCGGCGTGCGGCGCCAGTTGCATGGAGAATGAGCAAGTTCTCAATGCTTATGCGCTCAACCCCGGAGGCGCGATCAGCTTTATAGATCAACGCAACGTGAGCTTCCGACCGAAGGAGAAGGGGCGACCTACAGCTCTCGTGCTCGCTTGCATTGAGGCGGCCGAGCTCAGCCGCCAGAGACCCGCGGCGGCACAGGAGGTTTCTCGCCAAAGCCCCGCGGCGAGGCAGGAGGTTTCCGTCGAAGATCGGGCGTGCATCACCGCTGCCGCCGCCAAGCTACCAAATGTTGCCGCGCTGAAGGTTGAGCGAAGCCGTGCGCTGCCGCAACAGTCGGGCCAAGGACGGCGCGATCCGAACCTATCCAACGTTAAGGTCGAAATAGACGTCAGCGTAGCCGGACAAAGTTCAACCTACCTCTTTAACTGCGTTAGACAAGGCCAGCTAGTGGTGGTCCAACCTATGGGTATGCGCTGAGAGCAACGGCGACAAATTGTTTGCTGCCGCCTGCAATCTCGGGCTTGAAGGAATTGTCTCAAAGAAACTGAATGCGCCTTATCGCTCAGATCTGTGGCAAAAATCCGAAAGCGCCGCCGCCACACGCGCAGTCGATAGGACGTTTTGAAAAGTGGGTCGCGAGACCCAAGTGGCTTGCTAGCAATCGGATTCGCACTTCACGCTCTATTTCCCGGCTCGCGAATCGGTAGGCTTAAATTGCAAGTAAAGATCGAGAACGCCTGCCATGTAGTCGGCCAGTGGGTATTTGTTGCAGTAATCTCGCAAGAACTGCTGCTGTTGATTGATGGACATCGATGACAAGTCCCGGGTGGTACCTTTATTTGCTATCGCATGGGCATTTGCGCCTGAGAAAAATCCTTGTGCCCAAGCAAAATAGTATGCTTCTACAAATTGTGCTGTTTGATAAAGATTTGAAAATTTACCACAGGTTTCAGTTCCGGCACCCATAGTAGCCATTTCTGCATTTGCTGAGGTGATCGCGATAACTACGGCTACTGTGGTACAAGCTATGCGGTGCATTGACTCGTTCCCCGATTTTCCGACCGAGCAACAATGACGTTATCACGCCGCACTGGGCGGTTTTTTTGAGCGGCTTCTTTGAGCGTCGTGATCTAGGCCCCCTGTGAGATGATCCGCGCCCATGACGTTCATTCAAAGGTAAGAATTTGCCTCCAGTATTTGTCATTTCTACACGCCACTAGAGCTGACGGGGGGCGGAAAATGTCGGGGGCATTATTAGCTCGCTCCTGGGTGGAGCGGGATCTGCAACGGGGCGACCTGCGATTTTTGATTGATTTTGCATTCTTCAGGAATCGCCGTCCCCCTTCCGCAGTACGTGATCGGCTGTGCGAACGCGGATTTCTCGCGAAAACCGCCCGAGGGCGTTCGCGCATGACCTTTGAGGGTTGGGTCGCTATCCTTCTCCGACATACTTTTGCGCGACGGGACTGAATCAGAAACGCCTGACGCCTAAATCAAATTGAGCCGCGCTCGCGTACGGCATTGGCAATCTATCGGGGCGTAACGTTGTAACGTTCCTCCTTTCTGGCATCCTTGGCCCGTGACGTGATCCACCTCACGCAGTGGGGCTGGTGAGTATGACTCCAATTAACTCTCGGTCCGTCATTTTGCGGTATTGCATGTGTACATCATTGCTTGAGTTGGCACTTGAGGAAAAATCGCTCGATTCAAGGTCGTCGCAGATGGCTTTAGACAGCACGGCCTCTTCGTCATCGCTGATGCGCTGATGGTCGGTCAGACGGGACCGGGGGCGTGGTCCGAGCACGCGACGATAAGGAGGCTTCCACTCGGCACAGTAAGCTGGAACGTCAGCAGGAATCTTCCCACTCGCCCGCAGCTCATCTAGGGCCGCTACACGGTCAGCGCCGGCGGGCACCCAAAGAATATAGAATGGCTTTGCATCTCTACCGCGCTCAAGCTTTTCCACTCTCGTTCGCAATGCTCGCACCCAGGGCCCCCTAACTGTTATTCGCCATCTGCTCTAACCGCTTGATCCGTTCCGCGAGGTCCGCCGCTTCCGCAGCGCGGGTGAAGCTTTCGACAAGCTTGCCGAGCTCTGCCGCTTCCGATGGCGTCAAGTCGCCACAAGCTACTGCACGCATAATTGCTGTAGCCGCTACAAGCGCGTCGGAAGGCGTTTTAATCTCCGGCATATCGAAGTTCACCGGGCGATCCTTGCGAGGAGGAATTATTCGCTCCAGGCACAGCCTCAGCGCGGTCAGGTCGCCGTTTTTCGCTAGTTCGATTGCCTTGCTTGTTATGGTAGCCGCGTCGTCATCGAACAGCTTTTCCATTGCAACTGTGGTTTTGTTCCGCGCTCCCTTGGGCTTGCCAGAGGGGTTGCCACTCTTTCCGGGTTTAAAGACCATTAGTCAGTGGTCCGTTGTTTCCAGATTGTATTTTCAATGACCGCCACTGGCTCGCGACCTGTGTGGCGGCCCGTCGCGTCAGTGCCACCCGCTTGGCTGAAAGGAATTAGAAGAAGTTTTGGGGCTGTTCACTGGCGAGTTGCCACACGGTCGCATTCCGAACGGTGCCGCTAACCAATTGATCGGTAATGGGTCGAATTTTGCGATTTTTTCGGAATGCGCATTGAATTCAAAAGAGAACTGATCGGATTTTGATTCCGCCATTCCCAGGTTCGAATCCTGGCGCCCCAGCCAAATTTCTACTGCCCCTTCATTGCCTTGATAGGAGCGTACCTCATTGCCCAGAGTGAAAGATTTGTAACCCAATACG
>Ga0114129_10016862_pt1 | contig 10400 bp, 11 predicted proteins | sample RhiMetdeltSRZDD1_FD_80071 | JGI IMG/M metagenome (GOLD analysis project Ga0114129, IMG submission 80071) | Populus rhizosphere microbial communities from Tennessee, USA - Rhizosphere MetaG P. deltoides SRZDD1 (version 2) (version 2) | ecosystem: Host-associated > Plants > Roots > Rhizosphere >... | reverse complement strand
GTGTGCTTCTCATTCAAGGTCGGCGACACGCCGCACGCGGCGGCGATGCGCTCAACGGAGCTGATGATGGGCGAGGTCAAGTCGAGAGTCGAAAGAGCGCTCGTGCCGGTCAAACACGCGGCGGCGGAGTAAGCGCATAGACGGGACAAAGGCCCAGTTGACGCAGCAACCGTTCTCAGTGCGCCCCCTCTCCCGGCCGGTTCTCGCGTCCTCCCCATGTACAGGTTCTCGCCTTCCCCCAACGGGCCTGTCAGACTCGGCTGGACGGCTTGACACGCGACGAGCACATGCACCAAAGTTGAACGGCCGTTTCGCATGTCCTGGGGCGCCGTGATGCTGAAAAGACTGCTCAGACCAATCATCAGAAAGGTCGGCTTCGACGTCGTCCGCTACCACCCCATCCTCCCCGCACCGGGCAGCACACGGACTACGTCGCTGACCTTCTACGAGACTGCAACGGGCAAGTACTTTCTCCCGACCGACGCCCAGGGCGACATCGTCGCGAACGCGATCAAGTCGGGCGGCATCTTCGAGGAGGAGGTCGTCAACCTCGCAGGCCGTTACATCAAGCCCGGAACCGTCGTGATCGACGCGGGCGCGAACTTCGGACAGATGAGCATTCTGTTCTCACGGATGGCGGGCGACTCGGGAAGGGTCTACTCGCTGGAAGCAGACGACTTCGTGTTTGAAATCCTCACGAAGAACATCGAGGCCAACGAGAGAATCGGCCCAATCGTGCCGGTGTTCGGCGCGGTCCACGACACCGTCGGCGAAACGCTCCACTTTCCCGTTCAGGACTTCAAACGGTTTCCCACCTACGGGTCGTACGGAATCGGCTACAGCGGCGGTTTCGGTCGACCGGTCAAGACGTTCACAATCGACTCGTTGAACATCGAGGCGCCGGTCAGTTTTATGAAGATCGACATCCAGGGCGGCGATTTGCAGGCGATGCAAGGTGCCGTGAAAACGATCAAACGGAATCGGATGCCCATCATCTTCGAGTATGAGCACAGCTTCGAAGATGAATTGAAGATGAGCTTCCAGGACTATGTCGATTTCGTTCAGGGTATCGATTACCGTTTTCAGAAAGTGGTCAGCGGCCACAACTTTCTGATCGTGCCGAAAGAATCGTTGACGCGCCCGACAGCGTAGGCTCAGGCCGCCGGGACAGCGAACGGCACCGCGCACCCGGCCTGCTTCAGATCGTTCGCGAGTAGAATCTTCAGGATCGATTCGAACGTCACCTTCGGCGCCGCTCCGAGAACGCGCCGCAGCTTCGCGCTGTCGCCGACGATGGGAACGGATTCGCTTCGCTTCACCAGCGCTGTCGACCGCACGCACTTCTGCCAGTCCAGCGCCACCAGACCGAAAGCCTGCGAGACCAGGTCGTGCACGGTGTGCCCGACGCCGGTCGCGACGACGAAATCGCCCGGCGCCGAAAGCTTCAGGAGCGCGATCGACGGTGCCGCGTATTCCGGTGAGTAGCCCCAGTCCCGTACCGTATCCAGGCTTCCCCAGGTAGGCGGTCCTCCTTGCCGGCGAGGATCTGGCGACGCCGCGCGTGACCTGGCGCCACATGAACCCCGGCGAACGCCGGAGGGATTCGTTGGTGAAGAAGACCATTTGTCGCGAACTGCCCGTAGTGCGCCCGGTACGCGGCGACGGGATGGTAGGCCAAGGGCCTCGCGGTGCCGTAGGGGTTCTGCGGGCGGATCGGCGTCGCCTCGCAGTCTCCGTTGCCGACTTCTGCCGGTTGGCCTTTGCGTCGGTCGGTCTCGACTGGCGTCACTACGTGAAAGGCGACTCCGCGCTCACCCGCCCGGCGGAGGTCATCTACCTCTGCGGCGATGCGTCCAGAGCCAAGAACGAGCTGCGCTGGAAGCCGACCGTCACGCTGGAAGAGCTCGTCGCGATGATGGTGGCCGCCGATCTCACGCGTGTCGGAGCCGACGGGGCCGGTCCCGCCCAAGCGTAACCCGCATCGGGAGTCGATCCGACGACGACGAGCTCAGGAAGTTCTACATCGACGACTCTCAGGCGCCGTATTCGGGATTCCCATGACGCTATGAAGGATGGACTGAACAGCGCGGGCGGTCTTCGGCCAGGAGAACAGCTGGGAGCGAGCCAGGCCGCGGTCGGCGTGGGTCTTGGCGAGAGTGTCGTCGGTGAAGAGACGGTAGATGGCTGCCGCGATGGATCTGGTGTCTTCGGGGTCGACGAAGACGCCGGCGGCGCCTGTCACTTCGGGCAGTGACGCGCGGTTGGAGACGATCACCGGGGTGCCGCACGCCATGGCCTCGAGCGCGGTAAGGCCGAAGCCCTCGTAGAGCGAGGGGAGCAGGAGCATGCGAGCGCGCTGATAGAGAGCGACCAGATCGTCGTCGGGCGCGTACGGCTGCCAGTCCACCCGGTCGCCGATACCCAGCGCCTGGATCCGGTCGCGGAGCGCCTGCACATGGACAGCGCGTCCCCAGCCGCGAATCACCAGGTGACCTGGCCGTCCCGCCACCGCCTGCGAGAAGGCCTCGGCGACGCGGAGCAGATTCTTGTGCGGCATCACGTTGCCCACGAACAACGCGTAGGGCTCCGCGTCGGACGACGCCGGCGCCGACGGTACGAACCGCGCCGCGTCGTGGCCCAAAAGCACCACGTGAAGCTTGTCTGCGGGGATGCCATAGAAGTCGAGGAGATCGCGACGTGTACTCTCCGAGCTGGCGATGACGGCACGGGACCCACGGAGCACCGCCGGCACGTAGTGGCGAAAGTAGTGCTGCTGGCGCGGGTACTCTTCCGGTTCCCGGAGTGGCAGAACGTCGTGGATCACCGTGACCTGCGGCACCGTTGAGCGGAGGACGCCCTCGGGCATGAGGTTCAGCAGCAGCCGGGGGCGCAGACGAGCGACGCGCAGCCGAAGACCCAACTGCGTCCACAGCAAGCGGGCCAGATGGCCGCGGGCGCCGCGCTCGGGACGGACCGCTGCGGGCACGCGCTCCACGCGCGCGTGGGGCGCCCGGACGATCTCGGGATGAGAAGTGTAGACGACCAGGCGCTCGCCCAGCGCATCGAGCTCCCGGATCAGGTTCAGCGCGTAAAGGCCGAGGCCGGTCGGTCGGTCTCCGACGATCGCCGCATTCACCGCGATCATCGATCAACTCACCCGCGACGCCGTAGCAAAAACATTAGTGGCATGAACGCCACCGATTGTAATGGTGTGGAAGGGTGATTCAAGCGGAATCCCTGCGCACCGAGCCGGTGCCGCATCGCCTTGACGCGGCAGCCGCGCCGACAGACAATTACCCGTTCTGTTTCGTTGCAGCGAGATCCGATTGAAGATCGTCCTCGACCACTTCGCCGAGCTGTACAGATACCGCGTCTTGATCGAGAGCCTCGTCTGGCGCGACATCAAGGCGCGATACCGGGGTTCCGTGTTCGGGTTCCTCTGGACGTTCCTCAATCCGCTGATCCTGCTCCTCGTCTACCGGGCGGTCTTCAAGTACGTGACCCAGGCCGTGGACATGCCATACTACGCGGTGTTCCTGTTCGTGGGCCTGCTGCCCTGGCTCTGGCTCGCCGGCTCGGCTACGAACGGCTCGATTGCGATCACCCAGAACGGAGCCTTGATCGCGCGCGCGTGCATCCCGCCCCAGGTGTTGCCGGCGGTCGTGGTTCTTTCGAACCTCGTCAACTTCCTCCTCGCTCTCCCGGTGGCAATTGGGGCCGCGATCTTCTACCAGCTCTATCCCACGCTGTGGCTCGTCCTCCTGCCCCTTGTGATCGCCATCATGCTCGTCTTCCTCTACGGTACGGCGCTCTTCCTGTCGACGGTCACGGTCTATTTCCGCGACGTGCAGTTCCTGGTGCAGAATCTGGTCCTGGTCTGGTTCTTCCTGACGCCGATCGCCTACGATCTCGCCCAGGCTCCGGCCGTGAAATACCGCCATTACTTCCTCGCCAACCCGGCGACCGCGCTCCTCGTGCCGTTCCAGCAGCTGCTCTATCACCGGACGGCGCCCGATGCGGCCTACCTCGGGCTCGCCGCCGCCTGGGCCATCGTCGTCACCTTCGTCGGCATCAAGGTCTTCGAGGCAATGCGCGATACGGTTGTCGAGGAGCTCTGACGTGCCCGACGATATCGCTATCCGCGTCGAGGGTGTCACCAAGCGCTTCAAGAAATACCGCTCGATCACGGCCGGCCGAACGTCGCTGAAGACCGCGGCCGTCGAGTGGCTGCGAAACCGCCGGATGGCGCACCATCGGCTCACCGACCCCAATCGCTTCGACGTGCTGCGTGACGTCTCCTTTGATGTCCGGCGCGGCGAGACGGTCGGCCTCATCGGCCGCAACGGCGCCGGCAAATCGACGCTCCTCAAGATGATCGCCGGCATCTACCGCCCCGACGCCGGCAAGATCACCCTCAACGGCCGCGTCGCCGCGCTGATCGAGCTCGGCGCCGGCTTCCATCCCGACTTCACCGGGCGCGAGAACATCCTGATCAACGCGCTCATCCTCGGCCTCAGCAGGCGCCAGGTGGCCGAGCGCTTCGACCGGATCGTCCAGTTTGCCGAGATCGGCGACTTCATCGACGCGCCGGTTCGAACCTATTCCTCCGGCATGTTCATGCGCCTCGCCTTCAGCATCGCCATCCACGTGGATCCCGAGATCCTGCTGATCGACGAGGTGCTCGCGGTGGGGGACGAGGCATTCCAGCGGAAATGCCTGGCGACGATCGAAGAGCGGGTCCGATCGAAGCGGCAGACGACGGTGATCGTGTCCCATGATCTGGAGATCGTGGGGAAGCTCTGCGACAAGCTCGTCGTCCTCCATCCACCGTCGGTCCTCGTGTCGACAGAGCCGCAACGGGCCGTGGAGGAGTTTCGCCACCTTCTGAGTCAAGCTACGAGGGTCTAAGAACCCTCCGGACGACGATCACCAGATCGCTCGGTAGGACCAGGCCTGCCGACGCAAGGACTCCCAGATCTGTTCCGGTCGCGGCGAATTTGCGAACGGGGCGCTCGACAGCATTCGCGACCTAAGGACTGCCGGAGCCGTCGAGGGCGATGCTGAAGAAGGGGCCGCTTGGACCCAGCGACGAAACGCGGCGAACCGCCTCGAGAAAGACATACCCCGGGTAATTTGCAGCACGAATGCCAATGTCCGCGCGTCGCCTAAGTATCCACAGAACAAAGCGACCGCTCCTGACCCGGAACGTCGACCCGCGTCACCGAGCCTCGCCGAGTGCCACAATGCGTCGCGGTGACGTCGTCGTCGGACAATCGGCGCCGCGGGGCTCGCCGGCTCTCCGGGCGACCCGCAATAGTTCCGGATTTCAATCTCGGCGGGCTAGACTTCTTGAATGGACTCGCTTGGAACGACGCGTCTACTCCTGTTCGCGCTCGGTCTCCTGTGCACCGCGGGCTGCGGCATGTCCGACGAGGCGGCTGCCGCGAAGTCTCGTGAGTCATCGACGGCCTCGTGGGCGCTGGTCCTCAAAGTCGACGGCGCCGATGTGAAGATCCCGCTCAAGGCGATGAACGTGCTCCTCTTCAAGGACGAGGAGCACGCCAGGCAGAATCCGTCGGTCTTCCAGATCGAGGGAAACGGCGTCCAGCTCATCGGCGAGATCGCCGCCGCCGACAACGTCGACTACGACGAGCGCTGGGAGCGGCTCATCAACAAGACGCTGACGATCAAGGCATCGGGTGAATTCCACCGCGACCCCGTCGACTCGAAGATCGCCCTCCCCGGCACGCCCGAGATCGCCATCACCGGAGGCACGATGTTCGTCGAGAAGTTCTCCGGCAAGCTGGCGGGCTCCGACGGTGACAAGACGCTCTCGGGAAAGATCTCGCTCCAGCTCCGCGACGGCAGGACGCTCGAGGGCACGTTCGCCGTCCACGCCGTGACCTGGGGGTAGACCGGCTAGAAAAAAGGGCTAGCGACTCGCCGTCGCTAGCCCCTCGACATCACCGCTTACGGCCGGACTTTGCTTCGCTCTCCGCCCTGCGCAGCTCGTCGCCCTCGTCGCTTTCGACCGCGCGCTGCGCCTCGTCGGCCGCGTGCTCGGAGGCGCCGGACTCCACGTGCCGCCTGACGCCCTCGCGATACTTGCGGTCGGCGGTGCGGTTGCCCTCACCCTCGTTCTTGTCCCGGCCGTGCTTGCCTCGACTACTCTTGGCTTGATCGTCCGTGTCTTCGTGGTGCTCACTCATAGCTGTTGACCTCTCGTGCCACCTGGACTTTCAAAAGGACGTTGATCGCGCACGAGAGAGCTCGGAGCATGGAGGCTGCCAGGCTCGCACGTTCTGGAAAAGACGATGATTGCCCGGCGGCATCGGAATGGAACATTCAGGGCTTCGGTACGTCTTACCAGGTAACGATGGCCTGCGCGATTGCCGCCCGGCCAGGACGAAATCCAGGGCCCACTCCCCCCTGCCGTCTTGCATGTACGAATTACGTGGTGTACGAATTACCCGGGAGGCGTCGGCTGGCTGACATGGCAGAACATACCGGTGCGCCGAGAGGCCCTATTTTCCGGGCGGATCAGGCGAGCACTTGCGGCATGTGATTTGCCTCGTATGCTGAACTCCGTGGGGCGGCCATGAACCTAGGGGCTCGGGCGAGCGACGTGACCTGGTCTTCCATCGCGCGTCTCCGTCTGCTGGCGCGGGCCTTGGGCTATTTCCGGCCCGACGCGGGCCGAATGGGCCTCTCGATCGGCCTCCTCCTGACCGGCATCGGGATCAACCTGCTCAAGCCGTGGCCGCTGGCGATCCTCGTGGACAGCGTTCTCGGGAGCAAACCCTACCCCGCCTGGCTTCCCGGCCAGATGCTGGAATGGGCGCAACCCGCGCAAATCACGGCGATCATCGCGGCGTCACTGGCGATCTACCTGACGCACTCGGCCATCTGCGCCGGGCACGTCTATCTCTCGATTGGAATTGGCCTCCGCGGGTTGCGGCGGGTGCGAGACGACGTCTTCGGCTGGCTGCAGCGCCTGTCGCTGCGCTATCACAACGGTACGGTTGCCGGTGACATCATCTTCCGCGCCGGCACCGATACCTGCGCCTTCCAGACGCTGTTCCAGGAGGGCGTGCTGATCGTCCTCAGCGCGACCGGCACGCTCCTGTTCATGGCCGTCGTGATGGCGCGCCTCAATCTGTACCTCACGGCGGTCGCGCTGGTGGCCTTGCCGATTCTTTTGATATCGATCAAGATCTTCGGCGGGGCGATGCGCTCCCGCGGCATGGCTGCGCAGCAGGCCGAGAGCCGGGTCTACTCGCTCATCCATCAGGGAATCGCCGCGCTGCCCCTGATTCAGAGCCATGTGCGCGAGCAGCACGAGCAGAGGCGCTTCACCGCTCACACCGAGCAAGCCCGCCATCACAAGATGGCCCAGCAGGGTCTGGAGGTCTTCTACTGGGGCTCGATCTCGGTCATCCTGGGCGCGTGCACGCTCGGCGTGACCTGGGTGGGCGCCCAGCAGGTGCTCGCCTCGAACCTCACCCTCGGCGAGCTGCTGGTCTTCCTCACGTACGTTACCCAGCTCTTCGAGCCGCTCCATCAGCTCTCGAAGGTGGGCGCGACCCTGTCGAGCGCGAGCGCCAGCACACAGCGCGTGTTCGAGATTCTCGACACGCCGGAAGACGTGAAGAACCAGCCCGAAGCGCGTCCAGTTGTCAGGGGTCTCGACGTCGACGGCTCGGCCGGGTTGCCCACGTCGGCCGACGACATGTTCGCCGTCAACGACGCGGCTGTGGCGCACCCGGGCCGGCCGCTCCAGATCTACGGCAACATCACCTACGACGACATCTCGTTCGCGTACGAGCCGGCTCGGCCGGCGCTCCATCACGTCAACTTCAAGCTCCTGGCCGGGACGTCGGCCGCGATCATCGGCCCCAGTGGCGCCGGTAAGACGACGCTGTTGAACCTGTTGCCGCGGTTCTTCGATCCGTCGAGCGGTGCGGTGCTCCTCGAGGGTGTCGACGTGCGGGAGCTGCGTCTGGAGGATCTGCGGGCTCAGATCGGGCTCGTGCTGCAGAAGCCGATCATCCTGCCGACGACCATCGCGGAGAACATCGCGTACGGGAAACCGGACGCCACCATGGCCGAGATCGAGGCCGCCGCGCACGCCGCCAACGCCAGCGGATTCATCGAGCGCCTACCCGACCACTATCAGACGGTCGTCGGCGACGGTGGCGCGCACCTGAGCGTGGGCGAACGGCAGCGCATCAATCTGGCGCGGGCATTCCTCAAAGACGCGCCGATCTTGTTGATGGACGAGCCGACGAGCGCCCTCGACGTCGAGAGTGAGGCTCAGGTGGTGGCGAGCCTGTTCGCGCTGATGCGCGGTAGGACGACGTTGATGGTGGCCCATCGCCTCACGACCATCCGGCGCGTCGACAAGATTTTGGTCGTGGAGAACGGACACTTGACGGAGATGGGCGCCCCGGACGACCTTCTCGTGCAGCAGGGCTACTACGCCCGGGTGGTCAACGGACAGCGCGCCTTGTAGGCGCCAGGGCGCTCAGCGCGTGCTCCGCGCGCGCTCCCCCGCTTCACGCTCCCGCTGCTTGGTCTCGCGCTCTCGCGCGGCTTGCTCCAGCTGCCATCTCGCTCTGAGGCGATCGCCGGCCTCGGTCACCACCGCATCGATCCGCGCCGCCCTCTCAAGCGCCTCCGACGCGCTGGGGCCCGCTTCGGTCCTGGCCGCCTTCGTCAGGTTCGCGTTGGCGCGCTCGAGGTTCTTCTGTGCGGTGGCCATGGCTTCCCGTAGCTTCTTCCGCTCGGCGCCCTCGGCGCCCCACTCGCTCCCGATGACGCCGAGATACTCGCCCTGCTCTCGGGAGAGGTCGGCCAGCGCCACTGCGTCCTCGGCGGACGCCTTCTCGGCGGCGTCGGCCAGGTTCCTCGCCTTTCCGCTGCTCTTCAGCGAGGTGCGCACCGACGCGATCCTACCCCGCGTGATCTTGTCCGCGCGCTGCTGATCAGTGACGCCGCGCTCCTTCCCCGTGATCTCGGCAATCCGCTTCTCGTTGGCCTTGAGGGCGTTGCCGTAGCTCTCGCTGATCTGCTCCCATTCGCCGGCCGTCGCGCCAGAGACAGCGCTCAGCGCCAGCACCAGGCCGGCCGCCAGGGTGGGAAGTGATCGTCGCGCCGGGCCGTCACAATGCATCGTCTGTCTCAGTGGAGGTTCTGGATTTTACCCTGAATGGCCTCGAGCCGGGCCGACAGGCCCGCGAGGCTCTCCGAGAGCTGGCGCAGGGTGTCATCGAGCTTCGCGGAGCTGGCGGCCAGCTCCTGGCTGGTGGCGGCCATCCTCCGGATGCCGGTCGCGTTCTCGAGCGTCAGCTCGTGATTGAGCCAGCCGAGCTGCGCTGTCTGCAGCATGAACTTCCGGACCGCGGCCACGTCGTCGACGAGAGCGCGCATGTCGGCCATCGCCTTGTCAGTGTCCCGCTGCGTCGCCGTGAGCTCCCGATGCACGACATTCAGCCGATCCTCGATCCGCCGAAGCTCGGTGGCAAGCGTCGTGACCGACATCATCTGCGCCTGCTGCTGCAATAGCACGCTCTGAACGACGGTCTCGGGCGCCTTGGCGATGTCCTTGCGGTAAACGAACGTGACCACCTCCGGGGCAGTGACGGGGATACGTTCGCTCTCCGGCGACGTCGCGTAGCGAGCCCAGGCGTCGGCGGGACTGTCGCCCGGCAGCACGACGAGCCGGCCGTCGGTGGCGTCGAGAAACGCGAGCGCGCCAGCTTTCCCGGACTGGCTCACGGCGGTCTGGATGGTCTGCGCGTGCGGCGCGAGTCCGCGTTCGCGGTCCCGGATGGCGGCCGATTGGGTGGCGGGCATCAGCGAATGGCTGGCACAGCCGACCAGTAACCAGACTCCTGCCAGTGAAACAACCGCCGCGCGGGTGGTACGCCTACGTGAAATACCTGAGGACAGCGGGCGCATGGTGTAAATTCTACCGCCTTGCATCGGCCGGTCGGCCTTCTCGCCTGTCGTGAACCGCGGTGCCAGGTCCCATAGAATCAACCGTGGCCCCCTGTATGATTCATTATTGTAACGTGGTTCAAGCGAGCGCGTTATCCGGCTCGCCGCCAGAGGAAGATACTCCATTGGCCGCGCGTGAATAACAAATTTCACTCGGAAGCATCGCCCAAGACGAGCTTGTGGCGAACGCTTCCGCGCGCCTGGGCGCTGATCCGCCCGTACTGGTCGTCGGAAGATCGGTGGGCGGCCCGCGGACTGCTCCTCGCGGTCGTGCTCCTCACGCTAGGCATGGTGTATCTCACCGTGCTCCTGAATCAGTGGAACAACGCCTTCTACAGCGCGCTCCAGGACAAGAACATGCCGGCGTTCCGGGGGCAGCTGTTCCGCGTGACCTATCTGAT
>Ga0114129_10016861_pt1 | contig 10400 bp, 6 predicted proteins | sample RhiMetdeltSRZDD1_FD_80071 | JGI IMG/M metagenome (GOLD analysis project Ga0114129, IMG submission 80071) | Populus rhizosphere microbial communities from Tennessee, USA - Rhizosphere MetaG P. deltoides SRZDD1 (version 2) (version 2) | ecosystem: Host-associated > Plants > Roots > Rhizosphere >... | reverse complement strand
GCCACCGACCAGTCGCATCACCCCGCACGCTCCTTTCGCTCTTCACTATTCAGAGTGGGAAACGCGCGAAAGGTGACGCCGCAGCAGCTGTGATGGAATCGACTCCGAGGGAAGGAAAGGACTATATCCAGCTATGTGCAGACGTCAGGGGCGATGGGACGCCGTTCTCCCAGCGTCGATCGGACGAGAACGTCGATGAACCGTCCGGCGGCAGGCCCGGTTCAAATGAGTAGGCTACGTCCACGCATCAGAGCGTAGCGCTCGCGTACGCGCCTACGGCTTGGGAGCAGGCGTAACAGTAATAATCGTCGACGTGCCGGTTCCCACAACTACCCCCGCCGCCGGTGGGACGGTGGCGATTGGTGCCAGCGGGTTTCCAGGTGTGGGCAATGGCACGCCTGGGACCTGACTCGGCGGCGGGACGGTAACCAAGCTCGGCGTGGTCCCCGTGGAGGTGGTCGAGCCTGGCTGCGTAGCCGGCGGGTTTGCTACTACCGGCGTCGGCGTCGGCGTGCCCGGGGTGGGACCGGGCATCGTCGGCGGCGGTACGGGTGTCGCGGTCGGATTCGGTGGCGGCGAGAAGGTAAGCTTGGACACGATCACCGTCGTGGTTGGTGCTGTCGGGCTTGAACCCTCGCAGGCGCCGACGAACAGAGCTAGCAGAACAAATGCGCTGATTCGCGTCATTCCACACGCGAGAGCAACTGCGATACCACGGTTCGGTCGCGGCTTTCGCTGACAGCCGGGCCGTTACCTTCGACCATCCCGAGGCGATGTAGCGAGGCCTTCCGGCTAATCCGTGGCGACCTTGCGGAAATCGGCGTCGCGATAGACGACCTTGCCGCCCACCATTGTCATCATCACTCGCATCCGCTCGATGCGCTTTGCCGGGACCGTCATGATGTCCTCGGGCAGCACCACCATGTCTGCGAAACGTCCCGGAGCGATCGTGCCCTTCGTGTGTTCCTCGAACGTGAGGTACCAGTGGTTGTGGGTGACCATCCGCAACGCATCTTCGCGGGAGATCTTCTGGTCCACGCCCATCGGTCCGCCGGAGATCGTGTCGCGCGTCACGAAGTGGTAGATCACCCAGAGCGGCGAGTACGGCACCACGCTGGAGTCGGTGCCGCCCGATACCGGCAAGCCTGCATCCAGGTACATCTTCACGGGCGTCGTGAGGAATGCGCGCTGCCTGCCCCAGTAATTCACCAGACTTGGTCCCGCGAGATACAGGTGATCCTGCAGCGACAGGAACAATCCGAGGTTCTTCATGCGCGGCAGATGATCTCGACGACCGATGAACGCGTGCTCGATTCCCCAGCGTCTGCCGGCGATTGACCGTTCGGCGTTGGCGGCCTCATAGCCGGCGAGCACTTCATCGATCGCCGCGTCGCCGACGGCATGCGTGAACACTCGCCAACCGAGACGGTTGTACAACTTCACGGTCTCATTGAACCGGTCCGGTGGCGTGGTCTGAAGGCCGCGGAACTGACCGCCCTCGCCGTACGGCTCTTCGTACGGCTCCCGCATGAAGCCTCCCTCGAATCCGCCGTCGACACCCATCTTCATTCCGCCGAGGCGGAGCAGCGCATCGCCGTCGTCGGGCGACAGCCCGGATGACTTCAGCGTCTGCTCGATAGCCGCCGGCGTGCCGCCGAGCCGCAGCAGCTGCGTCACCCGCATCGTCAGCACGCCGCGGCGCTCCATCTCCTTCCGCATCCGGTAGTTGTCGATCGAATCGCCCGGATGACGCACCGCGGTGAGACCGACCGCGTGCAGCTTGTTGTATTCGGCGATCTGATCCTGAATCCGCTCCTCGAGCGTCCGGGCCTTTTCGGGAGGCAGTGTGACGAGCGACTTGGCTGTGTCCACGAGCTCGCCATTGAGCTCGCCGTCCGCATACCGGGTGATGCGGCCGCCCTGCGGCTGTGCCGTCGAGTTCGTGATATGCCACTTCGCCAGGGCCGCGGAATTGAGAACGTATTCGTGGCCGCCGCGTACCATCACGACGGGTGTCATCGGCGCGACTTTGTCGAGGTCGCGCCGCAGCGGAAGCCGCTGTTCCTTTAACTGGGCTTCGTGCCAGTCGCTGTTGGAGACGACGACCTCGCCCGGTTCCGCGCGCTTGACGCGATCACCAACCGTCTTGAGCACGTCGTCCACGGTGCGCGTACGGGAGAGATCGACCCCGGGTCCGCCGCCGGCATTGTGAAGGTGATTGTCGGTAAGTCCCGGGATCACCGTGAATCCGCGCAGATCGATGAGACGAGTGTGCGGTCCCGCGAGCGCGCGCACCGAGTCGTTGGTCCCAACAGCGGTGAACTGGTCGCCGGTGATCGCGACGGCCTGCGCGTAGGAGAACTGGTCGTCGACCGTGACGACCTTCGCGTTGTAGAAAATGACGTCCGGAACCGCTCCGCCGCGTCCGCCCTGACGCTGCGCCGGCAGCACCGCCATGGACATTGCGCAGAGGGCGATGGTCAACGCCGTGATGATCAACCTGTTGAGATTCATGCTGGTTCCGATGCGCCGATTTTCTCCATTTTGCTGTTCGTTGCCAATTTTTTGTTCGGACGGCACGCGAGTGGAATTCGGGGCGACGACGAGGCGCGTCCTGGATCGGATCAGGGGCGTGCCGGTATGAGACAAGCGCACCTCTTCACCGAAACCTGCGTTTCCATTGGCCCTTGTTTCTCTCCGGCCGAGCACCGCAGTCTTCCCGTGTTTCGAATGAGAAATGATGGAAGCAAATACCCTGGGGCACGCAAACTGCGTATCTCGTTGAACGCACGGCGACTAGGACGTTTGTTGCGTCAGTGGCATGAACGGTGCGAGAGAGCCCGGCGTTATGTCTGGCTCCCCCCAGCCTCTACGTCGTCGTCATGCCCTGGCTGCCGTAATTCTGGCAGGCGTTCTCGTCTGGGCCGCGCCGGTGGCAGAACGCGCACATCACGCGACCATGGATCGCGCGCTGACCCAGGCACTCAAATCAGGCGCAACGAGTTTTCGCGTGCTGGCCAGCGCACATCGCGGTGCCGGCGCTCGGCTGCACCGTACGCTGGACGCCAATCCGACCGCCTCGGATGTGATGTCGCCCTCGCGCGACGTGCTCGCCGCTCGGATCGATCGCGCCACACTCCTGCAACTGGCGAGCGACCGCGACGTGGAGACCCTCTCTTCCGACGCGCCGGTCCAGAGCAGTGGACTGACGTGGACGTCTTCCAAGCCTGTGGTCACGGACAACCGGCTCCTGCGCACGTTGGGAATGGACTACTGGATTCCCAACGGCAAAGACGTGGTCGTGGCCGTGATCGATTCCGGTGTCGTGGCGAATTCGGCCCTGCAAAGCGCCGCGAAATATGACTTCACGGCCGGAAGACCGCGGGCCGTCGCAGGCGGCGATTTGTATTTCGACGGGTATGGTCATGGCTCGCACGTCGCGAGTTTGATTGCGAACATGGGCGCATCCAGTGACGCCGCGTACCGCGGAGTCGCCGCGTCCGCGTCCATTCTCGCGCTCAAGGTGCTCGACGATTCCGGCGCCGGCTATACGAGCAACGTGATCGCAGCGATCGACTTCTGCATCACCAACAAATACAAACTCAAGATCGACATCATCAATCTGTCCCTGGGCCATCCGATCTACGAGCCGGCCGCCACCGATCCGCTCGTGCAGGCTGTCGAGCGCGCAGTCAAAGCCGGAATGGCCGTGATTGTTTCAGCGGGAAACTTCGGGCTGAACCCGGCGACGGGACAGATTGGATTTGGCGGGGTCACATCGCCTGGCAATGCGCCGTCCGCTATCAGCGTCGGCTCTGTCGACGCACGCGGCAGTCAGTCGATGGCCGACGATTCCGTGGCACCGTACAGCTCGCGAGGTCCGACGTGGTACGACGGCTTTGCCAAACCCGACGTCGTCGTCAACGGCCACCGGCTGATGGGCATCACGGGATTATCGACCTACCTCTCGACGCACTATCAGGCCAGCGTGATCGGCAAACCAGGAGCGGGTCATAACTACCTCGCATTGACCGGCACCAGCATGGCGGCGGCCGTCACGAGCGGCGTGGCCGCGGAGGTCCTCAAGACCGCTCGTCTGGCAACAGGCATCAATACGCTCACCTTCGACGGAAGGCTGCCGGACTCGCAGCAGAGCGCCATTCAGAAGCTCTGCGCGAAGTATGGTGTTGCGGACTGCACGCCGTATGCGACGGGTCTTACGCCAAACTTCTTAAAGGCGATCCTGCAGTACACAGCAGTGCCGATTCCGGGTACGCACATGCTCGAACAGGGAGCTGGCGAGCTCAATCCTGTCGGAGCATTCGAGCTCGCCAAGCGGTTTACCCTTGCCGATATCGAGCGGCGCCTTCAGACGAACGACCTCACGCTCGAAGGTCGTATTGCCTTCGGGACCGTGCCGCAGACGCGGATCGGCAACGAGACGGTGAACTGGTCGCAGCACCTGGTTTGGGGTGATCATCTGGTCTGGGGCGACACCGTTCGCTTCCACGACGCCGCGTGGGCGACGCACCTCGTGTGGGGCGACCATCTGGTCTGGGGCGACACAATCGACTGGAGCGACATCACTCAGAGCGTTGTCTGGGGCGATCATCTCGTGTGGGGTGAGCATCTCGTCTGGGGTGATCGCGTCGTGGAACGGGGCAACACGTTGACCGTCCTCAACGGCGACAACGTTGTCTGGCAGAGCATCAGCAACAACGTGAACGATCAGCACCTCGTGTGGGGTGATCTGAAGCAGATCTTCGGATTGCAGCCACTCGGTGCGTGGGCGCCAGGCATCCCGGATCTCCCGTACGGACCATCCGATCCGTATTGATCCCTCGCAGATTTCTTCAGAGACACCGCCGGCTGATCTCCAGTTTTCGATCAGCCGGCGGTGTGTGTTGTGTGTGTGCTGCTGACGTGCGCTACCAGCGAAACGCCACGCCGACGGTGCCTCGCCAGAACCGGAGATCCGAAAGGAGTGCTTGGGCCACGTTTCCTTCGGGCGTGGTGCTGTCGAGGGTGTCGTCGCTGCCTGCCCTGAACCAACGCACGTCGCCGCGTACGCCCCAGCGGTCAGCAAACGCGAACATCCCGGCGCCGATGTTACCGCCCCACTTCTTTTCGTTGACATTAATCGTGTCCGCGCTGCCATTGACGCCGAGCGGCGTGAATATTTTGGAGCGCATGCCGATGGCGCCGAACCCACCGGAGACATACGGTTGAAAGCGGCCGTCGGCGCCAAATGGATACGCGCCAATCGCGTTGCCCATGTAGCTGTTCACGTTCGGATTCTGCTCAAGCAGTAGGCTGTCGAAGCCCACGTGAGGTGCGAAATCCGCGATGAATTCGGCGCCGACGATGCCGTGCCACAAGTAGCCGACCTGTCCGCCATAGGTCCAGTTTGCATCGGGATCGTCGTTGATGAAGTTGTTCTGGCCCACATTCAGTGACGGGCCGTTCAAGGCGGACGTGCTGAACGAGCTGCCGACGAACCCTGATGCGATCCAGGGCCTGTATTCATGCGTCGGCGCCGGAGGTGGCGGCGGAGGTGGCGGCGGCGGGGCTGCCGCGACCTGCGGCGGTTCCGGGGGCGGCGGTGGCGGTGGCGGCGGCGGTGGAGGCGGCGGTGCCTCTGAGATCGTTCCCGCCGGAGTGATCGCGACCGCGCTGAGCAACGTCAGATTGCCACACACCTTCGGGACGAGGAAGGTGTACTTGTACCCGCCGTCGGTGATGTCGAACGTCCACGCCTCGAACGGCGCTCGTCCGCTCCACCGTATGTTTTGCACGACCGCCGGCATTCCGCGGCGCTTCATCGCCATCCATTCCATGTGCGTCCCCGGTTGAATGGTCGTATCGGTGACGGGCCCTATCGTGAGTGCATCGAGCACCTGTCCGGAGATTCCCGACAGGTTCGCGAGTGAAAGGACCTGCGTGAACTGCGAGCGGTTCTTGTTCACCATCGCATGGAGCTGATCGACGGTGTGCATCGGCATGCTGAATCGCTGGCTTGTGCCGAGCCTGAGGATCTGGGTTTCGCGCGTTGGATAAGTGCCGGCTGTACGCGTCTGCGCCAACGCAGGAACGACCCACATTGTCAGAACCGTTGCTGCCACGAGTGCGCGCCGGACACCGAATTGCGTCATGGTCTCGTACTCTCCCTTGTGCCCGCCGAAGGTGCGACTTGGTTTACGTGCGCTCGCTGCGGGCAACGGGGCCGACTCGGTTCAAGAACATCGCCAGCTAGTCGTCGACGCTATGTGCTTGTCAGATCGGGGTGTTGTGCGGGGGTGCCCTCGTTGGCCGGCTAAGCCCGACACTGCCTGCGATGATGCGCTCACGGCCGGTTGTTTCACGAGACGTGGTCACCCTGCCCGCCCCCGGTGCGACCAGGTACGATCCACGAGTGCTCCTTTACGAGCTCGTTACAACGAGCGCCGCTGTCGCAAGGGCGAGCAGCCGCCTCGTCAAGATCGCCGACCTCGCAGCCCTGCTCCAGCGTGTAACGCCGCCGGAAGTCGACATCGCGGCTGCGTTCTTGTCGGGTGAGCCGCGGCAGGGCCGAATCGGTATCGGCATTTCGGCCATCCGTGAATCGAAACCGGTTACTGCCGCTCCGGCCCCCGTTCTCTCACTCGTCGAAGTGGACAAGGTGTTCGAGCAGATTGCGACCACCACCGGGAGCGGCTCGGCCGGTGACCGCGCCCGTCGCCTTCGCGATCTGCTCACACGAGCAACCGCTGACGAGCAGGACTTCCTCGTGCGGCTGCTGGCGGGCGAGCTCCGGCAGGGTGCGCTCGAGGGCGTGCTGATCGAGGCCATGGCGCGCGCCGGGAATGCATCACCGGCAACCGTGCGTTGGGCCGTCATGATGGCCGGCGCGGTGGCGCCCGTGGCACGCGCGCTGATCGAACATGGAACATCCGGCCTCACCCGTTTCACGGTGCAGGTCTTTCGTCCCGTCCAGCCTATGCTGGCTTACACGGCGTCCGACATCGACGAGGCGCTCACTAATCTCCAACAGGACGTCGCGAATCTCCAACAGGACGTCGCGCTCGGGTGGAAGTTCGATGGCGCCCGCATTCAGGTCCACAAGGCTGGGGAGGAAATCAAGGTCTTTTCACGGAACCTGCGCGAGGTCACTTCGGCCGTTCCCGAAGTCGCCGAAGCAGCACAGACGATACGAGCGCATGACGTGATCCTTGACGGTGAAGTGATCGCGCTGCGTGCCGATGGCACGCCGGAGACGTTTCAACGGACGATGCAGCGGTTTGGCCGGAAACTGGAGGTGGACCGCCTGCGGGCGAAACTCCCGCTGACGCCGTTGCGGTTCGGCACGCTCGCCGCGATTGCACATCGCACTATTGTGCCGAACCTGGTTCGACCGACTCGCGAGGGCGCTTCGCGGTTTGTCGAGGCCACATTGCAGCGCGGCCATGAAGGTGTGATGGTGAAAGCGCTGACGTCGAGTTACGCCGCGGGGCGGCGTGGCCAGCAGTGGCTGAGGTGAAGCTCGCTCGCACGCTCGATCTCGTCCTCCTTGCCGCCGAAGCGACAAGAGCGCGGCCGACGCTGACACGATCGAGACCGTGCGCGATATCGACCGTCGATCGGCGGCGACTCCATTAGACTCTCCAGGGAGGCCGTTATGACGCTCACACAGCTGTTCATTGCCGAACTCGAACGTGAGGCACCGCGCACCCGCCGTGCACTCGAGCAGGTGCCGGTGGATCATGATGACTGGACACCACATCCGAAATCGATGCCGCTTGCGCGCCTCGCAGGGCTCGTTGCATCGATGCCGTCCTGGATCGGCCTCATCATCGAGCAGGACGAGCTGAACCTGACGCCGCCTCCTGGACAGGGCACTTATCAACAGCCGGCGACGAACACGCTGGTGGCCGTGCACGATGCGCACGTACAGAAAGCTCGCGAGAGCCTGTCGAGGACGAACGACGACTTCCTGATGACGACGAACTGGCGACTGCTCGCGGGCGGGCAGGTGGTCATGAATCAACCGCGGCACGTTGTCCTGCGCGACACGCTCAATCACCTGGCCCACCATCGCGGCCAGCTGACGGTGTATCTGCGGTTAAGCGGTCAGAAAGTTCCCGCGATCTACGGTCCCTCCGCTGACGATCAGCAGTTCGCCTGACGCTGACGATGAACTATCGATCCGTCAGCGCGCGGCGCGAGTTCATCAAACAGATTGGACGCGTCGCGGTCGGTGTCGGCGCCGCTCCCTTGCTGCCGCGTTCGCTTCAAGGCACTGCGGAGGCGGCGGAGATCGCGCAGAGCCGCGCCGTTCGCGCCGGCCGCGCACAGCACATCACGATCCTGCACACCGCGGATATCCACGCGCAGCTCGACGTTCACGACGAGTTCTTCTGGGAGCAGGACAAGCCGGTATTCAAACGGCGTGGAGGGTTTGCGACGCTGCGAACGATGATCAACGCGTTGCGGCGTCAGAACCCCGGCAACACGCTGCTTATCGATGGAGGCGACTGCTTTCAAGGCGGCGCGGTGGCGTCGCTGTCGAAAGGGCAGGCAATTGTTCCGCTCGTGAATGCGATCGCGTACGACCTCGTGATCCCGGGCAACTGGGAGGTCGTGTACGGGAAGGACATGATGATCGCGGATCTGAACGGCTACTCGGCCGCGAAAGTGTGCGCGAACATGTTTCACGCCGACCAAGCCGCGACACCGATATTTCCGCCGTACCAGACGTTTACCGTCGGAGCCGTCAAGGTCGGTTTCATCGGTTACAACGATCCGTTCACGCCGACACGGCAGTCTCCAGCCTACTCGCGGGGCATCCGGTTCACGCATCCCAGAGAGAGTCTTGCGGAACACGTGAAGACACTTCGCGAGCGCGAAAGATGCGCATTGGTGTTCGTGGTGGCGCACATGGGGCTGACGCAACAGCTCGACCTCGCCAATCAGCCCTACGCACGCGGCGTCGACTACGTCCTCGGCGCCGATACGCACGAGCGGATCCGTGACCCGCTCCGAGGCGAGTACGCGAGGGTCACGGAACCCGGATCGTTCGGGTCGTTTGTCGGCAAGCTGGATCTGGTCCTTGAAGGTGGACGAATCACGGAGCACGCCTACGCATTGCTTGATGTCGACCCCGATCGGTATCCCCAAGACGACGAAATGAAGACGATGGTGGCGGCGGCGCGAGCGCCGTACCGTCAGGATCTGGAGCACGTCGTTGGCACGACGACCACGCCGCTTCTGCGCTACTACGTGATCGAGACGCCGATGGACAATCTCATCACCGACGCGCTGCACTGGAAGTTCCAGATCGATTTCGCGGTTTCCAACGGATTCCGCTTCTGTCCGCCGCTTGTTCCGCCTGCGGGCGGCGAAGCCGCGATCACCAACGAGTACCTCTGGAGCATGTTGCCCGTCGATTCGGTCCTCAAAACCGGCGTCGTCACCGGCCAACAGATCCGGGATTGGCTCGAGAACGAACTGGAAAACGCGTTTGCGAAGGATCCCGCGAAACGTTTCGGTGGGTGGCTCGTGCGGTTCAAAGGTCTGACACTCACCTTCACAGCAGGCAATCGTCGCGGCGAGCGCGTCCGCGCAGTGAAGATTAACGGAGAGCCACTTGCACTCGACGGGCGCTACACGATGCTCGGCTGCGAGCGCGAAGGCGATCCCGACAACATCGTCTGCCGCCTGCCCAACGTCGCGAATGCGCGCACACTCGATATCTCAGTGCACGAGGTTCTGACCGAATATCTCTCCACGCATTCGCCGGTCGCACCGGTCATCGAGGGTCGCGCCGTGGCGACCGACCTACCGGCAACGCTGTTGTCGCAGCTGGAAGGGACGAGTTACCGATTCCGGTGAATCGTGATGGCGGGCGCTCCGTAGACACCGTGGCGAGGCCAAGGTATTCCGACAGCTCGAGGGGGCCAATGGCGTTCACGGTCCGGTCGTACGTCATCGTGGACACAAGTGCGATCGTGTTGCCGACGAGCAACGCCCACGAGGCCCACGCGTCGCCGCACAGCTGAGTCAGCTTCGATGTGGTTCGTAGACTTCGAAGGAAGCGCGGTGGAGATAGCGAAAAGAAGTGTGAAAGAACTGGTGCGGCGACCGTGAATAGCCCTAGAGTTCCTGGTGTCTGAAATGCGAGATCGCAAGGAGGACGAATGGAACGCTATTTCTGCGTGATTCTTGCGCGCGACGCCGACGCCATGCGGTCGCTGCAGAAATTCGAGCTCGACGTCTTCCCGCCGACAGCGAAGCGGTCCAATCTCGACAAGGACTTTCCGTTTTCCATCGACGGATTGCTGACCACGGCCGAAATCGAGACGGTCGTGAAAGCAGGCTACAAGGTGCAGATCCACGAGTCCGCCGACCAGCGCTCCCGCGCTGCG
>Ga0114129_10016859_pt1 | contig 10401 bp, 2 predicted proteins | sample RhiMetdeltSRZDD1_FD_80071 | JGI IMG/M metagenome (GOLD analysis project Ga0114129, IMG submission 80071) | Populus rhizosphere microbial communities from Tennessee, USA - Rhizosphere MetaG P. deltoides SRZDD1 (version 2) (version 2) | ecosystem: Host-associated > Plants > Roots > Rhizosphere >... | reverse complement strand
CGCGCTCGTGCGCTCGCAACCGTCGTCCTGCTCTGGCCGGTGGTCGCGGCACCGGTGGATCCGTCCGCCTTCGACTCCCGCTGGCCGGCAATCGCGGCCCTGCTCCAGCGCGGCGCCCCCCACGGCGATGCCGCCGGCCTGCGCCGGGCGCGCGAGGGGGCCCAGCAGCTCCTCGAGCTCTCCCTCGAACCGGCGCAGGAGGTCCAGGCGCGCTATGCCGTGGCCTATGCCGACACGTTCCTGGCCACGGTGAGCGGCGACAGCAGCGACAGGGAGCTGCTGCTGGACGCCGCCGTCGCCCAGCTCGAGAAGGCGCTCACGTCGAACCCGCGCAGCGCGGAGGCCCATGTCCTGCTGGGGCTGATCTTCGCTCTGCGCGTGGACAGCCCGGGAGCCGACGCGTCGTCCATGGGCTTGGAGGCCATTCGAGCCGTGAGCCGGGCCGAGATGCTGGAGCCCTCGAACCCGAGGGTGGCCCTGATGCAGGGCATCGGGGCCGTCCTCACGCCGGCCGCCTTCGGCGGCGACCTCCGGAAGGCCGAGACCTGGCTCCGCGAAGCCCTGCGCCTCTTCGAGCAGGAGCCCCGCGCCAAGGCGTGGCCCAACTGGGGCCGCCTCGAGGCCAACCTGTGGCTCGAGCACGTGCTGGCCTTGCGCGGGGACGCCGCCGGCGCGGAGCGCTACCAGAAGCTCGCGCGGGCCGAGTCACCCTCGGGGCGCAGCCTCTATCCCGTGAAGGAGAAGCAGAAGGACGCCGCTGGGCAGCTCGAGGCGGTGGGCGCCCTGGCCGACGCGATGACGAAGCTGGCCCTGGCCGTGCATGACGCAAAAGGTGGCCCGATCGCGGAGTTCTTCGCCGAGCGGGCGCGGGTGGGCACCCTCCCCGCGCCGGGCAAGGCCGTCCCCGGCGAGGTCGAGTGGATCCGCCGACACGAGTGGACGGGGACGCCGACACGGCGGGACATGTCGCGCCCCGAGATCGCCCGCTCCTGGGAGGCCTTCCTGGCCCACTTCTCCGGCCTGGACGACGCGCGGCTGGACGTCAAGGAGGTCCGTTTCGACTCCGCGTTCGAGACAGCCTCCGCCACCCTCGCGTTCTCCCTCGTCGGCCGCGACTCCGAGCATCGGCGGGAGTGGCTGCGGGGGATTTTCCGCGTCAAGGCCCGGGGTGGGCGCAGTGGCGACTGGAGCATCGAGGAGATGCAACCCGAGGCCTTCGAGTCACAAGTGGCGAAGACCGACCTTTTCTCTGAGGTCGGCCGGGAGGCGGGCGTGTCCGGGGGCAGCGCCTCCGAGCATGGCGCCGCGGCGGGGGACGTGGACGGTGATGGCAGCGTCGACCTGGTCGTGCCGGGCCAGGACCACACGTACCTCTACATCAACGACGGCCATGGCCACTTCCAGGACCGGACCCGCGTGGCCGGCCTCGACGTTGTGAGCGGGGCCAACGCCGCCGTCCTCGTGGACGTCGACAACGACGGCGACCTCGACATCTTCTTCTCCTCGCAGAACGAGCAGATGCTCTTCGAGAACCGCCTCGTCCCCGACGGCAAGCTCAGCTTCCAGGACGTCTCCCTGGAGGCGCGGGTCGCTGTCCACACGGTGGGCTACAGCGTGGTGGCCGGGGACGTCAACGGCGACGGCCTGCCCGACATCTACGTGTGCGGGTACAACCGGTGGGACCAGACTGTCCCCAATACGTTCTTCGGCGCCACCAACGGCACCCCCAACCTGCTCTTCGTCAACCAGGGCGGGGGGCGCTTCCGCGAGATGGCGCGCGAGGCGGGCGTGGAAGACACACGATGGAGCTACGACGCCGAGCTGGTCGACTACGACGGCGACGGCGCCCTGGACCTCTACGTCGTCAACGACTTCTCACGCAACGCCCTCTACCGCAACCTCATCAAGGAGACGGGCACGCTGCGCTTCCGCGACGTCGGGCCGGAGGTCGGGCTGACGCGGCCGGGCTTCGGCATGGGCGTCTCGTTCGGGGACTACGACAACGACGGCCGCCTCGACATCCACGCCACCTACCTGTCCTCGAGCGCCACCGATTACCTCGTCCATCTCTTCCCGTCCTTCGCGAGCCAGCAGGAGGCGCTGCAGATGGTCAGTGGCAACGCCCTCTACCACAACGTCGGAAACAACGCCTTCCGGGACGCGACGGCCACCGCGGGGCCCTTCCTCGGCGGGTGGGCCTGGGGGGGCGGCTTCATCGACTTCGACAACGACGGCTGGTCCGACATCCACACCGTCAACGGCATGGTGTCCAGCCGCGATCGCCGGGACATCATGCCGTCCTTCATCTACGGCCAGCTCGGGCAGACGCAGAAAGGCGGGGCGCCGCCCAAGGCCGCAGCCGGATTCACGAACCCGTTCCAGTCCGGTCCGGCGCCCGTCTACCTCGAGCGCGTCACCCCCGTTCCCGGCGATGCCTCGCCGGCGGCCGCCGCGCCGTCTCGCCCGCACGACGGGAAGCCCGGATCCACCGTCGAGCCGCCCGTCGGGCCCGGCCCGGCCCGGGGCAAGATGGCGGCCGCGGAACGGGCGCAGGGAAGCCCGCCGGCAGCGCCGGGGACAGGATGGCTGACCATGGGAGGCGGCCAATCCTTCGCTGGGTATGAGCGCGACACGCTCTTCCTGAACCTGGGGACGCAGCGGTTCATGGACATCTCGGGTCTCTCCGGCATCGACTCGATCACCGACGGCCGCGCCGCCGTCTACGCCGACTTCGACAACGACGGGGACCTCGACATCTTCGTCACCACCCTCTCGGGGAGCCTCCTCTTCCGCAACGAGGTCGGCCAGTCGTCGTCCCACCTGCGCGTCACCCTGGAAGGCACCCTCAGCGGGCGCGACGCCTTCGGCACGGTCGTGCGCGTCCGCAGCTCGTCCGGCGTCCAGACCCGGGTGAAGGCCGGAGGCGAGGGGCACCTCTCCCAGCACGACCCGCGACTGCTGTTCGGCCTCGGCGCCGACACGCGGGCGGATTGGCTGGAGGTGACGTGGCCGTCGGGGTCGAAGCAGCGGTTCGAGGGCCTCCTGGCCAACCAGTCGGTCAAGATCACCGAAGGATCCGACCGGCTCGTGGTCCTGACCGAGCGCAGGTCGCGGCTGGGAGGCGGCGAGCCGACCCGGCCCTGAGCGCGGCGGGGTGGTCGCCCGCGCTCGCCGCGTCCCCCGCGCACATGCCGGATCGAATCGCCCTATAGGTCACACGCTCGAACACCGAAACCATTGGACGAAAGTGTCGGTCGAAACACGCTCCCTATGGGAGGCGCCCGGGGTTGAGGGCCGACATCGTTCCCGGCCAAGGGGGGACAAGGAGGAGTCACTTGAAGTTGCGTGAGCAATTCACCATCTGGTGCCCGGCGGACGTGGACTCCGTCGAGTTGCACCGGGGCCTCGGTGAAGTGCGTAGCGTGCCTCGACACTGGCATGAGGAGTACCAGCTCTGCATGATCCAGTCCGGAGCGGGCGATTTGTTCTACCGGGGCGTCTACCACCTGATGTCTCCCTGGAGCCTGTTCATCGTCCATCCCGGTGAGGTCCACTCGAACCGCGTGACGGCCGCGGAGGGTTGCGACTACCGAACGCTCAACGTCGCCTCCGAGCTGATGGGGCAGGTCGCGGCGGCGGCGGCGAGGCGCGAGTACGGCCCGCTGCCTTTCTTTCCGACCGCCGTCCTTCGCGAGACGAGCCTGTTGCGCCGCTTCTTGAGGCTGCACCAGCTCTTCGAGCACGCCGCCTCGCGGCTGGAGCGCGAATCCGCCCTGCTGGATACCCTGGGGCATTTCGTCGAGCGATACGCGCAGACGACGCCGCCGACCCGGCCAGAGGGGCGGGAGCCCGGGGCCGTCGCCCTCGCCCGGGAGTACCTCGAAGCGCACTATGCGGCCGAGGTGCGGCTGGCAGACCTATCGCGGCTGACGGGCCTCACGCCGTATCACCTCAATCGCGTCTTCCGCCGGACGTTCGGCCTTCCTCCACACGCGTTCCAGATTCAGGTGCGCCTCCGCCACGCCACCAGGCTGTTGCGTCTCGGCCGGCCTCCGGCCATGGTCGCGGCCGAAACCGGGTTCGCCGACCAGAGCCACTTCACCCGGCGGTTCCGGACCACGGTAGGCGTGACGCCGGGCGCCTATCGCCAGCGCAAGAACGTTCAATACGCCACCCGGTCAGCGGAATAGATTGTCCTGGTGAGTCAGAGGAGCGCCATGCGCATGATATCGATTGCCGCACTGCTGCTGTTGGCCGCCGCCGGCACGGCGGCGGCGGACGAGGTGGAACAGGCGGGAAAGAGCGCCACCACCGAACCGATCGTCGACGAGCTGCTCGCGCTGGAGCGTGGAGCGATCGACCGCTGGATGCGGTTCGACCCGCAGGGTTATCTCGATCTCTACGCGTCCGACTTCACCTACTTCGATCCCATGGTCGAGAGGCGCATCGACGGCCTCGACGCGATGAAGGCGTGGGTCGCGCCCATGAAGAGCATGAAGAGCCCGATCACGGACGCACGCTACGAGATCGTCGACCCGAAGGTCCAGCGTCGCGGGGACGTCGCCGTGCTCACGTTCAATTCCCTGACCTACGGGAAGGTGGGGGACGCGCCGGAGGCGGTGGTGGCGCGCTGGAATGTGACGGAGGTCTATACTCGGATGGACGGACGGTGGAAGATCATCCACAGCCACTTTTCCTGGGTGAAGCCGGAGAGGAAGCTCCCCGCACTCTGACGCCACCGACGGAGTGACCGGGCGTAGCTGCCGCGATCCGCTATCCGAAAGGCCCGCGCTCAGCGGGCCAGCGAGACGTAGACCTTCTTGTCCTTCACCGCGAAGACGACGACGTCCGCCCGCCCGTCGCCGTTGACGTCGCCCACGAAGACCTGGTCCTTCGACTCCACCAGCACCTTCTCGGGCCAGGCCACAGCCGGCTTGAGGGCGGTGCCCGCCGACAACCCCGTGAAGGCGCGCCCGTCCGGGGAGGCGAGGAAGGTGAAGAGGTCCGACCGCCGATCGGCATTCAGGTCGCCGGCGCGCGGAATGTCCGCAGCGCCGATTGCGATCCAGTCGGCCCACTTGGCGGCCGCCGCGAAGCCGGCGCCGTTCGACAGCGCCACGAAGAGATCGCGGGTGCCGTCGACGGGATCCTTGACCAGCCGCGCGATGTCGGCCTTACCGTCGCCGTTCCAGTCGCCGACCAGGACCCGCGCGTCCGCCGAGGTCGTGAAGCCGCGATGCCACTCGACCGGCGCCGCGAAGCCGGCCCCGGTGGAGAGGGCGACCAGCACCTCGCCGGCCTTGGTGCCGGCGAAGATGACGAGGTCGTCGCGCCCGTCACCGTTCACGTCGCCGGCCTCGAACACGTCGCCCTTCTGACCGCTGCTCCTCAGCCAGACCGAGGGGGGCAGGAAGCCGCCGCCCGCCGAGAGCGCGGCCACGACGTCGCGCTTCTTGTCTCCGTCGACCACGGCGACGTCGTCGCGGCCGTCGCCGTCGAAATCGCCGATGACGACCCGGCCGTCGACAGCAGAAGGCAACTGGTCGCTCCAGAGCGACGCCGGGCCGAACCGGACGCCCTCGGACAGCGCGATCCGCGCGGCGGAGCGCTTGGTGTCGAAGCTCGCGATGTCGGCCCTCCCGTCTCCGTTGAAGTCGCCCAGCCGCAGTACGGCCGAGTCGTCGTCCGGGAAGGCCTCGTGCCAGGTCGGCTGCGGCCGGGCCTTGCCCTTCGAGTCGTCGTCCAGGATCGTGCCCTGGCCCAGCGCCTTCACGAGTGTCGTGTTCGCCGGGCCGAGCACGACGGCGAAGGCGACGTTGTTCTCCGGCGTGGTGTCGCCCACGACCGGCACGCCGATCGTCTTCACGGTCTCGCCGGGCAGGAAGGTGAGCGTGCCGGCGCGCGCCAGGTAATCGGCCGGGGAGGTGGCGGTGCCGTCGACCGTGGTGAACCCGGCCACGATGCGGCGGCCGCTGGCCGGCTTCAGCTGAACGGTGAAGACCGCGTCGTGGGTGCCGGTGTCGCCCTCGGTCACGGAGACGTCGTCGATCGCCAGCCCTGCCGCCGGATCGTCGTTCAGGATCAGGCCGATGCCGGTGTCCTTGCCCACGACCGCGCCGGTCGGATCGCTGAGCGCGAGCGTGAAGTCCTCGTCGTCCTCGTCGAGCGTGTCCCCCTGGACGCTCACCACCACCTTCTGCTGCGTCACCCCCGGCGGGAACGTCAGCGTGCCCGAGGTCGCCTGGTAGTCCACGGGGGCGCGGGCGGAGCCGTCCCGCGTCGCGTAGCTCACCGTCGCCGTGAGCGGGCTGGGCGGCTCGAGGGACACCGTGAACGCGAAGGCCGTCGTCCCCGAGTCCCCTTCGCCCAGCTTCACGTTGTCGACCGAGAAGGCCGGCAGGGCCGTCATGACGTGCTGCGTGAGCGCGCCCGTCACCGCCCGGTGCGGCGGGTCGCCGACGAAGTTGGCCTCGAGCGGATGGGCGCCCAGGCTCAGGTTGCCGAGATGCAGCGCGGCCGTCGAGGTGTTCGCGCCGATGGCGTCGGATTCGAGGAGGTGGCGCACCCCGGCCTTCTCGACACCGTAGAAGCTCACGACGCCCGAGGCCGCGCCGGCGGTGGAGGCCACGCTCGCCGTGATCGTCACCGGGTCGCTGACCAGCGAGGGGTTGGCGGAGGAGCCCACGACGATGGTGGTCTCCGCGGTGCGCGTGTCCTGCACCTTCTGCACGAGCGCTCCCGCGCTGTCCTCATGGGCGCCGTCGGAGGTGAACTGCGCCGTGATGCCGTGAGTGCCGACGCTCAGGTTCGCCGCGACCCAGGAGGCCGTGGCCACGTTCCCCGCGTCGGCGGCCAGCGGCACGGCCGGGGTGGTGCCGTCGGGGAGCGTGAACTGGACGGTGCCCGACGGCGTCCCCGCTGTCGCCGACACGGTTGCCGTCAAGGTCACGTACTCGCCACGCTCCGACGGGTTCGATGAGGAGCCGAGGGCGGTCTTGGTGGCGGGCAGGGTCACCACGATCGAGTACTGCTGTCCCCAGATGCAGCGGAACGCATCGGTGACGACGAGGGCGAAGCCGAAGGTGCCGGCGGTCGTCGGCGTCCCCAGCAGCTTGCCGGTCGAGGCTTCGAGCCGCAGCCCGGGCGGGAGTGGCCTGCCTGGGTCGACCTCATACACGTACGGGGGCCGGCCGCCGACGGCGGAGACGCCGCCCGAGTAGGCCACGCCGACGACGCCGTCAGGCAGGGCCGCAGGCGCCAGGCTCATCAGGGAGCAGGTCACCCCGTGGACATGCTCATTGGAGACGCTGGGGGTGAACGGTCCCGAGCCCTCGTACCGCGCGACGACCGAATGGTCGCCGAGGGCGAGAGTCGACGTGGTGATCGCTGCCCTCGAAAGGTTGCCCGTGCCGCTCAGCGGCGCGGATCCCAGCTCGGTGGCTCCCTCGAAGAAGCGCACCATCCCGGTCGGCGCGAGGGAGGCCGAGGAGACCTCGGCGGTGAAGACCGCCGGGTCGCCCGCGAAGGACGGGTTCGGCGCGGACGTGAGCGCGGTAGCGGTCGGCTGCTCGCTGACCACGACCTGCGTGAGCAGGCCGGTGCTCGCGGCCACCGGCGAGACGTTGCCCGTCGTCGTCGGAACGAAGTTGGCGTGGAAGTCGAACCGACCCAGGCTCAGGTTGAGTGGCGTGAAGCGCGCGGTCGAGCCGTTGAGGACCGCGACCTCGAGCAGGCTCAGCACGCCGCCGTCCGAGCCGTACAGGCTCACGCTGCCGGAGGGCTTTCCGGTCGCCGAGGAGACCGTCGCGGTGAGGGTCACCATCTGGCTGGGCAGCGCGGGGTTCGGGTCCGCGCTGAGCGTGGTGGTCGTGACCGCCGCGCCGGCGAGGGAGAGGACCGTCTGCGAGAGGTTGCCGACACTCTCGGTGAAGGTGGAGGACGGCACGTACACGGCGCTCACCGGGAGGGTGCCGGCGCTCAGGTTCGTCGCCACCCAGCTCGCCTGCGAGACGTTACCGATCAGGCTCAGCGGCCGTAGCGGGCTCGCACCCTCGGGGAACTGGAACCTCACGAACCCCGTGGGTGTACCGCCGGCCGAGCTGACCGTGGCGGTGAAGGTCACGTACTCACCCAGGACCGACGGACTGCTCGAGGACGCGAGCGAGGTCGTGGTGGGCGCGGCGAAGAGGAACGAGGCGCCGCCGCCCTGCTGGCCGCCCGTGACGAACTGGACGGGCTGGAGTCCGCTCCCTGGCGGGGCGTCGCAGCTCACCACCTCGTGCGGCCTCTGGGCGTCATGCACCAGGCTGCCGCACGGCAGCGCGCCGATGAGGGCGGTGCCGCCCGTCGCGCCGAAGTTGTGACCGGTGATGGTGACGTGCGTCCCGGCGGGACCTTGCGTCGGATCGATCGCGGTCACGACCGGCGGGGCGTAGCTGAACCTGACGCTGGCATTCGACGTCTGGCCGGCCGCCTCCACCTCGACGGCCAGGTTCGTGCCCACGCCCGCGGGCAACCTGCAGGCGACCTCCGTGTGCGAATGCGTCTCCACCGGGCAGTCGTTCGCGCCCACCGACGCCGTCGGACTCGTGCCGAAGGACGAGCCCCGGATCGTCAGCAGGATGCCTCCTTCCGTCGGACCGCTCGACGGGGACACGGACGTGACGCTCGGCGCCGCGTAGCTGAACAGCTGGATGTTGGAGAACTGGCCGCCGGCCGTGAGCAGGACTTCGAGGTCCTTTCCCTGACCCTCGGGGAGCATGCAGACCGCCTGCGTGTGGGTGTGCACCGTGACAGGACAGTTCCGGCCGCCGACCACGACCGTCGGAGTCAGGCCGAAGTTGCTGCCGGTCAGCGTGAGCGCCGTGCCGCCGCTCGTCGGCGCGGAGGCGGTGATCGGGTCGAGGACCGGCGGGTCGTAGCTGAGCGACAGCGCGTTCGAGAACTGGCCGCCGGCGACGAGGATGACAGAGACGCCCAGGCCCTCACCCGCGGGCAGCGTACAGGTGGCCTCCGTATCCGTATGCCCGGTGACGGAGCAGTTGCGGCCGCCGACGGTCACCGTGACGGGGCCGCTGCCGAAGTTGCTGCCGGTCAGCGTGAGCGGCGTCCCGCCGGCCGTCGGCGCCGAGGTGAACGTCAGCAGGCTCAGGAAGGGCGGGCGCGGCGGCAGCACGCCCTGGAGCAGCTCGGGCGAGACGTTGCCGGTATGGATGCTCGTCGGCAGGTACTCGGCCGTGATCGAGTGGTTGCCCAGGCCGAGGGCCGCCGTGGTGAAGCTGCCTTGCGCGCTGGTCGCGGCGAAGGCCGAAAGCGACGCGTTGCCGATGACCAGGGCGCCGTCGCGGAAGGCGACCGAGCCGGCCGGCGCGTAGCGGGTCGAGCTGACCGTCGCGGTGAAAGTCACCGGCTGTTGGAGCAGCGACGGGTTGTCCGAAGAGACGACGGATACCATCGTCGCCGGCCGCTCGGTCAGGATCGACTGGACGATCGAGGCGGTGCGGGCGGCGGTGGCGGCGATCGAGGCGTTGGCGCCCGCGTCGGACGGAACGAGGGAGTCCAGGACGAAGTTCGCGTGCAACTGGTGATCGCCGGGGCTCAGGTCGCTGACCGTCAGCCGCGCCTCGGAGGTGTTGGGACCCGCGTCGGCGGTGGGCGCCGAGCCCAGGAACGTGAGCGGGTTGCCTTCCGACCGGTAGAAGAAGACGACTCCGCGGGGCGTGCCCAGGCTCGATGACACCGTGGCGGTCAGCGTCAGGGTCGTGGAGGCCAGGGCCGGGTTCTCGCTGGGGGCCAGCGCGACCGTGGGTGGCTCGACCGTCGCAGGGACGATGGTCTGGGCCAGGCTCGCGTCGTTGGCCGTCGAGCCGCGCAGGTAGGTGGCGCTCACGTCGACGGTACCGACGTCGAGGTTGACCGCCACCCAGCTCGCGCTGGATTGATTGGCGGCCGATGGGATCAAGGACCGCGGCGGGCTCGAGTTCTCGGCAACGTCGAAGCGCACGGTGCCGGCCGGGGGGCCGGTGGCGGAGCTGACGGTGGCCGTGAAGATCACCCATTGCCCGACGACGGAGGGGTTCGCGCCGGAGACGAGGGCGATGCAGGTGTCCAACCCCGGCTGCGACGTGAAGCCCGAAGGGCACGCGGTGCACTGGGCCGCGCCGGTCCTCTCCGAGTAGCTGCCGGCCGGACACATCGAGCACGCCGTCGCGCCCGTCTGGTCCGTGTACTGACCGACGCCGCAGGACGCGCACGACGTCGCGCCGGGGTCCGACGAGAAGGTCCCGACCCCGCACGCTGAGCAGGTGGATGCGCCGCTGACGGCCGAGAAGTTCCCGGCGGCGCACGCCGTACACTGCGCCGTCCCAGTCACGTCCGAATAGCTGCCGGCCGGGCAACTCG
>Ga0114129_10016858_pt1 | contig 10401 bp, 6 predicted proteins | sample RhiMetdeltSRZDD1_FD_80071 | JGI IMG/M metagenome (GOLD analysis project Ga0114129, IMG submission 80071) | Populus rhizosphere microbial communities from Tennessee, USA - Rhizosphere MetaG P. deltoides SRZDD1 (version 2) (version 2) | ecosystem: Host-associated > Plants > Roots > Rhizosphere >... | reverse complement strand
CGACATACGGGGGGTTTCTGCGTAACGACGGCAACCTGGGAGCGAATCGGCTGCGGCCCAATGGTACGATCGTGCCGCGCAACAATTTCGTGGGACAACCGCTGCACCGGTTCGACCTCCGAGCGCAGCAACGCATTCCGTTGGGCAACCAGATTCGTCTCGAGGGTATCGCGGAGGTGTTCAACGTCTTCAACCACGAGAATTACGGGAATTACGTGACGGTGGAAAGCAGCCCTCTGTACGGGCAGCCGGTCCAACCCCGGAACGTGGCGTTCTTCCCGCGGATGGCGCAGCTGGGATTCCGTTTGACCTTCTGAGGCGTGTGTCGGTCGCCCTGGACGCCGGGCTGGGCACCACTCCTGGCCCGCCGCGGTCGATACCCGAAATCATCGAGGATCTGGAAGCGCGAACACTATCAGAGCGCTGCCAGTTTCTGGTGAGTAGATCTCCGGACTCAACAGACGGGTCGGGCCGCGAAAAGCGCCCATCCCCGTCGCAACGGCTATGTATTGCTTTCCATGCACGCTGTAGGTGATCGGAAAACCGTTCAATCCAGTCCCGAGCCGAACCTGCCACAGTAGCTTACCGGTCCTGTTATCGAAGGCCTTGAACCATCGGTCAGCGTCGCCGATGAACACCAGCCCGCCCGCAGTCGTCAGAGCGGCCGTCGAGATCATGGCTCGTTGTTGATGCGTCCACAATGGCTCCAGCGTCCGGACGTCGAACGCGGTCAAGCGTCCCAGATTTCCATTGCTGCCCGGCATCTCGAAAAAGCGCACGTCCGCCCCCAAACCACCGCCGCCCTCCGTCATCTCGACCTTCTGGGGCCTCATTTCAAAACAGCTTTGGTGCAATGGGACGATGAGCGCATGCGTCTCAGGAACAAACGCCGACGCAATCCAATTGTGGCCGCCCCAGTAACTGGGACAGGCTGAAACCCAGTCACCGATCTTGGCTTCGATGATGTTCGATCTGTAGCGCAGCCGACCAGTCTTCGGATCGATTGACTCGAAGATATTCTGAAAGACGGTCTCTCTGACGCCCAGGAATGCTCCGGTCTGACGATTCAGTTTCCACAACAAGCCGTCCTTGCCGATGGTGAACACTAACTTCTGACCATCATCGTCGATCAGCACCCGCTCGAATACCGTATCGAGATCCAGCGATTCACCCGGGACGTGTTGAAAGTACCAGACAATCTTTCCTGTCTTCGGGTCGAGCGCGAGCGTTGAATTCGTATAAAGCACCGAATCGAACGCCGTCAAGCCTCGACTGACCGGCATCCACGGTTTCGCCTGCGCCGTGCCGATGTAAAAGAGATTCAGCTGTGGATCATAACTGCCAGGAATCCACGCATCGCCGCCTCCTCGCAGGTGAGGGGGGAGACTCCCCCAGCTGGCATTGTTCGGGTCACCTGGAAGCGCAATGGTCGACGTGCGCCACAACTCTTTGCCGGTCTCAGGGTCGTGCCCGGTAATAAAACAGGCCTCCTTCTTGAATCGAGTGCATCCGCTGATCCCGCTGATGACCACGCCATTCGCGATCATCGGTCCAGTTGTCTGTGTGAACCCTTTGCCGGGGTCGGCCTTCTGAGTTTCCCATATTTGCTTGCCGGTCCGTGCGTCAAGCGCGATGACCGCGGCATCGGAGGTCAAGGCAAATATCTTGTCCCGGTAGATGGCGAGCGTCCGTGTACTCCGGGGCGTGCTACGAAAGCCGGGAGGAAACTGCCGGCGATGTTCCCAAACCAGGTCGCCAGTCGTCGCGTCGACCGCCTGAATAACCCCGCCGGGATTCGCCAGGTACATGACACCGTCGTGAACGAGGGGCGTGACCTCATTCGCTCCATTCATCATGGCCCACATCCACGCCAACCGGAGCTCCCGCACGTTCGCGCGTGTAATCTGATCCAGCGGGCTGTAGCCCTGCCCGTTCTGGGTGCGGCGCCACATCAACCATTCCTCCGGAGGCGGGCTTTTCAGCAACTCTTCGGTCACCTGTGTGAATGTCTCGACCTCCCTGTTGACGAATGCTCCTGGCGCGGGGGTAGGATTGCCGTGCTGCTGTTCACCCGCCCCGGCGGCACCCGCCCGACCGCTCACGGACGCCGACGTTTGGGCGGGGGCGCGTGGCGAGGGCGCGACACCGGCACCCGTACCAATCAACTGTGCTGAATTCGTGTTCAGCTCCACCCCTCCAGATGGGTACCCATTCGTCTGCAGAATGTACGCGGCGATCTCGAGAGATTCGCGATCGGTCAGCGAGCCCTCAGCGCCCGGCGGCATGCTGGCCTGAATGCGGCGGACTAATTCCCCAACGTTCCGATCTGCCCAGGCGTTCAAGAAAGTGGAACCAGCCAGAGGCGGCCCCGATGAACCTCGCAGATCTTCAAGGTGACAACCGGCACAGCGTAATTCGTACGTCGCCCTGCCGGATTCCGCTTGAGCCGTCGTATACGGGATTTTCGAAGGCTGCTGGGCCGCCGCGCAGATGCCGAGCACCGCGAGGCTCGTCGCCGGCAGAATCCGATGTGCAGGCAAAGCTCGCATTCCTTCGCCTCCTCAGTTTCTATGGTGCGCAAATCCGATCCGACTCACGCTGCGCGCTCGTGGGCTCATCGAGTCGCGCACGGCATCCTGTGTCTGCGCGCACTCTTTCCCGATGCTGTCGTTCGCCAGAACTCCGTCCGTCTTGGCGACGATTGATCTCGCCCGCGAGAACGCGTCAGTGACTCCACACCGGGGAGTTTACTGCGGGTGACAACAAATGCGACCGTTCCGTTTGTTGCTAAAGAGTTCACGTTTATTTCAACGTGGTACCGAGGAACAGTCACACGTCACGGAGGATCGGGTTCTGGCGAACACAGCCTATCGCCAATCGGCGATCAGTTTTCGCCGGCCAGCGATACTGAAATAATTTCCTGGTCGTTGCGCATGTAGATGTGTTGGCTGGCGTAGGCGGGATGTACCCAACTTACGTTGACCAGCTGGCGTCGGTTGCCCGGAGGAGTGGTGGGCTCAATCAGCTTCGCCCGACTGATTTCCTGATAGCCCTCGGGACTCAGCTTCGCGATAATCAATTCCCCACGGTCATTGTTGATGAAATAGCGATCGCGGTTCCGCACGATGAAGGCAGACGCATATCGCGCGCGCTCCCTCGTCACGACCTGGGTTTCCCAGATGCGCTCACCGGTGTTGGCGTTCAACGCGCGGAACTGGCCGTAGCTGCAAGTGCCGTAAATATAGCCGTCCACGACTGCCGGAGTGGCGACCACGGCGTGAAGGCCGTCGGTGAGGACCTCGCTGTCGCTCTTGCCTTTCCATAGGACGCTTGCGTCCGGCTTCTTCGCATCGAGCGAGAGCATCAGGGGACCGTTGACGAAGTGGCTCAGGAACAGTAGTGAGCCGCTTTGGACCGGCGTGCCGACGGTCTGCTCCGCGATAACCTTCCACGGCTGCTCCCAGTAGATCCTGCCTGTGGCCGGATCGAGTGAGACGACCGCCTGCGGCAACCAGAGGATCAGCTGCCGCGTGCCAGCGGCGTTGATGACGATCGGCGTCGCCACACCGATGCCGACATCGGACGTGTCGAAGCGGCTGTTTGCGGGCAGTGCGCGCCACAGTTCCTTCCCCGTCATCTTGTCGAACGCAACCACCTTTGCGTTCGGCTCGCCGCCCACCATGGCGATCAGATGCGATCCTTCCACCAGGGGCGCGCCCGAGTACCCCCAGGGCCAGGCCCAAGTCGCCATGTTGACACCGTAATCCTTGGCGTAATCCTTCTGCCACACGACCTCGCCGTTCTTCACGTTCAGGCAGAGCAGCATGCCCGTCGTGCCCTGGACGTAGACGCGACCGCCATCCACGGTCGGCGTCGCGCGCGGACCGTTCCCATACAAGATGCCCGCATAGTTCGCTGGCCATCGGCGGCTCCACAGGATCCGGCCGGTCTTTTCGTCCAGGGCCAGGACGCGCTCCATCCCGGCACGGTCGACCACGCGACGATCCAGCGGATTGCTGGCGGCGGTGAGGCCGCCCGTAAAATCGGTGACGAACACACGCCCGTCAGCGACTGCTGGTCCTGAGTAACCGACCTTGATCGGCGTGCGCCAGCGTACTGTCAGTCCGGTCTCGGGAAATTTGTCGAGAATCCCAGTCTCGTTCCAAACCCCAAGGCGACCCTTACCGCGAAACTCAGGCCAATCCTCTGCATGGATCGATGTGACGCCGAGCGTCAGAAACGCCGTCAACCACACAAGGGCCCTGTTCATGCACGATTCCTCATCGACTTGGTGCCGACGCGACTGTTGAGGAGCGACTATGGCCTTTTCAGCTCATTGTAAATTGCCTGGACGTTAGCTTTTGCGTGCTCCATATCATAATGCTGGTACTTCTCCTGCAGACTGAGACTTGCAACTGCCTCATCAACAGTCTTCCCCGCTTTCAATGCCTCCCGCACCGCCGAGAGAAAATCGCGATTGAATTCGGCGTATTCCTGCAGATCCGCCCACCTCAGGATCTGAGGTTCTAGCGAGCGTCCAGCGACGGCAACCGGTATACCCGTATCTCGGCGCGCAGGACTGTGACCCGTGATGACTCGATCGATGCCCTTGATTTCGAGGGCCTTCGCGAGCGTTTCAGGAAATGCGACGCCACTTCCGCCGTTGTTCGTGTCGATAAACGGTGCGGCCTTGGAGGGGAATAGGTCTCCCAAGTAGGCAAGCTGCTTCTCAGGGAACACTACGATCGCGTCACCGTCGGTATGACCCGCGCCAAAATAGTACAGGTCGATGCGGTTCGGGCCATCAAACAGCGACAATCTCTCCGTATAAGTCTTGGTCGGCAGGAACTTTTCGTTGGCGCCTCGGAACACGTCCATCTTTGCCATGTTCGCTTTCGTGTTTGCATGCCCGACAATCTGTATCGCCGTTGGAAATTCACTATTGTTGCCGGTATGATCTGGATGTGTATCGTTATTGATGATGGTGGTGACGGGCATCTCCGTCACCGACCCCACGGCATCGAGTAGGGGCTTTCCCCAGCCAGCAAGCATGGTATCGACCAAGACCACACCACCGCTACCCTCGTCGACCAACGCGAGCGTCGTGCCGCCACCGCCCGTGATCAGATAGAGTAACGCCCCGCCGAACGGAGCCGTTCCATCTTGGACAGTCAGCACCTGCATTCGTAGGGTCTTCTGCTCTGGCTGCCCCTTCTGAGCGCCAGCCATCGTGAGCGAGACTCCTGCGACCGCCAGCAACGTACCAAGAATGGTCCTTCGTCTCATGTCACGTCCATGAAGAAGACGTCGAGGTGACCATAATCGACACAAGTAGGCGCGTAGGACAAAAATCTTCTCCTTGGGCGTATCATGTAAAACCATGGTCCGGACGTCGCATCGACGCCAAACGACGTACGTCCTTCAGCAGTTCTCTGACACCTCGCCTCCGTTGCGCCTCGCCCTGACGGCCTCAGCCCGCAGTGGCCCCGTGGGACCCGACAGTCGCGACCAGTGCGCGGCCTGGTAACCCTCCTTGATTCTCTTAGGTTAGGACCCCGTATTGTAATACCGCCAGTATCATCTTGTCGCAGTTGCTTCAGTTCCAGGCTTTGAATTCGCCATCTGCCATTCAGCTTGACGTACGTCCCCTCCAGAAGGAGTTCCATCACTTCGCTTCCGCGTAGCAGTGGCTTCCGGCCTCAGCCGGAAGGAACGTCGATCTGCGCGTAAGCGCTCTAACGCGAGCGATTGCCGCCGGTATCAACCTTTCCGTTGATGGTAGCGCCGTCCGCCACGACGAGACGGGGCGACCGGATATCGCCTTCGACCGAACCCGTCGCCTGCAGGTCGAGCCTGTCTGTGGCCGTGACATTTCCGATCACGGTGCCGCTGATCACGATCGATCGGGCGACTAGATTCGCTTTGACCGCGGCACTTGCGCCGAGGATCAGCCCGTGGTTGCCGACTTCGATCGTGCCTTCGACCTTGCCGTCGATCCTGAGATCCTGGGTGCTCGTGATTCTGCCCTCGACGACCACGCCTTGGCCGATCCAGGCGGTGACGCGGCGTTCATCGGCGACCGATTCCGGACGCGGGATGTCTTGAGCCGGCATTCCAATGCTCCTTAAGTCCATCGAAGGCGTCGGCCTATCCCGGCGCCACGCGGGTTAGCAGGGTGCCACACCATCGACAGACGTGCAATCGGGCCCCCGGAGCATTTCTGCCGAGTTCGACGACACTGTCAGGCGATGGAAAGATGCAGGGGAGACATGTTTCCAGGCAATCCGCCGCTTGCGAACGATCGTTCCGGCCCTTGAACCCAACGCCGACGGCGCGGGGGACGGGTACTTCGGAACAAAGGTCTCGGCGAGCAAGGAGAGCAACTCGGGCGAGACGTGGTGGCCAAGGGATAGTCTCCCATCACTTCAATCGTGCGGTGGCGGGTTGCACGCTCGCCGGTCCGGCGGGTACCGACGATCTGAAGAGGTTCGAAAGGCCGAGTAGCTTGGCCGGGTTTTCCTTCCTCCTGAGATCGAGCCCGCGCCGGCTGAAGCCCGCCGCGCGCATGGCCGCAATGAATGCGCCGAATCCATCAGGATGGAGCGGATTGCCCGTTGACCGAGATCGTCGTCGAGGCGTCGTCGGCGCCCGAGGAGCTCCTGCTACCGTCGCTGCCTCCGGAACTTGAAACGATCAGAGGGAGCGCATAAGATTTCGCCACTCACGCCATCTCCAGGCAAGGCCTCGGGGCGAAAGGCGGTTCGTCATGGGAACAAAGACTGTCCTGCCGGGCGTGGCTGCCGGTTTCGCAGTCACGCTCATTCTGGTCGCCTCCAATTCCGGGAGTCTCGCCCACCAGGGCCCGGTCGCTTTGGCAGGACAGATCCGCTCCAGAGCCGAAGACCTTATGGAGGGTGTGGTGGTCAGCGCGAAGAAAGCCGGGTCCAGTGTTACCGTCAGCGTCATGAGCGATGCCCAGGGACGCTACAGCTTTCCTCGGAACAGACTGGCCCCGGGTCAGTATTCGCTCGGTATCCGCGCCGTGGGATACGAGATGGATGATCCCGGAGTCGTCGAGATTACATGGAACAAAACCGCCACCGCCAATTTCACCCTGCACAACGCGGAAGATCTCTCCTCCCAGCTCACGAATGCAGAATGGCTTTCGAGCATGCCTGGCACCGACGATCAAAAGGCCGGTCTGCTCACGTGTGTCGTCTGCCACACGCTTGAGCGTATCGTCAAATCCAGGCACGACGCTGCTGAATTCGTGACAGTACTGGAGCGAATGGGGACTTATACGAATTCGAGTTTTCCTCTGCACGTGCAGAAACGACCGGCCCGATGGCTGCTCGCGCCGCGCGGCGAGGGGCTACGGCAGTCTCAGCAGCGGTTAGCTCAGTTCCTCAGCACGATCAATTTGAGCTCCGCTTCGACATGGGCGTATCCCCTCAAGACATTCTCGCGACCGAAGGGGAAAGACACTCAGGTCATCATCACGGAGTACGATCTTCCGCGCGCCACGATCGAGCCGCACGACGTCATCGTGGATTCGCGAGGGATCGTGTGGTATTCCAATTTCGGCGAACAAAATATCGGACGGCTCGATCCCGCGACGGCAAAGGTTACTGAATATCCCCTCCCGATCTTGAAGCCAGGCTTTCCGACCGGCAACCTCGGATTGCAGTTCGATGGGGACGGGGGCATCTGGCTTGGCGCGATGAATCAGGGCGGAATCGCGAAATTAGACACGAAGACCGAGAAATTCCAGACCTGGATGCTTCCACCGGAGTGGAACAACGATGCCACCCAGGTCAACATGGTCCACCCCGAGCGATCCTCGGTCGATGGGAAGATCTGGCTTGAAAACCACGGCTACACGATGATTCTCCGGATGGATTTGGCGTCCGGCACGTTCGAGCCGTTCGAGCCGTTCAAGGGCGCCTACGAGAAGGGCGAGACGCACAACATCTACGATGTCGTACCCGACTCGAGGAACAATGCGTATTTCACGGATTTCGAACAGGGCCAGATCGGAAGGATCGACGCGAAGACGGGGAGAATCACGTTCTACCAGACCCCGACACCGAACTCGAGGCCGCGCCGTGCCTGGATGGACTCCGACGACCGCTTCTGGTTTGCCGAGTACCGCGTCAATCGCATTGGCATGTTCGACACGCGCACCGAGCGCTTCCAGGAGTGGCTGGCGCCCACTCCATGGAGCGCGCCTTACGACGTAGTGGTGGACAAGGACGGTGACGTGTGGACTGGATCGGTGACGAACGACCGCGTGCTGCGGATGAATCCAAAGTCGGGTCAGTTCAGCGAATACCTCCTTCCCCGGTCCACGAACATCCGGAGAGTGTTCGTGGACAATTCGACCAGCCCCGCCACGTTCTGGGTGGGCAGTAATCACGGCGCCTCGATTGTCAAAGTCGAGCCGCTGAGATGAAAACCCTCTGGTTTCATTTCTGGAGATGCCGGTCGAAGAAGCGCGCCATTTCCTCGAACACTTCTTTGGACTCGGGCGTGTCACGAAGGTAGTGGCCATGCGCCTGGGCTTCGTACACGTGCAGATCCGCCACGACGCCGGCCTGTCGGAGCTTGCGATGTACTCGAACGGTATTGCTCAACAGAAGGTCGCGCGTCCCTGTCGTGAGGATCGAGGGCGGGAAGCCGCGCATGTCTCCATAGACCGGAGATAGCATCGGATCCTTCAGATCGTGGCCACCGGCATACTGCTCGGCCATGGCCTGGCAGCGTCCCTCGGGCCCGACAAGGACGTTGTCCACCATGTAGTTGGTGTAAAAGGAATCGCCGGTCTTGGTCAGGTCGGACATGGGCGTGCCGGGACCGATCGCGGCCGGGAGCGGCAGCCCTTCCTGCTTGAGACGCAGCACCGTCGAGAGCGTCAGTGCCCCGCCAGCCGACGCACCGAAGATCGCCATTCTCTTCGGGTCTGCCATCTTCAAGGCCGCCTTCCATGCCGACACCGCGTCGTCGAGCGCGGCGGGGTAGCGGAACTCCGGTGGTCTGCGATAGTCGATGGAGAGCACTTTGAAGTGACCGTATCCTGCCAGATACGTGGCTTCGCTCGTTGCGCCTTCGCCGCCTCCGAGCACATAGCAGCCGCCGTGAAGGTGCACGAGGAGCCTGTTGCGGTTCTGCGGCGGAATGTTGTTCGGCGTCAACAGGTAGGCCTTCACACCGTTCACGACAATGGGTTCGGATTTCACGCCAAATCGATCGCGGAGAGGCTGGAGGTTTGCTGATGTCCGGTTGATCGTCTCGGCGAAGGCCTTCCATTCGTCGGGACTCTTCGGGGGCGTGTTCCAGTTGTCAGGGATCGGCGTTGCAAGAATCCGCTGCATTTCGGGGCTGACGGTCTCCGGCGTCGGCAGCGTCCGCGGCGGGATCTGCCGCGTGGGTATCGTCTGGACGCTCCCCTCGCGTGCGGCGAAAAAAAACGTGACCAGCACGCAAAGAACAGTGAGCAGCGTGCGATTCGCGAAGTGCCGATTCACAGTCATGTGTCGTCTCCGATCTTCGGCGTAATGTCGCACATGAGGGCCGAAGCGCAAAGGCCGCGACCGCAGGCTTCGGCCGGTGCGCTTTCGATGGAACGACCCGGAAGCCGGCGGGACCGATGGCGCGGCGTATCCTACTACGAGCCAAGATCGGGGGCCCGCCATCCGAGTCACCCATCGGAGGCTGTCCGGATTCAGCCTCGCTCGTATCAACGTGCCGCCCGAACCGTCCGATCCGAAAACCGTGGACGGCTCGCAGTCCGTTGGGAATAATGATGCCCGATCACGATATTGACGTCGTAGAGAACGCGCGTCATAGCAGAGACATCGTTGGCCTTGCAGCCGGCATCGGGTTCCAGCGGCTCGCCCGCAGGCCTTTCCGACAGATATGGAGGCATGTGTGACAGTCATTCAACGACGGCAGCAGCGCTTGCGGATCGCCTCTGGTGGCCTGCTCGTGCTCGTTCTTGGGTTCGGTGCGCGCGCGCTGTCATCGGCGCAAGCTGTGCTCCCTCCACTCAGCTACACGCTCGCTCAAGCCGACAAAGCGGAGCCCGTTTACGCGGAGCACTGCGCGTCCTGTCATGGCGCGAACCTGGATGACGGCGCTTATGGGCCGCCGCTCAAGGGCGCTGACTTCCGGGCAAAGTGGGACAAGGGCTCTGTGGAGCCTCTGTTCAGTTACTTGAGCGCCCGAATGCCGCCGGCACGTCCAGCAAGCCTCGGCGACGACGTGTACGCTCAACTGCTCGCCCACATTCTTCGAGAAAACGGGTCGCGGCCGGGCTCAGCAGACCTGCCCGGCGATCCCGACGCGCTGAAGGTGATGGCGGCGCCAGATTGGCCCAGGGCTGGAGGAGGAGGGTTGGCGGCT
>Ga0114129_10016857_pt1 | contig 10402 bp, 9 predicted proteins | sample RhiMetdeltSRZDD1_FD_80071 | JGI IMG/M metagenome (GOLD analysis project Ga0114129, IMG submission 80071) | Populus rhizosphere microbial communities from Tennessee, USA - Rhizosphere MetaG P. deltoides SRZDD1 (version 2) (version 2) | ecosystem: Host-associated > Plants > Roots > Rhizosphere >... | reverse complement strand
GAGCCCGCGACGGGGTCCTTGGTGCCGACCGCGACCAGCAGCGGCACCCGGATGCTGGCGACCTCTTCGCGCGAAAGCGTCTGGCGCGAGCCGCGGATGCAGGCGGCGAGCGCCTTGAGGTCCGACTTCGTCTGCTCTGCGAAAGCGCGGAAGGCGCGGCCCTGCGGGTCGTGCGCGTCGTCAAGCGACGGCGCTTCGAGCGCATCCGCAGTGGATTCCGGCAGCCCGACACCGTCGATCAGATGATAGCCGAGCCCGCCGAATACAGCGCTGCGCACGCGCTGCGGATGCGCGAGCGCGAGGAACGCTGCGATGCGCGCACCCATGGAGTACCCCATGATGTCGGCGCGCGCGATGTCGAGATGATCAATGAGCGCGCGCACGTCCTCGGCCATGATCGCGCTGTGGTAGGCCGCCGGATCGTAAAGCTTGCTCGAGGCGCCGTGGCCGCGGTTGTCGAGCGCGATCGCTCTCCGGCCGGCCTGCGTCAGCGCGGCCACCCAGCCGGGATGGACCCAGTTCACCTGCGCGGTCGAGGCGAAGCCGTGAATGAGCACGATCGGCTCGCCGGCGCCTTCGTCGAGAAACGCGATCTCGACGCCGTCGTGCCGGAAGCGGTGCATGGGGTCAGTACGATCAGCCGCGTGCGGTCATCGCGACGTAGCGCTGGCGCTGCAAGGCGCGCCGCACCTTGCGGCGATCGAGGTAGCGCTCGGTCGCCCGTTCCGCCGTGCGCTTGCAGGCGGAGCAGAAGCCGAACAGCGTGATGATTGCCGCCAGCACCCACCACGCCAGCGTGAAGGCGCTCGTTCCCAGCAGGATTGCGCCGCGGCCCAACAGCTTGATGATGGCGCGGGTGCGGCTGCCTTTGGCATCGGCGAGACGGGCGACGCGCGCAACCTCGCGCGGATTCTCGGCGAGCTTGAGCCCGTCCAGCGCCGCTCGCGTGCCGGCCTTGGTCTGCACCCGGCCGATATCGCCCGCCACGCGGATGAGATCCCGGGTTTTCTCCACCTTCACCGCCTCGCGTGCCGCGCGCACCGCGACCACCGGCGCGCTCAGCGAGGCGCCGCGGACGGCGCGGTTGAGCGCGGCCCAGTCGACAGTCTGGCGCAGGGTGCGGCCGAACCATTCACCCATCTGCACCGTCATCCGGCCGGTCCGGCGCGCCGCCTTGACCAGCGAGAGGCCCGCGCGTGCGGGCGCGCCGGCACCGACGGTCACGTAAGTGCCGGCGGTGATCGCGAGACCGGTACAGGCAAGGCCGAGGATCAACTCGTCCGCCGGCTGACCGCTCGCCAATCTCGCCCCCTCGCGCACGGCATCGCGGATGTCGCCGAACACGAACAGGTCGCCGAGCGCGGTGCCGGCAAGCCCCGCGATGTCGTCAGGCTCGCCGGTGATCAGGCCGCGGCCAAAACTGCCGGCCGCGCGTGCCGTGGTGGCGGTGGTCGAGTTCGCCGCATCGACCGCGGCGGCAAGCGCAGAATCGACCGGCACGTTACGGTCGCGCGCAAGATCGAGGAAGCTCTTGGCGAGGTCGGCATCATCGGCGGCGAGCGCCGCGCCGATCGCGCGCGCGGCCACCGACGCATCGAACGAGCGGTCGAGCGCGCGATCGGCAAGCTTCGCCGGATCGTCCTGAGCATCCAGGAGCCAATGCGCCTCGATCCCGCGCGGCACCGCGACAAGCGCCGCGATTGCGCAGGCAAAAACAGCGCCGAGCGGCAACGCGATCCGCGATCCAGCCAAGTCGTACCTCCCCGTCACCCGATCGACGCACTCGATGCCATCGGAATGGCGAAAATAAGCCGATTTGTGAATGTGAACGTCGAAGAGGCCCGATAGTTCGCCCGCCACCGTGCGGCAGTCACTCGGTTCCAATCGGCAGCTGCAAATGGTCTCCCACATCGCGGCGGCGCGCGCGCAGTGCCCTACACAACTGCCACACCGCCATCGTTGCGACGACGGTCAGGAAGATCGGCAAGCCGATCGCCGTGCGGTGGGTACAGCAACCGGAAACCGCAAGCACGAATCCGATCCCCGTCGCCACCAGGACGACGTTCACAAGCAAGATGAAGAAACAGAACAGAACTGCCGTTCGACGCATGTCCGCGGTCCGCCTGCGGCGCGCAGATTACCCAAGCTGCACGCCCGCGGTCAGGCCGGCGCGGCGATAGATTGCGCCGATGGTTAAATCGCCGCCGGCGCTCCGGTTAACGACCCTAGGAATCGAGGAATCGAGCCGCTATGGTGCCGCGCGCAGGCAGGGAGACAGCGGCGTTATGGCGGAAACCATCGTTCCCCATTTCCACAATACCCCCGGTGTGCCGGTGATCGAGATCGGCGCCAAGGAATTCATGTGTATCGGAGAAAAGCCGCCGCTCGATCATCCGCACGTGTTTCTGGATATGGGCGACGCCGCGGAGATCATCTGTCCCTACTGCTCGACCCTCTTCCGCTACGACGCGAGCCTCGATCCCCATGCCGCCCGGCCCGCGGAATGCGCCCTCGAGGAATCCGCGGCGGCGTGACGCCGGCTCGATGGAGGACTGATCGGTGGCCTCCTCGCGCACCGTGGTCATCGCCGGTGCAGGCATCGGCGGACTGACTGCGGCACTGGCGCTGGCACAGCGCGGCTTCGGCGTCACGTTGCTGGAACAGGCCGACCGGCTGGAGGAGATCGGGGCCGGCATCCAGCTCTCGCCCAATGCGTCGCGCATCCTGCTCGCGCTGGGCCTCGGCGAGCGGCTGAAGCCGCACATCGTCGCTCCCGACGAGCTCAAGGTAATGAACGCGCGCTCCGGCCGCGTGCTGGCGTGCGCGCCGCTCGGCGCCGCCGAACAGCGCTATGGCGCGCCCTATTGGGTCATTCATCGCGGCGATCTGCAGGCCGCGTTGCTTGCCGCTGTCGAGGCGGCGCCCGAGATCAAGCTGCGGCTCGGCAGCAAGGTCGACGATGTCGCCGTCCATCGCGGCGGCGTGACCGTCGCGGCGTCTCGCAGCGGACGCGGCGCCGAAGAGCGGGGCATCGCGCTCGTCGCGGCCGATGGGCTGTGGTCGGGCCTGCGCCAACGTCTCGGCCATCGCGCTATGCCGCGTTTCGCCCATCATGCCGCCTGGCGCGCGCTGGCGCCGGCCAAGGCGGTTCCGTCGGGGCAGCGCGCGCCGGGCGTCAAGCTGTGGCTCGGCCAGCATGCTCACCTCGTCCATTATCCGGTGAAGGCCGGACGACTCATCAATGTCGTCGCCATCCTGCGCGACGATTGGCGCGAGCCCGGCTGGAGCGTGCCGGGCGAGCGCGCCGAAATCCTTGCGCGCTTTCCTGCCGGCGCATGGCATCCGGCCCCGCGCGAGCTCCTTGGCGCGGCGGGGCAGTGGCAGAAATGGGCGCTCTACGACTGCGCCCCGCTCGGCCGCTGGGGCCGGGGCCCGGTGACCCTGCTCGGCGACGCGGCGCATCCTCTCCTGCCCTATCTGGCGCAGGGCGCGGCGATGGCGATCGAGGATGCGGCGGTATTGGCGGACTGCCTCGGACACAAGCCCGACGATCCGGGCACGGCGCTGCGCGCCTATGAAGATCGGCGTCGCGATCGCACCGCGCGCGTGCAACGGGCGGCGCGCCGCAACGGCGCCGTCTACCACATGGGCGGCGCCGCGACGGTCCTGCGCACGCTCGCAGTCATGGCGATGGGCGGCGGCCTGCTCGCGCGATACGACTGGCTCTACGGGTGGAAGCCCGACTGATCGCGCTGTCGCTTACCGCTCGGCGCGGCCCAACACTTCGATCAGTTCGCTGACCTTGCGCCGCTGCTCGCGTTTGTCGCCGCTTGCAATGGCGTGCTCGACGCAATGCGCGACATGATCCTGGAGAATTTCCTCCTCCGCCCGCCGCAACGCGGCGCGCACGGCGGAAATCTGCGTGACGACATCGATGCAGTAGCGATCCTGCTCGACCATGCGGGCGAGCCCGCGCACTTGGCCTTCGATGCGGCGAAGCCGCCGCAGGCATGAGGTCTTGGCTTCCTGGCGCATGAGGGCTATATACCCCCCTAGGGTATAAACCGCAAGAGCTCGTGGAGCTGTCGATGGACCGACATTCGCATGCGCACGTCGCCCATCCGGCGGATGAGCGCGCGACCGATCCGGTCTGCGGCATGAGCGTCGATCCGCACACGACGCCGCACCGTCATCAGCACCACGGTCGCACTTACTATTTCTGCTCCGCCGGCTGCCGCGCGAAATTCGCGGCCGATCCAGGCAAATATCTCGGCGAAGCGCGAGCGGCTGCCGCACCGGTCCCCGAAGGCACCATCTACACCTGCCCGATGCATCCGCAGATCCGGCAGGTCAGGCCGGGCTCCTGCCCGATCTGCGGCATGGCGCTCGAGCCGGAGCTTCCCGGCGCCGAGACCGGCCCCAATCCCGAGCTCGTCGACATGACGCGGCGGTTCTGGATCGGCCTTGCGCTCGCTTTGCCCGTCCTCGTTCTCGAAATGGGCGCGCACGTGGTCGGAGCCCATTCGTGGGTCGATCAGACGCTGTCGAACTGGCTGCAGTTCGCGTTCGCGACGCCGGTGGTCTTGTGGGCCGGCTGGCCGTTCTTCGTGCGTGCCTGGCAATCGCTCGTCACCCGCAATCTCAACATGTTCACGCTGATCGCCATGGGCACCGGCGTGGCCTGGGCCTACAGCGTGATCGCGACCGTCGCGCCCGGCATCTTCCCTGCGGCGTTCCGCGGCCACGGCGGCGCGGTCGCGGTCTATTTCGAGGCCGCCGCAGTCATCACCGTGCTGGTGCTGCTCGGCCAGGTGCTCGAATTGCGGGCGCGCGAGGCGACGTCGGGCGCCATCAAGGCGCTGCTCGACCTCGCGCCAAAAACCGCGCGGCGCGTGAAGGACGATGGCAACGACGAGGAAGTCCCCCTTGACGCTGTCGCCACGGGCGATCGCCTGCGCGTGCGGCCCGGCGAGAAGGTGCCGGTCGACGGCGAGGTGATCGAGGGCCGCTCCTCGGTCGACGAGTCGATGGTGACCGGCGAGTCGATGCCGGTCGGCAAGGCGCCGGGCGCCAAAGTGATCGCCGGCACCCTCAACCAGTCCGGCTCCTTCATCATGCGCGCGCAGAAGATCGGCCGTGACACCCTGCTCGCGCAGATCGTGCAGATGGTGGCGCAGGCGCAGCGCTCGCGCGCGCCGATCCAGCGCCTCGCCGACCAGGTCTCCGGCTGGTTCGTGCCGGCGGTGATCGCAACTGCTGTCGCCGCCTTCATCGTCTGGTCGCTGTTCGGGCCGGAGCCGCGCTTCGCCTTCGGGCTGGTTGCGGCGGTGAGCGTCCTGATCATCGCCTGTCCGTGCGCGCTCGGGCTTGCAACCCCGATGTCGATCATGGTCGGTGTCGGGCGCGGCGCGCAGGCCGGCGTGCTGATCAAGAACGCCGAGGCGCTCGAGCGCATGGAGAAGGTCGATACGCTGGTGATCGACAAGACCGGCACCCTGACCGAGGGCAAGCCCAAGGTCACCGCCATCGTTCCGGCGCCGGAGTTCGACGATGCCGAGGTGCTCATGCTCGCGGCGAGCGTCGAGCGCGCGAGTGAGCATCCCCTCGCCGCCGCGATCGTGCGGGCCGCGGCCGAGCGCAAGATCGAGCTCAAGCCGGTGCGCGGCTTCGATTCTCCCACCGGCAAGGGCGCCGTCGGCGTGGTCGAAGGCCGCCGGGTTGCGCTCGGCAATGCCAAGTTCCTTGCCGAACTCGGCATTGCGACGTCCGCGCTCGATGCCGACGCCGAACGATTGCGCCAGGACGGCGCCACCGCGATCTACGCCGCGGTCGATGGCAAGGCCGCCGGCATTGTCGCCATTGCCGATCCGATCAAGGCATCGACACCCGAGGCGCTCAAGGCCCTGACCGCCGACGGCCTGCGCGTGGTGATGCTGACCGGCGACAATCGTACCACCGCGCTTGCTGTGGCGCGCCGGCTCGGGATCACCGAGGTCGAGGCGGAGGTGCTACCCGATCGCAAGAGTGCCGTGGTCGAAAATCTGCGCCGGCAAGGCCGCGTCGTGGCGATGGCCGGCGACGGCGTCAACGACGCGCCGGCGCTTGCCGCCGCCGACGTCGGCATTGCCATGGGCACCGGCACCGACGTTGCGATCGAAAGCGCGGGCATCACGCTGCTCAAGGGCGACCTGCGCGGCATCGTGCGCGCGCGCAAGCTCTCGGCGGCGACCATGCGCAATATCCGGCAGAACCTGTTCTTCGCGTTTGTCTACAACGCGGCCGGCGTGCCGATCGCGGCCGGCGTGCTTTATCCGGTGTTCGGGCTGTTGCTGTCGCCGGTGATCGCCGCGGCGGCGATGGCGGCGTCATCCGTCAGCGTTGTGGCGAACTCACTAAGACTGCGCGCCCTCGAACTCTAGCGCGCACGCGCCGCATCGAGGATCAACGGATCACGCTGTTGCTGCGCCAGGTCGGCGGGACCGCGCAACTTTTGGCGCGCTCGGCGGCATCAATGATCCTGAGATCCTCCTGGGCGGTCCGGTAGTCCGCCTGGTAGGCAATCGCGCCGACGATGACGCCGCCGGCGCCCTGCTCGGCCTTCTCGATCAGCTCCTTCAATTCCCGCTCGCGCGCGGTCGATGTTCTTCTCGCCGCCGCGAGCTGCTCGCAATTGTAGTACTCGTACTTGCCGGTATCGTTGAAAAGAAAGACTCCATCGCCGGCGGACGAACATCCCGCCACCATCAGCCCGAGCGTGAGCGCCGCGCTGCGCCGCATCGACGCTGTACGCACATTCCGACGCCGGGTGATACAAGCCTGCATGACGTGTCACGCAACTGCGGTGTGGAAGACCTTGTACGCCAGCCGTAAATTTTCCGTGCTGTGGCGGCGGCCTTGCACCGCAAATGCGCCGTAATCGTGGTGCGGCCGCCGATTTTGAGCCCCGTATCCGATTGCTGGCACCGGTCCGTCGACCGTGCGATAAATGCCGGAAAGGTCGAGCGGGGGCCAGACTCCATGAACGAGGATCTTGTGCGCGAGCCGGTCAGCGCACCGCCGCGCCTCGCCGTGGATGGACTTTGCTTCGATCTTTCCGATGAGGACTGGGCCGATTTCGCCTTGCAGCGAACCGAGCCGCTGATCGCGATGCGCGCGGGCGACGCGCTCGGCCGCTGGTTTGCCGACGGCGACAGGACGGCGATCATTTCGTTCTTGAGGCGGCCGCGCGTCACGGAATCGTTCGCGCGCATGGTCGTGCAGGCGGTCGATCGGGAGCTGGCGGAGTTGCAACGTCATCTCGACTTTTCGAAGATCAGGCGGCTCGCCAGCATCGGTCCTGGCCTCGGCATTTTCGAGCTGAAACTCTATCGGATGCAGCCCTGCAGACTATACCTCATCGACATCGAGCACTCCGACGAGCATCGTCACGGATTCCACCGCAGCGGCTCCGGTTATTCGAGCAACGCAACCGCCAGGGCGTTCCTCGAAGAGAACGGCGTGCCGGCAAGCGACCTGGCGTTCTGCAATCCCAGGACACAGCCGTTGGACCATTCGCAGGTCGACCTGATCCTCTCGAACATCTCCATGGGCTTTCACTATCCCGTGGACGACTATGTCCCCTACATTACGAGCGCGCTGCCGCTTGGCGGGACGCTGGTTTTCGACAAGCGCAAAGGCGTTGCGGATGCCGGCTGGGACACGCTGGCGCCGAAGTTCCATGAGCGGGCAGCGCTCGATTTCGAGAAATACCGGAAGCTGATCTGCGAGCGGCGGCTTCCCTGACCGCAACGACGTAGGCCCTTCACGACCATGGCGCGCGTCGCGTTTCTTCACGTCGGACCGGACACGACGCTTCCCGGAATCCTCGTGCGCTCGCTGCGGGAGCACAATCCCGATATGCGGATCGTGCAATGCGCCGATCGCGTGAGCCCGCAGGTTTCCGGAGTCGATGACGTCCTTCGCATCGACGCCGACGCGGGCAACCTCATGACATTCCGCCTGCAGGCTTTCGCCGGGCTTGCCGGGAACGAGCCCACGCTTTTCCTCGATACCGACATGGTGTGCGCCCGGCCGATCGACCCAGCCGCCGAGCTCGACGATTGCGACGTCGCCGTTTGCCTTCGCGAGTACAACAACGCGATGCCGCTCGACACCCGCGCCATGGGGATCAATTTGACCGAATATGAGGGCCGCACCCTTGGAGACGTCTACCCGTATCTTGCCTGCGCGGTGATCGCGAAGGATGCGGCCTTCTGGACCGCATGCCTCGAGGACCTGCGCCGGTTGCCGGCCAAGTTCCACAAATGGTTCGGCGACCAGGAAGCGATGCGAAACGTCATCAAGGCGGGCGGCCACAAGGTCGGATGGCTGCGCGAATCCATTTATGCCTGCCTGCCCGACATGCACACCGACCCGTCACACGGGCCGAAATTGTTTCATTTCAAGGGGCCGCTCCGGAAGCAGATGATGATCGACGGCGCGCGGCAGGCGGGATGGCTCGACCCGAATTGACGTTGCGGACGGTGTCGGCGTTTCTTGCCGGGTTCTTGGTAAAGCGGGAGTTAAGTCGGTCTCGCAAACCTCCTCCTGCGCCATCCCATCCGGGAAATTCGCCAGCGCGTTCAATGAGGCACTTTGTTCCGGTGCAATCGTCCGCGCGCGCTACTGCGTTCATTTAACGAAGTTTACAACCCGGGCCGATAGTAATTGCCACGCGATCAACAACCCTGGCTATAGAGAACAACGCATGACTGGCGGGGCGACCTTGCAGGCTGATCCTTTGCGCGATGCGGCGAACCGGCTTCCCCGAACGGCAGAGCCGCTCGGGCGCGTCATTGGCGTTCGCGGCTCGCAGGCGAACATCGGATTGCCGGCCGGATCTTCTCAAGACTCCGAGGAAAGCCGAGTCACGGTCGGCAAGTTCATCGGCATTCGCTCGGGAAAATCGCTGCTGATCGGCGTGGTGACGGACGTTTCCTTGCAGACCCAGCCGCTGGCGCGCGAGCAGGGCTATGCCGCGAGCGCCCAGCTCGACGTCCTCGGCGAAATCCAGGAGCACGACACGCCGTCGGCGCGCTTCCAGCGCGGCGTCACCACTTATCCGGCGATCGGCGACGGCGCGATCCTGATCGGCGCGCGCGAGTTGCGGCTGGTCTACAATCTCTCCGGCAGCGTCATCGATATCGGCCATCTCCAGCAGGATTCCGCGATCGGCGCTTTTGTCAACGCCAACGACATGCTGAGCAAGCACTTCGCCGTGCTCGGCACGACCGGCGTGGGCAAGTCGAGCGGCGTCGCGCTCATCCTTCAGCAGGCGATCCGGGCACGCCCGGAACTGCGGATTTTCCTGCTCGACGTCCACAATGAATACGGGCGCTGCTTCGGCGACAAGGCCCAGGTTCTGAGCCCGCGCAATCTCAAGCTGCCATTCTGGCTGTTCAACTTCGAGGAGATCGTCGACGTCTTCTTCGGCGGCCGTCCCGGCCTCGACGAGGAGATCGAGATCCTCTCCGAGGTCATTCCGCTGGCGAAAGCGGCCTATAAGCAATACCGCGGCTCCGCCGACCGCCTGGCGATCAAGCGAACCGATCCCAAGAGCATCGGCTACACGGTCGACACGCCGGTGCCCTATCGGATGGCAGACCTGCTGTCGTTGCTCGATGCGCGGATGGGAAAGCTCGAGAACCGCTCCTGGCGCCTGATCTATCACAAGCTGATCATGCGCATCGAGACGATCTGCAACGATTCCCGCTACGCCTTCATGTTCGAAAACGCCAATGTCGGCGGCGACACCATGGCGGAGGTGCTATCCCAGCTGTTCCGGCTGCCGCCGAACGGCGTGCCGATCAGCATCATGCAGCTCGCCGGCTTTCCGTCCGAGGTGATCGATGCCGTGGTGTCGGTGCTGTGCCGCATGGCCTTCGATCTCGGGCTCTGGAGCGACGGCGCGGCTCCCCTGCTGATGGTGTGCGAGGAAGCCCACAGATATGCCGCCGCCGACCGCAGCATCGGTTTCGGCCCGACCCGCCGCTCGATCTCGCGCATCGCCAAGGAAGGCCGCAAGTACGGGGTCTTCCTGGGGCTGGTCACGCAGCGGCCGGCCGAGCTCGATCCGACCATTCTCTCCCAGTGCAGCACGCTGTTCGCCATGCGGATGACCAACGACCGCGACCAGGCGCTGCTGCGATCGGCCGTGTCCGACACCGCGGCCAACCTGCTGGCTTTCCTGCCGTCGCTCGGAACGCGCGAGGTGTTCGCGTTCGGAGAAGGCGTGGCGCTGCCGACGCGGCTGACATTCAAATCGCTGCCGCCTCACCTGCTCCCCAAGAGCGAGGCAATAAGCAATTCCCGCGTGGAGCTTGGCCAGGCTATCAATCAGGACTTCGTCGCCGCGATCGTCGAG
>Ga0114129_10016856_pt1 | contig 10403 bp, 7 predicted proteins | sample RhiMetdeltSRZDD1_FD_80071 | JGI IMG/M metagenome (GOLD analysis project Ga0114129, IMG submission 80071) | Populus rhizosphere microbial communities from Tennessee, USA - Rhizosphere MetaG P. deltoides SRZDD1 (version 2) (version 2) | ecosystem: Host-associated > Plants > Roots > Rhizosphere >... | reverse complement strand
AGCGCTTCGCCGTCTATCCCATCTGCCGCTGGTCGGGCGACCTGGGCCCCCACCTGCGCGCAGGCGACCGCCAGGCGCCGGAGCGCTTCTATACCGTCGGCGCCGACGCCCTCAATCCCGCGAGCCGCTGGCACCGCTCATTCAATCTCGGGTTTCCCAACGCCTTCGACCGGGCCCACAACCGGACCGGGTCCTTCCTGATGGTGCACGGCGGCTGCGCATCGGTGGGCTGCTTTGCCATGACCGATGGGGTGGTCGACGAGATCTGGCGGATCGTGACGGCGGCTTTTCAGGCCGGCCAGAAGCGATTTCACGTCCATGTTTTCCCGTTCCGGTTGAGCGAGGAGAACCTCGCGCGCCGTGCCTACCATCCCTCTGCGGGGTTCTGGCGCGACCTCAAGCCCGGCTACGACAGCTTCGAGGCTACGCAATTGGTGCCGCGGATCGGGGTATGCGCCGGACGCTACATTGTAACGCAGGCTACGGGTCCGGGCGACGGTGGCCATGAAATTGCCAATAGTTGCATAAACCTAACGGACAACAAGGGCTGAGCCCTTCCGGCTTGGCCCTTTATATCTGCCCGAGCGATTGCGCCTCGGGGGCAGAGTTCCGGGGGGAACCCAGCCGACATCCCCGCAGCATGAGGTGAAGCCGTCAACATGCGTGTGCGCACTCGATACGATTGGCTTGCGCTTTCCTGCGCAGGTTTTGCCGCCATTGGATGGGCCGCGGGGGGCAACCCTGCCGCTGCCGCCACGGTTGCCGTTACGCCCGAAGCCCCTCTGCACGCCTCCGCAGAGCAGGTGGAGGCTGTGAGCCCGAGGCTGACAGCCTCCGCTCTTTCGCCACTCTCTCTCTCTCGCCGATTGGCGGAGAAAGGGATGACGGCCGGCAGCCGCGTGATGATCCGCATCTTCAAGCAGGAATCCGAGCTCGAGCTGTGGATGCTGAAGGGCGACCGCTTCGAGCTTTTCGCCACCTACACCATCTGCCACTACTCTGGAAAGCTCGGGCCCAAGCTCCGCGAGGGCGACAGGCAGGCGCCGGAGGGCTTCTATTCCGTGGCCGCTGATCAGCTTCGCCCAAGGGGGCGGCGTCCCCGCTCCTTCGACCTGGGCTTTCCCAATCGCCTCGATCGCTCCTATCGCCGCACCGGCTCCTACATCTTCGTGCACGGCGGCTGCACGTCGACGGGGTGCTTCGCCATGACCGATCCCGTGATGGGGGAGATCTATGCCCTCACCGAGCGCGCCCTGCAGGAGGGCCAGCAGCGCATCGAGGTGCATGCCTTCCCGTTCCGCATGACGGAAGCCAATCTGGCCTCCCATGCCGAGAACACCTGGTACGACTTCTGGCTCAACCTAAAGGAAGCCCACGACCTCTTCGAGCGTACCCACCTGCCTCCGGCGGTCGCCATCTGTGCCGGCAAGTACGTGGTTGCCAGCGGGGAATCGTCTCCCGACGGCGTGCCGCCGCCGGGGCACGAGCCGGCGATGCTCGGCATGTGCGGAGACGCTCCGCCCGATGCCGAAGGCATGGCCGCGATCGCTCAGGCCAAAAAGACGGTGGGCCGGGTCCACAGACTGACCTCGCGCGCGCACCAGCGCCGCTTTGCGGGGCGCAACGTGCGGAAGAGCTATGCCGCGGCCCGGCGCGCACGGATGGCGTCGCACGCGCGGCGGGTACGCACCGCGGCGCGACGGGCGGCGGCGGACTGATCCTTGCCGGGCCGCACCCGGCGGCGGCCCGGAGCACGCCGACATCGCGAAGGGACTGGTGGCGAGGTTGCACTGAGATGAAGCCGACAACCGCGCCGAGCGCTCTCAAGGTGCAGGCAGTCCTGGGACCCGCCTATCAAGTCGTGGAGTTCGAGGCCAGCACCCGCACCTCCGAGGACGCGGCCGCCGCCATCGGCTGCACGGTGGCGGAGATCGCCAAGTCTCTCGTCTTCAGGTCGGCGGAGGGGCGCCCGGTTCTGGTCATCGCTTCCGGCACCAACCGGGTCGACGAGAAGAAGGTGCAGGCACTGCTGGGCGGCAAGATCAAGCGCGCGGACGCCGACTTCGTGCGCGACGTGACCGGCTTTGCCATCGGCGGTGTGCCGCCCGTCGGCCACGCGACGCCGCCCGTCGTTCTGATCGACCGCGACCTGGAGCGCTTCACTGCTGTGTGGGCGGCGGCAGGAACCCCGAACACGGTGTTCAAGATTGCGCCCGCCGATCTCGTCCGCCTGACGCAGGGTCAGGTGGCGGACGTCGCCAAGCGCTGAGGCCGAGCTTGGGCGCCGACAGAGCGGGCGCCGGACACAGCAGGCCCGGCACCCGCGGTCATTCGCTCAGTACCACCACCGGCGATAGCCGTAGCTGTAGCGGTAGGGGTGGCGGCCCCAACCGTAGTAGCCGCGCCACCCGTAGCGGCGATAGCCGTAGCCGCAGTGCCGGTAGCCGCTGTGCCACCAGCAATGGCGCCGCCCGTACCACGTCACGGTCTCGATCGGGCTGCTCTGTGCCGCCTCCCGATCAATCGCCGCGAGGCCGCCGCCAGGGGCGGCTTCGGCAGACATCGCCACGAGGCCGAGCGCGATTGCGCCGATCCCCGCGAAAAGCAGTGACTTCATGCTCATTGGCCTTCTCCATCCTGGGTTGTTCCCCGGCCGCTCCCATGGGAGCCCAGGGAACTACGGGAGGCGGCAACGCATGGTTTGGTTGCTGGGATCAAAGGTGCATCACGAAGCCGCGAAGAAGCGGATCGAGACGGCCCGCCTAGGACTCGCGCAGGGTCTTGGCCCGGATTGAGCGCGTCTCGGCAATGCCGGCGCGGCCGGCCGCTTCCTGCAGCTCGTGGCGGAACTCGTCCCGCTTCTCGTGGATGGACGCGATCACGGGTCCCGTCGGCAGGCCAAGACCGACAAGGGCGGCTTCCGAAAGCTGCAGGCTGGCTTCGATCGTCTCCGGCACGGCATCGGTGACGCCGATACTGTAGAGATGGCTTGCATGCGTCGCGTCCCGGGCGCGCGAGACAATGAGAATGTCCGGGCGCTCGGAGCGCACGGCGGCGACGATCTCGTCAATGGCCGATTGCGTGTGGATCGTCACGATCACGGCAGCGGCGCCCGCGAGCCCGCAGCTCTTGAGGAACGCGAGGTTGGTAGCATCGCCGTAGTACACCTGCCGGCCACGCTGGCGGTAGTGGGCGACCGCGGACGGGTCGCTGTCGGTGGCGATGAACGGGAAGGTGTGGCGCTCGAGCATGCTGCAGACGATCTGCCCGACGCGGCCGTGGCCGACGACGATGGCGTGCTCTCTCTCCCCTGTCGGCGGGGCGACCGCGAGCTCGGGATCGATCGGCTTGCGGCTCTCCACCCGCTGGCCGAGACGGCGCGCGCCGATGGCGAGGAGCGGGATCAGGGCCATGGTGAGCGAGGCCACGGCCAGCGTGAAGCTGCCGGCAGCGGCGGTGACAAGGCTGTAGCCGGTCGCCACGCCGATGATGACGAAGGCGAATTCGCCCCCGGGACCGAGCAGCAGGCCTGTCTCGATTGCCGCCGCCCACGATACCCGGAAGAGGCGTGCGAGCCCCGCGGTCAGCGCCGCCTTGAGGGCGATCAGGCCGACCACCGAGGCGAACAGCCACAGCGGTTCGCGCGCGAGCTCGCGGAAGTCGATGTTCATGCCGACTGTGAAGAAGAAGAGGCCGAGCAGGAGCCCCTTGAAAGGGTCCACCGTGGTCTCGAGCGCCTTGCGGAACTCCGTCTCCGCCAGCAGCAGGCCGGCAACGAACGCACCGAGAGCCATGGAGAGACCGGCAAGCCCGGCAGCCACGGCACTGGCGACGATGATGAAGAGGATTGCCGCCACGAACAGCTCGCTCGACTTGGTCGAGGTGACGAGGCGCAGCAGCGGCCGCAGCAGCAGGCGGCCGAGCACGACGATGAGCCCGAGGGCCAGCACGGCGTTTGCCACGGCCAGGAAGAGGCCGGCCACCACCGAGCTGCCCGTGCTGTTGCCGAGGAAGGAGACAAACAGCAGGATCGGCACGACGGCGATGTCCTGAGCCAGCAGAATGGAGAAGCTGGTCCGTCCGACGGTGGTGGACACCCGGCGCTGGTTGGACAGCACCTCGATGACAATGGCCGTCGAGGACAGGGCAAGGCACGAGCCGATGACGATCGCGGCGGCGGCCGTGTTGCCCGCAAGCGCGGCGATGGCGGCGATGGCGGCTGCCGAGAGAACGACCTGCAGGCTGCCCAGCCCGAAGACCAGGCGGCGCATGGTGACGAGGCGCTCGTAGGAAAGCTCAAGGCCGATCAGAAAGAGCAGGAAGACGACGCCGAGCTCGGCGAAGCCGGAAACGTTCTTCGGGTCCACCACCGTCACCCAATAGAGCCACGGGGCGTACTGCATGAACGAGCCGAGGCCGAGCGGACCGAGTATGGCTCCGGCGCCGAGGTAGCCGAGCACCGGGCTCAGGCCGAAGCGCCTCACGAGCGGTACCACGACGCCGGCAGTGCCCAGCACGACCAGCGCATCGCTGTAGGCATCCAGGCTTATGAAGTTCGCCGCCATCTACCTCCTCTGGTCGCAGGCTCTCTGCAGACCCATTAGTGCATTGATTGAGCCGTCTGGGTAGGGTGCATGCGGAAGGCTGTTGTTGCGCCGATGTGCCCGTTACGCATCATTTCGGGACGTCGGCCAGCATCGCCAGCGCGATCTCGCGCTCGCCCATGATGACGGTATCGGCGCCGTGCTTCTTGAGGTGCTGTGTCTCTTCATCGGAATGCGAGCGGGCGACAATGCGAAGCGACGCGTTGACGGCTCTGGCCTGGGCGACCACCTGCCCGGCCTCGAAGGCATCGGGAATGGCGACCAGCAGGCATCGCGCGCGACCGAGATTGGCCGCCACGATCACCTCGCGATTGGTGGCGTTGCCGTGGATCGTCTCGAGGCCGGCCTCCCGCGCCTGGAGCGCGAGCGGCCTGATCTCCTCGATCACCAGCACCGGCTGGCGGTCATCACCGAGCCCGCTGGCGATGATGCGCCCGACCCTGCCGTAGCCGACGAGCACGTTGTGATCCTGGAGCTGGGTCACGGGCACCGGCTCGCGGCCCGCAGCTTCGGGCGCCTCGGGCGCGGCTGCCGGCGTCGTCGGTGCAGGCCTTGCCGCCCCTGCCGGACCAAGGAACCAGTCGAGGCATGCGAACAGGAGGGGGTTGAGCAGGATGGAGATGATGGCGCCGGCCAGGATCAGGTCGCGGCCGCGCTCGGGCAGGAGGGCGAGACCCACGCCGAGCCCCGCGAGGATGAAGGAGAATTCACCGATCTGGGCGAGACTGGCCGAGACGGTCAGCGCATGCGAGGTCGGATAGCCGAACAGCCGCACGATCAGGAACGCCGCCAGCGATTTGCCGAGGATGATGATCAGCAGGGTGGCGAGCACCGCCCAGAAGTCGCGCACGACGATGGCGGGATCGACCAGCATTCCCACCGAAACGAAGAAGAGCACGGCGAACGCATCCCGCAGCGGCAGCGACTCCTGGGCCGCGCGCTGGCTGAGCTCGGACTCGCTCAGGATCACGCCGGCGAAGAAGGCGCCGAGCGCGAAGGACACGTCGAACAAGGTGCTCGCGCCGTAGGCGACGCCCAGCGCGATGGCGAGCACGGACAGGCGAAAGAGCTCGCGCGAGCCCGAGTGGGCGACGTAGTGCAGGAGCCACGGGATGACCCGCTTGCCGATCACCAGCATGACCGCGACGAAGGCCGTCACCTTGCCGAGCGTCAGCAGGACCGGCAGCACGAGGGCGCCGAGCCCCGCGCCGGGATTGCCCTTGAGCATGCCCGCCATGGCCGGCAGCAGCACGAGCGCGAGGATCATGGCGAAATCCTCGATCACCAGCCAGCCGACGGCGATCCGCCCCCGCTGGGTTTCCACGAGCCGCCGCTCCTGCATGGCGCGCAGCAGCACCACCGTGCTTGCGGTCGAGAGGGCGAGCCCGAAGACGAGGCCGGCCCCGATCGACCAGCCGAGCGCGTAGGCGAGCAGCATGCCGAGCAGCGTGGCGCTGGCGATCTGGGCGATGGCACCCGGTATGGCGACCGCCCGCACCGAAAGCAGGTCCTTCAGCGTGAAGTGCAGTCCGACACCGAACATCAGGAGGATGATGCCGATCTCGGCCAGGTCGTTGGCAAGGCGCTGGTCGGCGACGTAGCCGGGCGTGAACGGGCCCATCAGCACGCCCGCCAGCAGATAGCCGACGAGCGGGGAGGTGCGCAGGCGATTGGCGAGTGCTCCGAGTGCGAATGCGAGCACGAGGCCCACCACGATCGTGGAGATCAGTGGGGTGTGCTCGGGCATCGGCAAAGCTCCTCGGTCTGACGCACCGTGCGCCTGTTGTCACGAAATATGGGATTGATCCGGCCGGGCCGGGCGGCTCCGCGCGTTGCGTGCGGGCTCACCTGTGCAACATAGTCGGACGCGCGTGCGGATGGCTACGCCAGAATGCGCCTGCAGGGGATCGCAGCCCCAGGCCGGCCGGCTTGTTGCGGCGGCACGGACACCACGAACCCGCAGGGCGTGCGCTGCACTGCGGCGGCTGGCGGACGTCTTTGGAACATCAACGCCGGCCGAATAGCCGCTCGATGTCTGAGAGCTTGAGCTCCACGTACGTGGGCCGGCCGTGATTGCACTGGCCCGAGTGCGGCGTTGCCTCCATGTCGCGCAGCAGCGCGTTCATCTCCTCGGGCGTCAGGCGTCGTCCGGCGCGCACGCTGCCGTGGCAAGCCATGGTCGAGCATACCGCCGCCAGCCGTTCCTCGAGCAGGCGGCTCCCGTTCTCGCCGCCCGCTTCGCGCGCCAGGTCCCTGACGAGGCCGGCAACGTCCGTGTCGCCGAGCAGCGCCGGTACCTCGCGCACCATGACGGCGCCCGGACCGAACGCTTCGAGCGCCAGCCCCAGGGTCAGGAGCTGCGGCGCGGCGGCGGCGAGCGCCGCGGCCTCGTCCGGGTCGAGCTCGACGACTGCGGGTATGAGCAGCGCCTGGCGGGCGACGCCGCCGTTGGCCAGCGCAGCCTTCATGCGCTCGTAGACAAGGCGCTCGTGCGCAGCATGCTGATCGACGATCACCACCGAGGAGCGCGTTTGCGCCACGATGTAGGTCTCGTGCAGCTGCGCCCGCGCCGCGCCGAGGGGGCGGTCGAGCAGGTCGGCGGGCGGCGGCCCGGCGGCCGCACGTGCGTCCGCGCTTGGCGCGGCAAAGGGCGCGAGCGGAGCCTGCCATTCCTCCGCGAACCCCCTCGCGAACGGACCGGGGCGTGGCGTGAAGCTCTGAGGTCGATGCGGTGACGGCGCAGCGTGCACCGCGCGCGCCAGCGCCTCCACCGCCGAGGCGCCGCCCGTTGCCGAGGCGCGGTGGCCGGCGGCTTCCAGCGCCTGGCGCAGCGCACCGGCGACCAGGCTGCGCACGCCCCCGGCGTCGCGGAAGCGAACCTCCGCCTTGCTCGGATGCACGTTGACGTCGACCTCGCGCGGAGGCAGGTCCACGAACAGGGCGAGCAGGGGGTAGCGCGCCTTCGGCAGCAGGTCGCCGTAGGCGGCGCGCACGGCACCGATCAGCAGCTTGTCCCTGACGGGGCGGCCGTTGACGAAGAGGTACTGCTGGCCGGGGTCGGGCCGGTGCAGCGTGGGCAGGCCGGCGAACCCGCTGACGCGCACGCCTTCGCGCTCGATGCCGACGGGGAGCGCGTCGTCGAGAAAGTCGCGGCCCATGATGCGGCCGAGGCGGTGGAGATGCCCTTCGGCGCCCGCCGGCTGCGCCTGCAGCTTGAGGCCGGCGCGCTCGCCGGTCGTCAGCGCGAAGCCGACCGTGGGATGGGCCATGGCGAGGCGCTTCACCACCTCCGAGATGGCGGCATTCTCGGCGCGCTCCGATTTCAGGAACTTGAGTCGCGCCGGTGTCGCCGAGAACAGCTCGCGCACCTCCACGCACGTGCCGGCGTTGAGGGCGGCAGGACGGACGCCGTCCTTGGCGCCGCGGTCGACGACGATCTCGTGTCCCGCGCGATCCTCGCGCTGGCGCGATTTGATCGACAGGCGGGCGATGGAGCCGATCGACGGCAGCGCCTCGCCGCGGAAGCCGAGCGTGGCGATGTCGAACAGGTCCTCGCCGGCGAGCTTGGAGGTGGCGTGCCGCTCCACCGCGAGCGCCAGGTCGGCCGCGCTCATGCCCGCGCCGTCGTCGCTGACGCGGATGAGGGAGAGGCCGCCGGCGGCCGTCACCACCTCGACCTCGCCGGCGCCCGCGTCCAGCGCGTTCTCCACCAGCTCCTTCACCACGCTCGCCGGACGCTCGATCACCTCGCCGGCGGCGATGCGGTTCACGGTCTCGGGGCTCAGCTGTCGGATGGGCATGGTGCAACGTGAGCGAGAAGGTCAGACCCCTGACCTCGATCTGAGAATTTCAGACGGCGCCGCAGTGGTCAGGGGTCTGACCCCTCGGCTACTTCAGAGCCGCGACGCGCTCGCGCGTGATGACCTTGGCGAGCTCCACCGCCGGCTGGTCGAACGGGTCGATATCCAGCAGGCGGGCGGCGAGAATCGTTTCCAGCATGAAATGCATCATCAACGCCCCGACGCCGCGCTCGTCAAGGCGGGCAAGGTCGAAGGCGCGCACGGCACGGCCGGCCTTGCGCAGCGCCTCGGGGACAGCCACCGCCTGCGCGGCCACGAGGTCGCCCGCGGTCCTGCCGGCGAGGTAGTCGAGCCCGGCCGCCGTGGCGAGCTCCGGCGAGATGCGGGGGCCGACGCCAGCAGACGGCGCCCGCACCACGCTGACGAGGAATTCGCGGGGGCCGTCCATGAAGAGCTGCAGCTGGCTGTGCTGGTCGACCGGGCCGAGGCAGGCGATCGGTGCCGTGCCCTCGCCGTTCTTGCCGAGGCTTTCGGCCCAGAGCTGGGCAAACCACGCGCCGAGCCGGCCGAGCCGATCGGCATAGGGCATCATCACCTGGGCCCTGATGCCTCTGTCGCGGGCCAGGCCCACGGCGAGTGCGGCGCCCTGCGCGGCGGGAAGGTCATGGGGCCGTCGGGCGGCCATCAGCCCATCCACCACCTCTTTCGCGCCCGCCCGCACTAAGTAGGGATCGAGCCCGCGCGCCATGGCCGGCAGCAGGCCGACATTGGTGAAGACCGAGTAGCGTCCGCCGATACCCGGGTGATGATCGAGGATGGGAATGCCGTGTGTCTCGAACAGCGTGCGCAGGCCGTTCGATTTGCCGGGCACCGCGGCCTCGGTGATGCCGAGGAACAGTTGGGGGATGCGCTTCTCGAGGCCCGCGGCCTTGGCGGCGCCGAGCGCGGCCAGCGCCTGCACCAGCGTCTCCGGTGTGCCGCCGGACTTGGAGGTGACGACGAAGCGTGTCGCGGCGATATCGAAGGTATCGAGCGCCGACTGCAGCGTCACCGCGTCGAGATTGTCGTAGAAGCGCGTGCGCGGCCGGCGCCGCTGCGCGGCATCGGCCATGCCCGGGATGTGCCAGCCGCCGAGCTGGGCCAGCGTCTGCCCGCCGAGGCTGGAGCCGCCGATGCCGAAGAACACGATCGTATCGGCGTCCTGGCTCAGCCGTGTGAGGGCGGCCTGTGCCTCGGCCACGTCCGCGGTCGCCTCGGGGATGCGCAGATGCGGCAGACGCCCGGTGCGATAGTCATCCTGCAGAGCCGCCACGGCCGGCGTCAGCCTGCTGAGCCAGCCTTCGAACTCGCCTGCTGTCAGGCCGTGCTCGCCGATGGCGCCATCGAGGCAGCCGTCGATCGAAAGCACGAAGGAAGCCGTGTCGGCGCGCGGGGCCGTGTCGTTGCTCATGGACGCGAGCCCTAGCGCGAAATCGAGGTTCCGCCAAGGGCCGCTCGTGCCGGCGCACGGGCGCTGCCCGCCCGACACCGGCAACCTGCGGACATCCCGGGCACACGTGCTCGGCCCGACATGGCCGACGCGTGCCCGGGATGGTCGTGGCTACTCCGCGGCCGCCTTGTGGGCGGCAAGCACGTTGTCGGCGAGACGTCCGGTCAGCTCGGCGAGATGGTGGAACTTCGACGTGAAGGTGCCGACGCCGGCCGTGGCCGAGCGCAGCTCCACGATCAGGTCCGCCATCTCCGACTCCGGCAGCTGCGCGCGCACCACGTCCCAGCCGGGCCAGCCCTCGCGGGCGTCGAAGCCCAGGATCTGCCCGCGCCGCTGCGGGATCATGCCGTTGACGCGTGCGGTTGCCTCGTTGGGGATGGCGATCTCCACCTCCATGATCGGCTCGAGCAGCACCGGATTGCACTTCGGCATACCCTCGGCCATGCCGATGCGGCCGGCCTGGCGGAAGGCCATGTCGGAGGAGTCGACCGAGTGGTAGGAGCCGTCGGT